>ERZ779874.3-NODE-3-length-376119-cov-19.874747_pt1 | contig 376119 bp, 323 predicted proteins | sample MGYA00511031_ERZ779874 | MGnify/ENA primary metagenome ERZ779874 (study PRJEB29588, sample SAMEA2156850) | human gut metagenome | biome: human gut; feature: human-associated habitat; material: faeces | place: Denmark | collected 2008/2010 ...
CATTCCGCTTTTAAATGTTCCCGTTGCAAATTTATAGAAGTAATCTAACATCCAAGCCGAAACAGGCGTGTAGAACATCATCAAAAGGTAACAGCCTATCATACACAGCCAACCGTGAATGTGCCATTTGCTCTTTGGCTTTTCAAGTGTTTTATAGCTTAATACGGCACTTTTTCTGCTTGCTCTGCCAACTGCAAGCTCCATTGTCAGAACGGGAATTCCCATAAGCACAAGAAATGCAAGATAAAAAAGCACGAACAATCCGCCGCCGTTTTCGCCCGTAACATACGGAAAACGCCAGACATTGCCTATGCCAATTGCACAGCCTGCACTTACAAGGAGAAAACCTGTCCTCGACTTAAAATTTTCTCTTTGCATAAATATTCTCCTTAAAAATACTGTTGCTTTAATTATACAAACTTTTCACCGATATTTCAAGGAATAAACTTTTTATTTATGCAATTTGACAGGAATTAAAAAGCTTTGTATACTTTTATTGACAGAAACATTTAAGTCTTGTTTAAGGTTCGAAATAACGGTTGTATTTTAATTCTTTAGAATAATATTTAAGAACACAAAGTATTTTAACGGTACTTTGTATTCTTTTTTGTGACAAAATTCTCCGGAATAACAAAGTTCCGCTATAAAATGTAATAAAAGTGTAATAAATGACATCTTGATATTGAATTTTAATTGATAGAAATTATAATTAAAATATAACATAAAACATACAACAGGAGTTTGGCGATGAAATTAACGAATGTGAATTTTCTTGCAAAAGCAAATGCCAAGATAAATAAAAATGAAACGGGAATAAAAATTGTTTCCGCATTGCTTGTAATATCAATAACCTTGATTTCGGCATTTTCAATTACCGTCACAAAAGCTGTAAATGAGTATAAAGAGGATTATCGTGCAAGAACTTTGCAAGTTGATCCTATTTTTGGTCCGCTTGATGAGAATACAGTTAATAAAATCAGAAATACAGAACATGTTGAAAGTATCTTTCCGCTTAAAGGAATCAGAAATGATTCGTTCAGTGTAACACAAACTTCAAATCAAGAATTTCAGAACAGAATTGATGATAAAGGAGATGCCCATATTGATATATGGTCATTATTGGGAGATGAAAAACGCAGTGTTATTGCAGGAAAAACTCTTGATGAATCCCCTGTGTTAAGCTGTGTTGTTCCGAGTGATTTTTATCCTTTTGAGGTTGAGAATGAAAATAAAAAGCCTGATTATATTGACGGGGAAAGTCTTATAGGAAAAACAATAACCGTAAAAGCGATTAATAATATGCTAATTCAACCTTATAATATTGATGGTTCACCAGAAAGCGGTTCACTTGAATTGCCTGCAATTGAGTATAAATTAAAGGTAGTGGGTACTTATTATCTGTCACCGACCGAAACAGGCTATTATGATTCGATTTATATTTCAGAGGAAACAGCTACGAAAATATTAGATGACGCACTTACAAAAGGCGGATATTCAAAAGATAACAAAACCACTGTCGGCAAGTGGTGGAATGATTTATCGCTGAGGACTCACTATGTTGTTGTTGATGATTTTGAAAATATTGAATCGGTATATAACGCACTCACCGATATGAATGTATGCTGTGCCGATGACTCCGAACTCGGAATACAGGACAGCATAGTAAACGCTTCAAATATATTCAGCTTTGCAAGCATATTTCTTATTATTTCAACAGTGTTGCTTTCTGTGATTATGATTATACAATCAACAGCAAACGCACTTTCACTTCGTAAATCCGATATAGGCTTGCTCAAAGCGATAGGTTATAAAAACAGTCAGATATTTGCCTGCCTTTACTGCGAACAGCTTAGGGTTACATTTACCGGATTTGCGGTTGGAACAATTATTTCGATTATAGTTACGGCTGTTTCAAATCTTTTCTTTGCAAACAGAAATTTCATCGACCGTCTGTACATTATTAATTGGGGGAATTTCGGAATTTTGCTTGCAATTTCGTTTTTGATAGTAACAATAGTTCCGCTGATATGTCAGTTCATAGCATTACGCAAGCTGAATAAAATTCAGCCCAAAGACGCAATGAATGAATAATTTTTGAGGGTGAAATAATGAAATCAATAGAATTAAAAAATGTTTCTAAAATATACAATAACAAAGTAACCGCCGTGGATAATGTATCGTTTACATTGTCAGAGGGTGAATTTGTGGCTGTTATGGGACAGTCGGGCAGCGGAAAAAGCACTCTGCTCCAAATGGCAGGTTTGCTTGACAACTGCACCTCAGGTCAGATTTTGATTAACGGCAAAGATGTGTCGTCACTCGGCAAAAACGAACTTGCCGACACAAGAATGAATTCACTCGGATTTGTCTTTCAGGCATTTCATCTTAATCCGCATCTCAAAGTTTTTGAAAATATAATGGTTCCAATGCTCATAAACGACCATTTCAAAAACAGAGCCGAAATGAAAGAAACTGCCGAATTGCTTGTGCAGAAAGTCGGTCTTACACACCGCATTGATCACTATCCGAGGGAACTTTCAGGCGGTGAACAGCAGAGAACCGCCATTGCAAGAGCACTTGCCAATAATCCCGACTTTATCCTTGCCGATGAACCTACAGGCAACCTTGACAGCAAAAACGAACGTATGATTTTTGAAGAGTTGAAAAAACTTACAGAGCTTGGCAAGGGCGTTCTTGTTGTCAGCCATAATGATGCCGTAACCGATTTTGCAGACAGAATTTGCGTTATGAAAGACGGCGTTTTAGAGGAAAATTAAAATGAAAAATAAAAAACTCGGTATGCTTGTTAAAGCCTCAATTCTTTCACGAAAAGGTGCAGCAATATTTTTTTGTTGCTTTATGGTTATTGCAACCATTCTCGTTCTTGTGTCGGCAGGAGCGGTTATGCCGCTGAAAAATAATATTGACCAAAACATAAATAATCATATTCTTAACAGAGAGTTGAATTTTGAGATAAACGAAAATACTCCTCAAAATGAAATTAACGATACAATTTTAAGCATAAAAAGCATTGAACACATAACGAGTGTTTATAACGTGCCTGCCGAACTTGATGTGAAGGAAACTTCGGGAGTGCTGTTTTCTGATTATACTCTCAGTTATGTTCACGAGGGGTATAACCTTAAAATAACAAGCGGAAGAGCTTTCAAAGAGAATGAAGAAAATGTTGCAGTTGTTCCCGAAGTTTTAAAGGATTTTAACAGCGAAAGTCAACGAATCAATAAAATTGACGGCAAAAAGCTTGTGGGCAAAAATCTTGTTTTCGCTGATGAATCGGGCAAGGAACATAAGCTTAAAATTGTCGGAGTGTATAACACATCTGACCCGATTTTTACAGGTAATCAGATTCTTATTCCACGCAACAGTTTGATTGAGTTCAATAATGAAGTTATTGCAAATGCCAAAGGTATGGCTTCAATAACTTCCGATAAGGCTTATAAAATTCTCGTTGATGATGCAAAAAATCTTGAAAGTGTACAATCCGAGGTTTCCTCATATTGCGAACCGTATACAATGGACTTGAACTTTGATTCTCAGTCATACAATATCGCACTTATAATCATTATAGGTTCAATTGTATTTTTTGCATTGTTCGTAATTGCAGGACAGTATATGTTCGTCAAGAGCAACATAAGCAGACGAACCGAAGAACTTGCTTTGTATCGCTCACTCGGTTACAAGTCTAATCAACTTTTCTATATAATATTTGCGGAATATTTCCTTATCGGAATAATATCAATTGCAGTCGGTACAATTTTGACTGTATTACTCGATATATTACTTATAAATCCGTATCTTATGAATCTTGTGGGCAATACAATGATGGAAATGACCGTGAATGTTTCGGCTGTTTATATACTGCTGTTTCTCGTGATTTATTTGATTGTGCTTGCAATAGTCAGCATTTGGGCAGTAAAACGTTCTGAAAAAACGGATTTAAGCGTGTTGCTTAGAGAAAGATAATTTTATAACGGAAATAAAACTCCATATTATTATTTAAAGCAGAAATTCTGAAAAAATTCGGGATTTCTGCTTTTTTTAAATTTCATTTAAAGTTTGTAAATTATTATATAGCCACAGTAAAGAAAAGGTAAAGACAGGGAGGTCTTACAATGGGCGTTAAAAATATATTCAAGCGTTACGAACTTAAATTTATGCTGACAACACAGCAGTACATTAACAATCCGAAACCTATAAAAACATGAAGCCCCCACACATTTTCGTGTAGGGGCGGTTTTCTTAAACAAAGAAATTGTTCTTTTTAATATCTTTCTCCGACAGCAACAATGACACTTCTGCCTGCCATATTAATTCGTTTGTCATAGAGAATAACATTTCTGTCCTCAAGGATTACATCCTGAGGCTCGTTGCCTGTGTTGACATAAAGTTTCCAGTGGTATCCTTCGGGAAGGTCGGGAAGCTCAACATTTACATAATCCCAATAAGCATTGACGCCAAAGTAAACAAACTCGTCAAGTCCCTGTTGTTTAAGACTTGCACCGGCGTACATAACGCCAATCATTCTTGTATCATCGTAATACTTGGCACTCCACGCAACATTTGAATGGATGCTGACAGGCGGATAACTGCATGTTGCCTTGCCTCTGCTGTCTGTAATAATATGGAATCTCTTTCTGAAAGCAATCATATATTTGAAAAATTCAAATACATCCTTATGCTTTTCTTTTCTTGTCCAGTCAAGCCATGAGATAATGTTGTCCTGACAGTAAGCATTGTTGTTGCCGAACTGAGTGTTGCAAAATTCATCACCTGCAAGGAAAAGAGCAGGTCCCTGACTGCACATAAGGGTTGCAAAAGCATTTTTTACCATTTTGATACGCAGTTTGTTGATATTGTAATCGTTTGTATCACCCTCGGCGCCGCAGTTCCAGCTGTTGTTGTCATTAGCGCCGTCAGTATTGTTCCAGCCGTTTTCGAGATTGTGTTTTTCGTTGTATGAATACATATCGTAAAGCGTAAATCCGTCATGACAGGTAAGAAAGTTTACCGACGCATTGTAGCCTCTGTAGGTAGGGTCATACAAATCTCTTGAGCCGGTAATTCTCTGAGCCGCATCCCATGCAAGATGGCTGTCGCCTTTAAGAAATTTTCTGAGGTCGTCACGGTATCTTCCGTTCCATTCAGCCCATCTGTTCCATGACGGGAAACTGCCAACCTGATAAAGTCCGCCTGCGTCCCACGCCTCTGCAATAAGCTTTACTCCGCCGAGAATCGGATCAAACGCAAGGCTCTTGAGAAGCGGAGGCTTATCCATAGGAGTACCGTCCTCGTTTCTTCCCAAAATCGACGCAAGGTCAAAACGGAAACCGTCAATGCGGTATTCTGTTACCCAATAACGCAGACAGTCGAGTATAAACTGCTGAACAATCGGCTGATTGCAGTTGAGAACATTGCCGCAGCCGCTGAAATTGTAATACTTTCCGTCCGGAGTGAGCATATAATAAATGTTGTTGTCAATGCCCTTGAACGAGAAATACGGTCCCATTTCGTTGCCCTCTGCCGTATGGTTGAACACAACATCAAGGATAACCTCAATTCCGTTTTCGTGAAGCTCACGAACAAGCTGTTTAAGCTCTCTGCCTTCGTGATGATGCTCGTGGTCGCTCTCATAGCTTGTGTTAGGAGCAAAGAAGCATACGGTGTTATAGCCCCAGTAATCGTAGAGCTGACGACCGTCATAATTACGATATGAGCCCATTTCGTCAAACTCAAAAATAGGCATCATTTCAACGGCATTGATGCCCAGCCCTTTAAGATAGGGGATTTTTTCACGGATACCTGCGAATGTGCCTTTGTTTTTAACGCCTGAGGAGCCGTCCTGAGTAAAGCCTCTTACATGCAATTCATAAATAATAAGCTCTTCAAACGGAAGCTTCGGCTGAGTGCAGTTGCCCCAGTCATAGTCGCTGTTTACAACTCTTGCCTTATAAACACCCTCATGCTCCTGTTTTTTACCCCAGCCGCTCTGACCGATTACAGCCTTTGCGTATGGGTCAAGAATGTATTTCTTTTTATCAAAAATAATGCCTTTTTCGGGTACATACGGACCGTCAAAGGAATATGCATACTCAAAATCAACCTCATCAAGACCGAACACGAGCATTGAATAGGTGTTGCCGATTTTGTAAGAATCCGGAAATCTGAGCCTTGCATATGGAATTTTTGCATAAGGTCTGAATAAAAGCAATGTACACTCAACGGCATAAACCGAATGAATAGTAAAGTTTACACCGCCGGAAACGGTTGTTGCACCGTTTAAAAGAAAGTTGCCGGGTCTGACATCGAAACCACCTACATTATCGGTTGGCTTTAAATCCCTCAACATAACATTTAATCCCCCTAAGTTCCTCTCAAAAAACAAAAATTCAATCATAACACAACATATGTCTATATGTCTATTTTATCATATTATGTGATTTAATCAACACACTATTTGCAAAAATATAGTCAAATCTTGTCATCGCCGATTAAGAAGTAGCATTTTTACACAAAAAAAGACCGGAATAAAAAATATATTCGGTCTTTTTAATCATTTGTTTACGCTTATTGTCAACCTATAAAAGTAAATCGGTCTGTTTCTTTGCCGTCAACATTAACCTTTTCGGCAAACATTTCGACAGGTCTTGCCCACACTTCACTTGTGTTGTGGAGATTTCTGTAAATTACAAGCTTTTCGCCTGTTTCGCTGTGGGTTGCAAAGTTGATAACCTCATATTCGCCGCCCTTGAAATGTAGGTAAATACCCGGCTTGATTTCTTTCGCCGTATTTTCGGCATTGTCCGAGTTGCTTTCACAACAGTTTTCTGTTTCGGCAGGAGTTTCTTCATTTGCAGCAGCTTCAACCGCCTTACATTCTTTGTTGTCGGCATTGAAGTCAACCCTGAAACTGCCGTCGTTCACAACAAGAATTCTCGACTGATACGGCTGCATTTCAATTTCATAGTAGCCGTTTACATCTATAACTTCGTTGCCGTTGAGAACATCTGTAAGCTTTGCGTTGCAGCCTGTGTCAAAACCGATTCTTTCAACACGGTCTGTAAGGTTGAATGCAACAAAAACAGTCTGATTGTCGGTTTTTCTTCTGTATACAAGCTTTTCATTCTGAATATTTATGTTTTCAAAATCGCCGTACTTGAGAGCTTCGAGTGCAAGTCTTACTACACCGAGTTTTTTGATATGCTCAAGAAGTTCATAGTTCGGGTTCGGGATGGAATCAAGGTCAAGACAGGGACGAAGCTCATAATCGCTGTAGGCAGTTCTCATACCCTCAATGCCGAATTCACTTCCGTAGTAAATTGACGGTACTCCGGGCATTGTATACATCATCGTGTAAACATTGTTGAGATGATTTTTGTCTTTAAGCATACTTGCAACACGGTTTACATCGTGGTTATCAACGAAATTATATGTGTAGATATTTCTGTAAATACCACCATTAGCAAACTGTCTGTTAAGAGAATGAGCAATTTCAAAATAGTTGTGGTCATTATGGCTTGAATAAATGCCTTTGTAGCATTCGTAGTTTGTAACCGAGTCAAGCACATCGGGGTTTGCCCAATGATTGTAATCGCCGTGGGTAATCTCACCGTAGAGCCAGAAATCGGACTTTTTCTCTTTGCAGGTATTTTTTAATTTCTTGAAAAATTCAATGTCAATGCAGTCAGCCGCATCAAGGCGAAGTCCGTCAATATCAAACTCATCAATCCAAAATCTTGCGCAGTCAAGAAGATAGTTCACTACCTCGTCATTGTGAAGATTGAGCTTTACAAGGTCATAGTGGCCTGCCCAGCCCTCATAGCTGAAACCGTCGTTATATGGGCTGTTGTTCCGGAAGTTTACATTTTCAAACCAAGACGCATATCTTGAATTTTCACGGTTCTGCCGAACATCTTTGAAAGCAAAGAAATCTCTTCCCACATGATTAAAAACGCCGTCAAGCATAATTCTGATGCCGTTATCGTGAAGTGTTTTGCAAATTTTTTTGAAAGATTCGTTGTCACCGAGCCGACAGTCGATTTTTTTATAATCAATAGTATCATAGCCGTGTTTTGAACTTTCAAAAACAGGGTTGAAAACAAGTGCATTTACCGACATTGACTTCATATGGTCAATCCAGCCGTAAATTTTGTCAAGTCTGTATTCCTGCTTAAAATCGTTTTCCTTTGGTGCTCCGCAAAAACCGAGCGGATAAATATTGTAAATTACGGATTCATTTATATATCCCATTATATTATCTCCTTTTTGCACAGAATAAAGCAATGTACGAATGCAGTGTTTTGTGTACATTAGTCATAATTATAACACTAAAATTTCTATTGTGCAACTGAATAATTTGTGTTACAATGTAACATATTGATGATTTAAAAATGATTTTAAAAAAATCTCGGAGGAACAAAATGCTTAAAATGCCCGAAAACAAAACCAGAAAAAAATTAAGAATCACACTTTGTGTGCTTTATCTCGTCGAAATCGTACTCTGTGCGTTGCCGTATTTCCAGTACATTGACGAAAAAAATGTACTTCATTCTTATTCGGTATTTGATATTATGTCTGTGTGGGGACTCAGCGGTTCAAATGATGCGGTTTTTAAGTATTCGCTCTTTATGCCGATTTTCTTCATTATCCCGATTGCAGGATTTTTCTTCTGCGCTCTTGACAAAGAACGCAATATGAAGAATATCGTTTCAATCATCTGCTGTTTGCTCGGTGTGCTTTCAATTCTCACAATGGTAAGCTATACAATCAGCCTTGCTTCTGTAATTGCACTTCTTTTGTACATTCTCATCTGCTTTCTCACAACGCTTTCAATCTTTGCAAGATTTACTGACAAAGATGCTACGAAAGCTCCTGTTAAGCAGAAAAACACCGATCCGAACAGGGAAGTGTGATTGATAAATTAAAAATTTAAAATTGAAATTTCGGTCGGGAAGACAGTTTGTTTGATGCAAAAACATTGTTTTCCCGACTCTGCTTTATAAGATAAAAGTATTTAAATAAGGCTTTGTTAAGGCTCTGTGCCAATAGCAGGGGCGCCTCGTGATTTAATATTTTAAACCGCGGAGGAAATACTTTTTGAATAAAATGAATATATTCACTATTTTTTCTTATATCCCTTTTATAATAAATCAAAATGTGATACAATATGACTGATAATCTGAAAACGGAGTTGATTAAATGAATTTCATCAACAGAAATGAAATTGCAGACGGTGTATTCTTTACTAATATAAAAGACAGCCGTTTTAAAACAATGAAAATCAGCGTGAACATTGTTGTTCCGCTTTCTATTGAAACGGCATCGGAAAATGCGCTTGTGGGCGGATTGCTTGTTCGTTCATGCAAAAAATATCCCGATTTTACTGTTCTCAGCAAAAAACTCAGTTCACTTTACGGTGCGGATCTCACTTCATCGCTTTCAAAACTGGGTGAAAGTCAGGTGCTTAAAATTTCCGTTTCGGGTCTTGATGACAGATATTCTCTTGATGATGTCAGCATTGCAAAAGAGCTTTCGGAGCTTTTGTGCAGTGTGATTTTTGAGCCGAATGTCAAGGACAACGCTTTTATCGAAAGTGAACTTGAACAGGAACGCAGACAGCTTCTTGATGTGATTGATTCTGAATTTAACGAAAAGCGAATCTATGCAATGGAACAGCTTATAAAACATATGTGCAAGGATGAGGTTTTCGGAACCAAGCGTTACGGTACTGCCGAAAAAATCAAGGCTGCAACTGCCGAATCACTCTACAGGGCGTGGCAGAATCTTCTCAAAACCGCAAAATTTGAGATTCTCTATATAGGCGACAGCCCTGCCGACAAGGCAAAGGAAGTTTTTACAAAGGCATTTGCAAATATCGAAAGAAATGTTGCGGCTTCATCTACCGATGTTGTCAAGAATGTTTCAAAAGAAAAACATATTACAGAGGAAATGGAGCTTTCACAGTCAAAGCTTGTTATGGGATTCAGAACACAGATTTCCGCAGGTGATGACGAGGCGGTTGCCGAAAGACTTATGTGCGCTGTTCTCGGCGGTACTGCAAGCTCAAAACTCTTTAACAATGTTCGTGAAAAGCAGAGCCTTTGCTACTACTGCTCATCTGCCTACGATTCAATTAAGGGCATAATGTACATCAACAGCGGTGTTGAGGGCGAAAATCTTGAAAAAGCCGAAAAAGCTATTCTCAAAGAAATTGAGGATATGAAGAACGGCGAAATTACGGACTTTGAAATTGAGGCAACAAAGCTTGCTGTTGTTAATTCATTCAAGTCAAGCAGCGACAGCGTAAGCGGTATTGAAAACTGGTACACAGGAAGAATCTTTAACGGCGACCTTGAAACTGTTGAAGAAGTTTCCGCAGAGGTAAATGCCGTTACCAAGGAACAGATTGTAAATGCCGCAAACAAGCTCTTGCTTGATACGGTTTATGTTCTCAAAAATAAGTAAGGGAGGCGGACAGAATGAATATTACAGAAATTAAATCGGAAATTGCAGGCGACAGCTATTATAAAGTTGAACACCCATCGGGACTTACAATTTTTGTTTATCCAAAAGAGGGTTACACTTCTTCATATGCAATTTTCGGCACACGCTACGGCAGTATTAACACAAAATTTTCCGTTAACGGCGGCGACATAATCACAGTTCCCGACGGTATCGCCCATTACCTTGAACACAAGCTTTTTGAAAGTGAAGAGGGCGATGCGTTTGTAAGATACGCAAAAACAGGTGCAAATGCAAACGCATATACAAGCTTTGAAAAAACCTGCTATCTTTTCTCATGTACGGACAAGTTTGATGAAAGTCTTGAAATTCTTCTCGATTTTGTTCAGGATCCCTACTTTACGGCTCAGACAGTTGCAAAGGAACAGGGCATTATCGGTCAGGAAATCAAAATGTATGACGACTCTCCCGATTGGCGCGTAATGTTCAATATGCTTGAGGGTATGTACCACAATCACCCTGTAAAAATTGATATTGCAGGTACGGTTGAAACAATTGCGGAAATTACAGCCGAAAAGCTTTATGAAGTTTATAATGTTTTCTACAACCTTAATAATATGGTTCTCTGCGTTGCAGGTAATGTAACGGTTGACGGCGTTCTTAAGGTTGCCGACAAAATGCTCAAGCCTTGTGAGAAGAAGGAAATCAAAAACTATTTTGAAACAGAGCCTTATGAAATCAAAGAGCCTTATATTGAGCAGACTTTTCCTGTTTCTATGCCTTTGTTCAATCTTGGCTTCAAAGAAAAGGCGGACAAGCCTCTTAACGAAAATCAGCTTGCCTGCACGGATATTCTGCTTTCTGCGCTTGCGTCAAATACAAGCATACTCTACAGAAAGCTTATGGATTCAAATCTTATCAATTCAAGCTTTTCTTACGAGCTTTTTGAAGGTCCCGGTTACTGCTCGGTAATCTTCGGCGGTGAATCAAGAGCGCCGAAGCAGGCGGCTGAAATGATTAAGCAGTATATCTCGGATATTAAGAAAACCGGTATTGACAAAGAGGACTTTGAAATTGCAAGAAAGTCTGTTTATGGAGATTCGGTTTCATCTCTCAACTCAGTAAGTGCAATTTCAAATTCAATCATCGACTATGAAATGCAGGGTAATGAAATTTTCACTTATATTGACGCGGTTGCAAATGCAAGGCTTGAGGATATCAACGCAAGACTTGCCGAGATGCTCGATGTCAATAACTGTACTTTGTCTGTTGTAAAACAGCCCGAAGAGGTGTAATTATGCCTTATCATGTACAGTTTCCCGGATTTGGCTGGGAATTTGATATTAACCCGATTGCATTTTCAATCGGTGATTACAAGGTCTATTGGTACGGAATAATCATAGCCTGCGGACTTCTGCTTGCCGTACTGTATGCGTGGAAAAGTTCACCGCGCTACAAGGTTGACGGTTCAAAGCTGATCAACTGCATTTTCGCAGGAATAATAACGGGAATTATCGGTGCAAGACTCTATTTTTGTTTCTTCAAATGGGACTATTACGGACAGAATCCGATTGAAATTCTCTACATCAATAACGGCGGACTTGCCATTTACGGCGGAATTATCGGTGCGTTGCTCGGCGGCTTGACCGTTGCCAAAATACAAAAAATGGAGATTATGCCTGTTCTTGACATTGCAATGGTCGGCTTTCTTATCGGACAGGGAATAGGCAGATGGGGCAACTTTATGAATCAGGAGGCATACGGCGCTCCAACGGATTTGCCGTGGAGAATGCTGAGCGAGGGAACAGACAACATAGGAGTTCACCCATGTTTCTTCTATGAATCAATGTGGTGTCTGCTCGGATTTGTACTTCTCCATTTCTACGGAAAATACAAGCAAAAGTATTCGGGACAGATTTTCTTTATGTACCTTGTGTGGTACGGATTTGAAAGAACAGTTGTTGAAGGACTAAGAACAGACAGCCTTTATCTTCCGTTCCAAATTTTCGGAGCAGACATAAGGGTGTCACAGGTTCTTTCGGCAGCAATTTTTATAACAGGTATTGTATTCTTAATTATCAACAGAAAAAAGGAGGATTCTTTCTATGCAGATTATCGACGGAAAAAAGGTATCGGCACAGGTAAAGGAAGAAGTAAAGAGGCAGACGCTTGAGTTAAAGGAAACTCACAAAATAACCCCCGGTCTTGCGGTAGTAATTGTGGGTGACGATCCGGCGTCAAGAGTATATGTAAACAACAAGAAAAAGGCTTGTGAATTTGTAGGCTTTAAGTCTGAGGAGTATGCACTTCCTGCCGAAACAACACAGGAAGAACTTTTAAACCTTGTTGAAACTCTTAACAATAAGAAGGATATCAACGGTATTCTTGTTCAGCTTCCGTTGCCGAAACACCTTGATGATAAGGCTGTTATTGAGGCAATCAGCCCGCTTAAAGATGTTGACGCATTCCATGCCGTAAATGTCGGCAAAATTATGCTCGGCGAGTATGATTTTCTTCCATGCACGCCTGCAGGCGTAATGGAGATGCTCCACTCCTACAACATTGAAGTAAGCGGCAAAAACTGCGTTGTAATCGGCAGAAGTAATATCGTAGGCAAGCCTATGGCAATGCTTTTGCTCCACGAAAACGGCACGGTAACAATCTGTCACAGCAGAACAAAGAATCTTGCTGAAATCTGTTCACAGGCAGATATACTCGTAGCCGCAGTCGGCAGACCGAAGTTTGTAACTGCCGATATGGTAAAAGAGGGTGCGGTTGTAATTGATGTCGGTATGGACAGGGATGAAAACGGCAAGCTCTGCGGTGATGTTGACTTTGAAAATGTCAAGGAAAAATGCTCGTTTATCACACCCGTACCGGGCGGTGTAGGTCCTATGACAATTTCAACTCTTATGAAAAATACTCTCAAGGCGTGCAAAATTCAGAACAAGCTTTAATATTTAAAAAATATCGGGAAAATTGTTGACATCGAGTTTCCTTTGTGATATAGTATATAAGCCGCATATTGTGGGTTTTAAGTGATTCGTTCCACCTGCACATAGCGAGCCCAATGTAAAGGATGGTACTAAAATGTACGCAGTTATTCAGACAGGCGGCAAGCAGTACAAGGTAACTAACGATGAGGTTATCTTCATCGAAAAGCTTGACGCAGAAGCAAACGACACAGTAACATTTGATGTTGTAGCAGTCGGCACAGACAACGGCATCAAGGTTGGCACACCGCTCGTTGAGGGTGCTAAGGTTACAGGTGAAGTTGTAAAGAACGGTAAAGGCAAAAAAATCAGAGTTTGCACTTACAAGCCTAAGAAGGGCGAAAAGAGAGCAAAGGGTCACAGACAGCCTTACACACAGGTTAAGATTACTTCAATCGAAGCCTGAAAATGACTACGGTAACATTTTTTAAATCAGATGATATAATTTGCGGTTTTGAAATATCGGGTCACTCCGACTATGCCGAAGAGGGCAGCGATATTGTATGTGCGGCAATCAGTTCTGCCGCATATATGACTGCAAACACAATCACCGAGGTTTTGCATATCAATGCACAGGTTACCGAGGATGACGGACTTATGAAAGTAAGAATGTCACCGAATGATGCTTTAAAGGCTTGTGACATACTCTCAGGCTTAAAGCTTCACTTAACTGCTCTTTCCGAGCAGTACAAAAATCATATTAAAGTTAAATTTTCGGAGGTGTAAGGTAATGCTTAAAATAAACATTCAGTTATTCGCTCATAAAAAAGGTATGGGTTCTACAAAGAACGGCCGTGACAGTGAATCAAAGCGTCTTGGCGTTAAGCGTGCAGACGGTCAGAAGGTTCTCGCAGGCAACATCCTTGTAAAGCAGAGAGGCACACATATTCACCCTGGTGAAAATGTAGGCAAAGGCTCTGACGATACACTGTTCGCAAAGATTGACGGTGTTGTAAGATTTGAGCGTGTCGGCAAAGACAGAAAGCGTGCAAGCGTTTATCCTGTTGAGCAGTAATCTCAAAATTTATGAGGGTGGATTTTAAATCCGCCCTTATTTTTTACATTTTTGTTTATACTAATAACAAACAAGTCTGAAAATCTTTACATTTGTACTGATAATTTTGAACAGCAAAACTGTTACGGAGAAAAATATGTTTGTAGATACAGCGAAAATTAAAATAAAAGCCGGTGACGGCGGTGACGGTGCCGTTTCGTTTCACCGTGAAAAATATGTGGCTGCAGGCGGTCCCGACGGCGGTGACGGCGGCAGAGGCGGCAACATTGTTTTTGTTGCCGATTCCAACCTTTCAACGCTTGCAGATTTCCGCTACAAAAGAAAATATGCCGCAAAAAAAGGCGAAAACGGCAGGGGCGGCAGATGCCGTGGTAAAAATGCCGAAGACCTCATCATCCGTGTTCCTGTCGGAACTGTTGTAAAAGAGGAGAACAGCGGAAGAATCCTTGCCGATGTTTCGGGTGATGAACCTTATATCGTTGCAAAAGGCGGCAAGGGCGGTTGGGGCAATCCGCACTTTGCAACCCCTGTCCGTCAGGTTCCCCGTTTTGCAAAACCCGGACTTCCGGGTGAAGAGTTTGATGTTGTCCTTGAACTCAAGCTTCTCGCAGATGTCGGTCTTGTAGGCTTCCCGAATGTTGGAAAAAGCACCCTTGTTTCCGTGGTTTCACAGGCAAAGCCTGAAATCGCAAACTATCACTTCACAACGATAACACCCGTTCTCGGAGTTGTGTCAATGGGCGAGGGTTCGTCATTTGTTATGGCTGACATTCCCGGACTTATCGAGGGTGCATGGCAGGGTACAGGTCTTGGACATCAGTTCCTCCGCCATGTTGAGCGTTGCCGTATGCTCGTTCACATTGTCGATGTTTCGGGCAGTGAGGGCAGAGATCCGAAAGAGGATTTCATAACAATCAACAATGAGCTTGCAAAGTTCAATCCCGAGCTTGCAGAGCGTCCTATGGTTGTTGCAGGCAACAAGTGCGATATGGCAACCGATGAGCAAATTGCAGACTTCAAGAAGTTTGTCGAAGATCAAGGCTATGATTTCTTCCCGATTATGGCGGCAATCCGTTATGATGTTGATCCGCTCCTCAAAAAGATTCAGGAAATGCTTTCAAAGCTTCCGCCAATCACTCATTATGAGGCAGAGCCTGCCCCGATTGTGACCGTTGAAGATTTTGACGACCATTCTGTCACAATTAAGAATGTCAACGGAATCTATACCGTTGAGGCTGACTGGCTGTTGCAGGTTATGAAGGGCATCAATTTTGACGATTACGAAAGCCTTAACTACTTCCAAAAGGTTCTCATAAACGGCGGTGTAATTGACGCACTCCGCAAAAAGGGCTGTTCCGACGGCGACACTGTTTCGATTTATGAGCTTGAATTTGACTTTATGGATTGATATTGCATAATACGGAGTTAATATGGAAAACACATCTGTTCATTCATTAGCCGATGAAATTTCTCCGCTCACACTTGCCTTTGTGGGTGACGGTGTATATGACCTGCTTGTGCGTGAATACCTTGTCCGCAAGGCTAACCGCAGTGTCGGAGAACTCAACAAAATAAAAGTTTCGCTTGTAAACTGCAAAAGTCAGGCTGAATTTGCAAAAGTTCTTATGCCGACTCTAACCGAAAAGGAGCTTGCCGTTTACAAGCGCGGCAGAAATGCCGCACCTAAATGCACCCCGAAAAACGGCTCTGTTGCCGACTATCACAGCGCAACAGGGCTTGAAGCGCTTTTCGGCTATCTCCAAATAAACAAAGACCAAAGCAGAATAAATGAGCTTTTTGAAATAATTATACATACTCGTTTCGGGGAGTGATTTTATGCAAACGAATTTAAAACCGAATTCCTCTCTTGCAAAGGCAGGAACACTATTTTTTGATTATCTTGTAATTTTAGCTGGTGCGGTTCTCTACGCCATTTCCGTTGCAATGTTTACATCACCGAATAATGTTGCACCCGGCGGACTTACCGGTGTGGCAACAATGCTCAACTATATGTTCTCGTTGCCAATCGGTATTATGATTTTTGTAATGAACATTCCTCTTTTTATCTGGGGATTTATCGAAAACGGAAAAGGCTTTCTGACAAGAACCCTTGTTGCAACGGCACTTGTGTCTGTTATGATTGATGTTCTTACGCCGATTTTGCCCGCATACACAGGTGACACGATCCTTGCGGCAGGCTTTGGCGGAGTTCTGAACGGTCTCGGACTCGGTCTTATCTTTTACCGAGGCGGTTCAACGGGCGGAACAGACATCATCGCCCTCAATCTTCACAAGCATTTTCCGTTCATTTCAACGGGTACAATAATTCTTGTGTCCGATATTCTCGTTCTTTTAATGGTATTCTTTGTATATCACAGCATTGAAAATGTGCTTTATGCTTTGCTTGTAATTTTTATCAGCATAAAGGTAATTGATGCTGTGAGCTACGGTACTTCACGAGGCAACGGCAAATTGATGTTTGTTGTAACAGACAACTACAAAGAGGTCAGTATGGACATTATGAAGAACCTCAAGCGAGGTGTCACATATCTTGACGGCGAGGGCGCATACAGTGGTAAAGAAAAAAAGGTTATTATGTGTGCAGTCCGTCCGCAGGAAGTTTACAAAATCACTTCGGGAATCAAAAATGTTGACCCAAATGCCTTTATTATTGTAACAACAGCAGGTGCAATAAAGGGCAGAGGCTTTGTCAAAATAGATAACAACTGAAAAAGGCTCAATGTCAATAGTTGGGGTAACCCGAAAAAACAGAATATATGAGAATTACAAGTGGCAGCGAGTACTGGCTTGCTATTGAAAACCTTATGAGCGGTAAAACTCTTGCAAACCTCAATGGGCTGTAAAAACCAGCCCTGAAAAAACAAAAAGGCACATAACCGAAAACAGTGACGGTTATGTGCCTTTTGCGGTTTATTTATCCTTATTGTTGCTGAATTATTTCTTAATCCAAAACCCATATGGGGTTTATTTTTTAACAAAAAAACATCAGCATACCTGAAATATACCGCAAAATAATTGCTTTTTAAGAATAATGAAAATGCACGATATATTGACAAAATCTACAAAAAACACACCGTAACTTGTGCATAACATAAAACCCTGTTGTGAAAACGGCAAAACTGAATGTAAAAATAAATATAAAACTATCACATTAAACAAATACAAAAAAATGTCGTAATTTTATTGAAAAAATCTCTGTCAAATGGTATAATCAACTATAAAGAATATGGGTTAGTGTTCTCATTTTGACTGAAACAGGTTAAGGATACAATTTTCGGCTGAATTCTCGTTGCTTTTTGTAAATTAACTGCAAAGTTCCGTGGCTTTGCCGATTATGTTTCACCGTTGGTCAGGCGGTAAAGGTCGAACCCGAACCTAACCAAAACCAAAATATTCGGTTATGGAGGTAATATTTATGAAAACAAAAATTTCTCATTTAGGCAGAAGCTCTGTTTCCGTCATCCTTGCGGTAATGATGCTCCTGTCAACAATGCTTATCGGCACTGTTTCAACAGTTAATGCTACGTCTAATAAGTTTACTGAGGGAGAAACTATTTATTTGGATCTTTCCTATTTCACTCATTGGGAAGATGGAACTCCAACTCCTAGTATGTATGCTTATTTTTATGATTATAATACCAAAGATTTGGTGGGAGATAAGATTCCTGCAACCAAAGTGACAGATCATATATATAGTGTCACTGTTCCTAATGCTAATTGCGGTTACATTCAATTTCAACGTGGCGACTGGAATAAGACTGCTGAACATGATGCGGATACTAAAGGTACCAACAACTGTGTAAAAGTTTCTAATTGGGATGGAAGTAGTAGTTGGTCAACTTATTCAGGTGGTTCTACTACAGAAAAGAGCTATTATGTTGCAGGTCAAAAAGAATTGATAAATGGTACTCAAGAATGGGGATCAACTGATCTTGCTGCTAATAAGATGGAATATAATACTGACGGCTATTATTCAATCACATATACTGACAAAGCCCCCGGTACATATCAATTTAAGATTACAGATAATAATAGTGAATGGTATGGTTACGATGCTTTCACTGTGGAGAAAGGAAACGGCTGTACAGTTGGTAAATCTGATGAAAATTATAAAAATATTTCAGTAACATTTACTCAAAAATCTAATGTTACAATCAAGTTTAACATTGATAGTGAAAATAACAAACATCTTTATGTTATTGCAGAGTCTGCTCTCTCTAAAGTTGCTAATTCTGTGACTTTAACAGCTTCATCTGAAACTGTTAAAGTAGGTGATTCTGTTACTCTCACAGCTGTAGCTGATAACCCCATTCCTGCAAATCTCAAATATACATTTACTAAGACTTCCGGCGGTGATGCTACTGTAGTACAGGATAATGACAAACTTACAGTAACCCCGACTGTAGCCGGCACTTACAAGTATACGGTCACAGTTTCAGCGGATGGTTATTCGCCTGTCACAAGCAACGAGGTTAGTTTTACAGTAACTGATTCTGTTAAATATTATATTTGCGGTAGATTTAAAACTACATGGCATGACCCGTTAGTTACTGATCCGCAGTTTGTAGAAGATGAAAGCAATCCTGGTCTTTTCTACTATGAAACAGGTGAAACTATTGCTCAATTGTCAGGTACGATATCAGAAACTTATAACAACACTACAAGTGATTACCCGAGATATTTTTATGTAAATAGAGCTGCGACTAAAGATAATAATTATCTTACCGCAGGTAATGGGGTTGGTCACAATTTCCAGAACAATACTGTTAATACCCCACTTGCACTTATGAGTAGTAGTGGTACGAAAGAGGAGTACCTTGTTCGTTTTAACAATGATAAGGACACATCTACAACTCCGGTTACCATTTGGCTTGATACAAGAAATAACGAATATAAGCTTTGGTATACAACAGCACTTCCTCATAAAGTTACTGTAGAAAACGGTGTATCAGCGTATGTTGATAAGGAAACAGCTACAGCCGGCGAAAAGGTTACTGTTACTGCAACCTCGATTCCGCAAGGACAGATTCTTGACAAGGTAACTGTTAAGGGTGAAGACAATAAACCGGTTACAACCACCGTAAGTGGCAACACCGCAACATTTACAATGCCTGATCAGGATGTTATCGTAACAAATGTAACATTCCGTAAAGCGAAGGAATGTAAAGTTACAATCGCAAACAATATAACAAACGGTTCCGTTACAGCAAATGATAGTTCAAGTGAAATAACTGTGACAGAAGGTAATTCGGTAAAACTTGTTGCAACTCCTAATGATTCTTATTCTTTCATTTCTTGGTCAATCACTCCTGAGGATGGCTATTATACTGCTGACGGTTCTATGACATCAGCTACAGCAACTATTTATCCGACTGCTAATATTACGGTTTCTGCTTCTTTTGCAAAGAGTACTGTATCTACGGATCATTTCCTTGCTTGGGGAGATGGCGGAAAAGAAAATATAGCAGATTGGACGCATGGTGTCAATACTCATTCTTCGACAGACGAAAATGGCTACAAAGTATATACAGCAGACCTTGATATATCGTTTTTTAAGCAAAATACTTGGTATTGTTTTGCTGTGACAAATAAAATTCCTTCATCTGACAATCATTTAAACCAAGATGATTTATTGTATAATCACGAAAAGATTACTGTAAACGGTTTTAAAGAATATCATGAAGGGGATAATGTAAAAACCGAACGAAAAAATAATAGCGGTAACTATTTCGGCATGTTCCAGTATAGCGGTGAACTTGTATCATTATCAATTTCTTATAATGAGGGAACTAATAACTATCAGGTTACTCCGGTCGTAAAAGTTCATAAAGGAGCAAAGCTTTATGCTAAGAACGGTTCATGCAGAACGGATAAACAGTATGCCAATGATATGTATACTAAAGGAACTACAACCATTTCTTATGATACGACTAAATATGATGTTGATGTTGACACCAAATCTTCTACATCGTATCAGCTTGCTTACCTTTCAGAAGAAAATATAAAGGACGAGGTTAAGCTCACTATTACTACAAAAGTGAGAGATTCGAAATATTATCTTGCAGGTTGGTGTGTTGACGGTGAAACATATCTTCCAAAGACAAGCGATACGAAGAACAACGAATATTCATTCGACTATTATGTTAAGTCTACTACAAAGCCTAATGATACAATTGAGGTTACTCCTGTTTACTTCTACAAAACATCTACTGATACAGAAACCGTAAGATTTTATGTTACGGGCTTTGATGATACCGTTAAGAAGGATTGGGGTAATACAATAGCCGTTTATCCGTATTACAGCGGCGGTACCGGTGGTGATGTATTTTCCAATTATCCCGGACAGCCAATGCTTGTGAGCGGTGGTCGTTGCTATGTTGATTTGCCGATTACATATAAAGGTGGTACTATAGCCGGCGTTACACTTAACAACTATTTTTATGATGATGTTCATAATAAATTGGTATCGGACAATAGACAGACATATGACTACAACGACTTTTTAAAGATCTATGAACAAAAAATCAAAGGTTCAACTGAAAGAAAGTCGCAGGAGATTATTTTCTCCTTTAAGTATGTACCTTCCGACACAGGTTACAACAATTTCGGTGATAATTCAACCGGTAAGGGTGATAAAACAAGCGTGACATATCCTGATACCATTTCAGCCGATGATATGGACACATTATATGCAAATGGTTGGGAAGATCTTACCGACTTCTATGGCAACAAGGTTGACCTTTATAATAAAAAAGTTGACGCTTCTTCTGATGCCGGAAAGAAAAATCCTTGGAGAGTAATCTCTAACGGTTATGAACAGACATATTTTGGTTACTATGCAACTCGTTGGGCGGTTTATAAGCCGGATGCTGACACAGGCAGTGTAACAAGCTATTCACTTGTTGATGTAATTTCTTCATCATCGCTTCTCTATAACAGTTATGAGGCTATTTCTGCCGATAAAAAAACATATTCTGCTGGCGATACTTCTTTGAGCGCAAGTTCAGATGCCGAGGCGTATAAGGCGTTTACGGATGCCGGCGCTGACGGTGTTCCTGTTAAGATTACATATGAACAGACCAATGAGAGGGACAACTCTATCGAAGGCAAACCTAATATGAATCAAAATGCGTTCAGAAACGACGGTCGTTGGTATTATTCGGAAGATAACCTCAATGTTACTGCTCATACGGTAATTGAATATGCTAACACTTTGGATGATTTCAGCGGTACGCTCGGCACCAACTTCTTCCGTGACTATTATCAGAAAGGTGAAGTTGATTATACAAAGGATGGTTATGACAGCAGCATATACACGGGTCTGATAACCAAAACAAGTGCTTATTTTACCAATGATGAATACTATAAAAAAACCGAAGCAAAAGGTCAGACAGGTACAGGTAATACTTTTGATATTATTGCTAATACCGACCATGCATCGCAGTACATATTTGTCGGTTGGTATCTTTTGAGTGAAGGTAAATATTCACCTCTTACATCTACTGTTGAGAACATCGTTTCTGTTCCACAGGACAACAACGATGTTTATGTTGCAAGATTTATTAAGGCTCCGTCAGGCTCACTTACAATTTCTCATAAGCTTCATCCCGATACGACAGGACTCGGTAAGTGTTATGTGTCAGTTGATGTTCTTGACAGTGCAGGTAAAGTAATTCATTCTTATGACGAAACCACAAGTGATATTACTGTTTCCAATGCCTATATTACATATAATCAGGGCAATAAGATTAAAATTACTTTGAGAACAGTACCCGGTGAGGCTAGTACATTTACTGATTTCTATTCCTATTCATCCGAATTTGCTAAGCTGGTGAATACAGCAGAAGGTGTAGTGCCTGCTGTTGCCGTAACAAAAAATCCAGCTGACGGTACCTACAAAGCTGAAATTTCATTTAATGTTGACGACTATTTGTTTGATAATGATTCAGCTGATCACCCGCAAAAAATTAAGGTATTGAACTACTTCTCACAGCTTTCGCTTGGTAGTGTTAAGTATGAGATTAAATATACATTTGATACTCGTTTGTACGGTCCAAAGGTGTATAAGGTATCCGATGTATTAACTAAGGAAGATATTGAAAAATATGGCTGTTCTGAAAAACAACTCAGTGAATCATTTGTAATGGCAAAAGCTCCGTTTGAATCCAATTTTAAACAGAATATCACATGGGATTCTAATAAAATTACATTTGGTTCTAAAGCCGACGGAACTTTAACTGCTGATATTACGGCTACACAGGTTGATGACAGAAATGTTACTGCTACATTCTATGTTGACTCGGATTCTCCTACTGAAAATATTACAACAATTTTTGGTAACAGATTCTTTAAAGACGGTTCATATATTTCAGCCAATTCTGCAGGCACGACATACAATGTTGAAGGTTTGCCGGTGGCATATAAAGGTACAAGTGGTGACTTTAGTTTCTGGTATGTAATGACAAAGAATAAAGAGTTTGTAACTAAAGCATACGGTCAGAATTTTGCTTATACCGGTTATGACAACTATATTGTAGTTGCTGTTTATGGTGTTGGCGGTACTCATAAAGATGAGTCAACAGTTTCGTCAATTAACTTCTTACAGTACTCTCGTAACCATTGGAATGATACGGTATCAGGTGAAAATGGTACCGGTTCTTACAGCTCGGCAAATACAGAATACGATCGTTTGTATGCTGACTTTAACCTTATGTTTAATCATAATGGCTTCCTGTTGAATAAATACTCCGGTACTCCTAACATTAAAGTCGGATACGCTATGGTTGTCGGCAGTAAAACAGACGGTAACTATACCGTTGATCAAGAAGAACTTAAAACTGCAATTTTAAGTAACGCAACAGACGGCGGTACTGTAGAACATCAATCAACATCTGTAACCGCTAAACAGGCTGTTAAAGTAACAAATTCCGATAATGATGATGTTAAGAAAAATGTTATTGTAAATTCAATCCGTATAGCAGATCTTGACAACAAGAACAGAATTACATCTTACTACGGATTTAAGAATTCTGTGGCTAACCAGTCATATTATGTTAAGGTGTATTCTTATGTAATTGTTGATAACAAGGTTACTCTTTCAGAAACACCTGTAGTTATTAACCTGAATGATATCGGTAATAAGACTTATGTACCTCAGCAATGATTAGAAAGGGAAAGTTTATGAAAAAAAATTATGAAACACCCGTTATTGATCTCGTAAGATTTGATTTTGAAACTTTGCTTACTGATTATATTCATCCGAGTAATCCGGAAGATTTTAAATCAGACGGTAATGATGGCAACGATGAAGATATGGGTGCTTAAGTAAAATTTGTGCAGAGCAGTGTTTTATATACTGCTCTGCCCGCTTTCAGGTGATTATTATGATTAAATTCAAAAAGACATTTTTATGCTTTTCTGTGGTTGCTTTAATTGTGTTAACCGCTGTGCAACAATGCTTTGCCGCAACATACCTTACATCGGACGGCTTTTACTATCTTCCGGATGATAAATATAATGCTACTGTTTACGGTTGTAATGACAACAAAACAGAGCTTGTTTTTCCCGATAGATTAGATAATTATAATGTCAGGTCAATAGCTGATTATTCATTTATAAATAACGGGAATATCACATCTATTGATTTTACAAATGCAAAATATCTTCGCTCCGTTGGTTATTTATCATTTTCAGGTTGTTCAAATGTCAAATCAATTGTTTTACCATACTGGATTAATTCCTTCGATTTTGGCTCTTTTCAAAATTGTACGGCATTGACTCAAATTGGATTGTATGCAAGAGTAAATAAAATTACAGAACAGTGTTTTTATGGTTGTTCTTCGCTGACTTGTATTGATCTTCCCGATTCCGTAAAATCAATTGAAAGATTTGCTTTTGGAAGCTGTACATCATTATCTGAGGTGTATATTCCTACATCCGTGACTTCTATTGCTTCTAACGCTTTCAGAAGCTCTCCGAATGTAACAATCAAGGGCAGTTACGGTTCTTATGCCGAGGAATACGCAAAGGCTAACAACATTCCGTTTAACGGCATTTCTAACTATAAAATTGGTGATGTTAATATGGATGGCAAGATTGATATTTCTGACGCAACCCTTGCGCAGAAGTATGTTGTCGGTATTGTTGAACTTTCGACAGAACAAAAACATCTTGCCGATTATAACAGTGACAGCAACATCACAGTAGTTGATGCAACCCAAATTCAGAAGTTTATCGTTCATTTAAACTAACCAATAAAAAACAGGCTCACTTTTTGTGAGTCTGTTTTATTTCGGAGGACGCTTTGCCAAAATACTTAATAGCTGATTTTATTGTTGAAATTGAACCAAAATTTGATTACTTAAAAAAATTGTGCGAACCGTTTTTGTATGAAGGGGAGAGAAGTGCAGATTTTTCTGCCATACCGTCAGCCTCATACTTAAATTCCCTGTTGAGCCGTATGGTTGAAGGTTCAACCATTGATGAAGCCGAAGAATTTGCAACGGCGTCAATTTTTAACCGCAAAATAATTCACCGTGGCGCTATGCTTGTGCATTCCTCGGCACTCGTTTTTGACGGAAAAGCGTATTTGTTTTCCGCCGATTCAGGCGTCGGCAAATCTACTCATACAAAGATGTGGCTGAAAAGATTCGGCTCAAAAGCTCATATTCTCAATGACGATAAGCCTGTTGTGAAAATTAAAAACGAAGTCCCGCTATGCTGCGGAACTCCGTTTGACGGCGGAAGCGGAATTGCTGACAACGAAATCGTTCCCATAGGCGCTATAATATTCATTGAACGATCAGATACTAATTTTGTTACAGTCCCCGACACAAAGGAGATTGTACAAAGGCTCTACAAATCAACTGTCAAATTTGTGAATAAGTCAGACGGAATCTCTTTGCTCTCAAATCTCGATAATCTTATTCGGCATACAAAATTTTATGTATTGCATTGTAATACAGATGATTCTGCCGTGGATGTTGCCTACAACAATATAATTAAAAACTGCAAATAAAAGACGGTCTGTTCTCGCAGACCGTCTTGTTATATGTATAAAATTGATTACTTGATTTCCTTAATCCAGCCTTCGGGAGCTTCGATTCTGCCCATCTGAATACCTGTAAGTGTATCGTAAAGCTTCTTTGTAATCGGACCCATTTCATCCATACCGCTCGGGAAACAAATTTCCTTGCCGTGGTCGTTAATTTTGCCGACAGGTGAGATTACGGCAGCTGTACCGCAAAGACCGCATTCTGCAAAGTCCTTAACTTCATCAAAGTAAACTTCTCTTTCTTCAACCTCAAGACCAAGATAATGCTCAGCAACATACATAAGTGAACGGCGGGTAATTGAGGGGAGAATGCTGTTAGATTTTGGAGTAACAACCTTGTTGTCCTTTGTTACAAAAATAAAGTTAGCGCCGCCTGTTTCTTCAACCTTAGTTCTTGTAGCTGCGTCAAGATACATATTCTCGTCAAAGCCTTCTGCATGAGCGGTAACAATAGCGTGAAGGCTCATTGCATAGTTAAGTCCTGCCTTGATGTGACCTGTGCCGTGAGGAGCGGCTCTGTCAAAGTCTGAAACCTTAATTGTAATAGGCTTTGCACCGCCCTTGAAGTAAGGACCTACAGGAGTGGTAAATACTCTGAACTGATATTCTGCCGACGGCTTAACACCAATTACAGGACCGCTGCCGAACATATACGGGCGAATATAAAGTGTTGCGCCTGTGCCGTACGGAGGAACATAATCGGCATTTGCCTTAACAACATTGCAAACAGCCTCAACAAACTTTTCTTTTGGAAATACAGGCATCTCAAGACGCTTACAGCTGTCCTCCATTCTCTGTCCGTTAAGATCAGGTCTGAACACAACAATTCTGCCGTCACAGGTAGTGTACGCTTTCATACCCTCAAAGCAAGTCTGAGCGTACTGCAAAACGCCTGCACATTCGCTGATAGTAATTGTGGTGTCGGCTGTCATACTGCCGTTGTCCCACTTACCGTCTTTATAATTAGCTACGAATCTTTCACCGATGGGCATATAACCGAAGCCGATGTTTGCCCAGTCAATATTCTGCTTTTCCATCATAAATACTTCCTTTCAATTTAAGAAAAACCTCATTGGTTATGTACATATTTTAGCACTTTAACACGCAACTTGTCAATGTTATAACAGCATATTTCACCGTTTTTATTATTATTTAGGCTGTTTTTAAAGCATAATATGAATTTTGACGCATACGCAACTTTCATTTAGCGGATATTATATGCAGAAAATTAAAAACATAATATTATATTCTTTTTTGGAACAAAAAACCCGCTTTGCGGATATATACTAAACTCAATAATTTATCGGGGTGATATTATGGCTGAGGTTGTAAAAATTGTTTTGACCGGCGGACCTTGCGGCGGCAAGACTGCGGCATTGGAATATATCAGCGGAGAACTTAAAAAGCTTAATATTCCGACAATTACAATCAGCGAGTCTGCAAGCAGGCTTTTAAGCGCAGGCAAAACTCCCGAAAATATGGGTTCATACGAATTTCACAGAGAGCTGTTTGAAATGCAGCTTGCCGAAGAGAATGAAAAAACGCAGCTTGCAAAGGAAATGAATTGCGAAAAAGCGGTGTTGCTTTTTGACAGAGGCTTGCTCGACAGCAGAGCATATGTTACGGAAGATGAGTTTGCAAAGTATGCAGGTATCCACAATTTGAATGAAGATGTAATACGAAATTCTTATGATGCAGTATTTCATCTTGTGACTTCCGCAGATGGTGCAGAAGAGTATTATGGAAAAGAAACCAATATTTTCCGCAGAGAAGAAAGTCTTGAAAAAGCAAGAGAAGTTGACACAGATGTTATGGCTGTGTGGACAGGCACACCGCATTTGCGTGTTATCGACAACTCAACCGACTTTGATACTAAGCTGAAAAGACTTCTCAAGGAGGTTGTCGCATTTCTCGGAATTCCGAAACCACTTGAAATTGAAAGAAAATTTTTGATTGAATATCCTGATATTGAATTTTTGAACAGCATAAAAACCTGTCGCAGAATTCCTATTACACAGGCGTACCTTACCACTCCCGATGAAGGATATTTCAGAATCCGCAGAAGGGGAGATGGTGACAAGGCTGTATATATCAAAACCGTAAAAATCAAGATATCGGATATTAAGCGGATTGAAATTGAAAATTATATTTCAAAAGAACAATACGATTCGTACCTTGCTCAAAGGCAGTATGTTACGGGCATCATCAGTAAAGACAGATATTGCATTGTCGATAACAACACATACTATGAACTTGATGTTTATCCGTTCTGGAGTGACAGGGCTACAATTGAAATTGAATTGCTTAGTGAAGATCAGCGGTATCAACTTCCTAAGTTTGTAAAGCTTATAAGAGAGGTTTCATCTGAACCCGATTATAGGAATCTTGCACTTGCTCAGAAATACGGAAAGCCTTAATTTTTTCGGCATATAAGTTTGTGAAATAAATTTGAAAAATTTTGAAAAAAGTGTTGACAAATTAGCGTAATATGGGTATAATATAAAGGCTGACTGATGAGGTCAGCAACTTAATGCGCCAATAGCTCAGCTGGATAGAGCAACTGCCTTCTAAGCAGTAGGTCAGGGGTTCGAGTCCCTTTTGGCGCGCCACTTATGGTGGGATTAGCGTAGTTGGTTAACGCGCCAGTTTGTGGCACTGGAGACCGCCGGTTCGAATCCGGCATTCCACCCCATTTGACTCATTAGCTCAGTTGGCAGAGCACTTGACTTTTAATCAAGGTGTCCGGAGTTCGAATCTCCGATGGGTCACCAACGGCCGCTGAAGTTTTTCCTTTAGCGGCTTGTTTTTTTAACAACGGAAGAATTTAATATATACTGAGCCGTCGCCAAGCGGTAAGGCAACGGACTTTGACTCCGTCACCCGTGGGTTCGAATCCCGCCGGCTCAGCCATAAAAAGGTGCTTGCATAATCTTGTAAGTGCCTTTTTCCGTTGTATCAGTCTTTCGGTGGGTTACATTTTTCGGACAGGTTTTGTAAGCATCAATGGCAGACACTAATTTGCAAAAGATGTTAAAAAACTCTTGACCTAAAGTTAGCTTTAGGCTGTATAATAAAGCCAAAGAGAAACTTCTCTGATTTATATTTAAAATTTATGCGATAAGGAGCTCTGATTACAATGTATATTGAAAAAATAAACGGACCGCAGGATGTTAAGAAGCTCAGTCTTGATGAGCTTAACGCTCTTGCATCGGAGATGCGTGACGCTTTACTTCACCGTGCAAGTGTCCACGGCGGTCACTTCGGTCCGAATTTCGGTATTGTAGAGGCTACAATTGCCCTTCATTATGTTTTTGATTCACCACATGACAAGTTTGTGTTTGATGTATCACACCAGTCATATCCGCATAAAATCCTCACAGGCAGAAAAGAGGCATATATTGCACAGGAGCATTACGATGATGTAACAGGCTATTCAAGCCCCATAGAGAGCGAACACGATATGTTTACTGTCGGTCATACATCAACCTCTGTCAGCCTTGCCTGCGGACTTGCAAGGGGCAGAGATGTAACAAACGGCAAGGGTAATGTTATTGCACTCATCGGTGACGGCTCAATCAGCGGCGGTGAGGCTCTTGAAGGTTTTAATGTTGCCGGTGAAATGGATTCAAACCTGATTATTATAGCAAATGATAACCAAATGTCGATTGCAGAAAATCACGGCGGACTCTATAAAAATCTCAAACTTCTTCGTGACACAGACGGCAAGGCTGAATGTAACCTTTTTAAGTCAATGGGGCTTGATTATGTATATGTCAAGGACGGCAACAATATTGAAGAGCTTATCAAAGCTTTTAAGTCTGTAAAAGATATTGATCATCCTGTTGTTGTTCATATTAACACTCTTAAAGGTAAAGGTTATAAGCCTGCTGAAACTGACAAAGAAAGCTGGCATTGGTGTATGCCGTTTGATATTGAAACAGGCAAAACTACTGTTAATTTCCCTGATGAGGAGGACTACAGCTCAATTACAACGGAATATCTCAGAAATAAGATGAAGTCTGACAAGTCAGTTGTGGCGATTACAGCTGGTACTCCGGCACTTTACGGCTTTACTCCTGATGAGAGAAAAGCATTCGGCAGACAATTCCTTGATGTAGGTATCGCAGAACAGACAGCTGTTGCAATGGCGTCTGCTATCGCAAAGAACGGCGGCAAGCCCGTATTCAATGTTTACAGCTCATTTATCCAGAGAACCTACGATCAGCTTTCACAGGACTTGTGCATTGATTCAAACCCTGCAACAATCCTTGTTCAGACTGCGTCGGTAAACGGTATGACAGATGTTACACACATCGGAATTTTTGATATTCCCATGATTTCAAACATTCCTAACCTTGTTTATATCGCTCCTACGACCAAAGAAGATTACCTTGCAGTCCTCGACTGGAGCATTGAGCAGACAGATTACCCTGTTGCAATTCGTGTTCCTGTTGCAGAACTTCTTTCAACAGGCAAGCCTTGCACAAAGAATTTTGCAGAACTTAATAAATATGAAGTTGCTCAGCAGGGCGGTAAGATTGCCGTAATCGCACTCGGTTCATTCTATGGAATGGGTGAACAGGCTGCAAAGCTTATTGAAGAAAAAACAGGTACAGCACCTACTCTTATCAATCCTTACTACATTACAGGCGTTGACACAGAACTTCTTGAAAGCCTCAAGAAAGACCATGATGTTGTTGTAACACTTGAAGACGGTGTGATTGACGGCGGATTTGGTGAGAAGATTGCCCGTTTCTACGGTCCGTCAGATGTAAAGGTTATCAATTTCGGTCTTAAAAAGGAATTCCTTGACAGATATAATCCTGCCGATGTCCTCAAAGAAAACCGCCTCACACCCGAACAGATTGCCGAAGATGCAGTCGCTTTGATTTAAATAATTTAAAAATAACTATTATAAACGAATTTTAGGAGTTGATATCAATGGTAAAACAGACAGCAGGAAGAGATAAACTCGGTGAGTTTGCACCGAAATTTGCAGAAATTAATGACGATGTGCTTTTCGGTGAAGTGTGGAGTAGGGAAGACAAGCTTTCACTTCGTGACCGTTCACTTGTTACAGTTGTTGCACTTATGTCACAGGGACTTGTAGATTCTTCTTTTAAGTATCATCTTATGTCAGCCAAAAACAACGGCATTACAAAGGAAGAAATTGCAGAAATCATCACTCATTCCGCATTCTATGCAGGATGGTCAAAAGCTTGGGCAGCTTTCAATATGGCAAAAGAGGTTTGGACAGAAGAATAAAGAGCAGTTGCATATATATTTCTCTTGTGATACAATAAACTCAGTTATCTTAAATCTTAATTTTTACAAAGGGAAGTATTATGAAAAAGACTAAATTTGTAATTACCTTGTTAATGGCTGCTCTGATGAGTTTTTCTTCGGCCTTTTGTCAAAGTGTATCTGCGGCGTCTTCGCCCGATGAGGCGGTGATTTCGGGCAATTATGACGGCATTGAGCCTATTCCCACAGAAAAGCCCGAGGACAAGCCCGTAAAGCACGGCAAGGGTTTTTCAAGCGAGGATTACGCATTGTTTTATACTCAGACAACATTCCTCGCACTTCTTGCAGGATATTTGATTATTTTCAAAGCAAAGGGTACAAAGACAAAAGAGAAAATGCACAGAAGAAAACTTGACAGAAAGTGAAGTGAAATATGAAAATAAGTGAAATATTTTTAACTGTTCTTTTTATTTTTTCGGCACTTTCGTCTTTACTGACCCAAATACCTGTTATAAGAAATTCGATGGTATTTTTTATTCTCTTGTTAGCACAGCTTTTGTTTGTATTTATATTTCATCACAACATAAAGAAAATGAAAATATACGGTACTGTTATTACTGTGCTTGCTGTATCCAACATTATCAACGGTATTATCGCATGGTGTTGGGCGTATCAATCAATTAACAGCATAAGCGTACCAATAAAACAGGGAACGGACATACTTGGAATTGTTATGGCAAAGGCATCATTTGGTATGTTTGCCTACCTTATTTCAGGGATTGCAATAGTTGTTTTTGCAGAATGTATTGTTTCGGTATTTATAAAATACCGAACAAAAAAGAAACAACAGCTTATTCACAACATCTAAAACAAAACGGATTGGCTCAATAAAAATGCCAATCCGTTTTATTATGTTGACACATTAAAACAGCCCGACCAAATTACGGTCGGGCTGATAATTTATGCGCTTTCAGCACTTAATTCTTTAGCTTTTTTCAAAGCAGCATCTTTTTGCTTTTTCTTCTTGATTACCTTGAGTCGGCTGAATTCCTCACGATCCTTTTCGTCAAGTGCGTCGGAAATGAACTTAACTGTTTCCTCAAAACGGGGAATCATAATGTTCTTGAGAGCGTTTGCTCTCTTCTGAGTTTTCTTGATTGAATCGGCAAGGCGGTAAACGCTGTTCTCAATCTCGGCAAGCTCAACTGTAAGATTTTTAACTTCGGTAAATTTTGTATAAACCTTATCAATTGCCGAATTTGTTGTGCGCAGACCGTAGTGTAGGTAGTTATGGTCCTCTCGTTCCTCAATAGTGAGAATCGGAATTTCAACACCCATAACACTTCTTGAATCAAGCTTTAAGCCGTTCTCATAGGGAATAGCGTTAGAAATATCTTCACAAAAGCCGTTGGTAACATTTGCCGTTTGAAGTGCTGTGTAAGCCTCTGCATAAGCGTCATCAATTTTCTGCTGGATTGCGTTTGCATGGTCGATAAGCGTCATCATTTCTCTGATGAGAATGTTACGCTTTCTGTCCAACAGTTCATAGCCGTTTTTGGCGAGTGCAAGGGATTTCTTAGTATTCATAAGATTACCCTTGGTAGGTACTGTCTGTACTGCCATAAATGCTCACACTCCTTTCTTCAAACGATTATTTGTCACCTTTATAGTACTGATCAAGTAAAGCATCGTCAACACGGTCAAGTTCTGCTCTCGGCAATGTTGAAAGCAATTCCCAACCAAGGTCAAGACTCTGTTCAATACTTCTGTTTTCATTAAAGCCCTGATTAACGAACTTTGATTCAAACAATCTGCCAAACTCAATGTACTTCTTATCAGTAGGAGAAAGCTCCTCTTCACCGATAACAGATGCAAGCGATCTTGCGTCAATTACCTTTGCATAAGAAGCAAAAAGCTGGTTTGCAAGAGGCTGGTGATCGGCTCTTGTATAACCCTCACCGATACCGTCCTTCATAAGACGGGAAAGGGAAGGAAGAACATTAACAGGCGGATACAATCCCTGTCCCTGAAGTGAACGGTCAAGAACAATCTGTCCCTCTGTAATGTAACCTGTAAGGTCAGGGATAGGATGAGTAATATCGTCGTTAGGCATTGTCAAAATCGGAATCTGTGTAACAGAACCGTTGTGACCTTTAATCATACCTGCACGCTCATAAAGTGATGCAAGGTCAGAATAAAGATAACCGGGGTAACCCTTTCTGCCCGGAATTTCACCTTTTGATGACGAGAACTCACGAAGAGCCTCGGCATAAGATGTCATATCGGTCATAATAACGAGAATGTGCATATCAAGCTCAAATGCAAGATATTCAGCAATTGTAAGAGCACATCTCGGTGTAAGAGTTCTTTCAATGATAGGATCGTTTGAAAGGTTCAAAAGCATTACAACTCTTGAAAGTACGCCGCTTTCTTCAAAGCTCTTCTTGAAGTATTCGGCAACATCCTTCTGAACACCCATTGCGGCAAATACAACACCGAAGTTAGAGCTGTTTGCGCCGCTGATTTTAGCCTGTCTTACAATCTGAACGGCAAGGTCATTATGTTTCATACCTGAGCCGGAGAAGATAGGCAGCTTCTGACCTCTGATAAGAGTCATAAGCGTATCAATGGTTGAAATACCAGTGTTGATGTAGTTTTTAGGATAAACACGGGAAACAGGGTTGATAGGAGTACCGTTGATATTAGCCTTTTTAACAGGGAAAATATCTCCGAGTCCGTCAATAGGTTTGCCCGCACCGTCAAGTACACGGCCGATAATTTCAGGGGAAAGAGGCATCTCCATAGGATGACCTGTAAGTCTTGTTCTTGTGTTTTTAAGGCTGATTCTTCTTGTACCCTCAAAAACCTGAACAACTATTCTTTCGCCCTCAATCTGAACGACACGACCCTGACGCATTGTACCGTTATCAAGACGAATGTCAACAATTTCCTCGTTGGAAACGCCCTTAACACCGTCCATAACTATAAGAGAGCCGTTAATTTCTTTAACGCCTACATAATCTATAATCATTATTGCGTTCCCTCCTTATTAAGAAATTGCAGCAAGCTTTTCGTCAATTTCCTTAATGTAATCGTCAAACATTTCAGGCTTGCTGTTAGGAATATCATACTTCATCTTTGTAAGCTTATCAAACAGACCAAGGTTAAGAATCTTGGAAAGCGGAATATTCTGAGCAACTATATCCTTAGCTTTGGCATGAAGATGAAGAATGGTTTTCATCATAAGCTTTTGCTTTTCAAGCGGAACATAAGTATCATCGGCATGGAAAGCGTTCTGCTGTAAGAAACCTACACGAATTACTCTTGCTGTTTCAATTACAAGCTTCTGGTCATCGGGGAGTACATCCGAACCGATAAGCTTTACGATTTCCATAAGTGAACTTTCTTCCTGTAAAAGTGCGCTTATTCTGTTTCTGTATTCAATAAAATCCTCACCGAGATTTTCCTTAAACCATGGGTCAAGGTCATTGAAATATTCGCTGTAGCTGTCCATCCAGTTAATGGCAGGATAATGTCTTGAATATGCAAGAGCTTTATCAAGAGCCCAGAAACATCTTGTAAAACGCTTTGTGTTCTGTGTTACAGGCTCAGAGAAGTCTGAACCCTGCGGAGAAACCGCACCGATAAGCGTTACGGAACCTTCGCCGCCGCTGAGAACCTCGGCACGACCGCCACGCTCATAGAACTCGGCAAGTCTTGAAGGAAGGTACGCAGGGAAACCTTCTTCGGCAGGCATTTCTTCAAGTCGGCCTGAAATCTCACGGAGAGCCTCAGCCCAACGGGATGTTGAGTCAGCCATCATGGCAACATGGTAACCCATATCTCTGTAATATTCGCCAAGAGTAATACCTGTGTAAATTGAAGCCTCACGAGCCGCAACAGGCATATTTGATGTGTTGGCGATAAGTACGGTTCTGTCGGTCATAGGACGCTGTGACTTTGGGTCAATAAGCTCTGAAAATTCTTCAAGAACCTGGCTCATCTCGTTGCCACGCTCACCGCAACCGACATAGATGATGATGTCGGCGTCGCACCACTTTGCAAGCTGGTGCTGAGTCATTGTTTTACCTGTACCGAAACCGCCCGGAATAGCTGCTGTACCGCCCTTTGCAATAGGGAAGAGAGTATCAATAACTCTCTGACCCGTGATAAGCGGAACAGATGATGTAAGTCTTTCCTTAACAGGACGGGAAGTTCTGATTGGCCACTGCTGACAAAGGGTAAGGTTGTGTTCAACGCCTTCGTCATCCTTGATTACAACAACTGTATCAAAGAGCTTGTAGTCGCCGTTGGGATTGACCTTTACAACTTCACCCGAAAGCTCAGGCGGAACCATAAGTCTGTGTTCAATTATAGGAGTTTCGGGGAGAGTAGCGTAAATCTGACCGCCCTCAAGCTTATCACCGACTTTGACCTTCATTGTAACATTCCACAGCTTCTTGTCATCAAGAGCAGAAACCGAAGAACCACGGTTAATAAACGCACCTGCTTCTTCTTCAATAGCCTTCAGCGGTCTTTCGATACCGTCAAAGATGTTATCAATAATACCGGGGCCGAGAAGAACATTCATAGGAGCACCGGTACCCTCAACGGGATCGCCCGGTTTAAGTCCTGTTGTTTCCTCATAAACCTGAATAGTTGTGATGTCGTCTGTAATACCGATGATTTCACCGACAAGCTTTTGCTTGCCTACATGAACCATTTCCATCATCTCAAAGCTGTCGGTATTTTTTACGGTAACAACAGGTCCGTTTATTCCATATATAACATTGTTGTTTTCCATATTATTACCATCTCTTTCAAAAGAAATTAACAGTCAGCAAGATTAAAGCACACTCAGTCCGGAATTTTCAATAAACCATTCTTTCTGTGCATAGAGCTTGCTGTCAAGAGTTTCATCGGCAACAATATTCATTGCCTTGCAAAAGCCTTTGATTCCGCCGATTTTAATTGATTTGTCGGCAACAACCTCGGTGCTTCCTGCAAAAACTGCCTTGATTTTGTCTGAGTTCTTCATATCTCTTTCGTTGACATAAACAACACAGTCGTTGTCTGCAAAAAGCTTAGCAACTTCCTTTGCACTTTTAACAAGGCTGTTTGTATATTCTGATGTTTTTGTGTATTCAACAAGTCTTTCCTCAGCCTTTTTAAATACGCTTTTCGTCATTTCAGCTCTCTCGAGAAACAGTTTTTTCTGACCTTCCTGAATTTTCTTTGCAAGAATACCCGTCTGTCTGTTTCTTGATTCTTCAAGTTTGTCCTTGATATATTTTTCGCTGTCATGTCTGCCTTTTTCGGTTGCCTCTTTCAGCTTTTCTTCTTTAAGCTGAGCAACCTCTGTCTGCATGGCACTTCTTTGTTCATCAGCATATTTTTTAATGGCTTTCAGAAAGTTATCTGTTTTGTTTTTGGAGTTTTCCATTAAAAATAACCTCCCTGAATAAATTCAGATATGTGATAATTACAGCTTTACGCCGATTGCGTCCTGAACATATTTTGTAATACTGTCCTTGGTTCTTCCGTTACCGTGACGGTCGGGAATTTCAACAATAAGCGGCTGTTTGCGGTTAAGCTTAAGGTCATAAATAAGGTCGGGACAGAGCGAAACAAGTGTTTCCGTAATAAGAATAACTGCAATATCATCCCTGTTCACAGCCTTTTCAAGCTCACTGCGTACCTCATCCTCCTGATGAACAACTACGCCCTCAATACCTGCAAATCTCATACCCATTTTGGTATCGACATTATCACTTATAAGAAAAAATTTCATAATAATCAATCCTTAACGAAACTTAAATCGCTTAAATTATCTTGCAAAGATAAGAAGAATTGAAACGAGCATACCGTAAATAGCGATACCTTCACCAAGTACAACGAAGATGATTGCTTTACCGAATGCCTTAGGATCTTCACTTGTAGCACCGATAGCGGCAGGAGCAGCGTTACCAACGGCAATACCGCCGCCGATACATGAAAGACCTGTTGCAAGAGCGGCACCGATATATGCAAGACCGTCAGCCATACCCGATGTAGCTGCAGCGGCGTCACCTGTAGCAGCACTTGCTACGATAGGGCATACCATGCAGAATGCAAATACAGCAGCGAATGAGCAAATCTGAGTAAGAACTGTTTTCTTTCTGCTCTTGCCGTGTTCAAAAGCCTTTACTGCAAGAATTGCAGACGCACAAAGGAATACTACCGGAACAGCTAACATAATTAAATTGAATAACATAATAATACCTCCAAAAAATTATCAATCAATATTTAATTTAACAGGTTCATAAGGTCTGCCTTCACCCGAATAGAAACGGCTGAACATCTCGTAATATTCAAGTCTTAAAACCTGAATTGCAACAAGAAGTGCCTCAAGAACCATTACAAAAACATTACCTAAAACAACTACGGGCCAGTATGCAACGGCGGGAGCTGTTTGGGCAAGCACGAAAACAACTGTCATCATACCTGCGTGTACAAGAACGAATGCACCGACTCTTAAAAAGCTTACCGTGTTTGTAACATACTCAAGCAAAAATTCGATTGACTCGATGGCATGTTCAAGAATATATCCGCCCCAGCTTTCGGGCTGCCAGTCTTTTTCTCCTGCAATAAGAAGTCCGAGAGGCTCGCCAAAGAAGATAAGCAGATAGGGGAGAACGATAAGGCAAAGAATGTATGCAAGTGAGAATACCTGAAGACCGAGCACAAGCTGTCCTGCAACACCGAAAATAATTGAACAGTAGAATACAAGACCTGCACAACCGCTTGATCCGAACAAAGCTTTTCCCACATCTCCCTGCTTGAAGGAACTGTAAATATTAAGTCCCATAGCAACCACAACAAGTGTAATACCTATTGCAACCGCCGCAAGAAGAATCATAACAATTGAGTTTGATGACATTACTTCAATCGGTTTTTCATCAAGTCCGAAAAGTGCCTTGTAAAGAGGATCGAGTACATGCTCAAATCCGAACACACTTCCGAACACACAGCCGAATATCGCAGAAGAAATTCCGCACGGCATAAGAATTTTACCGATTTTCATTTTCTTGAGTTTCCACATAAGCGCACCGACAATTGATACACAGATGCCCTGACCGAGGTCAGCAAACATTATGCCGAATATAATGACATAAGTGATGGCGATAAAGAGCGACGGGTCAATTTCGTTATATTTCGGAACACCGTACATCTCCGTGTAAAATTCAAACGGTTTTGCAAGGAAACAGTTTTTGAGTTTGACAGGCGGTGATTTTGCAATCTCCGTCTTGCCGTCTGAAAAATCTACATTGACGCTGGCAATTTTTTTGAGTCTGCGTCTGAGAGGCTTAGCATCCTCTGTAGGAACCCAACCTACAATGATAAAGCTTTTGCTGTACTGCAATGCTTTGGTGCGGATTTTAGCATAAAGATTAAGCTCTTCAAGCTTAGAAAGGTATTTACAGATTCTAACCTCATATTTGTCAACATAATCGTCAACCCGTTTTTGAGCTTCTTTAAGCTTTTCCTCAAGGTGGGGGATAAGACTCTCAAGTTTTTTCAGATGAATTCTCGGTGTGTCATTAACTCCGAGAACATCGCATTTTTCAAAATATAATCCCGAAAAGATTCTGTCAATTTCCTCGGTTTTATCAATCGGAGCAAAATAAACACCCCAATAGTGTGATTTGTCTTCGGTACAGACAATAAAATCTACATAAGGATTATCTTTATAGGCTGAAAGCTTTTCAAAGCTTTCCTTAGGCAGTCTGCCAAAGCGTGAACTGATATACTTTAAGGTTAAAACCTTTTCAATTTCAACCCCAAGTCCGACAAAGTGAGTGGTTTCAACAAGATTTTCCTTTGCCTGCATCAGCTGTTCTTCAACAAACAGCCTGTCATCTGCAAGAACTTCAATGTCGCTGTTTATTTGATTTGTAAACAGTTCAATTTCTTTAAAGGTCGGATTAAAGTCACTTACATCAACAAGATTAAACTTGCGTTTTGTAAGACTTAATGTTGCCTTAAGAGTGTTAAGAGGTTCAGCATAGATGTTTTTTGATTGCAGATGCGTAAAATCCTTTGTGTTGCTGTAAAAGGATGAAACATCATCGGGATGGAACACACCTGATTCACCAAGTACCGATATTACATTATCAATATCATTTGTAAGCCCGATAATGCTTACGGCCTGCATGGTTGAAACAGCCAAATTTTAATCACCTCTTCTTAACAGTCATCACATTTTTTATTTAATAAGCAATGACTGCGTAAGTTTATTGTCAAGTTCATATCTTGTGCCTTCAATCAAAGTGATAATATTCATCAGCTCTGTTTCGGCAACAAACATATATGAAATCATTACAACCGAAGGGTTGTTGGAAAAGTGCATATTTTTCTTTGCAAGCCTGTATTTTACTCTTGGCGAAATATCGCTTGCATAGACATATCCGATTTTATCAATCAGTCTTCCGTTGTGAGTGTTCTGCATAATAGAAAATATCTCTCCGGAAGATTCTGCCTTACACATCATATCAATGGTTCTTTCGTTGAGATTAGTGTAATTAAGCAGAAGATTTGATTTGATGTCATCGGGAGAAAGCTTATAATATTTTTTCAATCTCAAAATTCTTGAGAAAATATTATAGTCGTTAATCGTGAAGAAAAAGTTGATTAACTCACGCTTTTCCTGTCCTTTGGTTGTTGCTTTAATCAGTTTTGTCAGCTTTCCGAACACTAAGTCATACAGCTTGTTCTCAATGTCCGATATCGGAAGTCGATTTTTCTCATCGGGAGAAAATTGCTTGAGAATATCGTAGAATTGGGAGGACTGTGTGGCGTTCAGAAACTCTTCATAATTTGTTGCATTGGCAAGCTTGTTGACATCAATTTCCGTATGCTTTGAAATATAACCCGGAAACTGGTAAATAAACTTGTCCGTTGAGTTTGAACTGAGCAGGATAAGAAATCTTACAATCTGCTCAACCTCTAATGTCGAGATAATGTACGATGACAACCCCGAGCTTACACTCGAATCGTATCTGCACAAAGAGTCAAATTCATAGAAAAGGTTTTGCCTCAAAAGAGCCTCAAGCCTTCCTCTGTGAATTTCACGCTCGCTGACATCCGTCAGAGCCTTGGAGTAGTGCGTATTGTTTTTGAGATACGACATAATTTCTCCGACACTCTGGCACACAAGCAAACTCTGGTAGTCCTTTTCTGTCAGTCTTTTACCAAACTTGGATCTTGCTTTCGTCAGAACGGCGAATGAAGTTTTTGACATTATCCGCATACACCTCCTTGTAAACAGTAAATGGAATGTTACTGTGCAACTGTTCTTTTGACGATTTCGTCAACCCACTTGTCGCAGTTAAGCTTAAAATCAGAGTCAAGCTTGATATGCACTGAATTGTGCTTGCCCTGAATTTCCTCCCATTGCTGTTCGGCTTTCTTTGCTTCCTGAATGTCGTTGCGTTTCACAACCTCTTCAGCTTTTGCCATGAAGTCGTCATAAATCTTCTTCGTTTCGGCTTCAATAGTTTTGGAAAGCTGCTCTTTTTCTTCAAGAGTATCCTTTTCCATGGCTTTGGCTTCGTTGTCGGCATCAACGATTTTTTTAATCATATTCTCCATAAAACCACCCCCGTGAAAAATTAGTTTTTAAGCGCCTGAAGCGGAGCCGGAATTCTTCCGCCGCGCTTAATGAATACCTCCGGAGAACCTTTCCTTACAGGCATAACGGGACCTCTGCCGAGCAGTCCGCCGAAATTAAGTTCTTCGCCTGCACTTTTTCCGATAGCCGGAATAAGTCTTACCGCCGTTGTTTTGGTATTTACCATACCAATTGCAGCCTCGTCGGCAATGATTGCCGAGATAACCTCGGGAGTGATGTCACCCGGTACTACAATCATGTCAAGACCAACCGAACATACGGCTGTCATTGATTCAAGTTTTGTAATATCAAGGAAACCTTCGTTGGCAGCATGAATCATACCTGCATCCTCGGAAACGGGGATGAAAGCACCGCTCAGACCGCCGACATGGGAAGAAGCCATAACGCCGCCTTTTTTAACAGCGTCATTAAGAAGTGCGAGAGCAGCGGTTGTGCCGTGACATCCGCACACTTCAAGTCCCATCTCCTCAAGAATATATGCAACACTGTCACCGACAGCAGGTGTCGGGGCAAGTGAAAGGTCAACAATACCAAAGGGAACACAAAGTCGCTTGCTTGCTTCTCTTGCAACAAGCTGTCCCATACGGGTGATTTTGAATGCAGTTTTCTTAACCATATCTGCAATTTCCGTGATGTCTTTTCCTGCGCCGTCCTTTGCAAGAGCGGCTCTTACAACGCCGGGACCCGATACACCAACATTGATAACAGTATCGGCTTCACCGACACCGTGGAAAGCACCCGCCATAAACGGGTTGTCTTCGGGAGCATTACAGAATACAACGAGCTTTGCGGCTCCGATGCAGTTTCTGTCGGCTGTAACTTCCGCAGCCTGCTTAACGACTTTACCCATCATCTTAACTGCGTCCATATTGATACCGGCCTTAGTAGAACCGATATTTACGGATGAACAAACAAAATCGGTTTCGCTCAAGGCCTGCGGAATGCTCTCAATAAGGGCATAGTCACCGCTTGCAAAACCTTTCTGAACAAGAGCGGAATAACCGCCGATGAAGTTTACGCCGAGTTCCTTTGCGGCTTTGTCAAGAGTGTGGGCAAACTTGACAACATTCTTGCTCTGGCACGGAGCTGCTACCATACCGATAGGGGTAACTGAAATTCTTTTATGAATAATAGGAATACCAAATTCCTTCTGGATGTCTTCACCTGTTTTAACAAGGTCTTTGGCGCTGCGGCAAATTTTGTCGTAAACCTTTGTACAAGCTTTGTCAATGTCCTCGTCAATGCAGTCGAGCAATGAAATACCCATTGTAATTGTTCTTACATCAAGGTTTTCATTATCTATCATATTTATAGTTTCAAGTATATCTCTTGTCTCCAACATATTATGTATATCCTTTCAATTCGGTAGCTCAGATTTAAATTCTGTGCATGCTGTTAAAGATGTCCTCGTGCATAACATGAACCTTTGTGTTTGTTGATTTGCCGACAGCCTTAAGATTTGTCTGAAGCTGTTCAAATCCAATGTTGGATTTGTCAATTTCAACAAGCATAATCATTGCAAACATATCCTGAAGAACGCTCTGCGTTACTTCAACGATGTTTACATCAGCCTTTGAGCAGGCTTCCGAAACTTTTGCAAGGATTCCAACGCTGTCTTTACCGATTACTGTGATAACTGCCTTCATTTTTTACCTCCTGCTTATGCAGATTTTCGTTGGAATTCTGCATAAAACTGCTTTTCTTTATTTGTGCATATTATATAACGATTTTTTAATAAAGTAAAGTGCAATATTGAAAAAATTTTTTTCATATGTTATCATCTTTTTTGTGAGGTGTTTTACTAATGAAAATATGTGATATTCATACCCATTCAAGCAACTCTTTTGACGCTGAAAATACAGTTGAAGAAATGTGTAAAAGTGCCGTTGACAAGGGACTTTTTGCACTTGCAATCACCGACCACTGCGAAGCTCCCGAAATTCCGCTCGGCTCTGAAAGTGAGTACGGAGATTTCAGTAAATTAATTCCAAAATCGAATTATGAAACTTCGGTTATGCAGGATAGATACAAGGGTAAAATCAAAATCCTTAAAGGCATTGAACTCGGTGAGCCGATGCACAATGCCGAATGTACAAAAAAAGCACTTTGTTTTGGTGATTTTGACATAATAATCGCATCGGTGCATAACTTGAGAAACAGACCTGATTTTTATTATATAGATTTTAAAAAAGAAGATGTTAAGGCAATACTGAATATGTACTTTGACGAGCTTCTCGAAACCGCGTCATTTTCCGATTTCTGTACGCTTGCCCATCTTACATATCCTTTGAGATATATAAAGCGTGACACCGGTACTGTTCCAAGTCTTTCGCCGTATCGGGATAAGATTGATCTTATCTATGAAACGCTTATTAAAAATGACAAGGCACTTGAAATAAATGTTTCGGGGTTGTTCAAAGGACTCGGCGAAACTCTCCCTGCATTTGATGAGATTAAACGCTATCGCGACCTTGGAGGCAAGTACATAACCCTCGGAAGTGATGCACACAATATAAATGATGTCGGCAGAGATATTGAAAAGGGGATAGAGCTTGCTTTTAAAGCCGGATTCAAATCATACTATATATATGAAAACTGTTGCCCTTACGAAATAACAATTGAATAACAAAGAATTAAAATAGTTCTTAAAAGCAAAAAGAGGATTTCGCACTGATACGATGTGAAATCCTCCTTGTTTTTTTGAATCCAATATTTAACTGCAGCACATTATACTGCACTTTTCTGAAAATTGCAATACCTTTTTACAAAGTTTTTGCAAGATTTTTTATGTAATCCTTCAATAAATCTTTTGTTTCAGGGTGTTCAAGCCCAATTTCTATCTGAGCCTGCAAGATTCCAAATTTATTGCCCATATCGTATCTCTTTCCCTCAAACTCAACGGCTGTCATTCCTTTTGTTATTGCAATCTCTCTCATTGCGTCTGTAAGCTGAATTTCTCCGCCGATTCCGGGCTTTGTATTTTCCAGAATTTCGAAAATCTCTGCCGGAAGAACGCATCTGTCAAGAATTGAATAAAGAGAAAGAACTTCTTCGGGAGTCTGCGGTTTTTCCTTCATATCGGTGCAGGCAAAAACATTGTCGTGCATATGCTCAACTTTGAGCGAGCCATACTTATGAATGTCTTTGGCGTCAACCTTTTTAACGCCTACAACGCCTTCACCGTATTCACCGTAATGATCAATGAGCTGTTTGATTGCAGGAACCTTGCCTGTAATAACGCCGTCACCGTACATAACGGCAAACGGTTCGTTGCCGACAAAGGATTTTGCCTTGAGAACGGCATGTCCAAGACCTTTCATTTCTTTCTGTCTGATAAAAGAAATGTTTGCAAGGTTTGAAATATTTCTGACTGTTTCAAGAAATTCTGTTTTGCCGCTCTTTTCAAGCAGACTTTCAAGTTCGGGAGAAGCATCAAAATGATCCTCCATAAGTCCTTTACCACGGTTTGTGATGATGAGAATATCTGTAATTCCTGCCGCAACAGCCTCTTCAACAATAAACTGTATAGTAGGCTTGTCAACAATAGGGTACATTTCCTTTGGCATATTTTTTGTGGCGGGAAGAACTCGTGTTCCAAGACCTGCCGCCGGAATAACTGCTTTTGTAATGTGCATAGTGTTCCTTCTTTCTGCTTTGTTTTAGAGTTTTATTTAAATAAAAAATATCGGTAGATAATTTGCAACAATCAGTGCGGCTGCAACTGAGATTGCAAGCGGAAGGTTGACGCCGCCTTTGGTTTCAAGAACTTCTGTAAGATGTTCTTTATCTGTTGTGCTTTTGATTTTTTTAATCTTTTTAACTGAATGGTTAAAAAAGCATTTGTTTGCTGTTAAGCCGCATATCAACATCACCGCCATGGAAATTATATTTGCAATCAAGGGTGATAAAAACAGCCAAAAATCTTCGGCTGAAAGTCCAAAATTATTTGAGAGCGAAACAACCTGACCCGAACCCTGTGCCTGAAGTATGTTATTGTATATATTTTGCCAAGCAGGAAGAGTTTTTATATAACCCGAAGCAATTGTAGAACCGAATGTCAGCACGGAGAAAAGTATTCCCAAAGCATACATTTTTCTGTAAAGGAAATATATACCCGACAGAATAAATGCCGTAAAGTTAAATCTGCTCTTTTTGAACTTTTTGATAAAGCTGAAAACTCTCAAATGGTAAGGAGTATTCTTGCCGATAAACTTGGCGGCCTCACCTGCCGTAATGTCATCAATAAGCGGTTCATCGCTCTTCATGCCTGCCATAGGGTCAAAAGCGGCAGCCATCTGCGGATTTGTCTGACCGAAAGGAAAGCCAAACGGCGGCATTCCTTGATTTTGTTCGAAATTAGGATTAGGCTGACCGTTATTTTGATTTTGCCGAGGATTTTGTGTTTCCTCTTTATTATCGTAAAGCGGCGCTCCGCAGTTACTGCAATAGAACATTTCTTTAGGATTATCCGTACCGCAGCGTTTGCAGACCACTGTGCCGCTTTCGTCATTCTGTTCAGCCTGATCATCGGCAGCTCCGGATTGTTCCTTTTCAAAAGAGAAGCCGTCGCCGTGTTTGTCTGCAAAATGACAGCGGCCTTCTTTTTCGTAACATTCTCTGTGATGCGGTGCTCCGCATTCGGGACAAACAACAATATCGTCGTCCTTTTTAAATTGCTCACCGCACACCGGACATTTGTATTCTGTAAATTCCATTATTAACCTCCAAGGGGTACATCATATGGTGTACCTACACAACATAATTATAACAAATAGTATCGACAAATGCAACTTGTTTTTGTATATAAGTTCATTTGCAAACAAAAAAGAGTTATTTTCCAAAGTAAGTTATACAGCGGAAGTTAGTGTGGGAATTAACTCTTGCAAACAAAATATCTGTTTTTCTTTACTTTTAAAGATAATTTTGTTATAATGTTTAATTGTGAAAGAATAAACTAGATTCAGAAAGGTACATGTTTATGGTACAGTTTGAGGAATTACTTTTAAAGCTTCAGGCCCTCAAGCCTGAAATAGACGATTTGTCCGACGCACTCGGTATGAAGGGTATGCTCTCGGAGATTCAGCAGCTTGAACTCAAGGCAACCGAACCGGGATTTTGGGACGATGTAGAAAAATCACAAAAAGTATTACAGCGTACAGGTTCTTTAAAGGGCAAGGTTGAAGCTTATGAAAACCTTGTTGCCAAATATGAAGATACACACGCTTTGATTGAGCTTGCAAATGAGGAAGAGGACGAATCTCTTCTTGAAGAGGCGGAAAGCGAAGTTGAGGCTGTCAAGGAAAATCTTGAAAAACAGCGTTTGCAGACCTTGCTCACAGGCGAATATGATAAAAATAACGCAATTCTTACATTTCACGCAGGTTCGGGCGGAACTGAGGCTCAGGACTGGGCTGAAATGCTTTACAGAATGTACACCCGTTGGGCAGAGGCTCACGGCTTTAAGGTTAAAGAAGTTGACTACCTTGACGGCGATGAGGCAGGACTTAAAAGTGCTGTGCTTCTTGTTGAAGGTGAAAATGCTTACGGCTACTTAAAGAGTGAGGCAGGCGTTCACCGTCTTGTCCGTGTATCTCCGTTTGACTCGGCAGGCAGAAGACACACAAGCTTCTCATCTCTTGAGGTTATGCCTGAAATTGCAAAGGATACAGAAGTTCACATTCCGCCTGAAGACATTAAAATGGATGTTTACCGTGCCAGCGGTGCAGGCGGTCAGAAAGTCAATAAGACATCATCAGCTGTTCGTCTTACTCATATTCCTACCGGTATCGTTGTTGCCAGTCAGGTTGAGCGAAGCCAGTACCAGAACCGTGATGTCGCTATGAATATGCTTATCTCAAAGCTCGTTGAAATCAAAGAGCGTGAGCATCTTGAAAAGATTGAGGACATCAAGGGTGTTCAAAAGGAAATTACTTGGGGTTCACAGATCCGAAGCTATGTGTTTATGCCGTATACAATGGTAAAGGACCACAGAACCGGCTTTGAAACAGGTAACATTCAGGCTGTTATGGACGGCGATCTTGACGGCTTTATCAACGCATATTTAAAGTGTGCAAGTCTTGGCACACTTCAGAAATAAAATTCATATTATACGGAAAGGCTATGAATCGGTATGAAGTATTTAGTAATGCTCTGTGACGGTATGGCTGATGAGCCAAACGCACAGCTTGATAATTCAACTCCTATGGCAAAGGCTGTTAAGCCTTGTATGGATTACCTTGCCTCAAAGGGCGAGGTCGGAATGGTTAAAACCGTTGCCGAAGGACTTAAGCCCGGCAGCGATGTTGCAAACCTCTCTGTTCTCGGTTACGAACCTGCTGTTTATTACAGCGGCCGCTCTCCGCTTGAGGCGGCAAGTATCGGTATTGACCTTAAAGACACCGATGTAACATTAAGATGTAACCTTGTAACTCTGTCCGATGAAGAAAACTATGAGGACAAGTCTATGGTTGACTACTGTGCAGGCGATATTTCAACAGAAGAGGCAAGAGAGCTTATCAACTATGTTGAGGAAAAGCTCGGCAACGATATTTTTAAGTTCTATTCGGGTGTTGCATACCGCCATTGTCTTGTATGGAAAAACGGCAATCCGCATCCGGGTGAACTCACACCTCCTCACGATATCTCAGGTCGTGTGATTAAAGAATACATTCCAAAGGGTGACGATACTGCCGCTCTCTATGATTTGATGAAGAAAAGCTATGATTTGCTCAAGAATCATCCTGTAAACAAGGCAAGAGTTGAAAAAGGACTTCGTCCTGCCAACTCAATTTGGCTCTGGGGCGAGGGTACAAAACCCGCTCTTGACAGCTTCTTCGGCAAGTTCGGCAAAAAGGGCAGTATGATTTCTGCTGTTGACCTTCTCAAAGGCATTGCAATTTGTGCCGGCATGAAGAGCGTTGATGTTGAAGGTGCAACAGGCTATATTGATACAAACTTTGACGGAAAGTGCAAAGCCGCAATTGATGAATTCAAAAACGGTGCAGATTTCGTATATATCCATGTCGAAGCTCCTGACGAATGTGGTCATAGGGGAGAGATAGAAAACAAAGTTAAGGCAATTGAACTCATTGATGAGCATATTCTCAAGCCTGTAACTGATTTTCTCAGAACATTTGATGATTTTGCCGTACTCGTATGTCCAGATCATCCCACACCTCTTTCTATCCGCACACATACTTCAAACCCTGTCCCTTATCTTATTTATGACAGCAAAAACGAAGTTGACAGCGGCGTAAGCAAATTCTGTGAAGAAGAGGCTAAAAAGACAGGCAACTATATTGAAAAAGGCTTCACAATGATGAACTATTTCCTTTCAAAATAATTTTTGCTCTGTACTACATAATAAACCAAAAAAATAACATCCTTGCAGATATAATGAAATTAAAAATCTGTAAGGATGTTTTTATGTTGTGTTTGTTCATTATCATAACAATAATGAGTGTGATTACCTTGTTTGTAATTGCGTTTTCTTATGCAGTAAAATTCCTTATCAGAATAATAAAGAAACTTATATGCAGAAAATGATTTAGATAAGTTTTAATGCTTCAACAAGAGCCTTTGAAAGCTGATCGGGGCAGGATGTGCCTCTGCCACGGCAGTCAATGCCTTTTAATCTGTCAACAGCGTCTTTTGCATCCATACCTTTAACAAGCATACAAATGCCCTGAGTGTTGCCTGAACAGCCACCAACAAACTCACAGCTTGTGATTTTACCGTTGTCATCAAGTTCAAGATTGATCTGTCTGGAACAAACTCCCGTAGGAAAATATGAATATTTCATTGTAATACCTCTTTTCATAATTTGAAATCATATTATCACAGAAACAGAAAAAAATCCAGATAATTTTATTTTTTTGTTTTTAAAATTGAAAATCTATGTTATAATTTAAATACAGGTTGCACTTTGTTACAAACCTTGCTCCATGTTATGAAAGCAGAGCGTTGTTCTGATTAAAATCCAAGTGCAGATGTTCCACAGTTCTGAGAGAATGGAACTGTTATAAATATTGTAACAGACATTTACAAAAAGCAAATCACAGAAAGTAGGATATAATGTCAATAAATATAGATTTGGGAGTATGGAACTCAATTTTTGCAGTTCCCTCCAAAGTAGTCGATGAAGGATTAAAATTTTCTGACGGCGTAAAGCTTAAAGTCCTTTTGTTTGTCCTTCGTAATGCCGGTCGTTCCGTTGACGACACAGAAATTTCAAAGGCAACAGGTGTCAATGTAACCGATATTCCCGAGGCGCTTGACTATTGGGTAAGTATGGGTGTGTTTAATCGAATTGAAAATACCTTTACTCCTGCAAAAAATAACGAGGAATTTGTTTCTGCACCGCAGACTTCTGTTCAAACGGAACAGACACCGCAACCTGTTCAGACTGTTTTACAGCCACAACAGACAGTGCCACAGCCTGTTCAAGCGGTTCGAGAGCCTGTAAAACAGGAAACAGAACAGTCACCAAAGGAAAACGCAGAAGAACCGCAAAAACATTTTACGGCTACAAGACCGCAAAAGCCGGACTTTGTATTTACGGCACAAAGACTTGCAGTTGATGAAGAATTAAAAATGCTTGTTGAAGAAACGCAGACAACACTCGGAAAGGTTCTTTCAAATTCCGATATTGCAACTCTGCTTATGCTCAAGGATACCTGCGGACTTCCGCTTGATGTTATCTTTATGCTTATACATTATTGTGCAAGCATTGATAAGGGCAATATCAGAACGATTGAAAATATCGGTGTGCAGTGGGCAAATGACGGAATATATTCGCTTGAGGCAGCCGAAAACAAGATTGAGCAGATTCAGAAAACCACAGCTAATTTTTCTGTTGTTTCAAAGGCGTTCGGACTCAAAAATGTCGGATCGCCAACAAAAAAACAGCTTGAATACGGTGACAAGTGGATAAGCGAATGGAAGTTTTCTCCGGAAATGCTCAGAGAGGCGTATGAAAGATGCGTTGATACAAAGGGAACAATGAATCTTCGCTACATTGACGGAATCCTTAAGCGTTGGCACGCAGGCAATGTTCATACAATTGATGAACTTAATAAATATGAAAAGTCAGTAAATAAGCCGTCACAAAAGCAGGCGTCGTCTTACGATATTAGTGAATTTGAAAAAATTAATTTACTGGAAGATTTTAAATAAGAGGTTAGTATGGGATACAGCAACAGTGTTTATAAGGCCGCTTCGGATATATTACATGAACGCAGGCTTAATGCCGAAAAGGCAGCAGAAAGAAGAAAAGAAGAGGTGTATGAAAGGTTTCCCCGTGTGAAAGAGCTTGAAAAGCAGATTTCCATGAGCGGAATCAAAACCGCCCGTGCAGTTCTTGCAGGCGGAGATGTAAAAGTTGAGGTAGAGAAACTTCGTGACAAAGATCTTGCAATGCAGGCGGAAGTCAAGAGGATTCTTACAGATAACGGATATCCTGCTAATTATTTTGAACCAAAATATTTTTGTAAAAAGTGTGAAGACAAGGGTTACTATGACATTAACGGCAAGACTGTAAGATGTTCGTGTATGAAATCGGCACTAATTTCTTGTGCGTGTGCAGAACTTAACAGATATGCACCCTTGTCGCTTTCTACATTTGAAAGCTTTAATCTTGACTATTATGATAAAACAGTAGATCCTGAACTTAAACTGTCTAACTATGACCTTATGAGTCGAGTTTTTAATTTCTGTCAAAATTATGCCGAAAAATTTAATGAGCATTCAAAAAGCATACTTATGAAGGGGGCAACCGGACTCGGTAAAACTCATCTGTCTCTTGCAATTGCCAATGAAGTAATTAAGAAGGGATACGGTGTAATTTACGCTTCTGCTCCGTCGCTTGTTTCTAAACTTGAAAAAAATTATTTTTCAAACAATGATGATGACTCCGCATTTAGTATACTTGTTGATTGCGACCTTCTCATTATAGACGACCTCGGAACGGAATTCCATTCTCAGTTTGGCGTGTCACAGTTTTACAATATTTTTAATTCAAGAATGTTATCAAACAAGCCTATAATCATAAATACAAATCTCTCGGTTAAGGAGTTGGAAAATAATTATTCTCAAAGATTCGTTTCAAGAATCTGCGGAAATGCTCAACAACTTAATTTTAAGGGAAAAGATATACGAGCTATACGAAGAGAATTTTAAGCTTGTTATTTGTAAAAAAAACCATTGCTGCCGCACTTTTTAAAAGCCGCAGAACAGGTTCGGAAATTTTTTGAAAAAATTTTCAAAAAGGTATTGACTTTTAACCCGATATGTCTTATAATTCATATCGTTGCAAGTTCGGTAGCAATTACATCTTGTGGAATAGTGTAACGGTAGCACGACAGACTCTGACTCTGTTTGTTGGGGTTCGAATCCCTATTCCACAGCCATAGCCCCGAAAGTTTTCGGGGCTTTTTTACTACGAGGTGTAGCGCAGTTTGGTAGCGCACATCGTTCGGGACGATGGGGTCGCAAGTTCGAATCTTGTCACCTCGACCATTCAGCACCGAGCTCTTAGGAGTTCGGTGCTGTTTTTTTTTTAATATTTTGGAGGTAAGTTTATGAAAAAAGTAATCTCATTTGCGGCTGTTCTTATCCTTTGTCTTTCTATCCTTGCCGGTTGCGGTGCAAAGGAAGTTAATCTCGGCGATGTTTTGGATAAGATGAATACCGAATACAGTGTAGATGCTACCAAGTATGAAACAAAAGAAGATATGTACAAGTACTACAACATAAATGCCGATGACATCAAGCAGTTTGCCGCTGAGGTTGGTAAGTCTGATTCGGACAGCAAGAATACAGAAATCGTTCTTGTTGAGGCAACTGATTCGGATGCCGCTTCAAGAGTTGAAACTGCTCTTACAAACCGCTATAATTCAATCTTCCAGCAGAATGCTTCCTATTCAGCTGAAGAGCTTGATATGGTGAAAAATTGTAAGGTTACAAAAGACGGTAACTTTGTTACAATGATTATCGGTGAAAAGGCATCCGATATGCTTACAATGTTCAATGACAGCATTAAATAATCGGGTTAAACAAAACATAGGGCGAACATCGTTCGCCCATTTCTTTTGCAGAATAATTTAAGGCAGGATAATAATGTTACAGACTGAAATTCAGAAAAATTTTTCACATATGAACGATATGCAGAAACAGGCAGTTTTCTGCACGGAAGGTCCGTTGCTCATTCTTGCGGGAGCCGGTTCGGGCAAGACCACAGTTCTTGTCAACAGAATAGCCTATATTTTACAGTGTGAGCTTTGCAAGCCGTGGCAGATACTTGCCATTACTTTTACCAATAAAGCGGCAGGAGAGCTTAAAGAACGAATCTGTGCGGCAGTTCCCGAGGGCGGTGCCGACATCTGGGCGGCTACCTTCCATTCAACCTGTGCAAGAATCCTGCGCAGATACGGTGACAGAATCGGTTATACAAGTCATTTCACCGTTTACGGAACAGACGATCAGAAAAAGCTTGTTAAGGATATCCTGAAACAGCTTAATATCGCCGAAAAAACTTTGCCTCTAAAATCAATCCTCTCCGAAATTTCAAAGGCTAAGGATAAAATGCTTACTCCCGAAGAAATGCGTAAAGAGGCTGAATTTGACAGCCGTAAGGCACAGATTGCAAAGGTTTATGAAATCTATCAGACAAAGCTTAAAACATCCGACGCAATGGATTTTGACGATATGCTTTGCAATACCGTAAAGCTTTTTGAAACAGCACCCGATATTCTTGATTATTACAGAAATCAGTTTAAGTACATTATGGTCGATGAGTATCAGGACACAAACAAGGTACAGTATAAGTTTGTAAGCCTGCTTGCAAGCAAATATGGCAACATCTGCGTTGTAGGTGATGATGACCAGAGTATCTACAAATTCCGCGGCGCTACAATAGAAAATATTCTTTCTTTTGAAAATACATTCAAGAACGCAAAGATGATTCGCCTTGAACAGAATTACAGAAGTACACAGAATATCCTCAATGCCGCTAACGAGGTTATCTCAAATAACACAATGCGTAAGGGTAAAACCTTGTGGACCGAAAACGGTCAGGGCGAGAAAATTAAGGTGCATACAGCCGAAAATGAGCGTGACGAGGCGAATTTTATTGCTCAGACTATTCTTGACGGTGTAGCCGACGGAAGAAAATATTCCGACTATGCAATTCTTTACAGAATGAATGCCCAGTCAAACGCAATTGAGCAGGCTTTGTCACGAAGCGGTGTTCCGCACCGTGTAATCGGCGGTCACAGATTCTATGACCGTGAAGAAATCCGTGATATGGTTGCTTATCTTCAGGTTATAAATAATCCTCATGATGATGTCAGACTTTCAAGAATTATCAATGTTCCGAAGAGGGGAATAGGTGCGACAACCGTTTCCCATGCCGCAGACATTGCCGCAGGACTCGGCGAAAGCATTTACGATGTAATCAAGGAGGCGGAAAACTATCCGCAGCTTTCTCGTGCCTCTGCAAAGCTCAAGGGCTTTGTTGCACTTATTGACGGACTTATTGAAGCCGAGCAGAGCGGCGATTATTCTCTTGCGGAATTATACAATCTTGTGATTGAACATACATCATACGAACAGTATCTTAAAACCGAAAAGGACAACCCCGAGGTTCGTATTGAAAATATCGAAGAGCTTTCTTCAAATATCGTCAAGTTTGAAGAGGACTACGGCGATGAGGCAGACCTCTCGGCATTTCTCGAAGAAATTTCTCTCCAGACCGATATTGATAACTACGACGCAGACGCAGATACATGTGTAATGATGACATTACATTCGGCAAAGGGACTTGAATTTCCTGTTGTATTCATTGCAGGTATGGAAGAAGGAATGTTCCCGTCTGTTGCGACGATGATGAATCCCGATGAACTCAACGAGGAAAGGCGACTTGCTTATGTCGGAATTACAAGAGCAAAGGAAATTCTCTATTTCACAAAAACAAATTCGAGAATGCTCTTCGGTTCAACAAGCTACAACAAGGGTTCAAGATTCTTAAACGAGATTCCCGATAATCTTCTTGAATACAGCGGCGGAAGAAAGCAGATGTTCACACAGGCATCTTCCGGCTTTGCATCGGGAACAGGTGAAAAAGTTTCCGTCGGCAAATCTTCGGGTAGCTCGTATTCACCAAATAAATCGTTCGGATTTACAAAGCCTCCCGTTAAGAGCGGTGCAGTGTTCAATGTCGGAGATTGTGTTCAGCACAAGGTATTCGGCAAGGGTATGGTAATGAAAGCCGAGAAAATGGGCAATGATACAATGCTTGAAATTGCCTTTGACAAAGCCGGCACAAAAACTCTTATGGCAAACTATTGCAGTAATATGAAAAAAATCTGAGGTGATTAAAGTGCTTATATCATCAAAAAAAATTCTGTGCCTTGCAATTTCTGCGTTGACAGCTTTTTCTGTGTGCTTTACAGGCTGCGGAAAAGACACGCAGTCTTCTGTATCCGCTACCGAGAAAACAACCGCCGTTGCTGCTTCACAGCCTGTAACAAAGGCGGCAACTTCCGATGAACAGAAGCAAGAACCAACATGGAATTATTCCGAACTTAAAAGAAAATCTGCTGATATCAGCAACACCCTTGATGATATAATTACAAGCAACAAGTATCGCGGAACGGTTTATGTGAAAATCGGAAATGCCCTTGAATATATCGGCACTAACGGATTTTCCGATAAGGACAGGCACACAAAAAATTCTACGGATACATGCTTTAGAATAGCTTCGCTCACAAAGCAGTTTACCGCAGTTGCGGTTATGCAGCTTGTTGAGGACGGAAAGCTTTCGCTTGATGCTACAATCGACAAATATTTTCCGTCATACAAATACGGCAAAAAAATCACCGTTAAAAACCTGCTTACAATGACAGCGGGCATAAAGGATTACATCAACAAAGACGGCGATACAAATACTTATGCATATAACGAATCTCAGCTTGAATATAAGGTTTCAGCCAAAAATTCTGCAAAAGAAAATAAAAAGGCTGTAATGGACTGGATTTTTAATCAGAAACTCAATTTTGAACCTGATGAAAAATATATGTATTCAAACAGCGCATATTTTCTTCTCGGTGATATTATTGAACAGGTCAGCAAGACTTCATACGAAAAATATGTTGAAGAGAAAATTCTCAAACCGTCGGGAATGATGAACACAGGCTTTGAGAGCACAGATAAACTTGCAGTCGGATATCAGGATATATACGATAACGCGTGGACTTTATATCCCGGTGTAGGATATTCTGCAACTGGTTTAATTTCCAATGTTCCCGATTTACTCAAATGGGTTGACGCTCTTTGTACAAACAAGCTTGTTTCGGAAGAAACTTTTAAAGAAATGACAACACCTTACAAGGACAATTACGGTTACGGTTTTGTTGTATCAGAAGAAAGTAATGCGGTTTCTCACACAGGAAAAATCGACAAATATAATGCCGCTCTTGTTTTCACCAAAGACGGAAATCAAATTTATATAGCACTTTCAAACTATTCAAACAGCAGTCCGATTGCTCTGTTTAATAACATTCAGAAAACGCTTGCTCCGTTTTACGGATAAATTTCGGCTGTTAATCACCAAAAACAAAAACCTCCATAAAATGTATTGTTACAGTGCATTTATTGAACTGTCAATACTTTTACGGAGGTTATTTTTATGTCAGATGTACCTTTCTGTTCCTCGGAAAATGTATGTGCCGAAGGTAATGGGCAAACCAACGGCTGCGAACCTGTTTGTATCAATGTTTCACGAATTTATGACAGCTGCGGAGCAAAAGACTGCCTTTCAAATCTGCCTGTTATGTTTACCGAAGCAAACCAGAAAATTATTGATGGGGCTTGTTCCGTAAAGATAAGTAATGTGCGCATAATTACATCTACCGTTGAGGTTGAGCCTGTTGCGTTCCACCGTGGCTTTTATTCGGTTGATATAATGTACTATTTCGCTGTCACCGTAGAAGCCTACACAGCCGCAGGTGCAATTCCCGAAACCGTTACAGGTATTGCAATGTACGGCAAAAGGGTTGTGCTTTACGGAGGAGAGGGCTGCGTAAAGTCATTCTCCAGCGACGAAGATGTTGTTTGCGATACATCGGATTCGGATTGTCCGTGCAAATATCCCTGCTGTCTGCCGAGAGCAACGGTTCAGGTTTCAACCCCAATGGCATTGTCCGCAAAGCTTCAGGATTACAACAACGCAAATCCAGCTGCTGTTTGCAGAACATTTCCAAATTGCGTTATTGATTATCTTGACGGAGAGCCTGCGCAGCCTGAAACACAGCGAGTGCTTGCCACAATCGGTATTTTTACAATCACAAGGCTTGAAAGAGATGTTCAGATTATGATTCCGTCCTATGATTTTTGTGTTCCCCGCAAGGAATGTCCGTCAACACCTGATGACCCATGTGAAGTTTTCAGTAAAATTGATTTCCCGACAGATTCATTCTTTCCGCCGAGCACAATACATCAGGGTGATTGTGACTCCTCTCATACATCTTCTTACAAATGCGGTTGTGAAAACTGATTGCACAGAGAAAACGGGGCTGAGTTCAGTCCCGTTTTGTTATGTTAATTTGCAATTGTTTCATAAAGTAATTTTATTCCGCTTTCAATTTTTTTGTCCTTAATTCCCGAAAAACTTAGCACAATCATATTTTCGGCTTTGTTGAACTGCATAATTTTAATTGATGCGTCATCAATTTTTTTTGTAACAGCTTCGCCGATTATTTTATCCTTGAAAAACAGAGAAACATAAAGAGAGGTTTCGTTGAACACAATTTTAACGGAGGTCCCGAAATATTTTTTTATGCTTGAAAGCATAAGCTTACTTTTTTCAAGATAAATTCTTCTTGCTTTTCTCAGATGAACATCAAGCTTGCCGTTGTTAATGTACTTTGCAAGGGCAATTTGTTCCGTTTTTGACGCTGTCTGATTGGTGTATTTTTTGATTTTGTTGTATTCATCGGTTAATTTTTGCGGAAGAACCATATAACTGATTCTGACAGAGGGAAGAAGTATCTTTGAGAAAGAGCCGAGATAAACCGTGTTTTCGGTATCATAATTCTGCACGCACGGCATAGGATGCGTGCTGTATCTAAGCTCACCGTTGTAATCGTCCTCAATAATCAAAGCATTGTTTTCCTTTGCCCATTTAATTATCTCAAGTCTGCGTGTAACAGGCATTGTAATGTTGCTGTTTACGGTAAAATTAGGATTTAAAAGAATTATATCGGGATTGATTTCTTCAAGTGAATCAATACAGGCTCCGTATTTATCGCATCGAAAATATTTGATGTCATAACCGTGACTGTTGAACACATATTCACTCTGAATGTAGCTGTAATCCGCAAGTGCGATTTTTTTATTATTACCGAGAAGTGAACAGAGAATGTGCAAAAGAGTCTGAGTACCTGCACCGACTATAATATTTTCGTAGGAGGTGTTTACGCTTCGTGTGCCTAAGCTGTATTTTTGCAACGCATTTCTCAAAATTTCTTCACCCTGTTCTTCACCGTATGAGGTGAGCAGATAATTTTGATTTAAAACTTCTTTTACATACTTTTTCCATTCGTTTATATTGATTATACCGTCATCAATACTTTTACTGCTGAAATCATATTCATAATACTTTTTTGACTTGTTTGCGGCAGATGAAGCTTTATCTGCTTTTGAGGGTGTATCGCTGAACTGCGCCTCAACATAGTAGCCGCTCTGGGGCTTGTTTGAAATATATCCCTCGGCGCAAAGCTGTTCATATGCACCGTTGACAGTAGTTTTTGAAACATCAAGGTCGGCACTCAATCGCCTTATTGACGGAAGCTTTGTTCCTTTTTTAAGACTGCCCGTTTCAATTGACTTTCTGACAGACATATAAATCTGCCTGTAAAGCGGAGTTTTATCTTTTTTATTGATAATTATAAAATCGTACAGCATAACATCACCTCTTATATTTTAACATTTTAAAAATATTATTGCAATATTGGTGTATACGGTTGAAATTGTAACTTTAAAAATGTATAATTGAAAGGTATGGCATAATCCTGCCGATACGGTATAAAATACTAAAATGGCATAAAATACTAATTGTAGAGGGGATTTTACAATGAACGCTATGGCTGATAAATTTTTTGACAGCATAAAAGGAAAAAAAGTTACTTTTATCGGAATCGGTACAAGCAATCTTCCGCTTATAAAGCTTTTTATCGAAAAAGGTGCAAAAGTAACGGCTTGCGATAAGAAGAATTTTGAAGATTTGGGACAGAACGGTATTAAGGCTAAAGAGTACGGTGCAGAACTTTTGCTCGGCGAAAACTATCTTTCCGAGATTGACGCCGACATCGTTTTCAGAAGTCCCGGCACACCTTTTTACAAGGATGAGCTTGTCGCACTTCGCAGTAAGGGTGTTGTTCTTACATCTGAAATGGAAGTGTTTTTTGACCTTTGCCCGTGCAAAATTATTGCTGTGACAGGTTCTGACGGCAAAACAACCACAACTACAATTATTTCGGAATTTTTAAAGGCGGCAGGTCTTAATGTTCACCTCGGAGGCAATATCGGCAAGCCGCTTCTTCCGGATATTGAAAGTGTGAATGATGATGATTTTGCGGTAGTTGAGCTGTCGAGCTTTCAGCTTATCTCTATGAGAAAAAGTCCGGACATCGCTGTGGTAACAAACCTTGCTCCAAATCACCTTGACATACATAAGGATATGCAGGAGTATATTGATTCAAAGAAAAATATCATTCTTCATCAAAACGCTTTTTCAAAGGCTGTCCTTAATCTTGACAATGAAATCACAAACGGTTTCTCTGGCAGCGTAAGAGGTCAGCTTGCAAAGTTCTCTGTAAAACAAAATGTTTCAAACGGTGCTTTTCTTGACGGCGATACAATCTGCTATAATGACTACGGAAAAATTACCCGTATTATGAACATTCATGACATCAAAATTCCCGGTATGCATAATGTAGAAAATTATCTTGCCGCTATTTCAGCCGTGTGGGGACTTGTTGATGTAGAAACAATGGCAGCTGTTGCAAAGACCTTTGGCGGTGTTGCTCATCGTGCAGAGTTTGTAAGAGAGGTTGACGGTGTTAAGTATTACAACGATTCAATTGCGTCAAGTCCTACAAGAACCGCACTCGGCACACTTTCGCTTTACAGCCGGAAAATCTGCATTATTGCAGGCGGATATGATAAGCATATTCCGTATGAGCCGCTCGGCCCCGTAATCAACGATAAAGTAAAACTCCTTATTCTTCTCGGTGATACTGCCCCGAAAATTGAAAAAGCCGTTAAAGAGGCTTCAAACTATGATGCAGATGAAATTGAAATCGTCAATGTAACAAATATGGAAGAGGCTGTAGCTGTTGCCCGTGAGCGTTCAACAAAGGGAGATATTGTTTCGCTTTCACCCGCAAGTGCAAGCTTCGGACTTTACAAGAATTTTGAAGAAAGAGGTAATCACTTCAAGTCAATTGTCAACGCTTTGAAGTAAGATATACAATGAACACAAAAGAACTTATTTTTGAACTCTGTTGTGCAATGGGTGTGTCGGGCAGGGAAGAACCCGCTTTGTCTGTTGCCGAAAAGTTTTTATCGGACTACACGGATGACATAAAGATATCAAATGGCAGTCTTATGGCTGTTTGTGGTAACAAAAATTCAGATAAAACCATATTGCTTGACGCTCACATTGACCGCATAGGATTTATGGTTACCGAAATAAATGAAAACGGATTTGTAAAAGCTTCTCCGTGCGGAGGAATTGACGCAAGAACTCTTGCCGATACTCTGCTTTGTCTGCAGAACAATCCCGATATAACAGGTGTTGTATGCTGTATGCCTCCTCATCTTTCTGACGGAAAAGAGGACAAGGCTATGCCAACAGACAAAATCTGGGTTGATTTCGGTCTGCCGTATGATGAAGTTAGTAAACTCATTTCATTCGGTGATATGCTGACATTTGCCTCAAAGCCAGCAAATCTTTTAAACGGCAGAATTGTTGCGCCTTGCCTTGATAACAGATGCGGTGTTGCGTCACTTGTTAAGTGTGCAGAGTTATTGAAAGACAATGAAACAGATTATAAAGTAATTATCCTTTTAAGCTCTCAGGAAGAAACATTTGGCACAGGCGCTAAAACAGGTGCTTTTACAGTTGAAGCAGACGAGTCAATTGTTGTTGATGTAAGCTTTGCATCTCAGCCGGATGTTTCGGGATTTTATTCTTCAATTGAGCTTGACAAAGGCCCTATGATTTGCATTTCTTCAATTCTCAACAAAGAAATGAGCAAATCGCTTGAAAGCGTTGCAAAGAATAAAAATATACCGTATCAGCTTGAACCGATAGCAGGCAGAACCGGTACGAATGCAGACCATATTACAATCAGCGGAAAAGGTGTAAAAACTGCTGTTGTATCAATCCCACAGCGATATATGCATACACAGAATGAAGTTATTTCTGTAGCTGATGTTGACAATACGGCAAAACTTATTGCCGAATACATTAAATGCGGAGGTGCTTTCAATGATTGACATAAAATTGCTTGAACAGCTTTGCCTTTGCAACGGTATTTCGGGTGATGAGGGGAATGTTCGCAATCTGATAATTAACGAGATTAAAGACTGTGCCGATGATATTAAAACGGATAATCTCGGCAACCTTATTGTGTTTAAAAAGGGAAAAAAGTCTGCAAAAAGCAAACTTATGGTGTCGGCACATATGGATGAAGTAGGTCTTATGGTAACGGATATAACATCTGACGGTTACCTTAAATTTGACGAGGTCGGCGGAATTGACAGAAGGGTTCTTCCGGGAAAGCGTGTATGTGTTGGCAGAAATGGTCTTAACGGTGTAATCGGTGTGAAACCGATTCATCTTACAAACGGTGATGAAAAATCCGCTGTTCCGAAAATGAGTGATATGTACATTGATATCGGCGCCGAAAGCAGGGAAGATGCGCTTAAATATGTAAGCTACGGTGACAGTGTTAATTTTGAGGGCGACTTTAAGATTAACGGCAAAACTGTTGTTACAAAGGCACTTGATGACCGTTTCGGCTGCTATGTGCTTATCAACCTCATAAAATCCGAACCCGAATATGATATGTATTTCACATTTGTCGTTCAGGAAGAGGTGGGATTGCGCGGTGCAAGACCAGCGGCTTTTACGGTCAATCCTGATTTTGCTCTTGTTATCGAAAGCACAACTGCCGCTGATGTTGCAGAGGTTGATGTATCTCATCAGGTATGCAATTTGTCAAAAGGCGCAACGGTTACCGTAATGGATAGGGCGACAGTTTATGATAAAGAAATGATAAGTGCCGCTTTTGAACTTGCCGAGAAGAATAACATAGCTGTTCAGTATAAGAGAGCGGTTGCAGGCGGTAATGATTCGGGTGCAATTCATCAGAGCAGAGGCGGAGTGAGAACTCTGGCGGTATCACTTCCGTCAAGGTATATTCATGCTCCTTCAACTGCGGCAAATCTCGATGATTGCGAAAGCGTTTTAAAACTTGCAAAAGTATTGTCCGATTATATTGCGGGCGGAAATTTAGCGAAAGGAAAGACGGTCTGAATGATTGTAACCGCCAATGAAAATTATATAAATGTAATTATGAATCTGTCAGCGGAAGATCCGTTTGCGTGCAGAATAATTTCTCAGTACAACAGTTACGATTCATCGCTTGCTTTCGTTGACTACTGGACGATAATTGACGATAAAACAGATGAGTGCACAGGTGCAATTTCCCGATGCGGAACAAGCTTTATTTTATTTCTTACAGATAAAACAAATCTTGAAGAGGTTTCGTCATTTATGCGTGTTGCAGGTGCTTCAAGTGCAATATGCAGCGGAGATTTCAACCTTAATTTATACGGCAGTAAATCCGTTTCGGGCGTTATTCTGAAAAAATCAGAACCGTTTGAAAATGTTGACGAAAGTATAAATTTTGATGTTCCCGATATTAAAGAGGTTTATAATCTCATCGTAAGCTGTGCCGATGAAAATTTTGTTCCGCCGCCGTTTGATGATTTTTATGTTGATGTGAATCACAAGCTTCGTCATAATGCAACGAGAATGTACGGAGTTTATGACGGTACAAAGCTTGTTGCAATGGCTATGACCGTTGCCGAAAGCAGTAACGGTGCCGTGTTGGGTGCGGTATCGTGTCATCCCGACTACAGAAAGCACGGCTACGGTTCAACTGTTGTAAAGTACATATCCAACAGACTGGTTGCCGAGAACAAGACCGTGTATCTTCACAGAGCCAAGAATGCAAATCAGTCGTTTTATAATAATCTCGGTTTTGAACAGTGCGGAATATGGTGCGAATACTATTTTGAAAGGTGATATATTTGAGTTTATTTGATATAGATGAAAGAGTTATAAAAGCATCCGAAAAGGCAATGGAGCTTTGCAAGGACAAGCTTGCGGAGATTGACAATATTCAGGAATACAACCAGCAGAAGATGATAAAGGCTTTTCAGCTTGCAGATGTTCGTGAAAGTCACCTTTGGGGTTCTACAGGCTACGGATACGACGATGCAGGCAGAGAGGCTCTTGACAAGGTCTATGCCTATGTTTTTGATGCAGAAGACGCACTTGTTCGTCATAATTTTGTCAGCGGTACACATGCCCTCACAGTTGCACTTTTCGGCGTTTTAAGACCGGGGGACACAATGCTTTCCGTAACAGGAATGCCGTATGATACAATCCGTTCTGCCATAGGCATTGAGGGTGACTATCCCGGTTCACTCAAGGACTTTTCAATAAAATTTGAAATGACCGAGCTTAAACCTGACGGAACGCCTGATTATGACAAAATCGCAAGTGACATTGCAGAGAAAAAGCCTAAAATGGTTTACATACAGCGTTCAAGAGGTTACAGCACAAGACCTACGCTCACATGGAGAGAAATCAAAAAGCTTTGTGAAATTTCAAAAGCCAATTCGCCCGAAAGCATTATTATGCTCGATAACTGTTACGGTGAATTCATTGACAAGGTTGAACCTTTGTCGGTTGGTGTAGATATGATGGCAGGCTCTCTTATCAAGAACCCCGGCGGCGGTATTGCTCCTACAGGCGGATATATTGCAGGTAAGAAAGAACTTGTAGAGATGTGTGCCTACAGACTTACCACTCCCGGTACAGGCAAAGAAATCGGTGCTACCCTTAACGCAAACAGAGAACTTTTTATGGGTGCATACCATGCTCCTCATGTTACGGGTGAAGCACTTAAAACTGCAGTATTTGCATCGGCACTTTTTGAAATTCTCGGTTATGAAACCAGTCCTAAGTACAATGATGCAAGAGGAGATATCATTCAGCTTATCATGCTCGGTAATGCCGAAAAGGTATGCCGCTTTTGCGAGGGCATTCAGAGCGGTTCGGCTGTTGACAGCTTTGTATCTCCGATTCCGTCTGATATGCCCGGCTACGAAAGTCAGGTAGTTATGGCGGCAGGCGCATTTACTCTCGGCTCATCTATTGAGCTTTCGGCAGACGCACCGTTGCGTGAGCCCTATGCAGTATGGATGCAGGGAAGTCTTAACTTCCACAGCGGTAAGCTCGGTGTAATGCTTGCGGCAAGTAAGATTTTAAGAGATGAAAAATAATATAATCCTGTTTTTTTGATTATAACAGCAAATAAAAAATCCCGCTTTTGTAAGCGGGATTTTTTTCTATGATTTTTTATTGCGTAAGTTTTTAAAAAAGTCGGTGAGAAGTTTTGAACACTCCTCTTGCATAATGCCGCCGACTGATTCAGGCTTGAAATTGAACGGCATTTGGAACAGATTCGTAATTGTACCGCAAGCGCCGTTTTTTAAGTCATATGCACCGAAATATACCTTTGGAATATGAGCATTGATTATTGCACCGGCACACATAGGGCAGGGCTCAAGCGTTACATAAATTTCACAGTTCCACAATCTCCAACCGCCAAGCTTTTGACAGGCATTGCAGATTGCGTCTGTTTCGGCATGAAGAAGAGCGTTCTTTTCTTGCTCACGCCGATTTCTGCCCACGGCGATTATTTCATCGTTTCTGACAATTACCGCACCGACGGGAACTTCGTTTTCTGCAGCGGCAATTTCAGCCTGTTCAATTGCTTTTTGCATATAATATAAGTTTTTATCCATTGCTTATCAAACCTAAATTTGTAATTGTAGTCAATAGAAAAAGTACAAGTGAAAGTATGATGCCGGGATTTACAAGAAATGCAGTCATTTTCTCTTTTAAGTTAAGTTCGCTTACAATTTCGTTTTTCTTATCGGACATTTTAAAAATATTTTCATTCCTTTTTGCAAGAACAATGTATGAAACGAATCCTGCAATACAGAAGAAAATAATCAGGCTGTAACTGATTATTGTCGCCGCATAATCGGAAACAATGTTTGCATCTCTTAAAATGCTCATGGAAACAGCATATAGGTTATTAAGAAAATGGATTGCAATTGACGGAAAAATCGAATTGAACTTGCAGTCAATGTATGCAAAAATAAGACCTAAAATGAATGCAAACGGAATTTGTGATATATTCTGATGCATTGCTCCGAATAAAACAGAAGAACCGATAATTGCAACAGTGTCACCGTATTTTCTCAGAGAACCCATAACAATTCCTCTGAAAGCAAATTCTTCGGCAAAAGCGGGGACGATTGCTGTTGAAATTATGTTCAGAACAATACTCAAAACACTTGAATCTCCGATTGTCAATCCCGAAGAAGTGTTTTCAATTCCGAAAAGCGAGAAGTTGTCTGCGATAACACTCGTGGCAACATTTGCAATCATTGCACCTCCCATTCCGAGAAACAGAATGGGTATCATACTTTTTTGTTTTACATATTTTGTACTGATAATATCATTTAAACTGTTTCTTGAAAGCTTTATATAAAAAAATGCAGGAACAACAACGGCAAATACGGAAATAAATATATCCATAAAGTAAGTCAGCATTGAATAATTGTCAGAATAAATATATTTTGCCGAACCAAAAGCCTTGAAAACTTCTACAACTATCATTGCGCTTACTGTCATTGTAAGCGAATACGCAAATACAAAAAAACCTAAACCGCTTGATCTTTGCTTGAGATTATCATACTGGAACTCTTTTTTGAAATTACGGTTATAATTAAGATTATCGCCGTAAAACGGCATATTATTACCCGAAAACTGATTGTTTATCAAATTATCACACCCTTAAAGCTATTCTAACATAGAGATATATTATTTTCAAGGGAGTAAACCTCCGCATAAAGTATTATTATTGACAAAAAATACATCAATGTGGTATCATACAAGTAGTTATATCAAGGTGCAGACGCGTTTTTTGTTGCGTATTTGTGCTGTCGGTAAAATATTATATTTATTACAGCTTGTAAAGTAAAATCTTATTTATGTTTTGAAAGGATTGTCTTACTATGGTTACAGCTATGTTATTCGCCGGCGGTATCGGTGCAAGAATGAAGTATTCCGATATGCCTAAACAGTTTCTTGAGGTTGGCGGAAAGCCGATTATTATTCATACAATGGAGCATTTTGCCCGTCATCCAAAGGTTGACGCAATCGTTGTTGCATGCAAGGCTGACTGGATCGGTTATCTCAATGAGCTTATTGCCGCTTTCAATGTTCCTAAGGTAAAGACCGTTGTTCCGGGCGGTGCAAGCGGTTTTGATTCTATTCACAACGGTGTGATGGCTACTGCCGAATTTTCAAAAGATCCTGAGGATATCATTCTCATCTGTGACGGCGTTCGTCCTATGCTCAGCGAGGAACTCATCACTAACTGTATTAAAGATACAAAGAAATACAAAACTGCTGTTCCTGTTACCCCGAGTATAGATTCACTTCTTTATAGCGAGGACGGAGAAACCTGCGGTAAGAGCTATCAGAGAAGCACAATGTACATCACTCAGGCTCCGCAGGGTTACACAATGGAAAAAATTCTTTGGGCGCACGAAGAAGCATATAAAAGGGGCATTACAAACCCTGTTTCTTCAAGTGAACTCTTTATTGAACTCGGCGAAAAGGTTCACCTTTTCCTCGGTGAGAGATTCAATATTAAAGTAACTACACCTGAAGATCTTACAACATTGCGTTCACAGTTCTATTATGAAAACTACAAGCAGTTTGCAAAGGAAGAACTTAAATATGGATTATAATGTTCAGAGTAATATAAAAAAGACAGTTTTTTCTGATGTTGAAGAAATTACAAATACAAATGTTGACTGGAACAGATTTGACGGCAAAACTGTTCTTATAACAGGCGCAGGCGGATTTATCGGCTATTATCTTGTCCTCACATTTCTTGCGAGAAATGACCTTTACAGCAACAATATCAAAGTTCTTGCGTTAGTAAGAAACAGAGAGAGAGCAGAGAAAAAGTTCGGTGTTCTTCTTGAAAGAGATGACATTGAGCTTGTTGTTGCCGATGTTACAAACAGACTTGAATGTGAAAGAGCGGATTTTGTCATTCATGCCGCAAGTCAGGCAAGTAATATCCAGTTTGAAACCGACCCGGTCGGCACAATTAACGCAAATCTCAGCGGTACATCAAACATTCTCGATTTTGCTCTTGAAAGCAAAAGTGAGTCTGTACTTGTTGTTTCAAGCCTTAAAGTTTACGGTGCTTTGCACAATGGTAAAAACAGCATTTCAGAGGATGATATCGGTTATATTGATTTTACTTCCTATAAAAATTGCTATGCAGTGGGTAAGAGAGCGTCTGAAACTCTTGCCGCAAGCTATTGCAAACAGTTTGGACTCAATGTAAAGATTGCAAGACCGAGCTACATTTACGGTGCAAGCAGTCTTACAGACGACCGTGTTTGGGCGCAGTTCATTGCAAATGTTGTCCGTCACGAAAACATTCTTCTCAAGAGCAACGGTGCGGCTAACCGTTCGTTCTGTTATGTTACAGACACGGTTTCCGCTCTCATATACATTATGCTCAACGGAGAAAATGTTACACCGTATAACATTTCTTATGAAAAATCAGATACAACAATAAGAAATTTTGCAAAGACAGCTTGTGAGGTTTTTCCCGAGAGAAATATGACTTTGGCTTTTGCCAATCCCGAGGATGCAAAAGAGCCTGAGATTGACGCTTCCGCTCTTGCAAAAACTCCCGAAATTCTTGACAGTTCAAGACTTCGTGCCCTCGGCTGGAAGCCTCTTGTTGACCTTAAAGAAGGAATAAGAAGGGCTGTCGGCATTCTTGAAGAAGATTAAAATTTAACAATAGAAATTAGGAATACAGTTATGTCTGAGTTGTTACTTAACCAATTTGAACAGGACAGAGCCCTTGCAGCTTTGCGTTATAAAAATCTGAATATCCGTAAATTATTCGGAAAATCTGTTTTTATAGCAGGAGGCGGAGAATTGGCTTTTTCACTTGTATCGTCCCTTCTTACGGTTAATTCAAAAAAGCAAGCAGACATAGCTGTTTTTTTGCTTGTTTCGGATAACGAAAGATATGACAGACGGTTTGATTTTATCAATTCATCGGATTTCGCAATTGTAAAATACTCCTCGCCTGATTCAATAAATAAAAGCGGAGATATACTCATCGAAACAGGATTCTTGCTTTCTGATAAGGTTGAAAGCACGGATGTATTTAAAAGTAATATCAGCAGAGCCGAAAATATTATTTCAGTTATCAAGGTATTGAAAATAAAAGAATTTGTTGTTTTATCCGATGCTTCGGCTTACGGAAAACTTGAAAAAGAACTTGTTATTTCTGAAAAAGAAAAAACACATTCTGATTTTTCCTCTGACTCACTGAAATCAATGTTGATTCAATCGGTTGAAAATCTTTATTTTTCAGCCGCTCATATGTACGGCTTTTCAATTAAAGTCATAAGATGCGGTAAGATTATATCTGCAAATTCAAATTCTGAATTTGTTGCAAACACGCTCAAATCGGCTGTTGGCGGCAAAATTCTGAATATTAAAAATAAATCATCCAAGGTATCGTATATAAGTGCCAACGACTTGATTTCTGCTGTTCTGTTTGTTGCTTGTAATGGGGCAGACTGTCAGGCGTACAACGCTTGTTCGGATGATTCGACAGTCAATTCGGCTGAATTTGCACTTGCACTTTCTGATGCGTTTGAAAACTGCGAGGTAAACATAACCTCCGAAGGATGTTCCGCAGACGGTTGTGCAGTTGACTGTACAAGATTGAAAAAACTCGGCTGGTCATCAACGGTCAATTACAAAGACGCACTTCTTATTTCGGGACACGAGATGATGAATGACAACAGTGTGTTTATGTTTTCCGATTCATATGACGGCAAGCTAAATGACATTCAGCAAATTCTTCTCGGTTTTTTGCTTGAGGTTGACAGAATATGCAAAAAACATAATATAAAGTATTTTCTCGGTGGCGGAAGTCTTTTGGGTGCTGTACGACACAAAGGCTTTATTCCCTGGGACGATGATGCGGATGTTATGATGCTGAGAAAAGATTACGACAGATTCCTTTCGGTATTGCCGAGTGAACTCCCGAATTATCTTTTTGCACAGACTCAGGAAAATGAAAAAGACAGCCACTTTCCGTTTACAAAGCTGAGAATAAACAATACTCTGCTTTCAACTGAATTTACTTCAAGATTTCCGAATATCCATAATGGAATTTTTCTTGATGTGCTTGCACAGGATTATACCTCAAACAATGCTTTCCTACGCAAAATTCATATGAAAGCAACCGCAAGCTCAAGGTGGCTTGTGCTTGATAAGTGGAGAGGCACCTCGGTAAACGCAAACAGCAGATTTTCTTCTTTGTGTGCGAATATTCTGAGAAAGATATTCCCGCTCGGCTTTTTGCAAAAGGTTCAGAACAAGCTTATTTCACTTTATAAGAATATGAAAAATCCGAAATATCTTTTTGACAGTATGGGAAGAAATGTTTCAAGAGGAGCTTTTCCTGCCGAATGGCTTGATGAAGCTATATGGGTCGATTTTGAAAATGCAAAACTGCCTATTCCGAAGGAATACGATAAGTACCTGAAATACCTTTACGGTGATTATATGGAGATGATTCCTGTCAGCGAAAGACATGTAAGTCATGATATCAAGCAGATTGACCTTGGTGAATATGCCGGTTATATTTACAAAGACACTTTGTAAAATTTTGAAATGCGTGTGTTAAAATGGCGTAAACCGATTATATAAATCGCACAGCAGCTGTTTATGATGCGAAGATTTGTTGCGGACATCTTTATCAATTATTGTTTACATCCATTTTCGGTTATGGTATAATTCTGTTGATAGTGTTTTTTCTCGGAATGACTGAGGTGTGTTTTAGAAGTACGCCGTGATATAAAGCTTCCGTAAAATTCTATGGAGTTACTTGCTTTTCCTGCAAGCAGGGCGGAATCTGTTCCGATTTTATATTTAGTGATATTATAATTTAACGAAAAGTTGGGCTTATTATGAATAACGAAATGAACAACGAAATAAATGAAATTGAAGTAAATGACGCTGAAACAAGTGACATTTTTGAAGAAGAGGTTAATCTCACAAGAAGTGAGTCGAGAGAGCAGGCTTTTATGCTTTTGTTTTCAAAGTCTTTTGACGACGAACCTCTTGAAGAAACAATAGACGATAATTCAGAAATGTTTGTAGGCGGTGTTTGTGCTTATGCTCAGGCAGTAGTTTCAGGCATTGAGGACAAGCACGAAGAGATTGACGAAATCATTGCAAGTCACCTGAAAAAAGGCTGGACTCTTTCGAGAATTTCAAAGCCGTCACTTGCAATTCTTCGCCTTGCAGTCTATGAAATGAAGTATCTTGACAATGTTCCGCAGAGCGTTTCAATCAACGAGGCTGTTGAACTTGCAAAGAAATACACAATTGACGAGAGCAAGTTTGTAAACGGTATTCTCGGAACATATTCCCGTGAAATTTCGGGAAAGTCGGAGAAGTGATATGAGCCTTTTTCTCGGAATTGACACTTCAAATTACACAACATCAACCGCCCTTTATGACAGCAAAACCGGCGAAATGGTTCAGCAGAAAAAACTTCTGCCCGTAAAAGAAGGACAGCTCGGACTCCGTCAAAGCGATGCTGTGTTTCACCACACAGCACAGCTTCACACGCTTATAGAAGAGCTTTTAAAGGATGTTGACACAAGCAAAATAGCCGCAATTGCGGCGTCAAGCCGTCCAAGACCTGTTGACGGCTCATATATGCCGTGTTTCACCGTTGGAGAGAACACGGCAAAAATTTTATCTTCCGCAATGAAAATCCCTCTCTACACCTTTTCACATCAGGAGGGACACATCTCGGCGGCATTGTTCGGCTCGCAGAGGACAGATCTGTTTGATAAGCAGTTTATCGCTTTCCATGTCAGCGGAGGAACAACCGAGGCAGTATTTGCCAAGGGCTTCGGCACAGGCTTTTCCGTTGAACTTGCGGCACACACTCTTGACCTCAATGCAGGGCAGGCGATTGACCGCACAGGACTTATGCTCGGACTGAAATTTCCGTGCGGTCCACAGCTTGAACAGCTTGCTCTTAAAAATACAGAAAAAATCAGGGTAAAACCAACCCTCAAAGGTTGTGATTGTTGCCTCAGCGGAGTTGAAAATCTATCCAAAAAACTGATTGACGAAGGCAAATCTCCCGAATATGTTTCGGCATTTTGCCTCAAATATATTGAGCAGACCTTGTCCGAAATGACAAAACGGTTGCTTGAAAAATACGGAAAACATCCATTACTCTTTGCAGGCGGAGTAATGTCAAATCAAATAATAAAAAATTCTTTTGAAGAAAAATACAATGCAATATTTGCACCGCCGCAGTTTTCAGCCGATAACTCGGCAGGAATTGCATATTTAGGATACAGGAAGTATAACGATGTACACACCCGAGTTTAACAAACCAAGAGTTTTAAGTGTTTCGCAACTGAATTTCTATATAAAGTCAATTATTGAAAATGACGCAAGGCTGAATTTTGTCTTTGTTACGGGTGAAATTTCAAACCTTACCGACCATTACAGAAGCGGACACATCTACCTTTCAATCAAAGACGAAAAATCCGTTATAAGAGCCGTAATGTTTGCCGGCAATGCCCGTAATTTAAAGTTCAGACCGACCGACGGAATGAAAGTAATCTGCCGCGGCAGAGTTGCAGTTTATGAACCCACAGGTCAGTATCAGCTTTATATTGAAGATATGCAGCCCGACGGCATAGGTGCGCTTTCACTTGCATATGAACAGCTTAAAAAGTCACTTGCCGAAAAAGGACTTTTTGCTCCCGAACATAAGAAGAAAATTCCGCCGTTTCCTAATTCAATCGGTGTAATAACTTCTCCCACAGGTGCGGCAGTTCAGGATATCCGCAACATCCTTTCAAGAAGATTTCCGTCTGCCGATATAATTATGTGTCCCGTACTTGTTCAGGGAGAGAATGCTCCCGCTCAACTTATTGACGCCGTACAGAAACTTGATAAATACAACGCCTGTGATGTTATCATAATCGGCAGGGGCGGCGGTTCAATTGAAGATTTGTGGGCATTCAATGATGAAAACCTTGCTTATGCAATCTACAACTGTAAAATTCCGGTAATTTCCGCTGTCGGTCATGAAACCGATTTTACAATCTGTGACTTTGTATCCGATCTCAGAGCGCCGACTCCGTCTGCGGCGGCAGAGCTTGCAGTTCCCGATACTGCGGAGCTTGTTGATTACTATAAATCGCAAAAGCAGTATGTTTCGTCAATGGCAACATTGAAATTAAGACAGGAATATAATGCTCTTACAGAATTAAAAACAAAACTGTCCGTTGTATCACCACAACAGAGAATTTTTGAATATGAAAAATCTCTTGAACTTTGCAAAACGAAAATACAGCATTTTGTTCAGGAAACAATAAATAAAAAGACTGCCGACATCACAAAGACAGCCGCAAAACTTGAAGGACTCAACCCCGTTAAAATTCTTTCAAGAGGTTATTCAATTGCCGAAAAAGACGGCAGGGTGGTAAATTCCGCCAAAACACTTAAAAGCGGCGATGAATTTACTCTCCGTTTTTCAGACGGTGAAATCAAGGCAAAAGCAACAGGTGAGTAAAATGGCATTTACACATTTACATCTTCATACAGAATACAGTCTTCTCGACGGTGCGTGCCGCCTGAGCAGACTTGTAAAAGCTGCAAAAGAAAAGGGAATGACTGCACTCGCAATCACCGACCACGGTGTAATGTACGGTGCGGTCGATTTTTATAAGGAATGCAAAAAGCAGGGTATAAAGCCGATAATCGGCTGTGAAGTGTATGTTGCACCGCAAAGCCGCTTTGACAAGACTTCATCCTACGGAAAATACTATCATATGGTTTTGCTCTGCAAAAATCATACAGGCTATCAGAACCTTATCAAGCTTGTGTCAAAAGGCTTTACCGAGGGATTCTACACAAAACCTAGAATTGACGATGAACTCCTTGCCGAGTATCACGAGGGCTTAGTCTGTCTCTCTGCCTGTCTGGCAGGTGAAATTCCGCAAAAGCTCCTTGACGGTGATTATGCCGGTGCAAAGTCAAAGGCTGAATATTACCGTGATATGTTCGGAAAAGAGAACTTTTTTATAGAGCTTCAAGACCACGGAATTGAGGAACAGAAGAGAATAATTCCAAGCCTTGTAAAAATAGCCCGTGAAATCGGTGTTGATATTGTTGCAACAAACGATTGCCACTATATTGAAAAGCAGGACAGCACAGTTCACAGTATTCTTCTATGTATTCAGACCAACAGAACAGTCAATGACAGCGACAGAATGGAGTTCAAAACATCCGAATTTTATCTTAAAACAGAGGATGAAATGCGTGAGGTATTTGCAAATTACCCCGAAGCAATCGACAATACACAGAAAATTGCCGATATGTGCAATGTAGATTTTGAATTTGGCGTGCGCAAGCTTCCGAGATTTGATGTCCCCAATAATGAAGACCATCTGCATTATTTCAGAAGAAAATGCTATGAGGGGCTTTATAAACACTATGGTGAAAATCCCGACAAGGCTCTGATTGACCGACTCGAATATGAAATCAGCACCGTGTCGCAAATGGGCTTTGTAGATTACTACCTTATCGTAAATGACTTTGTAAGCTACGCAAAATCCTGCGGAATCCCTGTTGGTCCGGGAAGAGGCTCGGGCGCAGGCTCGCTTTGTGCCTACTGCATAGGTATAACCGCAATTGACCCTATAAAGTACAATCTTCTTTTTGAGCGATTTTTAAACCCCGAAAGAGTAAGTATGCCGGATTTTGATGTCGATTTTTGTAAGAAACGCAGGGGAGAGGTTATCGACTATGTTGTGCGTAAATACGGCGAAGATCATGTTGCACAGATAATTTCGTTCGGCACAATGGCGGCAAGAGGTGCAATCCGAGATGTAGGAAGGGTGCTTGAAATTCCGTATGCGGCAGTTGATTCGATTGCTAAACTCGTTCCAATGGAACACGATATGACAATTGAGGATGCTCTAAGACTTAATTCCGACCTGAGAAGTCGCTATAAAAATGAACCGCAGACAAAAAAACTGCTTGATGTTGCAATGAGCATTGAAGGAATGCCCCGTCACGCAACAATGCACGCCGCAGGTGTTGTAATTACCGACAAGCCTGTCAGCGACTATGTTCCGCTGTCAAAAAATGACGATAATGTTGTGACACAGTTCACAATGACTGCGCTTGAAGAACTCGGTCTTTTAAAAATGGACTTTCTCGGACTCAGAAACTTAACCGTAATCAATGACGCCGAAAAGCAGATAAAGCATAATAATCCCGAATACAATCCCGATACGGTTGATGAAAACGATAAAAAAGTCTTTGAAATGTTTTCAAAAGGTCACACAGAGGGTGTGTTTCAGTTTGAAAGTCAGGGTATGAAAAATGTTCTCACTCAACTAAAGCCGGAGCGAATTGAGGACCTCATAGCAGTTACGGCGCTGTACCGCCCCGGACCTATGGAAAGTATTCCGACCTATATCGACTGCCGCCACAATCCGTCACATATCCGCTACAAGCATCCGCTTCTAAAGGATATTCTCGGCGTTACAAGCGGTTGTATAATCTATCAGGAACAGGTTATGCAGATTTTCAGAACGCTTGCAGGCTACAGTCTCGGACGAGCAGATATAGTTCGCCGAGCAATGAGCAAAAAAAAGCTTGCCGTAATGGAGTCGGAGCGTGAAATATTCATTCACGGTCTTACGGATAATGACGGGAATATCATAGTTGAAGGATGTATTCGCCGTGGAGTTGACGAAAAAACAGCAATTTCCGTTTATGATGAAATGGAAAGCTTTGCTCACTACGCTTTCAACAAATCCCATGCGGCGGCATATGCCAACATTTCCTACAAAACTGCATGGCTGAAATGTCACTACCCCCGTGAATATATGGCGGCTCTGCTTTCAAGCGTGCTTGACAATCAAAACAAGCTTGCGTCATATATCACCGAATGTAAACGGCTCGGAATCCGTGTATTACCGCCTAATGTGAACGAAAGCAATCTCCATTTTACTGTAAGCGGCAACGATATCCGTTACGGACTTCTTGCCGTTAAAAATCTCGGCAGGAATTTTATTGATGAAATAATTGCCGAACGGATAAATTCGCCCTACAAAGACTTTTTTGATTTTTGTAAAAGGCTTTACGGTCGCAATATGAACAGCAGGGCAATTGAAAGTCTGATAAAATGCGGAGCATTTGACGGTTTAGGAGCAAATCGCCGACAGCTTCTTGCAATTTATAAAACTGCGCTTGACAATGTTGAATATGAGAGCAGGCGCAATATGAACGGTCAGATGTCGTTTTTTAGTGATTCTGAAGCGGCAGAAGAATCAACAAGACCGAAGATTCCCGATTTACCTGAATTTTCTGCTTCCGAACTTTTGTATATGGAAAACGAGATTGCGGGAATGTATCTCAGCGGTCATCCTCTTGACGATTACACAATATATTCAAAAGCAATCCATGCCGATAAAACAGGCGATATAATCAACAATGACAGCGGTATGTATTTTGACGGAAAAAAAGTCAGCCTTGTCTGCATAGTTGCAAAGCTGAAAACCCAGCTTACAAAAAATAACAAGCTTATGGCTTTCGTCAATGCCGAGGACAGAAACGGTATGCTTGAAATTGTGATTTTTCCGAATGTTTATGAAAAATATTCCGCCCTCCTCGGTGCAGGCGGAGCGTTGCTGTTCCGTGGAACTGTTAATTTAAAAGAAAATGAAGAGCCGAAAATCATCTGCGATTCCATAGCGTCTGCCCGTACAAACGAGGATTGCAAAAATAACCCTGTTGCAATAAAAAACACAGAACATTTTCCGCAAAATTATCAGATGCAAGCCGTGAAAACTGATACACAAAAGCCTTCTGCACTGTATTTGCGTATTGATGACCTCAATACCGATAAATACAACCGTGCAAAGCGCGTGCTTGATATTTTTGACGGCAGAACGCCTGTTATTTTTTATCTTACAGACACCAAAAGAAAGGTGAAAGCCCCTTCATCAATGTGGGTAGATATTAACCCTGTTATGATTAAAGAACTAAAATACCAGCTTGGTGATGAGAATGTGGTAGCAAAATGAATAAAAACTAACTTCTAATTCTGTGATTTGTAATAAAAATCAGTAAATGCTATTGAAAAAATCGTTTTTATGTATTATAATTTATGTTGTTAAAACACTTTATTGCATAAAAGTGCAGAAGTATATGATGCTTTACAGCACAAAAGTGCTGAAAGCTTAGGAGGAAATTAAAATGAAAAAAGCTAAAAAGATTGCCGCAGTTGCTCTTGCGGCGGCTTCTATGTCACTCGCATTTGCAGGATGCGGCGGTTCTGCAGAAAGCTCAAAGGCAGATAATTCAAGCACGGACGGTAAGGTTTACAACATCGGTATCTGTCAGCTTGTTCAGCATGAGGCTCTTGACGCCGCAACAAAAGGCTTTAAGGATTATCTCACAGAGAAGCTCGGTGCTGATAATGTAAAGTTTGACGAGCAGAACGCTCAGGGCGATTCCGCAACCTGTGCTACAATCTGCAACCAGTTTGTTTCTTCAAATTATGACCTTATTCTCGGCAACGGTACTGCCGCACTTCAGGCAGCATACACAGCAACACCGAATATTCCGATTCTCGGCACTTCAATCACAGACTACGGCACAGCGCTTGATAAGTCTGATTGGAACGGCGTTTCGGGTATGAATGTTTCGGGTACAACAGACCTTGCTCCGCTTGACCAGCAGGCAGCTATGCTCAAGGAGCTTTTCCCCAACGCAAAGAATGTTGGAATTCTCTACTGCTCGGCTGAGGCTAACTCAAAGTATCAGAGCGATACAATCACTCCTTATTTCAAGGATGCAGGCTATACTGTAAAATCATATTCATTTGCAGATTCAAACGATGTTGCCGCAGTTGCAAAGACTGCCTGTGACGAGAGCGATGTTCTTTACATCCCGACAGATAACACTGCAGCATCTAACACAGGCATCATCGACAATGTAGCCACAGCTGCAAAAACTCCTATCGTTGCAGGCGAAGAGGGCATCTGTAAGGGCTGCGGTGTTGCAACACTTTCAATCAGCTATGACGAACTCGGCAGAAAAACAGGCGAAATGGCTTACAACATTCTTGTAAAGGGCGAGGACATCACAAAGATGAAGGTTGAGGCTGCTCCGAATGTAACAAAAGAATATATCAAAGACCGTTGTGACACATACGGAATCAAGGTTCCCGACGGTTACACTGAAATCAAAGCAGAATAATTCATATTCGGAAAAATAATATTGGCAGGGGTGCCGTGAAAGCGACACCCCGATATTTTATGTATAGGTGGTTTTTATGGATTTTTTAGCAAACTACTTCAGTTCTCTTAATCCTATGAGCTTTTTATCCGCACTTCCGGGTAATATTGCTCAGGGTATAATCTGGGGACTCATGGGACTCGGTGTATTTCTCACCTTTAAGCTGTTGAACTTTGCCGACCTCAGCGTTGACGGTTCATTTGCAACAGGCGGTGCGGTAACCGCAGTTATGCTCATCAAAGGCTGTCCAGTTTGGGCAACAATCATCGTAGCAATCCTTGCAGGTCTTGCGGCAGGTCTTGTAACGGGACTTCTTCACACGCTTCTCGGAATCCCCGACATTCTCGCAGGTATCCTCACACAGATTGCTCTTTATTCAATTAACCTGAATATTATGGGAAAATCAAACCTCCCAATCAGCTACAGAAACTATACGCTTGTTGTTTCTGCAAGTAATATAAATATGGCAATTCTCGTAGGTCTTGGAATTTGTGCTGTTGTAGTTGCCGCAATGTATTGGTATTTCGGCACAGAACAAGGTTCAACAATCCGTTCAACAGGTTCAAACCCTGCAATGAGCAAGGCACAGGGCATTAACATAAATTTTACAAAGGTAATTGCTCTTGCACTTTCAAACGGACTCGTTGCACTTTCGGGTTCACTTTTTGCTCAGTATCAGGGCTTTGCTGATATCAATATGGGCAGAGGTGCAATCGTAATCGGTCTTGCTGCCGTAATCATCGGTGAAGTTCTTGGTGAGGCAATTTTCCGCAAGCACATGAATTTCATCATAAGAATGCTCTTTGTAATTGTCGGCGGTATTCTCTATTATATCGCAATGGGTATCGTACTCTGGCTCAAGATGCCGACAGACGATACAAAGCTCTTTACGGCAATTATCGTTGCAATCTTCCTTGCAGTTCCGTATCTCCAGAAAAAGAGAAAGACTTCATTCAAGAAAGTTGCAAAAATGAATGCTAAAAACGCACAGAAGGAGGGTTAAGAATGCTTGAAATCAAGAATGTATGGAAAACCTTTAATAAAGGCACAGTAAACGAAAAACAGGCACTCTGCGGAGTTAATCTCACCCTCAATGACGGCGATTTTTGTACGGTAATCGGCGGCAACGGCGCAGGCAAGTCAACAACACTCAACGCAATTGCAGGCGTGTGGCCTGTTGACTGCGGTCAGATTCTTATTGACGGCAAGGATATTTCGGCATTGCCCGAGCATAAAAGAGCACCCTACCTCGGCAGAGTATTTCAGGACCCGATGACAGGCACGGTAGCCGATATGGAAATTATAGAAAACCTCGCAATTGCCGCAAGACGAGGCAAGAAAAGAGGACTTTCGTGGGGCGTAAAGGCTGACGAAAGATTCCGTTACCGTCAGATGCTTGCAGAGTTTGACCTCGGACTTGAGGACAGAATGTCATCAAAAGTAGGACTTCTCTCGGGCGGTCAGCGTCAGGCAATAACACTTCTTATGGCAACAATCAAAAAGCCGAAGCTTCTCCTACTTGACGAACATACAGCCGCTCTTGACCCGAAAACAGCCGCTAAGGTGCTTGAGCTTTCCGACAAAATCATTGCCGAAAACAACCTTACGGCACTTATGGTAACTCATAATATGCATGACGCAATTACTCACGGCAACCGTCTTATTATGATGAGTGACGGCAAAATTATCCTCGATATCTCAGGTGAAGAAAAGAAAAATCTTACGGTTGAACACCTCCTCGAAATGTTTGAGAAGGCAAGCGGTTCAAAGCTTGAAAATGACCGTATGCTTTTAAGCAAGGATAAATAAACTTAATATGAAATAATGAGGCTGTGAAGAAATAAAGCTTAATACTTCGTTCTTCACAGCCTGACTTGTTTTTGTTAGGCTGTTTTTCTACAGCCCCTATTGGTAATATCAATTATTTTGTTTTCTTTTCTGCACTCTCTTAAGTCTTTTATCATCTTTAAAAACCCATATTCTCTGCATTTTGTAGTTGACTGTCCAAAGCAACAGGTCAACAATAGCTTTTGTAAGAGTTACAGGGACAGGTAAGAACCAAAGTGCAGATACAATAAGCGAACTCGCACACATTATGCAGAAAAACAAAATGAAAAACCTGAGTGCCTGTTTTGCACCGTTATCCGTATTGCCGAAAATAACCTTTCTGTTGATAAGAAAATTTATTCCTCCGGAAACGACTCGTGCCATAAGAGTTGCCAGCATAATGTTAAAGAACATATGTGACGGCAGAATATACGCAAAAACCGTGAACAAAACAAGGTCGACTATCGTACAGCCGATTGACGCCGTCGCAAATCTCAGCGGAGTTCTGTATATAAGATAGGTGTCCTTAACAAGTCGAAAATTACTGCTGCAGTTTGTGCAATCGGCAACTATGTTTACAAAGTAAAACGGAACTCTCATATCCGCACATTTTGTGAGGAAATTCATCTCAAAGTCAAAGCGGTTTCCTTTTGTTTTCATAACCGTGTCGTACAAAAATGCGGGAATGCCTCGCAGTCCTGTTTGAGTATCGCTGCAGCTTTTGCCTGTTATAACCTTAAAATATGCAGAAGAAAGGCGGTTGCCTATCCGTATGTTAAGCGGCATTTTGGATTTTTTATAATCTCTTTTCCCAAGAATAAGACAGCCGTTTCTAAGGTCAAGCATACGGCTGATTTTCATAACATCATTTGCAGTGTGCTGACCGTCGGCGTCACAGGTAATATAACCTGTAATGTTATAAAGGTTGTCGTGGGCATACCGTATTCCTGCTTTAAGGCTTGCACCCTTGCCGTTATTATTTTTTAGGTGAACAAGATGACAGCCGATGCTTGTCAGTTCGTTAAAATATTCCGAGTTAGAGTCAAGACCGTCATTGACAACAACAATATGTTCGGCACCAAGTTCCTGAAGCTCATTGCAAAGGTGGATTGTATTCTTATTTTCACAATAAATAGGAATAATTACTGCGTGACTCATACGGTTGTTCCTTTCTTTTTTATGCTTTTAGTATACAACAATTTTTCTTTTGTGACAATATTCAATTTTTTTCTATTGTAAACATCGTAACGATTTTTTGTTCAAAAATATAGTTTGTGTCATTATTGGCGTTTTAATAAAAAAATATGGCAAAAATGCCAAAAACTATTTAAAAATCATATCATTTATGTTATACTGTATTGAGCAGATTAAAAAACAGAAAGACGGTGAATTATGTTTAAAAAATTATCAGCAGGTATTCTTTCGGCTCTTATGGTTACTGCCGTTGCAGTATCCGGTACCGGCTGCTCGCAATCTCAACCGGCGTCAATTGACTACAAAACAGCTGACAAGGTGGCTGACGGTGCAATTCTTCAAGCTTTTTGCTGGAACTTCAACACAATAAAGGAGTCAATGGGGGATATTGCCGCAGCAGGCTATTCGGCTGTGCAGACATCTCCGATTAACGAGTGTCTTGAGGGCGAAAACGGCGGTATGGATCTTTACGGTGACGGAAAATGGTATTACCACTATCAACCTACTGATTTCAAAATCGGCAACTATCAGCTCGGTACCCGTGATGAATTTAAGGCAATGTGCGATGAAGCTCACAAGTACGGCATAAAGGTAATTGTCGATGTAATCGCAAACCATACTACGCCATCAACCGATGATGTCAGTGAAGACCTTATCAAGGCAGGCGGCGGAAGTCTTGAAACCCTTTATCACAAGGAGGGCAGAACGCCCCTTAATGATTTCGGTGACAGGCTTGCCTGTACAACGCATGAGATGGGCGGACTTCCCGACATCAACACGGAAAGACCTTCGTTCCAAAAGTATTTCTTTAATTACATTAACGATTGTATTGCCTGCGGTGCTGACGGTTTTAGATATGATACCGCAAAGCATATCGGACTTTCCGATGACCCAAAGGAAGATGACGGCTTTAAAAACAACTTCTGGGAAAAAGCAACCAAAGAAGTTGATAATGCAGAAAATCTTTTTATCTACGGTGAAGTGCTTCAGGGCGACAATGACAGACTTGCAGATTATATCAAAGAAATCGGCAGAACCACATCAAGCACCTACGGCGGTAAAATCCGTTCGGGAATTGCAAGCGGCAATATCGACACGGCAGTTGTGTCTGATTATTGGATTGGCAATGCAGACCCGAATATCGTAACATGGGTTGAATCCCACGATAACTACATCAACGACTGCACATACAATAATATCGACAGCGAACAGGTTATCCTTGGCTGGGCAATAATCACGGCAAGAAAAGACGGAACACCGCTCTTCTTTGACCGTCCGTACAACAGCTCAATTGACAATTCATGGGGTATGAACCGAATCGGCACACAGGGCGACGATATGTACAAGGACAACCGTGTTTCTGCGGTGAACTTCTTCAGAACTGCGATGAAGGGCGAAGATGAAAACCTTGTCAATCCTAACCTTGACTCAACCGTACTTATGATTGAAAGAGGTACAAAGGGAGCTGTCATCGTCAACACAAATGATGCTCTCAAGGTTGATTTTGAAACAAATCTTGCTGACGGAACATATGTTGACCGCGTTGACCGCAAGACCGAATATAAGGTTAAAAACGGTAAAATTACCTGTGATACCGATATTCCTGAAAATTCAGTTGTAGTTCTCTACAATGAGGGCTACACCGAATATGCAAGACCTGCAAGCGTGGGTGTTGACTCAAAAACAGAATTTACCTACAGTGATGACACATACGAGGTAACTCTCACCTGTTCAAACACCGACAACGCAACATATTCTCTTGACGGAGGAAAGGCTGTTTCGTATAAAGACGGTGACAAAGTAACAATCAAGCACGGTGACAGCGATGTTTCAAAGCTTGAGCTTCGTGCAGAAAATGCCGAAGGCGTCAAAACTTACGAAAGACTTGAATTTACCTATATATAATGAAATTTACAGTTTTTCATCACAATAAAAATTTTACTTCACCGTATAATATTTTCAGTGACGGTGACGCATCCGACATCCGGCAATGTTATCGGAATCAGACCATTGCCGTGGTGCCGGACAAAAATTATACATAAGAATAACGGAGGTAACAAAGCATGAGCAAACTTAAAGGCGCAAAAATGGAAGGAAGCAAAGTGCCGGCAGAGCAGATTAAGAATCCCGATCTCGTTGCCGCAATTGAAAAGATGCAGGAGGACAACACAACCGAAAATATCAATAAGATGATTGATGAGGTTATGAAAGCAAAATTCATTCTCCCCGCAAAGGTAACACCAAAGACAGAGGCTAAAACAACCAACGGTCAGACTGTTATGCAGCAGTCAACTCAGGTTCAGTTCAGACTTCTTGAAAACGGCAACAAAGAAAAATTCTTTGGCGTATTCACAGATACCGATGAGCTTTTCAAGTGGAAGGACACCCAGGAGTCACAGAAGGTTGTTACTGACTTTGACAGTATAGCACAGATGGTAATGGACCCGCAGGCTGATGTAGTAGGCTTTGTAATCAATCCTTTCGGCAAAAGCGTAACATTCCCTAAACAGATGGTTCATTCCTTTAAACAGCAGAAGGATTATATGAATCTTAAAAAGCAGACTATTGAACCCGGTGCGCCGATAAGCCTCGGAGAGCCAAAAGAATATCCTATTGATCTTATGGCTGCCCTGATAAATCACTTCAGCACAGAGCCGACCGTAAATGCTGCATATCTTCGCTTGATTGAGCAGAACGGTCAGAAGAGCTATTTCATTGTGGTTGATTTCTTCGGTGATATGGAAAGCACATTCGATGCAATCAGCAAGGTTGCAAATCCGTTCCTTGACGATGAAATCCAGCTTTCAATGATGCCGTATTCAATGGATTTTGCAAAAAATGCAGTAAAGGGTGTTGAACCTTTCTACAGAAAAGAAAACTGATTATTCATATATTGTTTTTGAAAAACATTAAATCCGCTGACATAAACTGTCAGCGGATTTTCATGGTCAAAATATGTTGTGATATAGTCAAAATAAACTTTGTTTAATTAAGCCTACAAAACTTTGCACAATAACTTGTACAAAGAAACAAAAATGTGATAATGAATTGAAAAAACAAGTGCAAAATGCTATAATAAAATCAATCATATTGCCAATGATTAAAAATAAGGAGGAATCAATAAAATGAAAAGGACAAGAAAATTCACGAGCATTGTTCTTGCCGCACTTATGGTGCTTTCAACACTTATTGTGTCGGCAGGTGGCGTTTCGGCAGCAACATCGTCAGGTTCAGAGGTGTACTTTGACAACTCAAAGTTCGGATGGAAGGATGTTTATGTTTACGCATACGGCACAAAGGAAAATGCCGAATGGCCGGGAGAGCTTATGACAAAAGAGGACAGCGGTCTTTATAAGGCAAGCTTTGCGTCTTCTTTTAAATCGGAAAAAATTATCTTCAACAACGGTCTTGAAAAAGGCAAGGGTAAGGAGCAGTATCCTGAGGCAGCGGGTCTTTCACTCAAAGCCGGCGAATGCAAAATGCTCACAGCCGAAAAGCAGTGGATTGATTACGGCAAGCCTGATGATCACGCTTACGGTTACACACTTACAGCAAACAATACGGCTTTTTCAACAGAATCTCTTGATGTAAAGCTTGCGTTAAAGAATGCCGACAAGGGCTATTACTCAGTTGACGGTTCAGCTAAGAAAGAGTTTGCAAACGGTGATTCGGTAAAAGTCGGCGAGGGTAAAATTGGTAACTCAAGAATTTCGCTTACACTCTATGCAACAGGTGCAGACGGGGTTGAAACGGAGCAGACATATACCTTCAAAAAGACTTTTACAGCGTCAAAGACAACTTTCTCCGCTAAATCAGACGGCCATACAACAGAGCCTGAGGGCGGCTATTACGGCACAAACCCTGAAATGCAGCTCGGCAAGCATAAGACAATCTCTGTTGACGGTGATTTAAGCGACTGGGACAGCTCAATGATTATTGCTCAGGGTGTTGCAAACGATGATCCCCGAGTTTATATGCCTTCTTCAATGCATGAACAGCCGTGGGATGCTTATGCTCTCTACAGTGCATGGGACGACGATAATCTTTATTTCCTGCTTGAAATGGCTAACACAACATACATAACTTCTCCCGAGGACAACTTTGCCGCATCAAATGAAGCCCGTCCTTGGAGAAACAGTATTCCTATGTATCTTGCTTTGTCAATTGACCCTGCAAAGCAGGCAACAGGCAAGGCAGTAGGTACAAACAAGGACGGTTCTGTGTATACCAATCCGTTCGCATGGGGTTGCACAAACGGCACTGCAAAAGACGGAGGCACAGGCTTTACAACTCATATAGACACACTTGTTGCCTTTGACTCCAACAACTCAAACGGCGGTGCTTCAATCTTTAAGGCAGATACTCAAGACACAGACGGAACATATATGTTCAACTATGATACAAGAATTCCAATCGGTGTAACAAGCTTTCAGGCTCAGGACAATAAAAACGGATTTAAAATCAAATACGCTAACGGCACAAAAAGCACTTCCATCTTCGGTATCAACGCTCCAAAGGGTTCAAGAGTAATGGGCGATAACCTCGATATGAACTCAAACTGGGTTGACTTCTTCGATGAAGGTTACAAGAACTCATACGGCTATGTTTACGAAATTGCAGTTCCGCTCAATACTTTAGGTATTGACCGCAGCTACATTGAAACACAGGGTATCGGTGCAATGCAGATTCTCACATACGGCACATCGGGCATGGACACACTTCCGCATGATCCGTCAATGCTTGATCAGGCAAATCTTGAGTACAGCTACGATCCTTCAACCTCACACGAGAAAGAGGATATCGACAACATCACAGTTCCGCTTGCAAGAATCGGCGCACTTCTTCCCGACACAGAAATAAACGAAGCTCCGCTTGAAGTGAACTTTGGCGCAAACCTCAATTCTGGACAGAATGCAGGCACACCTATCACACTTTCCGCAGAAAGCTATCATGCAACAGGAGATGTTACTTACACATTTACGGTGAACGGCGAAACCGTTCAAAGCTCAACAGCAGATTCATATGTATGGATTCCGACAGCCGACGGCACATATTCAATCGGTGTGGTTGCAGTTGATGCAAACGGCAACAAAGCAGAGTCAACAAAAACATTTGTTGTAGGTTCTTCTTCGCCCGATGAAACTCTAAAGGGCGATGTTAACCGTGACGGCAGAGTAACTGTTGTTGACGCAACACTTGTACAGAAGTATGTTGTAAGCCTTGTAGAATTTGACAGCGAAACACTTAAGGTTGCTGATATAAACGGTGACGGAGAGGCTAATGTTGTTGATTCAACTTTGATTCAGAAAATAGTTTCCGGACTTCTTGTTTAATAATTAAACAATCTAATTAACATTTGGCGGTTGTACTTAGCAGTATGACCGCCTTTTTATGCAACAAAAATGGCTGTGCATTCGCACAACCATAAACTTTGTTTGCTTTATTAAAGTCTGACCGAAATTCCTTTTTCGTTGAGATATTTTTTTAGTTTGGGGATCGGAATTTCGCCAAAGTGGAAGAGAGATGCCGCAAGAACTGCGTCAGCCTTGCCCTCGGTAAACGCATCATAAAAATGCTCAAGAGCGCCCGCACCGCCGCTTGCAATAACAGGAATGTTCACCTTTTCTGAAACTGCCCTTGTAAGTGCAATGTCATAGCCTTTTTTCTGACCGTCCTCGTCCATACTTGTGAGCAAAATTTCGCCTGCACCGAGTTCTTCACACTTAGCAGCCCATTCGATTGCATCCATACCCACAGGAGTTCTTCCGCCGTTCACATAAACTTCCCAGCTGTTTCCGCTTCTCTTGGCATCTATAGCGGCAACAACGCACTGACTGCCGAATTTATATGCCGCCTCGCTGATGAGCTCGGGACGATGAACAGCGGCTGAATTTACGGACACCTTATCTGCGCCGGCTCTGAGCAGGACATTAAAATCGTCAACGCTTCTGATACCGCCGCCGACTGTGAACGGAATGAAGATTGAATTTGCAACCTTTTCAACCATATCAATGGTGATGTTTCTTGAATCACTTGACGCGGTAATGTCGAGAAATACAAGCTCGTCAGCACCCTGTTTGTCATACTGCATTGCAGATTCAACGGGATCGCCTGCGTCAACAAGATTTACAAAACTCATACCTTTTACAACTCTGCCGTTTTTTACATCAAGACATGGAATTATTCTTTTTGCGTACATATTTATTCCTCCCTGCCTTTTACAATGTCAGCAAAATTTCTGAGAATTTTAAGTCCCGTTTTGCCGCTTTTTTCGGGGTGAAACTGAGTTGCAAAAACATTGCCTTTTTCAACAGCGGCATCAATCGTAACACCGTATTCCGTCTGAGCCGAAACAATGCTCCTGTCGCTTGCATTCAGAAAATATGAGTGAACAAAATAAACGTATGCATTCTGTTCGATGCCTTTGAAAAGTCTGCTCTTTTCATTGATTTTAAGACTGTTCCAACCGATGTGCGGAATCTTTAAGCCTTCGCCTGACGGAATCTTTGTGATTGTACCGTCAAAAACCGAAAGACCTTTTACATTCGGACTCTCTTCACTTTCAGGAAAGAGGAGCTGAAGTCCAAGACAAATGCCTAAAAACGGTTTCCCGCTGTTTATGTACTCAATAACAGTGTCTTTAATGCCATAGGACTTCATTGTATCCATTGTATCGCCAAACGAACCGACACCCGGCAAAACAGCACCGTCTGCATTTAAAATTTCGTTTTTATCTCTTGTAATCACGCAGTCGCAGCCGATGTGCTTTAACGCCTTGTAAACACTGCGAATGTTGCCTGCGCCGTAATCAATAACCGATATCATTTTTATCAACTCCGTCATTTGCTTTCTGTTAAACAATTTTACCATACAACCTTTATTATTGCAACATAAACCGACGCATATTTCATAATTCCGTAAAATTTACAATAATTTAATTTATATCTTATTGTAAATTGCAAGTTCTTGTGCTAAAATGAATTGGTTAAGACAGTGTATCTGTTTTCACTATTTAAAATGGGAGATATTGAGAAAAATGATTACTCATTTGCTTACAAGAATAGATTTAATGATTAATTCCCTCTCAAAGGGACAAAAACGAATTGCTCTTTTTATCGAAGAGCATTACGATAAGGCGGCATTTATGACCGCATCAAAGCTCGGCGAAACTGTCGGAGTCAGCGAAAGTACTGTTGTACGGTTTGCCACCGAGCTCGGCTATGACGGCTACCCTAAGCTTCAAAAAGCAATGCAGGAGATGATTCGCAACAAGCTCACATCTGTTCAGCGAATCGAAGTTACCTCAAACCGTATCGGCAATGACAATGTGCTTGACAGCGTTCTTAATCAGGATATCGACAAAATTCGCAGAACAATTGAAGAAACATCTCATGAGGATTTTGCCCGTGCAGTTGATGAAATTTGCAAGGCAGAGCGTATTTACATATTCGGTGTGCGTTCAACAGCCGCAATCGCAAATTTCCTTGCGTACTATTTTGAAATGATTTTTGACAATGTGCGTGTTATCACAAGCGGCAGTCAAACCGAAACCTTTGAACAGATTTTCAGAATCACCGACAAAGATGTTATGATTGGTATTTCATTTCCCCGTTACAGTTCAATGTCGGTTGAGGCAATGGATTTTGCCCGTTCAAGAGGTGCTCACGCAATTGCAATTACCGACAGTATGGTTTCTCCGCTTGTTCAAAGTGCCGATTCCGTGCTTATTGCAAGAAGCGATATGGCTTCAATTGTCGATTCACTCGTTGCGCCGTTAAGTCTTATCAACGCTCTCATCGTTGCAACTGTGCTTAAAAAGAAGGATGAGGTTTCCGACACATTCCGCAGACTTGAGCTTGTGTGGAACCGTGACGGAGTTTATACCAACCGCGAAAGGGAGATAGTGGGTAATATAGAAGATGATGACAAGTAAAAAAGTTGTGGTAATCGGAGCAGGTGCGGCAGGTCTTATGGCGGGTGCAACTGCGGCACTCTACGGTGCGTCAGTTACAATAATTGAAAAGAACAAGCGTGTCGGCAGAAAAATTATGATAACGGGCAAGGGAAGATGTAACCTTGCCAACAACTGCGATGTGCAGACTTTTATCAATAATGTTCCCGTAAACGGAAGATTTCTCTACTCGGCAATTAACGCATTTACTCCCGAGGATACAATCGAATTTTTTGAATCCAAAGGACTTAAAACAAAAACCGAAAGAGGAAACCGTGTGTTTCCGGCATCCGACAGATCTGTAGATGTTGTTGATACAATGCATAATTATGCCGTTGAATCCGGCTGTAAAATAGTGTGCGACACAGCAAATTCCCTTATCCTTGAGGACGGTGCAGTTATAGGCGTTAAATGCGAAGAAAACACCTACTATGCCGACAGCGTAATTATCTGCTGCGGCGGAAAAAGTTATCCGCTCACAGGCTCGACAGGTGACGGATATACCCTTGCAAAGCAGGCAGGACACACAATTGTTCCGTTAAAACCGTCCCTTGTACCGTTTACTTCCAAAGATAAACAATGCAAGGATATGCAGGGGCTTGCACTTAAAAATGTTGCGCTCAGAATAGTTGATAAGAACAGTAAAAAAACTGTTTACAGCGACTTTGGAGAAATGCTGTTTACACATTTCGGAATGAGCGGTCCGATGATTTTGTCGGCAAGCTCACACCTCCGCGTTATTCAGCCCGACCGCTACATTGCGGAAATCGACCTCAAGCCGGCACTTGATTTTGAACATCTCGACAGGCGTATTCAGAACGATTTCAAAGAGAATTCAAACCGTGATGTTTCAAACGCATTTTCAAAGCTTTTGCCGAGAAAAATCATAGTTCCCGTTCTCAAACGCTGGGGAGTTCCCTTTGACAAAAAGTGCAATTCAATTACAAAGGAGGAGCGGCACGCTCTTTGTGAAATTCTCAAATGCTTTACGGTTGAAATCAGCGGTTTCAGACCAATTGAGGAGGCAATCATAACCTCAGGCGGTGTAAAAACCTCCGAAATCAACCCGAAAACAATGGAAAGCAAGCTTGTAAGCGGTCTGTATTTTGCAGGCGAAGTAATTGACTGCGATGCCTACACAGGCGGTTTTAACCTCCAAATTGCATGGAGTACCGGACGGCTTGCAGGAGAAAACAGTGCATATATCTGATTTGATTATACATAATAATTTTGATTGAAAGGATGTAATTTATGTCAATAGCAATCGCTTTGGACGGTCCTGCAGGCGCAGGAAAATCCTCAATTGCAAAAAGAGTTGCAAAGGCACTTGACTATATTTATGTTGATACAGGAGCGCTTTACCGTACAATCGGACTTTCGGCAACAAGAAACTCCGTTGCTCCCGAAGATGAAAATGCGGTAAAGAATTTGCTTTCAAAAATCACAGTTGACCTAACATTCAATGAAAAGGGCGAGCAGATTGTTCTGCTTGACAGCGAAGATGTGTCCGGACTCATCAGAACTCCCGAGGCTTCAATGATGGCGTCAAAAATTTCTGCCGTACCGATTGTAAGAGCATATCTTCTTGATTTGCAGAGAAATATGGCAAAAACTCATAATGTGATTATGGACGGCAGAGATATCGGCACAGTTGTTCTGCCTGACGCTCAGGTTAAAATTTTCCTCACAGCTTCCCCCGAGGCAAGAGCCGAAAGAAGATATAAGGAGCTTGTTGAAAAGGGTATGGATGTAAAGTATGACGACATTTTAAACGATGTAATAACCCGTGATTACAACGATACTCACCGCAAAACTGCTCCGCTCAAGCCTGCCGAGGGCTGTGTTATGATAGATACAACAGAGCTTGATTTTGAGCAGTCGGTCGAAAAAATAATTTCCGTTATAAAGGAGAATATCTGATGGGACAGTCAAAGGCACTTTACGCAGTCGGCAAAGTTGTCTGCAAGCCTATTTTTAAACTTTTGTACAGATATATAACCGTAATTGAACAGCCGCTTCCGCTTGAGGGAGGCTTGATTATTGCAAGCAACCATATTTCAAACTCAGATCCGGTTCTTCTCGGTTTGTCGCAGAAAAAGCGCAGACTGTTTTTTATGGCAAAAATTGAACTTTTTAAAAATAAATTCTTCGGTGCGTTAATCCGTGCGCTCGGTGCATTCCCCGTTGAAAGGGGCGCAGGCGACGGCAAGGCTATCAAGACAGGCGAAGACCTTATCCGTGACGGCGAGATTATGACAATCTTTATTGAGGGCGGCCGTTCCAAAACAGGTGAGCTTATGCGTCCCCGCAGCGGATGCGCTCTTGTTGCACAGCAAATGCAGGTGCCTGTTGTTCCTGCCTGCATTACAATCGTAGGCAACAAAAAGCATACATTTGCAAAAAGGGTTATTCACTTTGGAAAGCCCCTCACACCTCAAGAACTCGGACTTACTCCGGACAGCGGAAGAAGAGAGCTTAAGGGTGCAACAACCATGATTATGGACGAAATCAAAAGAATGAGGGAGCAGGATTTAATTGAGTATAAAAAAGGCTGATTCGGCAGGTTTTTGCTTCGGTGTCAACCGTGCAATCAATATTGTAAACGAACTGCTCAAAAAAGGAATAAAGGTTGCAACTCTCGGACCGATTATTCACAATATGGAAATGGTTCATGAGCTTGAAGAAAAGGGATGCACTCCCGTTGAGTCCGTTGACGAGCTTTCAAATGATACAACGCTTGTAATCCGTTCGCACGGAGTCGGAAAGAGTGTGATTGATGCCCTTGAAGAAAGAGGTATTAACTATGAGGACGCAACCTGTCCCTTTGTTAAAAAAATCCACAAGATTGTATCAAGCACAAGTCCCGATAATGATGTTGTTTTGATTGCAGGAAATAAAAATCATCCTGAGGTTTGCGGCATAATCGGTCATTGTGCAAGCGACTGTTACACCTTTAACAATGAAGCAGAGCTTGATAATTTATTGCCAAATATTCCGAAAAAGAATAATAAACAGGTTAAAATTGTCGCACAGACAACATTTGACACACAAGAATGGAAAAAATGTGTAAAAAAGATAAAAAAGCTATGTACAAATGCGAAAATATTTGATACAATATGTAATGCTACGCAAGTTAGGCAAACCGAAGCTTCTCAAATTGCTGCCGAGTCCGACTTTATGGTTGTAATCGGCGACAGGCACAGCTCTAATACAGGAAAGCTTTTTGATATATGCAAAAGGCAGTGTGAGAACACAGTTCTCATTGAAACAGCTGCCGAGCTTGATTTGAACAAGGTTTCGGATGCCGAAACAATCGGCGTAACTGCGGGTGCTTCAACGCCTGCAAGGATAATAAAGGAGGTACTGGATACAATGAGTGAAGTAAAATCCGGTGAAACAAATTTGGAACCATCTTTTGAGGAGATGCTTGAGGAGTCCCTCAAAAACTTTAATACAAACGAGAGGGTAATGGGCACAGTTCTGAGCATAGCTCCCAACGAAGTTCAGGTTGATGTCGGCAGAAAGCAGACAGGCTTTATTCCTGCTTCCGAGCTTTCAAACGATCCCAACGCAAGACCCGAGGATGTAGTTAAAGTCGGCGATGTTATTGAGCTTCTTATTATGAAGACCAATGATCAGGAAGGCACTATCATGCTTTCAAAGCGCAGAGTAGATGCACAGAAGGGTTGGGAAGAGCTCAAAGAAAAGGCAGAGTCACAGGAGGTTCTCTCCGGCAAGGTTACTGAGGCTGTTAAGGGCGGCGTAATCGTTCTCTACAACGGCTCAAGAATCTTTATCCCTGCATCACAGGCAACAGCAACCCGTGAAGAGAGTCTTGAAGACCTCGTTGGTCAGAATGTTGATTTCAGACTTATCGAAGTTTCACAGAACGGCAGACGCAGAAGAGCTATCGGCTCAATTCGCAGCGTGCTTAAGGAGCAGAGAGCCGCTCAGCGTGAAGAGTTCTGGAAGACTTGCGAGGTTGGCAAGCGTTACAAGGGCGTTGTTAAGTCACTTACAAGCTACGGCGCATTTGTTGACCTTGGCGGTGCATTTGGTATGATTCACATTTCAGAGCTTTCATGGACGCACATTAAGCATCCGAGCGAGGTTGTTAATGTAGGCGATACAGTTGATGTTTACATAAAGGACATCAACGAAGAAACAAAGAAGATTTCTCTCGGCTTCAAGAATGCCGAAGACAATCCGTGGGAGATTCTTAAGAATAATTATCCTGAGGGAACAGTTGTTAAGGCTACAATCGTCGGTCTTACAACATTCGGTGCTTTTGCAAACATCATCCCGGGTATTGACGGTCTTATCCACATTTCTCAGATTGCTAACAAGAGAATTGAGAAGCCCGCTGATGTACTTAAGGTTGGCGATGTTGTTGAAGCCAAGATTACTGCAATCGACTTTGACAAGAAGCGTGTAAGCCTTTCAATGCGTGCACTTCTTCCTGAAAATGAGCAGGCTCCTGCAGAGTCTAATGAAGAAGCCGCTGAATAATCAGAGCTTTTGTGGGCACCCGAAAGGGTGCCCTTTTGTTAAAAAATAAATCGGGTATAAGCTTATGAAAAGACTGATTTCACTTTTATCGGCTGTAATTATGATTGCTTGCGTCAGCGTCAGCAAGAGCCGTGCCTATGAAGAATACAATCTGTCGGGTATTATCGGCTGTTCTGACATAAAGAGCGACAGTAACAGCAAGGGCGGATATGTGTGTGCTTTTTCAGGGGATACTGTGTTTTCGGCAAGGCTTGTACCCGATTTTTCTGCTTACAATTTTACTGTAAGCGGTCACATAAGGGGAGTGTCGCAGAGCGGCAAATATACAAATGCACTTGTGTTTGATGACGCATTTACTAATAAATATTCTGTTTATTCTCTTGATACCGACAATGGCAATGTCCGTAAAACTTCTTTTAACGATAAAAATTTCAGAACTGATTCTTTTTCTGTAAGCGATAACTGTGTGTACTACATAAAAACTGACAGCACATATGCTTATGTTGCGTGTGTTGATTTATCAACCGGCAGGAAAACAAAAATAAACTTCAGTCAGAATGCAAACGAAATATTTAATAATAACGGAAAATCTTATGTGAGGCTGTATGACGGCTCAGTTTGCAGACTTTCGCCAGCATCCTCTGCCTGTGTTGCAAATACGGGTGAATTTAGAAATATTGCTAACGCAGGAATAAATAAGGTTATCAATCAAGACGGGTTTATTGTTTCTTTATCAGACAATTCAAGAGAATATGTGTCGAATGCGGAATTTGGCAAGGTTTCTGCATCTGACGGCAAAGTGTTTATTGCGGTGAATTATCGCCTCAGCCGCAAAGCTTCCGATAAAACCCAAAGCGTGTCAATTCCGAAAGCTGCAAAAGCGGTTGTAGCTTATAAAAATCGTTGCGGTGTTTTGCTTGATAACGGAACTGTTTGTGTATACGAACCGTCTGATTTTCAGGAAAAGAAAATTATCAACAACAATAACAACAACAGCAACAACAATAATAATAATAATAATAATAATAATCGCCACGATTCCTCCAAAACAGATAATCAGGCGGTAAATTCAGATTATATAATTTCAGACGGTATGATTTACGGAATTTACAGCGGAGAAACCGTTGCCGATTTTAAAAGAAAAACATCTGCTGGCGCGGTTTATAGGACAGACGGTACTGTTGCAAAGAGCGGAAAGCTGAAAACAGGTTTTACAACCGTTATAAACTCAAAGACCTATGTCATAACGGTTTGCGGTGATGTGACCGGTGAGGGCAATGTCAACTCAAGGGATGTAACGCTTTTGCACAAATACCTTTGCGGTAATGCAGAATTAGACGGTGCATATCTCAAAGCCGCCGATTTTAACCTTGACGGCGAAGCAGATAACCGTGACCTTGTCTTAATTTCAAGGCAAAAGAATTGACAAAACAAAAACCGCCCCAATCGGAGCGGCTTAATTCATTTTGTCAGAAATAAACTTTATCAGTCCATTTCCCAGTTGTGCCATACATTCTGGATATCGTCGTTATCCTCGAACATATCAAGCATCTTCTGCATCTTTGTTGCAGTTTCTTCGTCCTCAAGCTTTGTGTATGTGCTTGGAACCATTTCAATTTCAGCAGAAACGAATGTGTAGCCAAGATTTTCAAGTTCATCTCTTACAGCGCCGAAATCATCTGTTTCTGTGTAAATTGTAAATACATCATCGTCAGCCTCAAAGTCTGATGCACCGCACTCAAGAGCGTCGCTCATCACGGTGTCTTCATCCTTTTCAAGGTCTTCACGCTCAATAACGAGAACGCCCTTCTTCGAGAACATAAAGCTTACACAACCCTGTGTACCCATATTGCCGCCAAACTTATCAAAGTAATGTCTTACCTCGCCTGCTGTTCTGTTTCTGTTGTCTGTAAGTGCTTCAACAATTACGGCAACGCCGTTTGGACCGTAGCCCTCATATGTAACAGCCTCATAGTTTGTAGCGTCGGCATCGCTTGACGCTTTCTTGATGATTCTTTCAATGTTGTCATTAGGTACATTTGCAGCCTTTGCTTTTGCAATACAATCCTTGAGTTTTGAGTTAACGGAAGGATCGGCACTGCCGCCCTCTTTGATGGCAACAATAAGCTCTCTGCCGATTTTTGTAAATACCTTAGCTCTTGCTGCATCGTTTTTGCCCTTTTTCTGCTTGATTGTACTCCATTTGTTATGTCCTGACATTAATATCATTCCTTTGTCAATAAAGTATAATTATCTTATTAAGTATATCACACACACCTTTGTGATGTAAACAAAAAAAGTTATTACAGTTTTGTAATAACTCCATTGTCAAATACAGCCTGCGGTGTTATAATCTATGTTGTAGAAGAAGGATGTCTTTAAGACAGTTGAAATTTGAGCGGCTAACGCTCTTCTGCATAGATTGCAAATATGTAAAAATACAGCTTATATGCTTTGAAATATAATTTTACGAAGGGAGTTTTTGAAATGATCAGATCAATGACCGGTTTCGGAAGATGTGAAACCGTTATCAACGGTCGGGAGATTACCGTTGAAATTAAAAGTGTGAACCACCGCTATTTTGAATTTTCCTGCAGAACCCCAAGAAGTTACGGATTTCTTGATGACAAACTTAAAAACTATGTAAATTCAAGGGTTTCACGAGGCAAGATTGATATGCTTGTATCAATCGGTGCTTCCGATGAAGAACCCTGTGATGTAACGGTTAATCATCAGCTTGTTTCCGGATATATCAACGCTTTTAAGGAAATCAGCGAAAAGTACGGTATTCCAAATGATGTTTCCGCAGTTTCGCTCTCACGCTTTCCGGATGTTTTCACGGTTCACAAAGCACCTGAGGACGAGGATCAGATTACTGCCGATGTTCTTTCAGCCGCAAAGATTGCAGTTGATGCTTTTGTTGCAATGCGTGAAACTGAGGGCGAGAAGATGAAAGAAGATATTCTTTCAAGAGCCAACACAATTCTTTCTGTTGTAGGTGAAATTGAGGAGCGTTCTCCGCAGACTGTTGCCGAGTATGAACAAAGACTTATGGAACGCATCAAGCAGACGCTTGCTGAAAATGATGTTAAGGTTGACGAGCAGAGGGTTCTTACAGAGGTTGCCGTGTTTGCGGATAAGGTAGCCGTTGCGGAGGAAACCGTAAGACTTCGCAGTCACTTTGACCAGCTTTCAAAGTTTCTTGAATATGACGAGCCTGTCGGCAGAAAAATTGACTTTATCATTCAGGAAATGAACCGTGAGTCAAATACAATCGGTTCAAAGGTTCAGGATGCAATTCTTGCACATAAGGTTGTTGACATCAAGAGTGAGATTGAAAAAATCCGTGAACAGGTTCAGAATATCGAATAAGGTGAACAGATGAAGCTTATTAATATCGGTTTTGGTAATCTTGTCAGCTCCGACAAGATTGTTGCAGTAGTTGCTCCGGACTCCGCTCCCGTAAAGCGAATTGTTCAGGATGCAAAACAGAACAGTCTACTTATTGACGCAACCTGCGGACGAAAATGCAAATCGGTGATTGTTGCCGAGAATAATCATGTTATTCTCTCGGCAATTTCATGTGAGGCAATTCAGAACAGAACGGACGAAAGTGAGGAAAACAAGGATGAGCATTAACAGAAAAGGAAATCTTATTTTGTTTACCGGTTCATCGGGTGTAGGCAAGGGTACAATAATCAAGGAACTTCTTGACCGTGACAAAAATATCCGTCTTTCAGTTTCAAACACAACAAGAGAACCGAGAGAGGGAGAGATTGACGGGGTTCATTATAACTTTTTGACAAGAGAACAGTTCAACGATGTTCTGAAAAAAGACGGCTATCTTGAACACGCAGAGTTTTGCGGTAATCTCTACGGCACACCTAAAAAGCAAGTTGAAGATATGCTCAATCAGGGTTATGATGTTCTGCTTGAGATTGAGGTCAAGGGAGGACTTCAGATTCTTGACAAATATCCCGACATTCTCAGTATATTCATTCTTCCGCCTTCAATGGAGTCGCTTGAAAGACGGCTTCGCAGAAGAGGTACAGAGGATGAAGAAACTATTCGGAAAAGGCTTGCACAGGCTGCCGAGGAAATCAGCTACAAGGACAGATATAAGTACAATGTGGTAAACGGCGACCTTGAAACAGCAATAAATGAGGTTCTCGATATTCTTCATAAAGAGGATGAAAACCTTATTAAATAATATACAAAGAAAATTAACATAAAATATTTTAAGAGGAGAATTATTATGCATAAAGTTGATGTGGATTCATTATTACAGGGTAAGCAGAGTAAGTACGCACTTGTTGTAGGCGTTGCAAAAAGAGCAAGAGAAATTACTCAGACTTTTGAAGAGGAACAGATTGTAACAGAGGATAAGCCTGTTCTTATCGCAATCAAGGAAATCGAAGGTCATGAAATCAACATTCTTGAGCCTGACGAAGATGAACTCTGATTTAACAGTCAAAGTTGCCATTGAAAACACAACATATGTTTTCGACAAATTATTTGACTACCTTGTACCGTCTGCCTTTACCGATTTGGTTCAGGTCGGCAAAAGGGTTCTCATTCCGTTCGGCAGAGGCAACAAAAAGAAACAGGGTATAATTTTTGAGCTTTCTCCCGTGAGTAATGACATTTCGGTTGAAAAGCTCAAAAGCGTTTGTTCTGTTCTTGATGACGAGCCTGTCCTGTCAAAAGGACTTTTGAAGCTTGCCGAGTTTATGAAAGAGCATTATTTCTGTACCTATTACGATGCGGTAAAAACAATGCTTCCTGCGGGCATAAATTACAAAATCACAACGCTTTACGGTGTTCGTGAAGGCATAAACGAAGAAGAACTTTCCGAAGAACAGCAAAGAATTTTTGCTTACCTTCATTCAAAAAGAAAGGCCGTAAAGTCCGATAAAATTCTTGACGATTTCGGATTAGATAACACGGTTATTCTTGAAGATATGGTAAAGTCGGGATATCTTTACAAATCAGATGAGGCTTTCAGAAAGGTTTCGGATGCGGTTATGAAAATGGCTGCGCCTACGGAACTTGCCGACAGCGACAATATTAAGCTGACCGAAAAGCAGGAAGCCGTTCTCGACCTCATCAAAATGACAGGCGGAACATCCGTTAAAGAGGTTTGTTACTTCACGGGTGTTACAACGGGCGTTACGGACGCACTTTATAAAAAAGGTCTTATCTACTACTATGACGAAGAAGTGTTCCGCATTGAGGACAGAACAAAGGATGAAAGTCTTGCCCCTGTTGCATTGTCAGAACAACAGCAGACAGCCTGCGATAACCTCTATGCCGAATATGCCGATTCAAAACCGCATACAAGCCTTTTGTTCGGTGTTACAGGTTCGGGAAAAACAAGCGTTTTTATGAAACTGATTGAGCGTGTAATAAACGATAACAAGGGAATCATCGTTATGGTGCCTGAAATTTCGCTTACACCGCAGTTTGTTTCAACCTTTTCAAAGCGTTTCGGCGAGCAGATTGCCGTATTTCACAGCGCGCTTTCACTCGGTGAAAGGCTTGATGAATACAAGCGTGTAAAAAAAGGTCTTGCAAAAATCGTTATAGGAACACGAAGTGCCGTGTTTGCTCCGTTTGAAAAAGTCGGTCTTATCATAATGGACGAGGAACAGGAGTACAGCTATAAGTCTGAAAGCTCCCCCAGATATCATGCAAGAGAAATCGCAAAATTCAGATGCAGCTATGATAATGCCCTGCTTGTTCTAAGCTCGGCAACCCCGTCGGTTGAATCATATTACTACGCAGAAAACGGAAGATATTCGCTTAACACGCTCACTGAGAGGTACGGCGATGCGGTTTTGCCGAAGGTTGTTGTCGTAGACATGAATGTTGAACAGCAAAACGGCAATGTAACGGGATTTTCCGAAACCCTGCTTGAAAATCTGCACTATAATCTTGAAAATAACAAGCAGTCAATTCTGCTTTTAAACAGAAGAGGGCACAATACATTTGTAACCTGCCGAATGTGCGGCGAACCTGTTGTGTGTCCCAACTGTTCAATATCGCTCACATATCACAGCGCAAACCGCAGATTGATGTGTCACTACTGCGGATATTCCGCACCTTACACGGATGAATGTCCGTCCTGTCACAGCAAATCTTTAAGATTTGGAGGAACAGGCACTCAAAAGGCTGAAAGTGAAATTTCAGAGCTTTTTCCCGACGCAAGGATTTTGCGTATGGATACCGACGCAACATCTTCAAAATCATCCTATGAAAAGATGATAACGGCATTTGCAGACGGTAAGTACGATATTCTTGTGGGAACACAAATGGTTGCAAAGGGACTCAATTTTCCCAATGTGACGCTTGTGGGTGTTCTCAACACTGACTATATGCTGTATGCCGATGATTACAGAAGCTACGAAAGAACATTTTCTCTTTTAACTCAGGTAGTCGGCAGAAGCGGCAGAGGGGCGTCAAAGGGTATGGCTGTTATTCAGTCCTACACTCCCGACAACCTCATAATCTCTATGGCGGCAAGGCAGGATTATCTTGCCTTTTATAACACCGAAATTCAGGTCAGAAAAGCAATGCTTTATCCGCCTTTTGCAGATATTTGCGTAATCGGCTTTTCGGGGGAAAAACAGCAGCTTACAATGAAAGCCGCCAACAGCTTTTTGCAATGCTTTGTCAGTCACGCAAAAAGCGAATATCCTGCCATTCCTTTGAGAATACTCGGTCCGTCACCTGCAAGCGTTGTTAAGGTGAGCAATAAATTCAGATATAAACTTATAATAAAATGTAAGAATAACCGTGATTTCAGAACACTTCTCTCAGCGGTTATGATAGAATTTGCAAAGAACAAGGAATTTGGAAGGGTCAGCACATATGCGGATATGAACGCTCTGACCTGTTAGTGAAAGGAATATAATTTATGGCTTTAAGACAAATTGTAAAAGAGGGCGACAGCGTTCTCACCAAAAAATGCAGACCTGTCGTAAAGTTTGATGACCGCCTTGCGGAACTTATTGACGATATGATCGAAACCTTGCACAAGGCTGAGGGAGTGGGACTTGCCGCTCCTCAGGTCGGAATTTTAAGAAGAGTTGTAGTTATTGATGTCGGCGAAGGTCCGATTGAACTTGTAAATCCGAAAATTATCGCTTACAGCGGCAAGCAGGAAACTCTTGAAGGCTGTCTTTCAATCCCCGGCAAGTGGGGTTACACAGTAAGACCTGATTATGTAAAGGTTAAGGCTCAGGACAGACACGGTGACGAATTTGTTATTGACGGCAAGGATTTGCTTGCAAAGGCTTTTTGTCACGAACTCGACCATCTCGAGGGAATTCTCTTTACTCAGGTTGCAACAAGAATGTTGACTCCTGCCGAAATTGAAGAAATGAACAGCTGATAAACAGGTGAAGATATGAAAATAATTTATATGGGTACTCCGGATTTTGCCGTACCTGCACTCAAGGCTCTTGCAAATTCGGAACATGAGGTTTGTGCCGTGTTTACACAGCCCGACAAGCCGAGGGGAAGAAAGATGATAATGACTCCTCCCGATGTCAAGGTGTGCGCAGAAAAGCTGAACATTCCCGTGTATCAGCCCGAAACCTTTAAGGACGGCAAACCTCTTGAAATTATCAATAAATATAATCCCGATGTCATTGTTGTTGCGGCTTACGGAAAAATTCTTCCCAAGTCGGTGCTTGACTCTGCAAAGTACGGCTGTATCAATCTTCACGGCTCACTTTTGCCTAAATACAGAGGCGCATCTCCTATTCAGCAGAGCGTATTAAACGGTGACAGGGAAACAGGCGTTACGGCTATGCAAATGGATGTCGGACTTGACACGGGCGATATTCTGAAGGTCGTTAAAACGGAAATCGGTGTGAATGAAACCTCGGGAGAGCTTTTTGACCGTCTTTCTCTTATGGGCGGAGAGCTTATTCTTGACACACTTTCTGGTCTTGAAAAGGGCGAAATCACTCCGATTAAGCAGGACGAAAGCCTTGCAACTCACACTTCGAAAATCGACAAATCACTTTGTCCTATTGATTTTACAAAACCGGCATTTGAGGTGCATAATAAAATCAGAGGACTTAATCCGTGGCCGATTGCCACAACCAAAATTAACGGTAAAAAGATAAAGGTTCATTCTTCTTTGCTCTGTGAAAAGAGCGGAAAAGCGGGAACTGTAATCAGCACAAAACCGCTGATTGTTGCCTGCGGTGAAAAGTCGGTTGAGCTTTGTGAAATTCAGCCTGAGGGCAAAAAGAAAATGACCGCCGAGGCATTTCTTGCCGGCCACAGGCTTTCTGTCGGCGATGTAATCGGTTAAAAATTCCCGTCTGCAATATGCAGACAGAAAGGTGTTTGATTTATGGGCTTCTTTTACGGATTTGATATGACCTATCTTGTGTTTATTGTTCCTTGTATCATAATAACATTGATTTGTCAGGTCAAAGTTAAAACAACTTTTTCAAAATATTCACAGATAAGAAATTCAAGAAATATGACAGGCGCTCAGGCGGCTGAATATGTTCTTCGTCAGCACGGTGTAACAGGCGTCAGAATTGAACATGTTGCAGGAAGTATGACAGACCATTTTGACCCGAGAACAAATGTAATCAGACTTTCCGACACGGTTTTTAACAGCACCTCCGTTGCGGCTGTAGGCGTTGCCTGTCATGAGGCAGGTCATGCAGTTCAGCACGCAGAAAATTATCTGCCTAACAGAATCCGTTCGTTTATTCTTCCTGTTGCAAGACTCGGTTCAAGCCTCAGTTGGATTTTTATTATAGTCGGTTTTTGTTTTACACAGAGAGTAGGTTTTGTATTTCTTTATATAGGTATAATCCTGTTTGCGCTTTCTGTACTCTTTACAATCGCAACACTTCCCGTAGAGTTTAATGCATCAAAAAGAGCGCTTGAAACAATCAGAAACGGCGATCTTCTTTACGGTGAAGAATACACAGGCGCAAAGAGAGTGCTTCAGGCAGCTGCAATGACATATGTTGCAGCGGCACTTACTGCAATTATGCAGCTTTTAAGATTGATTGTAATTGCGAACAACCGCAGAAGATAATTTTATTTTGGAGATTAAAATGGCAAATACACGCAATATTGCACTGAATGTGTTGCTTAAAATTGAAAATGAGGGAGCATATTCAAATATTGCTTTGAATAATGCCATAAAGGAAAACCGTCTTTCGGGTGTTGACAGCTCTTTTGTTTCAGCACTCGTTTACGGTGTTCTGGAAAGAAAAATTACGCTTGATTATATTATCAGGTTTTATTCTAAAATTCCGTTAAGGAAAATTGAAACAAAAACAAAAAATATTCTTCGCCTTGGAATACTCCAGCTTTTGTTTATGGACAAAGTTCCCGACAGTGCGGCAGTCAACGAAAGCGTTAATCTTGCCAAAAAGCACAAGCTTCAAAAGTCTTCGGGCTTCATAAACGGAATCCTTCGCAATATCACAAGGGCAGAGGATAAATATACATTACCCGATGAAAAGGACAGGGTTCGATATCTTTCGGTAAAATATTCCGTTCCCGAAAGTATCGTTAAATTGTGGGTTAATTCTTACGGAGAAAATAATGCCGAACAGCTTTTGGCATCTCTTAACGGCAGAGCCAAAATCTGTTGTCGTGTTAATACCCTCAGAACAGATGCAGACACATTAATTAAGAAATTATCCGATGAGGGCGTTGTTGCGGAAAAAATCCCGTTTTTCGACAACGCAATCTATCTTGAAAATACAGGCTCGGTTGAAAGACTCAGAGCGTACAAGTCCGGACTTTTTCATATTCAGGATGCGTCAAGCCAGCTTTGTGTGTATTTTCTTGATCCTAAGCCTCGCAATATTATGCTTGATGTGTGTTCCGCACCCGGTGGAAAATCATTTACGGCTGCTCAGTATATGAACAACCGCGGCAGAATTTTCTCCTGTGATATGTTCAACCATAAACTGAAACTGATTTCGGCAGGTGCTAAAAGACTCGGCATCACTTGCATTTCGATGCTCTTGCGCAACGCGTCAACAAATGATATTGCTCTTCCTACAGCAGACAGGATTCTATGCGATGTTCCTTGCAGCGGTCTTGGAATTATGTCAAGAAAGCCTGAAATCAGATACAAGGACGACCTTATTTCCAACGATTTGCCCGATTTGCAGTACGGGATTCTCTGTGCAAGTGCGAAAAATCTTGCAGTAGGCGGCAAGATTGTCTATTCTACCTGTACATTAAATCCCGAAGAAAACAATAAAAACACAAAGCGTTTTCTTGAGGAACATCCCGATTTCTACGGAATACCGTTAAAGCTTCCAAACGGTATTACTCGTGCATTTGATGAAGAACCTTATGAAATAACACTTATGCCGCACACCTGCGGAACAGACGGATTTTACATCAGCTTATTCGGAAAGAAGGCGTCAAATTGAATAATTTAACGGATATCAAGTCAATGACGCTTGATGAGCTGACTGATTTTGTTACAGAAAACGGGTTTCCAAAGTTCAGAGCAAAGCAGATTTATGATTGGTTGTACAAAAATGTGACCGATTTTGACGATATGCGTAACATTTCCGCTGATTTAAAGACTTTTTTAAAATCAAGTTGTTACATTTCTGTTGCAAATATTGAAAAAAAACTTGTTTCAAGGTATGATAAAACAGTCAAGTACCTTTTTTCATTTAATGACGGCGAATGTGTAGAGTCTGTTGTAATGAGTTACAAGCACGGATATTCAATTTGTATCTCAACACAGGTTGGGTGCAAAATGGGCTGCACATTTTGTGCAACAGGCAAAAGCGGTTTTTCACGAAGCCTTGCACCGTCGGAAATGCTCGGACAGATTGAAACGGCACAGCGTGATCTTAACATAAGAATTTCTAACATTGTTCTTATGGGAATGGGTGAGCCACTTGATAATTTTGACAATGTTGTAAAATTTCTTCGACTGGTTTCGTCCGACAACGGTCTTAACATAGGAATGCGGCATATAACGCTCTCAACCTGCGGTATAGTTCCGAAAATTTATGAACTTGCAAAACTTCATCTCGGAATAACGCTTTCGGTTTCGCTGCACGCCCCGAATGATGAGATAAGACAGCGAACAATGCCCATTGCAAGAAAATATTCTATTGAAGAATTATTAAAGGCTTGTTCGGATTATTTCAAAACAACGGGCCGCAGAGTTACATTTGAATACTCTATGATAAGCGGAGTTAATGACAGTGATGAAAACGCAAGAGAGCTTGCAAAACGACTTGAGGGTACACAAAGCCATGTTAATTTGATTCCCGTCAACACTGTTGAGGGAACAGGCTACTTAAAAAGCAATATTAAAAGACAGCAGGCATTCATAAAGATTCTTGCTGCCAAAAATATCGGAGCAACCGTGCGCAGAACACTCGGAAGCGACATAAACGCATCGTGCGGTCAGCTCAAAAGAAAGCATATTGAAGAAGGAGGTAAATAACTTGGAAGTATTCAGCAAAAGTGATATAGGACTTGTTCGTAATCAGAATCAGGATGACTGTCGCTTCGGAGTTATTTCTCCCAGCTGTGTCTGGGCAGTTGTGTGCGACGGAATGGGCGGTGCAAACGGTGGTAATATTGCCAGTGCAACAGCCGTTGAGTATATCAGCACCAAAATTACCGATTTGTACAAAGACGATATGACCAAAGAGCAGATTGGCGAGCTTATGGCAGAAATTGTTGTTAATGCCAATATGAAGGTTTTTGAAATGTCAATGAAAGACCCGGAGCTCACGGGTATGGGAACAACCTGCGAATTTGTCTTTGTAAAGGATACGACCGTTCATGTTGTTCATGTCGGTGACAGCCGCACATACGCAATCAGAGGCGGCAAAATCAAACAGCTTACAGAGGATCATTCCGTTGTTCAGGAAATGGTTCGAAGAGGCGAGCTTACATATGAGCAGGCACAAAATCATCCTAACAAGAACTTTATAACAAGAGCGCTCGGCATCAAGCCGTCGGTGCGTCTTGACTATATTGAAGCCAACTTTATTTACGGTGATGTCCTTCTCATTTGTACCGACGGACTTTCCAATTGCGTCACAACAGGAGATATGGTAAAAATATGTCATGAAAACCGTGGTGAGGGTCTTATCACAAAGCTTGTTGACAAGGCCAAAGACGGTGGCGGTTCTGATAACATTACAGTTACCGTGATTTACTAAGGATAGGAGTTGACTGTTTTGGATAAATATTTGGGCAAAAGACTTGACGGAAGATATGAAATCCATGAGCTTATCGGTGTCGGCGGTATGGCAAATGTTTACCGTTGTACCGATACTGTAGATGACCGTGAAGTTGCCGTAAAGATTCTTAAGGACGAATATCTTAATAACGAGGAGTTTATCCGCCGCTTTAAAAACGAATCAAAGGCCATTGCGATGCTTTCACATCCGAATATTGTAAAGGTGTATGATGTAAGCTTTGGTGATATGATTCAGTATATTGTAATGGAATACATCGACGGCATTACACTTAAGGAATATATTGATCAGCAGGGCATAATTGAGTGGAAGGATGTAATTCACCTTACAACACAGATTTTAAAGGCTTTGCAGCATGCTCATGAGTGCGGAATTGTGCACCGTGACATCAAGCCGCAGAATATTATGCTTTTGCAGGACGGTACAATCAAGGTTACGGACTTTGGCATTGCGAGATTTTCAGATAAATCAACACGCACAATGACCGAGCAGGCAATCGGTTCTGTTCATTACATTGCACCCGAACAGGCAAGAGGAAATGCAACAGACGGCAAGACGGATATTTATTCTGTCGGTGTAATGCTCTATGAGATGCTCACAGGCAAGCTTCCGTTTGATGGCGACAGTGCCGTAACAATTGCACTTATGCAGTTGCAGTCAACACCAAAGCGTCCCCGTGAGATTAACCCGGGTATTCCAATCGGTCTTGAACAGATTACAATGAAGGCCATGGAAAAGCTTCCGTCAAATCGTTACACCTCTGCCGCCGAGATGCTTTCAGATATTGAAAGATTCAGACTTAATCCCTCAATTGTGTTTGACTACGGTAATAAATCATTCGTTGATGACCAGCCTACAAAGTTTGTTCATTCATTGCGTGACAGCGGTGTAGACAAAAAGGTTGCAGGTGATGCAACAAAGGTTGTTGATATGCCGGAAGATAATGTTGTTGTTAAGGAAGATAAGTTTGCTGACGAGGATTTTGTTAAGGAACACAAGCCGTCATACTACGCAATTAAAGGCATTGTAATTGCCGCTGTAGCGGTTTGCGCAATTTTCTTTGCACTTGCAATGCTGAGAGGCTGTTCAACCTCTCAGGCAAAGGATGTTGAAGTTCCGGACTATGTCGGCAAAGCCTTTGTTTCTGTAAAAGAAAATAATCCGAATGATTTCCAGTTCGAGGTAAAAAGCGAATACGATGAATCCAAAGAAATGGGTGTTATTCTCGATCAGGAGCCAAAAGGCGGTTCCATGAAAGTAAAGTCCGGCTCGACTATCACGGTCACTGTAAACGGTAAGGATACAGAGGTTTCTGTTCCTTTCATAACAAACTACAGCGAAAGTGAAGCGACTCAGGCTCTTAAGGATAAAAACCTGATTCCGGAAATTATATATGTTGAAAACACCAAAACTCCCAAGGGCTACACAATTGAAAGCTTCCCAAAGGCAGGAGTTAAGACTACAATCGGTTCTACCGTTTATGTGTATGTAGCCGGCGGTAAGAGAACAGATAAGGTTACACTTCCTTCGGTAGACGGACTTACACTTTCAGAAGCCAAAAAGACACTTGTTGATCTTGGACTTACGGTTGAAACTGTAACCGATGATGACAGTAAAGAACCAAAGGATACAGTTCTCGGTATGACACCTCTCCAGTACGGCAAGGTTGACGCAGGCTCTGTTATAACGCTTACGGTAAGCTCAGGTCTTGGCGATATAAACACGGTGAACATCTTTGTCGATCTGCCGTCGGATGTTGAGGATTCGGTTGATATGACGGTAATTGTTGATGGTGCTGTTGATTCACAAAATTCAAAAACGCTTGTGCCAAAGTATAATAAGACCTATACTCTTGAGCTTAAGGGTTCAGGCACCTCAAGTGTGGTAATTCAGCTTGACGGTCAGGCTTACAGAGAGTATTCTGTAGATTTTGCAACGACAACGGTTACAACAACTGCGTCACATGATTATGTTGTTCCGACAACCGCTCCGCCTGAAACAGAACCGACGACACAGTATTACACAGATCCGTATGTTGAGCCTGACACAACCGTTCAGCCGGTTACGGATGATCCTGAACTTTAATCGGTGAAGTATGGATACTAAAAGCGGAATTTTAATGAAGTCAATCGGCGGGTTCTATTATGTTCGTGCCGATGACGCAGATTACGAATGTAAGGCAAGGGGGAGTTTTCGCAAAAACGGAAACTCTCCCGTGGCAGGCGATAAGGTGAAGATTTCCGTTCCGAATGACGGTTTTTGTGCGATAGAAGAAATTCTCCCACGCAAAAACAAGCTCCGCAGACCTGCCCTTGCAAACCTTGATATTCTTGTTCTTGTGTGTTCAACTGTTGAGCCGCTGCCGAATTTTACTGTTATAGACAAAATGACTGCGGCGGCAGTAAATAACAATATGGAACCCGTGATTGTCGTTACAAAAAACGACCTTGAAAACGGTGACAGGATTGCCGATATTTACAGACACGCAGGTTTTCGTGTTTTTCTTTGTTCCGATGATTCTTCGTCTCAAACGGAAGAGCTTAAAAGCTATCTTCACGGTAAGGTTTCGGCATTTATCGGCAACAGCGGTGTGGGCAAGTCCACATTGCTCAATAAGCTTTTTCCATCGCTTTCACTCGAAACGGGACAGACAAGTAAAAAGCTTGGCAGAGGCAGACACACAACAAGAGTTGTCGAGCTGTTTGAGCTTGACGGCTGTTTTGTAGCCGATACACCCGGATTTTCAACGGTTGACCTTCAAAGATACGAAATGATTGACAAAACTCAGCTGCAGTATTGCTTTCCTGAGTTTGAAAAATACATCGGTGAGTGTATGTTTACTTCATGTTCCCACACCTGCGAAAAGGGTTGCAGAATACTTGAAGCACTTTCTGACGGTGAAATTGAAGAAACCCGTCACCGCAGTTACACTCAGATGTACAACGAGGTTAAAGATATCAAATTATGGCAGATAAAGGAGTAATTATGCGTTGTGTGATTATTTCAGGCTCGCCTGACACAAATTCGGATTTTTTGTCCGAGGTCATAAAACCTGATGATTATGTGATATGTGCCGACAGGGGCTGCGATTTTGCAAAACAGGCAGGGATTACTCCAAATCTTGTTGTGGGCGATTTTGATTCAGAGCCAAATGTCTTGTTTCCGAATACCAAAACTGTTCGTCTTATTCCCGAAAAGGATGACACCGACACTATGCATTCTGTCGGCTTGGCGCTTGAAAAGAATTTTGATACGATAGTGATTCTCGGTGCATTGGGAGGAAGATTTGACCATAGCTTTGCAAATGTGGCAGTTCTTTCTTATATTCACGAACACGGAAGTAAGGGTGTTCTTCTCTCTGAAAACGAGAAAATTGAATTTCTTTCTGTCGGTCATTATGAATATAAAAATATGAAAGGAAAAACTTTTTCATTGTTTCCTTTCGGCTGTCCAAGTGTTTGCGTAAGCTATTCGGGAACAAAGTATCCTCTTGAAAAATACTGTGTTTCGAGCAGCGTTACTTTGGGTGTTTCCAATATATTTACTTCTGATATGGCAACAATTGATATATATGACGGAAATGCAATACTTATAATCAATTTGAAAGAATGTTGATTTTGTTATTTGATATTGCATTAAAATGTATCTTGTACATACTGTGTGTAATGTCAACATTATATGGGGGTATAGCTCAGTTGGGAGAGTGTCTGACTGGCAGTCAGAAGGTCACGGGTTCGAGCCCCGTTATCTCCACCAATTTATGTCATAACAATATTTGCAAAGAATTATTATTTTTTCGGATTTGCAATAACAAAATTGTAATTATATTAACACTTTGAAGACTTGAAAAGAAATATGTTTTTATGGTATAATTCTTTTTAGACAAAATTTGAAATTGAAACTTATTTGGAGTTGAGTAATAATATGTCATTGTGTATGGGATGCATGCAGGAAATAGGTGACAATAAGATTTGCCCGTCCTGCGGATTTGATACAACAGAAAAACAGCAGGCTCCTTTTTTACCGTACGGAACTATTCTTCAAAACCGCTATATTGTCGGTGCAGGAATTGATACCAACGGTGAAAGCACGCGCTATATTAGCCACGACAAACAGACAGGTGACATCGTAATCATCTGTGAATTTCTTCCCATCGGACTTTTTTCCCGTGACGAGGGAACTGCAGAGGTTAAAATTAACTATGAAAATCGTCTGGTTTATAATAAGCTCAAAGATGATTTTCTTAACTATTATAAAATTCTTTCCGAGCTTCGTGAATTGTCTGCTCTTATGAATGTTCACAACATTTTTGAAGAGAACAACACGGTTTATGTTGTTGAGGAAAACGAGGATCTCATTCCTTTTGAAGAGTATGTTGAACGCAGTAACGGTCATCTTGAGTGGGATATTGCACGACCGCTTTTTATGCCTGTAATTTCCGCTCTTGAAGCTCTTCATAAGAGAGGCGTCGGTCACTATGCAATCGCGCCTAAAAATATGTATATAACGGCAACGGGTAAGGTTAAGATTTCCGGATTTGCATCTGAAAATGAACGCAAAAGAGGTACGCCTCTTAAATCACAGCTTTTCTCGGGAAGTGCTGCTCCCGAACAGTACGATGAAAATTTTCCGCTTGACGATATTACCGATATTTACGGCTTTTGTGCAACGCTTTTCTATGCGCTTACAGGTCATATGCCAAAGAGTGCCGTTGAGCGCCGTAAGGACAGCAGACTTCTTATGAGCACAACAACCGTAAAGCGGCTCCCACCGCATGTTGTTTCGGCTCTTGCAAACGGCTTGCAGGTTGAAAGAGAAAACCGTATCACAGATTTTGACGAGCTTCGTTCTCAGCTTTCCGTTGCCCATACAGCAAAGGCAATTCAGGATGAAATCTCAAGAACCGCAAGTATGAATCTCTCAAAGAACGAGCGTAAGCGCAAAACCTCTAACGGTATGTCGCACGCGTCAATAATTATTATTGCTGCCGCTGTAACAGTTCTTGTTCTCGGTATCGCAGGCGTATTTTGGCTGATGCAGAACCCTCTTGCCGGAATGTTTGCTAACAATACCGATGCAAGCGTAAGCTCTACTCAGAGTACCGAGTGGACAGGTGCAACAATTCCGAACTATGTGGGAATGACATATGAAGATGCCGTAAAGAGTGCCGAAGGCAACAGTAATATCACAATTTACAGAACGCTTAACGACGAATACAGCGATGACTATGCAGAGGGCAAGATTATGTCGCAGTCACCTGCCGCAGGCTCAAAAATTACGCAGGAAGATTCGGTTGTAGTAAGTATCTGCGTAAGCAAGGGTTCACAGATGAGAACTCTCCCAAAGGTTGAGGGCGAAAAGCTTGATTCCGTAGCGTCGGACATTGCCGCTCAGGGACTTCTTGCAACTGCAGAGTATGAGTACAGTGACAAGGTTGCCGAGGGCAGAGTTATCCGCTATAAGGAACATGTTGAGGGTGATACTCTTGAATACGGTTCAACTGTAATTCTCATTGTCAGCAAAGGCAAAGAACAGACAAATACGCAATCATCAAACTGATTAACTAAACAACATAGCTTTTAAGACGGACTTTTTCGGTTCGTCTTATTTTTTTGATAAAACGAGAATTATTATTAAATATCTTAATATACCCGATAAAAATCATATTATAAAAATTTTCAGAAAACTGTCACAAAATAAAGGTCAAAAATAGTCAAATTTCTCTTGACATTTTTTGAAAATGGTATAAAATATAATTAGCACTCAGGAAACAAGAGTGCTAACCAATTAAAATGCAATTATTAAATTTTTACAGGAGGCTGTATTTATGACAATCAAACCATTACTCGACAGAGTCGTTTTAAAAGTTGAAGAAGCTGAGGAGAAAACAAAGAGCGGCATCATTCTTTCATCTGCTGCTCAGGAAAAGCCACAGTTCGCATCCGTTGTTGCTGTTGGCCCCGGCGGTGTCGTTGACGGCAAGGAAGTAAAAATGTATGTCAGCGTTGGCGATAAGGTAATCGCAAGCAAATATGCAGGCACACAGGTAAAGATTGACGGCGAAGAGTACACAATCGTGAACCAGTCAGACATACTCGCAACTCTTGAATAATTAACTGTTAAATATACGGAGGTAATTTACAATGGCTAAACAAATCGCATACGGCGAAGAGGCAAGAAAGGCTTTAATGAAAGGTATCGACCAGCTCGCAGATACCGTAAAAATCACACTCGGTCCTAAGGGCAGAAATGTTGTTCTTGACAAAAAGTTCGGTGCCCCGCTCATCACAAATGACGGTGTAACAATTGCAAAGGAAATTGAGCTTGAAGATCCTTTTGAAAATATGGGCGCTCAGCTTGTTAAGGAAGTTTCTATCAAGACTAACGATATCGCAGGTGACGGTACTACAACAGCTACACTCCTTGCTCAGGCTCTTATCAGAGAGGGTATGAAGAATGTAACTGCAGGCGCTAACCCTATGGTACTCAAAAAGGGTATTGCAGATGCCGTTAATGTTGCAGTTGAGGCTGTAAAGAAAAACAGCAAGCAGGTATCGGGTACAGACGATATCGCAAGAGTTGCCACAGTTTCATCACAGGATGAATTCATCGGTAAGCTCATTGCAGAGGCTATGGAAAAGGTTACAACTGACGGTGTTATCACAGTTGAGGAGTCAAAGACAGCCGAAACATACAGTGAGGTTGTTGAGGGTATGATGTTCGACAGAGGTTACATCGCTCCTTATATGGTTACTGATACAGATAAGATGGTTGCAGAGCTTGACAATCCGCTTATCCTTATCACAGATAAGAAGATTTCTACTACACAGGAAATTCTCCCGCTTCTTGAGCAGATTGTTCAGATGGGCAAGAAGCTCCTTATCATTGCCGAAGATGTTGAGGGCGAGGCTCTTACAACTCTCGTACTTAACAAACTCAGAGGCACATTCACTTGTGTTGCAGTAAAGGCTCCGGGCTTTGGCGACAGAAGAAAAGAAATGCTTCAGGATATTGCAACGCTCACAGGCGGTACTGTAATCACATCCGACCTCGGTCTTGAACTCAAGGATACAACAGTTGACCAGCTCGGTACTGCTCGTCAGGTTAAGATTGAAAAGGAAAACACAATCATTGTTGACGGTGCAGGCGATAAAGAAGCTATCAAGGGCAGAGTTGCTCAGATCAGACAGCAGATTGAAACAACAACATCTGACTTTGACCGTGAAAAACTTCAGGAGCGTCTTGCAAAGCTCGCAGGCGGCGTAGCAGTTATCAAGGTTGGTGCCGCAACAGAAGTTGAAATGAAAGAAAAGAAGCTCCGTATTGAGGATGCTCTTGCAGCCACAAAGGCGGCTGTTGAAGAGGGCATTGTTGCCGGCGGCGGTATTGCATGTATGAACGCTATTCCTGCTGTTGCAGAGTTTGTTGACACTCTCGAGGGTGACGCTAAGACAGGTGCTAAGATTGTTCTTAAAGCACTTGAAGAACCGCTCCGTCAGATTGTTGCTAACGCAGGTCTTGAGGGCAGCGTAATCTGCGAGAATGTTAAGAAGGCTAACAAGGTTGGCTATGGCTTCAACGCTCTTACAGAGGAATACACAGATATGGTTTCGGCAGGTATCGTTGACCCGACAAAGGTTACTCGTTCAGCTCTCCAGAACGCAAGCTCTGTTGCAGCAATGGTTCTTACAACAGAATCACTTGTTACAGACATCAAAGAGCCTGCAGCTCCGGCAGCTCCCGCAGCACCTGATATGGGCGGAATGTACTAATTCCGTAAACTGTAATATTATAGATAAATTTTACCGCAGACTCAAAAGGTCTGCGGTAATTTTATGCTCAAATCCTTTTTCTTGCTTTTTGTCGAAAGGTATATTATAATTTAAATATGGATAAAAAATTCACACGGAAAACAGGTGATTTTATGAAGATAAAAGAAGATTTTGTTCTGCGAAAGGTTGCAGATTCGTATGTTGTAGTTCCCGTAAATAAGCTGACGCTTGATTTTAACGGAATTATTAACCTTAACGAAACAGGTGCATTCCTTTTTGAAAAGCTCCAAAACGATTGCGAAAAGGCTGATTTACTCAGTGCAATGCTTGATGAGTATGAAGTGAGCGAAGAAAAGGCGAGTGCCGATATTGATTCCTTTATCAAAAAGCTGGAAGAGGCTGATGTCCTTGAATAAAGATGTAAATCTTGATGATGTGATGCAGATTATTGCCGAAAAGCTTGACGCGGGCGGCACGGTCACATTCAATCCAAGGGGGACAAGTATGCTCCCGATGCTCCGTGACGGTGACGACACGGTAGTTTTATCAAAACCGAAGGGAAGGCTCCATCTTTTTGATTTGCCCTTATACAGGAGAAAAGACGGCTCATATGTGCTTCACAGAGTTGTAAACTTTGGCGGTGACGGCAGTTACACGATGTGCGGCGATAATCAGTTTGAGGTTGAAAAGGGCATTACCGATGAGGACATAGTAGGGGTCGTAACGGCTTTTTACAGAAAAGGCAAGCCTTATAAAGTTAGTTCGCTGAAGTACAGAGCCTATCTTGAATTTATGTTCTATTCAAAGCCCATAAGACGGGTTATAGTTTCAATTGTTGTAAGAACCAAAAATACATTTGGCAAATTAAAACCGAAAAAAGGAAATAAAAATGAAGAAACATCTTAACGATAATGAAAAAATTGAATTTAAATATCTGCTTGAACTTGTTTCTTCGTCTGTAAACGGCACAGCACCTCCGATTCCCTATGAGGGAATAAAATGGCAGTCGATAAAGATGCTTGCAAAGTATTGCAGTGTGGAAGCTCTTGTTGCCAATGCGGTTTTGACGCTTGACAAAAAATATGTTTCCCCCGAAGTATATGCAAAATTCAAGCAGGAGTTATCGGCTGAAATGCTGATTGACGGAAATCTCTCATATGAAACCGAAAAGATTCTAAAGGCTTTTGATAAAAACAAAATCAAGAACATTCCCTTAAAGGGATATTTTATGAAAAGAGAGTATCCCCGTTCCGATTTCCGTTCCGTGTCTGATGTAGATATTCTGTTTGACAGAAAGCAGATTGATTTGGTTAAAAAAGTTTTTTCCGAACTCGGATACACTTTTCTGAATGAAGATGACAACCAGTATCATTTTGAAAAAAAACCGATGATGAACATTGAAATGCATGCAACTCTTGTCCATGAAAATGAGGAATCCTATCCGTTGCTTGTTAATCAGCTTGACCGTACAATAAAGCGTGACGGCTACAGCTATTCATATGAAATGAGCCATGAGGACTTTTATATCTATATGCTTGTTCATAACTCGAATCATTTCAGAATCGGCGGAATGGGAGCAAGAATGGTGCTTGACAGCTATGTTTTCTTGAAAAATCATCAATCTGAGCTTGATTATGACTATCTTAATGTGATGCTTGAAAAAATCGGTATTGCAAAGTATGAAAAGCGTGTTCGTGAGATTGCGTTCAACTGGTTTGCAAAGCCACAGGCTGAACTTAAATTTGATGATATCGAAGAATATATTCTGCTCAGCGGTACACTCGGCAGGGTAGATGTTGGCACGATGATAAATTCCCACAAGACAATTACCGAGAATAACAAATCAAAGTTCTCATATCTTGTGTCCTCAATATTTCCACCAAAATCCGAAATGCAGTATAAGTATCCATATGTAAAAAAAACACCGTTCCTTTTACCGATTTCATGGTGTCATATGTGGGGAAAAAGGCTTTTTGTAGACAGAGATATCAATTTTAAATCGGGTATCAAAAACCGTATGTCATACACGGATGAAGATGTAAATTTGTACAAGTCCCTTTTGGATGAAATGGGTTTTGACGGTATTGGGATAAATAATTTCGGAAATTGAATATGCAAATCAACCTCCCGACAGTTTTTGCTGTCGGTTTTTTTGCATAATTAAGGTAAATTTGAAAATAATATTACAAGATATTATTTTGAGGTGATACCTATATATGATCAGAATTATTACCGATTCAGCCGCTGATTTTGAACATTCCGAAAGCGAAAGACTCGGCATTTCAACGGTACCTCTGGCTGTGTTTATTGACGGAAAGGAATATAAGGATGATTTTCTTCATTCAAAGGAACGCTTTTACAGGCTTGCAAGGCTGTCGAAAACTTTGCCGAAAACCTCTCAACCGTCACCGTATGTTTACGAATGTGTCTTAAAAAAGGCGAGAGATAACGGTGACTCGGTTGTTATTATAACTGTTTCCTCTGCATTAAGCGGTTCATATCAGAGTGCAGTTCTTGCAAGAGATTTGCTCGGATATGAAAATTGTTATGTTGTTGACAGCAAATCTGCCTCAGCCGGACAAAAACTTGTTGTGAAAGAAGCTCTGCGGCTTCGTGACAATGGGTTTACGGCTGAAGAAATTGCGGATTCTCTTTTAAAATTCAGAAAAAGAATTATAGTTTATGCCTGTATAGATGATATGAAGTATCTGTATGGCGGCGGTAGACATACAAATGCCGCCGCATTACTCGGCTCAACAGGGAGAATAAAGCCTGTAATCAGTATTGCCGAGTCGGGCAGTGTAGCTTTTGAGGCGAAGACAATCGGAATGCGCCACGGTATGAATCATATGCTGATGTCATTGAAAAAATACGAAATAGACTCAAATTATCCGCTTTATATAATGCACACCAATTCAAGAAACCTTGCATTGTATTTTTCAAAGCTGATAATTTCAAAAGGAGTTGTATTTGATGAGGGCGGTATCGTCAGCGTTGGTTGTGTTGTCGGCAGTCATATAGGGGAGGGCAGCACGGGTATTGCATTTGTCAAAAAAGAGTAAAGAAAAAGCGGACATAATTAACTGTCCGCTTCAATCATTTTATCAGGCTTTTTCGTTTTCTTTCTTTTCGGGAATTTCTTTAAGCTTTCCGACAAATTCTTTGATTTTTGTATATTTGCCGTTGAGGATACACTCAAATGCGAACGACGCTGTAGGAATCATAAGAATTATGTAAGTAAGCACATATTGTGATTTGCCCTCAAACAGCAGATGATAACCGAATGCACCCAACAGAACAAGGGGAAGCAGTACTGTTTCGATGTTTGTCTTTTTGTTGAGGAACAGGAAGTAAATTCCCACCGCAAATGCTATGAAAAGAATTTGCATATATAAGTTAAAATACAGTTCAAAGAACTGTCCGATACTGCCGTCGTACATTCCTTTGCCGATCCAATTAAGCTCGTTTGTATGATTTTTAACCTTGCTTACCCAGATGCTTTCATAGGTTGTTTCGTTCCATTGGCTGGTGATTTTCTTCGAGAAGAAGTCAATCATATAATTACTGTTCTTGCCGAAATAATTCATTCTTGATTTGATATTGCTCCAAGCCTGTGCATTTCCTGCTTTGGCATCAAGCCCCGCATTTCTGTAATCGTCAAGTGCAATACCGTTGTACCAACCGGGAGCCATATAGGAGTCGTTGATACCCATATCAAGATACATAACCTGTGTAACACCGTTTGAAAGCTTAACGCCAGAACGGTTCTCGTAGCTCATAATAACAAGGTTGCTTGTTCCGACAACAGCAATGCAGATTGCAAGTGCAAACGCAATGCTCTGCCACTTTTTAGCCTTAATTGTGTGAATAATCAGCATAATAACAAACGCAACAAGATAAATCAGGTTGTTGTACTTTGCCAGCGTTGAAACAACAAGAAGCACGGCACATGGAATGAGCAATAAATATTTGTTTGTCTGAAAATACTTGATGAGGAAGTATGATGCCCAAATTGCAAAACACATACCTATAATATTACCATAAACGAAGGTACAGAAGAGAACAGGCTGGAAGCATCCGGCAAGCAAAAGGATTGAAATAAATTCAATCGAACGCTTTTTGAAAAGCAGTTTTGTAATGTTTGCAATTCCCAGATAAGCCGCCGCCGTACACATTACATTGAACACCTGAATGGACATTGTGCTTTCTGTACCGAAAATTCTGTAAAAAATTTCGCTGATGAAAACAAAACCAAGCTGAAACGGATAAAAGTTGTAGTAGGCATATCCGCTGTAAAAGTCGCTGTTGTAAAAACCGCTGTTGTTTTGAAATGACGAATAGTTGCCCTTTGCCGCCTGTGACGCTGTTTCGTAAATGTTGTAGCTGTCTGCCGCCGGAATTGAAGTCACCGAGAATATCCACACAAGTCCCACAATCATAACAAAAGCCGCAAGACAGATTTGCATATATTTCAGATTTACCTTTGCGAAAAAGTCACAATGCTTTTTCATTTTAAATATAAAAACGGTAAACAGGGAAGTGAACAGGATGTTCAGTGCAATGTTATCCGTCTGATACAAAATTACTTCACTGCCGTAATTTGCCGAATCAAATACGCTTGTCTGCACAAAGCTCATAATTGCGATGTATGCAAATGCTATGAACACGAAAAGGCAAAGAATGTTCACCGCTGCATATTCAATCATACTCTGCTTTTGTACGGATGTAACCGTTTTTGCAGTCTGCTTAGATTTTTTTGAATTTTTTGAATTGTTTTTAGCTTTAGTATTACTCATATTATGTACCTGCCCAATTAAAATTCTTTCTTGACAGAACGCATAAACAGAGTACCGAGAGCCTCTTTAATATCTGTACCGTCAAATAAAACCTTGTACACTGATTCAACAATAGGAAGGTCAACTCCGTATTCCTGACCAAGCTTGTACAATGCCTTTGAAGTCATAACACCCTCGGCAAGCTTTGTAAATCTGTCTCCCTTTGCAAAGCTTTCACCGTACATCCTGTTGTGACTCCATTTTGAAAACAAGGTAGCCTCATAGTCGCCGAGATGACAAAGACCATAAGCACTCATCTCATTGCCTCCGAGCGCCTTAATGAGTCGTGCAATTTCCCGTGTGCCTCTTGCCATTAACGCACCTTTTAGTGAGGTGTAGTTAAGACCGTCAAGCATACCTGCCGCAATGCCGATAACATTCTTTGCAGCGGCGCCGATTTCACTGCCGATAAGGTCTGTTCCAAGGTAGAATCTGATAAGGTCGCTTGTAAATTCATTTACGAGCTTTTCCTTAACCTCGTGATTATTGCTGTCGATAACCATACAGTTTGGAATTCCCCTTACATAATCCTGCGGATGTCCGGGACCGACCCACACTGCAACAGGAGTTTTGCTTTCATCAACAAACTCACCGACAACCTCGCTGAGCCTTTTGCCTGTAGTTGCCTCAACACCCTTCATGCAGAGGACAATTGTCTTGCCGTCAAGATTGTACTTTGAAATATCTGCAAAATACGAACGCAGATACTGCGATGAAATCGAAATTATAATAACCTCGGCTCTTTCAATTGCATGCTCAAGGTTTGATGATACCTCTATAGATTTTGGAAATGTGAGGTAATCGTTTTTATATGTTTCTTTAAGCTGTATGAACTCGGGAGCGTCGGCAAGCCCGCAGCTCAAAACATTATGACCGATTTTGTCGAGATACCAGGCAATGCAGCTGCCCCAGCGACCGCAACCTAAAACGGAAATATTCATATTATTACTTCTCCTGTTTATATATTATTGATATTTTATATAGTTTTAATAACAATAAAAAACCCGCCCGACCGTATGATTTTTGGAATAACCTGCCTACTTGAGTGACAGGTGGGTGCCAGCCCTTGAACTTCAGGCTCCCTTCTTCCGAGAAAACGGGAGGTCTGCACACGGTTCAAAGGAGCGAAGCTCCCGATTTAAATGTTGTAGGGTTATTTTAAAATCATTCGCGTATCGGGCAGGAATTTAAACTCACTTACCTGCAATACTATTATATGCAGAAAAAGCTATTATCAGTCGTCTTCGTCATAAAATTCTTCATTATAACGCTTTTCAAAAACAGCGGCAATTCTGTCGAGCTTTTCATCATCTTCAATTTCGGCAAGCTCTTCTTCGCCGTCAATTTCACTAACTTCAAAAATATAATACTCACCGGGATCATTTACCGCGTCCTCCGGATTTTCAAAGAAAGGATAGAGCACATAAAATTTGCCCTCGTCATTTTCAATTATGTCAAGAATTTCAAACTCAATCTCTTCACCGTTATCGCCGATAAGGGTAATGAGATCCGGTGTATATTCGTTAGCCATCTTATAGCCTCCGTTTATTATAAATTTTGTTTTGCTTTCTTTCATATCCATTTTACATTTTTTTGACCGTTTAGTCAAGGCATTTAAGACTTTTGGTTAAAAATAAAAGATATTAAAAAAATAAAAAAGTTTTAAAAAAAGTGTTGACAATCACCAAAAAGCATGATATAGTATAAACAAGATAAATAATATATTGTCTTTAAATTACTAACAACTTCCTTTCTATGTGCTTGATTACTCCATAAAATTACCTAAAAACCGACGGCTGCATACCGTCGGTTTTTACGTTGTATTAAAATGCTTTTATCAAATTGTAAACTTTTTGTAAGAGAAATAGCCTTGAAAATTGATTTTAAAAGATATATAATGCTTTTGATAATGGATTAGTGCGTAAAAATGCGGTATAATCTCCGATTCTCGCATAGGTCTGTTTTCCATATGCTCAATAAACACACAGAATGGAGTTTTTTATTTAATGAAATCATTTCAAAAGCTTCCGCCGCAGTTTCAGTGTGCTGAGGTAAAAGAATACTATGACATTCTTTGCAAAAAGCAAGGCAGTCTTATTTTAAAGCGTGTCCTTGATATTTTTGCGTCTGTCATTTTGCTTGTGTTTCTGATTATACCCATAGCAGTAATTGCCGTTATTATTAAAATTGATTCAAAGGGTTCTGTGTTTTATAAGCAGCAACGAGTTACAACATATGGAAAGAAATTTAAGATTCTTAAGTTTCGTACTATGATAACAGGAGCTGACAAACTCGGCTCACTTGTCACAACCGACTGCGATTCAAGAGTCACCGATATAGGCAGGTTTCTCCGCAAGTATCGTCTTGATGAGCTTCCTCAGATTTTTAATGTTCTTTCAGGCAGTATGTCAATTGTCGGAACCCGACCTGAGGTTCAGCATTATGTTGATATGTATGAGCCGAAATATTTTGCAACTCTGCTTATGCCTGCAGGAATAACCTCTCTTGCGTCAATTATGTATAAGGATGAGGAAAAGCTGTTAAAAGGGGAGATGAATGTTGACAGAATTTATGTTGAGAAAATTCTTCCCGAAAAGATGAAGTTTAACCTTTCATATGTCAAAAATTTCAGCTTTGGATCTGACATTAAGCTGATGCTCAAAACCATTAAAGAGGTTTTCAACTGATTCGTTTTGATTGGAGTATTCAGATGACCGATTTTAAACAAAAGCTAAGAAGATTTTTTTCCGATTCATCGCTTTTCAGGAGAATCTATATTATAGATTTGTTTTTTACCAACATTGCTTTTCTCCAGATTCCTGCTTATGTGCTTCTTGTTTTTCTCTTTATATGGGGCGTCTGCCTTGTGGTGTACAACCAAAGGCGGAACAACACATTCTTTAAACTGCGTTTCGGAATATGGATAGGCGCATTCCTTGCCGTGACTGTATTTTCAATACTTCTCAACTTTTCACAGACAATTCTTTACAGCCTTGTTATGCTGCTGCATTCAGTAATGTGTTTCTTCCTTTTTTACGGAATGCACACAGAGCCTGATTTTGATTACAGAATTGAGCTGTATCACATTGCTAAATTTATCACTTACATCACAACGGTAATGAACATAATCGGCATAAGCTGCCTTATGTTCGGCATAAAATTTGAGTGGTACTGGATTAAGTTCACCGTTTACGAAAACAGATTCACGGGTTGTTATGTCAATCCGAATCTGCTCGGTTTCATAGCAGTGGTGTCGATTTTCTGTTGCCATATACTTTCAAAAGGGCATTTTATGCGCAGAATTGCCGAAAAAATTCCCGAACCGGGTGTCAGCAAAATCTGGATAGTAGCCTGTCTTGCAACAAATATTTTTTCACTTATTTTGTGCGATTCAAACGCCTCACTTGTGCTTGCTCTCGGATATGCAATTGTTTATATAGTTTATATGTTCTTTGCCGACAAGGCGGGACTTTCACCGTCAAAAATTATTTTGAAAATTACAGCGCTGTTTCTTGTGGGAGTTTTCCTTACAGGTTCAGCTTTAATGTTCAGAACAATTTGCCAAGAGGGTTTTTCTGTTGTTGTTTCAAAAACGACCTCTGTTGTTGATTTGCTGCTTGGCAAAACCGAAAGCGAACTTGTGCAGGAAGAACTGACTCCCGAACAGAGAGAACAGCTTGAAAAGGATAAAATAACCTTTTCACACGAAAACAAAAACATTGACAGCGGAAGAAAGAAGCTTTGGCTTGAATCAATCAATCTTTTTAAGCTGTCGCCGATTGTCGGAATCTCAAACGGAAATATCGTTCTCTACAGTGCCGAATATTCAAACGGTGCTTTGGAGTATTCCTATCACAAAAGTGATTTGCACAACGGTTTCCTTACAATTTTGGTTTCAACAGGCATAATCGGTTTTGTTCTTTTCGGAATTTTCGGCTTTCGGTTTGCAAAACACTCCGCACAGCATTTATTCCTTCAGAAAAAAACATACCGTGACGATGTTTACCCCTGTCTGTTTGCTTTTCTTTTCGCATATTTGTTTTTTGCCTGTTTTGAAAAGGCATTGCTCTATGACATATCATTTATGGTGGTATGGTTCTGGCTGATTATGGGCTATATGAGTTGCTACATCACAAAGTTTGAACCGACGCTTGAAAGTCAGTGCCTTTTTCACGGAAAAAGGCTCAAACGCATTACGAGAACAATGCTCTGATGCTTGTATAATCGGAAAATTTGATGTATAATAACCGTAGGAGCGTTTTGCTTCTGCGGTTATTATTTTGTGAGGTATAATTTTATGAAATACGGTTTTATCAAGGTTGCGTCCGCAACACCGAAAATCAGGGTTGCAGACTGTAAAACCAACACAATAAATATTATTGAACAGATTAAAGAGGCACACAAAAACGGTGCGTCACTGGTTGTGTTTCCTGAGCTTTGTGTAACTGGTTACACCTGTTCCGATTTGTTTTATCAGCGTGTTTTGCTTAATGTGGCTGAAAAATCAGTTGAGAAAATTCTTAAAGAAACAGCAGACCTTGACATAATCTCAATTGTTGGTGTTCCGGTTGCAATTGAATCGGCACTCTATAATTGTGCCGCAGTGATTTATAAGGGTGATATCCTCGGTATTGTTCCGAAGGTCAACATTCCGAACTACAGCGAATTTTACGAGGTTCGTCATTACACAAGCGGAAAAAATCTTTACGATGAAATTTCATATGCAGGCGTCGAAACCATAATTTCAGACAATCTTATTTTCTGTTGTGACAAAATGCGTGATTTCAGCTTTGGTGTTGAAGTCTGCGAGGATTTGTGGGTTGCCGCATCTCCGTCTGTTGAACACGCAAAACACGGTGCAACTATAATCTGCAATCCGTCAACCTCCGATGATGTAATAGGCAAGGCACAGTATCGCCGTGACCTTGTAAAAATGCAGAGCGGTAAGCTTTGCTGTGCATACATTTACAGCGATTCGGGCTTTGGCGAAAGCACAACGGATATGGTATTTTCGGGACAGAACATAATCTCCGAAAACGCATCTCTGCTTGCAGAAAGCAAGCGCTTTACAACAGGCATTATCTATGCAGACATTGATGTTCAAAAGCTTTCGGCAGAACGCAGAAAGACAAATACTTTTACAAAAAGTGATGACAATAACTTTACCTCGGTATATTTTGATATGCCGTTAAAACATACCGAACTTACAAGAGAGTTCTCTCGGACTCCGTTTATCCCGTCAAACAAATCAGATCTTGACGCCCGTTGTGAGGAGATTATAACAATGCAGGCAACAGGTCTTGCAACAAGACTTGCTCACACGGGAATTCAAAATGCGGTTTTAGGACTTTCGGGCGGTCTTGACAGTACGCTTGCTCTCATCGTCTGCGTTCATGCTTTTGATATGCTCGGTATTGACAGAAAGAATATTCATACTGTAACAATGCCGTGTTTCGGTACAACAAAGCGTACAAAGTCAAATGCTCAGCTTCTGGCTGAGGCATACGGAGTGTCTTTTGAAGATATTAACATTACAAAGGCTGTTCGTCAGCATTTTGCGGATATCAACCACGATGAAAGCGTTACAAATATAACCTACGAAAACTCACAGGCGAGAGAGAGAACACAGATTCTTATGGACCTTTCAAACAAATATAACGGTCTTGTTATCGGCACAGGCGACCTATCTGAGCTTGCTCTCGGCTGGGCAACCTACAACGGTGACCATATGAGTATGTATGCCGTAAATGTGTCAATTCCGAAAACCCTTGTCCGCTATCTCACTGCCTATGAGGCACAGCACAGCGAAGGAGTTCTAAAAACCGTTCTTCTTGATGTTCTCGACACACCTGTAAGTCCCGAACTTCTTCCGCCAGATAAAAACGGCGAAATTGCACAGAAAACCGAAGATGTGGTTGGTCCTTATGAACTCCACGACTTTTTCTTATATTATTTGGTAAGATTTGGTTTCGAGCCGAATAAAATATACTACCTTGCAAAGAAATCATTTGCGGGAAAATACGATAATGCCACAATCAAAAAGTGGCTCACAACCTTTGTCAGAAGATTTTTTACTCAGCAGTTCAAGCGTTCATGTCTGCCTGACGGACCGAAGGTTGGTTCTGTAACACTTTCGCCTCGTTCAGATTGGAGAATGCCGAGTGATGCGTGTGTAAACCTTTGGCTTGAAAATCTTGAAGAAGATTAAGAAATAAAATTTTGACGGTGATTTTATGAAATTGTTTATTACACGAGATGTATCTCCGTCCGATGTTTGTTTTCTGATTCGTGATGAATTGGGCAGGGATAAATATACTGCTGTTATGAAACGCAGAAAGAGAAGTATGCGTGGTGTTGTCAACAACATTGTAAGGCTTAATATTCTTGATGAGAATAAAAACCTTGTTGCAAGACTTCGACAGTTGCCCGTTGCAGGGGTAAATTCATTTACTCTAAAAACAGACAAAACAGCGGCAACCCTCGTGGTGCTTATGACCAACAATATGGTTCAATGCAGATTCTACGGCAATAATTGGAGAATTCTCGGTGATGTAATTTCAAAAAATTTCAGCATTGTTGATGTTGACAACGCACAGATATGCAATCACATCAAGCGCCCTTTAGGGTGCGAACTTGAAATTGCCGATGCGCAAAACGAATTGATATGTTTAATGACCGCCTTATGCGTCAATATGATAAATACAGTTGACAAGCGAGAGGTACAGGTTGTATAATCTATGTGCAGACAGTTCCCACCGCTAAAGCTAAGTGAACTGTTACAGAGCAAGCAAATAATAGTGCAAACAGCGCAGATAAATATTAAAAATTGAAATTGTCAAAGCGACATCCTTTGATGTCGCTTTTTGCAAATTCAGCCTGCAACGCAAAATTTTGCGTTTAATATATTCTCAGGGAGGAATAAATATGGACAAATTATTAAAGCTTTTAAGTGAAAATTCCGGTTTTACAACAGCGGAAATAGCGGCAATGCTCGGCGAGCCTGAGGATTACATTAAGGCGCAGATTAAGGAATACGAAAATTCGGGGGTAATCAAGGGTTATCAGGCAGTTGTAAACTGGGATATGGTTGACGACAGCTATGTTGAGGCTTTAATTGAACTTCAGGTAACTCCCAAAAAGGAAACAGGCTTTGACGAAATGGCAGAACTCTGCATGGGCTTTGAAGAGGTTGAATCTCTCTATCTTATGGCAGGCACATATGACTTTGCACTCATTGTAAGAGGCGAGTCAATGCAGGACATCGCAATGTTTGTTGCCAAAAAGCTTTCTACAATTGACGGTGTGCTTTCAACGGGTACACACTTTATTATGCGCCGCTACAAGGACAGAGGGGCATGCCTTTTCAGCGATGAAGAGAAGCGTGACGGGAGGCATTTGATTCTGTGATAGATTACAATAATTTTATTAACAAAAAGATTTCAACGGTAAAACCTTCGGGTATCCGTAAGTTTTTTGATATAGCTAACGAAATGGACGATGTCATCTCTCTGAGTATCGGCGAACCCGATTTCCAGACGCCGTGGCACATCCGTGAAGAGGGTATTAACAGCCTGAAAAAAGGTAAGACATGGTATTCCCCGAACAGAGGCTTTGCCGAACTTCGTGAAGAAATTGCAGCTTACTACAAAAGAAGATTCGGTATTGAGTACGACGCCAAAAAGCAGACTCTTGTAACTGTCGGCGGCAGTGAAGCAATTGACCTTGTTTTCAGGACATTGCTTGATCCGGGTGATGAGGTTATCATTCCCGAACCTTCATTTGTTTGTTACGAACCGCTTACAGTGATGGCAGACGGCGTGCCTGTTATTATCAACACAAAAAACGAAGATAATTTCAGACTTAAAGCGTCAGACCTTCGTGCCGCAATTACTCCAAAGACAAAACTTCTTGTACTTCCGTTCCCGAACAATCCGACGGGTGCAATTATGGAGAGAAAAGACCTTGAAGAAATTGCAGAGGTTATCAGGGAACACAATCTGTTTGTACTTTCCGACGAAATCTATTGCGAGCTTACATACGGCAATAAGAACCATGTTTCAATCGCTGAAATTGACGGTATGTACGAGCGTACCATTGTTGTAAACGGCTTTTCTAAATCATATGCCATGACAGGCTGGAGGCTTGGTTATGCACTCGGTCCTGTTCCTGTTATTGCTCAGATGACAAAGCTCCACCAGTACGGAATTATGTCTGCTCCTACAACCGCACAGTATGCCGCTATTGAGGCTTTGCGCAACGGTGACAGGGATGTAGAGATGATGCGTGGCGAGTATGATATGAGGAGAAGGCTTGTTGTGGACAGCTTTAACGCAATGGGACTCACCTGCTTTGAACCTTTGGGCGCATTCTATGTGTTCCCGTGCATCAAAAGCACAGGTCTTACAAGTGAGGAATTCTGTACAAGACTTATTGTGGACAAGCATGTTGCCGTTGTTCCGGGTACTGCGTTCGGTGAATCGGGCGAAGGCTTTGTCCGTGTGTCGTATTCATATTCTATCAAGCATCTTAAAATTGCGCTTGAAAGAATCAAAGAGTTTCTTGATGAACTGAAAAAGGGTTAAAATATGGAAGTAAAAGTTCTTGCTCCTGCAAAAATAAATCTTTCTCTCGATGTTGTTTCAAAGAGAGCAGACGGTTATCACAATATTTCAACCGTTATGCAAGCCGTTGATTTGTATGATACAATCACAATCACAGACAATGAAAGCGGCACGGTGACAATTTCCTGTAATTATGACGGTGTGCCCTGCGATGATTCAAACATCTGTGCAAAGGCGGCTTACAAGTTTTTTGACTATTGCAAAACGGATGTTAAGGGCATTCATATCGACATTGACAAGAAAATTCCCACACAGGCAGGTCTTGCCGGAGGAAGCAGTGACGGTGCGGCTGTTATTTTAGGCTTGAACAATATGTTCGGAACAATGCTCAAGCCGGCAGAGATGAGAGAAATCGGTGAAAAGGTAGGCGCGGATGTGCCTTTCTGCCTTGAGGGCGGAACAAAGCTATGTACAGGCATCGGAACTGCAATCAAAAAAGTTGCCTCTTTTCGTTGCGACAGCATTGTAATCTGCAAACCCGACTCAGTCAGCGTGTCTACTGCCGATGCATATAAAAAGGTTGACGCACTCAATCCTCACGCCTGCTATACCGATGAAATGGTTAAGGCACTGTTCAGCAGAGATATGTTTATGATTTCAACAACAATCTTCAATGACTTTGAACTTGCTCTGCAAATTCCGGAAGTTAATGAAATCAAGGGTATTATGCTCAAGTCAAAGGCAAGGGGAGCAGGTATGAGCGGTTCGGGTTCAGCCGTGTTCGGTGTTTTTACTTCATCATGCAGAGCCAAGAAGTGCTATGACAAGCTTTGTGAAAGCTACAAAGAAGTCTTTCTTTGCAAGCCTGCTTCAGACGGCTGTAAGGTGCTTTGATAAAATTTAATAATTCTGATTAAAATTACAGTAACCTGTCCATACTCATTTTAAGAGAGGACAGGTTATTTTTATGAAAACAAACAAATCAATACTTTTAATCAAATCCGCTGTAATCGCATTCATACTTACAACACTCTATTCGGTAATTCCGTTTCAGGCTGTATGCACTGAAATTCCGAACGATGTTTTCCGTTTTCACATACTTGCAAATTCAGACACGGAAGAAGATCAGACTCTGAAACTCAAGGTGCGTGACAAGGTTCTTGAAAAGACGAAAATACTTTTTGATACGGCAAATTCAAAGTCGGATGCCGAAGAATATGTAAAAGCAAACCTTGAAACTATAGAAGAAATTGCACAAAATGAGGTGTACAAAAACGGCTATAACTATCCTGTAAAAGCTGAAATTGTCAATATGCACTTTGATACCCGCCATTACGAAAGCTATACTCTGCCTGCCGGAATGTACGACGCACTTCGCATAACAATCGGCAATGCAAAAGGGCATAATTGGTGGTGCGTTATGTATCCGTCAATCTGCATTTCAACGGTTGATGAGGGAAAAAGCAGGGCGAAGAACGCTCTTTCTGACGATGAATACAGCGTTGTAACGGATGAAAAGGTGGAATACAAATTTTTTATAGTAGAACTTTTTCAGAGAATTTTTGGTTGATATCGGCAAAGTCCTTTTAATAACCCACAGAATATGTTATTATTTGTACAGATGTTTAAAATAAAATTACTTTATTGTGAATTAAATCTATGGAAGTGATGAAATGTTGAGATTTATTCTCGGAAAAAGCGGCAGCGGAAAAAGTACCGAGACTTTGAAGATTGCAGGCGAACTTGCCGACAGCAATCTTCCCGTAATGCTGATTGTGCCTGACCAGAGCACATTTGAATGTGAAAAAACTCTGCTCGATGTGTTCGGGGCAAAAAAAGCCGAGAAAGTTCTTGTATTCGGTTTTTCAAGACTTTGCAAATATGTTTTTGAGTTGACGGGAAACTCAGCCGATAATGTTATTGACGAGGGTACAAGAGCCGTTGTAATGAGCCTTGCGCTTGAAGAACTTACCGAAAAACTCCGTCTGCTTTCTTCAAAAGGCAGCAAAAGCCTTGTTGATGTTATGCTGCAGACTGTTTCCGATTTGAAGAAAAGCTCGGTTACAAGCGATGAACTCAGAAGTGTGTCAAGGCTAGTTTGCGATGAAACCTTAAAGACAAAGCTTAACGAAACAGCTCTCATAAGCGATACATTCGACGCTCTTGTCAGTCAAAGCTATATTGATCCTATGGATGATTTGACAAGGCTTAATGATATTCTTTTAAAGAATAATGTTCTCAGGAATTATACGATAATCTTTGACGGATTTTCAGGCTTTACAATGCAGCAGCTCAAGGTGGTACGAAGCCTTATTCGTGACTGTGCCGCTACATATTTTACGCTCACGCTTGACCCTCTGACAGACGGTTCGGAAGAGGTTTTTGCAACCTCACAGCAGACATATAAAATTCTCAAGGAATATGCAAAGCGTGACGGAGTTGATATTAAAGCTCCGATAAAACTGACTGATTTACATCGGTTTAAAAATAACGAATTGACTTTGCTTGAACAAAACATTTTCAGAACACACCTTGAACCGCTTGAGATTTCTCCCGAAAATATCTGCGTTTACAATGCTGTTGATATGTATGATGAATGTGAGTATGTCGCAAGAAAAATCAAGGGTCTTGTTATTGAAAAGGGTTATCTTTATTCGGATATTTCCGTTATCTGCCACGATATCGACCCGTACAAGGGTATTTTATCAGAAATTCTTGAAAAATATGAAATTCCTTATTTCAGCGATGAACACGCCGATATTGATGTAAAACCGGTAATAAGGCTTGTAAACTCAATTTTCAGATGTATTGTTTTTGATTTTGAGAGAGAAGATGTACTTGCTCTTTTGAAGTCGGGTTTAACCGAATTTTCTGTTGAAGAAATAAGTCTTTTTGAAAACTACCTTTTTGTATGGAATGTTTCGGGTTCGGCATTCAAGAATGAATTTGTTCAGAATCCAAAGGGCTATTCTGACAGGTTTTCGGATTATGACAGAGAGGTTCTTGTAAAGGTTGAAAATCTGCGTGAATCAGTTATTGAACCGTTACTTCTATTCAAAGAAAATGCAAAGGATAAAAACGGACTTGAAATTTCAAAACTGTTCTATGCACTCCTTGAAGAACTTAAAGTTCCCGATGCATTACGAAGAATGTATGCCGATTTTGAGAGCTCCGACGATAAAGCAGTCGGTGCGGAACAGATAAGAATCTGGAATATGCTTATGTCTGTTCTCGATAAAACCGCCGCAGTAATCGGCACAAAAGCAATGACTGTAAAGCGTTATTACGAGCTTTTGAGCCTGCAAATTTCAGCAATGCAGTTGTCGGATATTCCCAGAACAGTTGACTGCGTAACGATAACAACCGCTCAAAGGGTACGAATTTCTAAGCAGAAAGCGTCATTCCTCATAGGCTGTGTTGACGGCATTTTCCCTGCAATACCGCACACCGCCGGAATATTTTCGCCTTTTGAACTGAAAATGCTTGCAATGAACAAGGTTGAAATCTGTGACGATTTTGCCGCACTCAACAACCTTGAAACATTTATGGCATATTCCTGTATGACTTCTGCGAGCGAGTATTTGTCGGTATCCTTTTATTTGACGGATATATCGGGTGCAAGCTACCAGCCGTCCGAAATCGTACTTCAGTGCAAAAAGGTATTCAAAAACATCGTTGCATACGACAGGTTCGACTTTGACGCCAAAAAAGAGAGTATGTACGCACTTCGTCCTGCTTTTGACGCTGTTGCCGAGATGCTTGGCAGGGGCGAAAAAGTTCCCGAATCTTTGCTAGAAGTCTTTTCTCAAATTACGGAATATTCGGCAAAAATGGATTCACTTAAAAATGCAAGGGATAAGGTTCCTTTTAAAATAAATGAGAGTCAAAATGCCGAAAGGCTTTTTGGCGGCAATCTTAGTATTTCAGCGTCACAGCTTGAAAAATTTAATCTTTGCAGGTTTTCATATTTCTGTAACTACGGCTTGAATGTTCGGGAAAGACAAAGAGCAGAAATCAACCCGATGCAGTACGGAACGATCGTTCATTATATACTTGAACGCTTTTTCAGAGAGTATTCTAAGGAACAGTATTCCGTGATGGATAAGGATGAGCTTTCAAAAATTTTCAGTACATATATTTCTGAATACGCTGCTGCACATTTTGGAGAGGTGCAAACAAAACGAAATTCATTTATGTACCGTATAAAACTAATTCTCGAAAATGTGCTCCGCCTTGTGAAGCACACAATTGATGAGCTTACTCAAAGCGAATTTTTTGTTACCGATTGCGAACTTAAAATCGGCGAGGATATTCCGTCATATACAATCGTACTGCCCGACGGTCACAAAATTGCAGTCTGCGGAAGTGTTGACCGAGTGGATATTATGCAGAAAAACGGCACAACTTACTTGCGTGTGATTGACTATAAAACAGGATCAAAGGAGTTTAAGCTCTCGGATGTTCTTTACGGAATCAATCTTCAGATGCTCTTGTATCTTCATTCAATTGAGGTGTCGGGCAGTGACAGATACGGGGATATTATTCCTGCCGGGATTTTGTATATGCCTGCAACCGTTCCGTATATTTCGTCAGACAGTCTGAAATCAATTGACAAGCTTCCTGACGAGCTTAATAAAAAGCTCAAGATGAACGGACTTTTGCTCAAGGACACAGAAATAATTCACGGAATGGATAAGACCGACGCAGCAACATATATTCCTGTAAAAATAAAGGCCGGTGAACCGGTTTCGTCAACAAGCCTTGCAACACTTGAAGAGTTTGGAAAAATTTTCCAAAAGGTTGATATGCTTATTGCTGAAATGGGCAAAAATATCTATAACGGCAATATTGAGGCAAGACCGCTGAAGGGCGGTCACGATTCGTGTGAATACTGCCCTTACGACAGCGTATGTGCCTACAGACGAAGTAATCCGATAAACTGCTTTTCAGTTGATAACAAGACCGTTATCGAAGAAATTACAAACGAAATTAACGGAAAGGAGGAAGAGTAATGTCAAGAAATTGGACTTTGCAACAGAAAAATGCAATCTATGCGACAGACGGCTCAGTGCTTGTATCGGCCGCCGCAGGTTCAGGCAAAACTGCCGTGCTTGTAGAACGGGTAATTCAGCTTATTACACGGGAGAAAAATCCCCTTGATGTTGATCGCCTCCTTATCGTAACCTTCACAAGAGCGGCGGCTGCCGAAATGCGTGAAAGAATACAGGCGGCAGTCAACAAACTTCTTGAAGATGATCCGTATAACGCTCATTTGCTTGCGCAGCGACAGCTTTTGTACAGTGCGAACATATCTACAATAGACAGCTTTTGCGGAGATATTGTCCGTGAATATTTTCATACGCTCGATGTTGCAAGAGATTTTCGTATTGCCGATGAGGGAGAGCTTGAAATTCTCCGACAGGAGGCACTCAACATTGTTTTTGAGCATTTTTATGATATTGAGGATAAAGGATTTCTTTGCTTGCTCGATGTTTTTGCGGGAAAACAGGGCGATCAAAAATTGCGTGAAACAGTCCTTAAAATTTCCGAGTTCCTCACCACTCAGCCGTTTCCCGATAAATGGCTTGATGATATGTCGGAAAAATATTCCGAAACACAAATTTCAAAATCCGTGTGGGGAAACATTATAATTGATTATGCCCGAAATGCTGTACTCCACGCAATCAATCTGACGGAAAATTCATTAAAAAGACTCAGCGAGGACGCAAAGCTTTATGAGAAGCTCTCGCCGTTGTTTGAGGGTGACAAAGCATATTTTACGCTTGTTCAGAAAAAGTTTGCCAAATCGTCATGGGACGAAATTGTTCGTGCGGTAAGTTCTTTTGAAGTCGGCAGAATGACAGCTCCAAAAGGCTACAAGGATAATCCTATCAAGGTTTTCGTTTCATCAAACAGAGATGAAGTAAAAAATACCGTGAAAAAACTTCAATCGGTATTTGCAATGAAAGAGGAAAGTATAAGAAAAGAATTATCTCAGCTTCATAAATTTATAACGGCATTGTTTGTTCTTACTCGTGAGTATGACAAAAAGCTGTCCGAACTCAAAGTAAAGAAAAATATCCTCTCATTTGCCGATATTGAATCGCTTACCGTAAAACTTCTTGCAAAGCCTGATGATGAAAACGGCTACGCAAAAACCGTTCAGGCTCAGGAAATTTCCAACAGGTTTGACGCCGTTATGGTTGATGAATTTCAGGATGTAAACGATGTTCAGGATCTTATATTTAAATCTGTCAGTAAGGATGAAAGCAATCTCTTTGTGGTCGGCGATGTAAAGCAGAGCATCTACGGGTTCCGTCAGGCAAAGCCTGAGATCTTTATTGAACGGAAAAATGAATATAGGCGATTTAATGAGAATAACACCGAATATCCCGCAACTATAATTCTCGACAGGAATTTTCGCAGCCGTTTTGAAGTATGTGATGCAGTCAACTTCATTTTTGAAAGAATAATGACTAAAGAAACCGCCAAAATGGAATACAATTCCGACGAAAGGCTTGTAAACGGCGCTGAATTTCCTGATTCGAATAATTGCAATTTTGAAATTTCATTGCTTGAAGCCGAAAATTCCGATTCCGATAAAGAAGAAATTGAGGCGAAGTACATAGCTGACAAAATCCACAAAATGATAAACTCGGGATTCAGGGTTAAAGACGGAGATGTAATGCGAGAGGCACGCTACGGCGATTTTGCGATAATTCTTCGCAGTCCGAGCGGAAAGGCCACAACTTATGTCAATACGCTCATTAACAGCGGTATTCCTGCCTACAGCGAGAAAAAATCAAATTTTTTTGAGGCTGTTGAAATCAAAATTATGCTCAATTTTTTGCGTGTAATCGACAATCCGGGAATTGATATTCCGCTTCTGTCGGTTCTCTGCAGTCCTATGTATGCGTTCACTCCCGACGAACTTGCAGAAATGCGTTGTGACAGCAGAAAAATTTCGCTGTATGCTTCTGTTTGCAAGTATGCCGATACAAACGACAAAGCGAAAAAATTTGTTGATGAACTTAAAATTCTGCGTGACTGTGCCTGCACAAATTCCGTTGACAGCCTCATCTCCAAAGCGTGTGAAATTACCGGCTTTATGTCAATTTCACTTGCCGTCAGCGGTAACGACTCGGTGCTTAGAAACCTTGAGCTGCTGCGAGAATACGCAAGAAGCTTTGAGAAAAACGGCTACAAAACGCTTTCGGATTTTATTTCATATACTGACAAGCTGATTACCAACAAGACAAATCTTGACGCTTTTTCACAAAATGACGGTGACACAACAAACGCTGTAAGAGTTCTCAGTATTCATGCTTCAAAAGGACTTGAATTTCCGGTATGCTTTTTAGCAGATATAACACACCAATTCAATAAGAACGATCTCAAAAACGATATTCTTCTTGACAGTAAGGCAGGAATAGGAATCAAGGTTCAGCGCAACGGTGTTGTTTATAATACTTTTCCGCGTCTTGCAACAGGGCTAAAAATCGAAGAAAACCTTATTGCCGAGGAAATGCGTGTGCTTTATGTTGCGCTCACACGGGCAAAGGAAAAACTGATTTGTGTCGGTGCGGTTAAGAAGTGTTACGATTACCTTGAAAGGCTGTATTCAAAGCTTGTTTTTGAAAGCATAATTGAACCATATGCCATTACAAGCTGTCAAAGCTACTGCGACTGGATTTGCCTTTGCGCATTGGTTCATCCGTCACTTAACAATTTGCGTAACGATATTATGTCGGGAGCAAAGATTATTCCGTACAACGGAGAATCAGATTGGAAATTGCAGATTATAAAACGGGAACAGTCTTCTGACAACGAGAATGTTTTTGAGGATGACATAACCTCTGTCGGATTGCTTCAGGCTGTCGGCGTGAGCGATGAATCTTTTGATTATGCAAAGCTTTTGAAAAAGAATCTTGATTTCAAATACAGAAACAGGGATATTCTTTCGCTTCCGCAAAAGGTCAGCGCGTCAGATATTGCACACAGTCAGAACGGCGATTACTTTGAAAAGATTCTTTCAAAACCGTTATTTATTGCCGAACAAAATTCCGCTCCCGTTGCAAGAGGTACCGCTCATCATAAGTTTTTGCAATACTGCAATTTTGAACAGGCAAGAGCAAGTCTTGATACTGAAATTGACCGTCTTTTAAATGACGGGAAACTTACTCAGGAACAAGTTGATATGATTGACAGAAAAACGCTTACTGAATTTCTTTCAACAAAACTTATTGACCGTATAATTGCATCACAGCTTGTAATGCGTGAAAAACGCTTTACGGCAAGGCTTAAGCCCTCGGAAGTATTTGATGAATATAAAGATGTAAAAACCGATGCAACAGTAATAATTCAGGGCGCGGTTGACCTTGCGTTTGTTGAGGACGGAAAGCTTGTTATTGTCGATTACAAAACCGACAGGGTAAAAGATATAACAAAACTTGCAGGACTTTACAAGAAACAACTTGATTTGTACAAATCGGCAATGGAGCAGTCCGAAGAACTTACCGTTAAAGAATGCATTCTTTGCAGTATTCACCTCGGCGCATACATTACCGTATAAAAAGAAAACCGTCCGTAAATTCTGCGGACGGTTTAATCATATTCAGTTTATATCGGTTGCTTCTGCATCAATCATTCTTTGATTGCGGTCGTATTCTTTGTGATAACGGCTGAGCAGAATAATAAGTGAAAATCCCGAAACACCTTCATAAATAAGCGCAATTCCGAGTGCAATCATAAGCAATGCACCAAAAATGTTTGTAAAGAAAATTGTTGTAAGACTGAATATAATCATTACAATTGCTATAATAAACGGAATCCACCATTTTTTCATACCGAGCGATCTCAGCGTGAGCGAATGTTTCATATCCATAATGCTGTCAACAATAATGATAATGCCAATCGGAATATTGATTATCGCCGCAATTGAAGTGGGTGAAAACAAAGCAAATATACCGAATCCGGTTGAAATAACGCCTATCACAAGCTCAAAGTACATACCGCCTTCTCTGTCAACAAAGAAAGAAATTATGTTGAACAGTCCGTAAACAGTCATTGCACCGCCGAGTGCATAGCACAGAACATCAAGCACCTTTTGCGGAAAGACAACGGTCACAATGCCGAGTACGATATAGGCGAGAGAGGTCATCATCATAGTAGCCGCTGGATTTTTCTTTTTCTTATGTTCACTCATTTAATACTCCTCAGTCCATTCTCTTGTCGCAGTAACCGCACATCACCATACCGAGCTTTTCGTAGCTGAGATTTGGAAGATAAGGCTCCTGCTGTGTGATACATTTCGGATTGTTGCAGTGATGGTTCGACACGACAAACGGTCTGTTTTCAACAAAAAACTCATCATCCTGCAAAAGCAGAAGAATAAGTGCCATTCTGCCGTACATACCGTACTGAGCCTGTTTGAAATACAACGCTCTCGGGTCATCGTCAATGTCAACCGTAATTTCGTTTACTCTCGGCAACGGATGAAGAATAATCATATCTTCTCTTGCTTTGTCAAGCTTTTCTTTGTCGAGAACAAAAACATTTTTCTGCGCCTGATAATCTTCTTCGCTTGCAAATCTCTCACGCTGAATCCTTGTCATATAAAGAACATCAAGGTCGGTAATCGCATCTGCAAGGCTATGAGAAATTTCATACTTACAGCCGTTCTTTTCAAGAATGTCAATAACATAAAGCGGAACACTGAGTTCCTTTGTTGAGATAAGTACAAAGCTGTTGTTCGGATATTTTGCAAGTGTCTTGATAAGCGAATGAACTGTTCTGCCGTTGAGAAGGTCACCGCATACACCTACTCTGAGGTTATCAAGTCTGCCTTTTTCACAGCTGAGAGTGATAATGTCGGCAAGTGTCTGAGTTGGATGAAGGTGACCGCCGTCACCGCAGTTGATAACGGGAACACCTGCATAGAGAGATGCCGCAGCGGCAGTACCCTCAACAGGGTGACGAATTGCAATAATGTCGGCATATTCGCCCACAATTGTAATTGTATCTTTAAGGCTTTCACCCTTTGAAACAGAAGAATTCATCGGGTTGTCAAAACCGATTGTTCTTCCGCCGAGTTTGAGCATGGCTGTCTGGAATGACATCTGTGTTCTTGTACTCGGTTCATAAAATAAAGTAGCAAGAATCTTGCCGTCACAGGCGTGTCGGTAGTCGGCAGGACTCTGCATAATCTTTTTAGCTTTTCTGATAATTTTGTCAATCTGCTCGGTTGACATAACCGATAAATCAATCAAATTTTTGTCAAACATAAATAACACAGCTTTCTGCAATTTTTTCTATTTTATCAAAATTTTCTGTGTTTATATATACTTAAAAGAAAAATGGGAATAAAGAATAAAACAATTTTGCCGATTCCGGTATTAGTTTTATCAGCGTTAATTTCCAAAGTAACTTTAATTTTATCAGATGAAAAATTTTAAAAATTTAACTTGATTTTTTACGATTTGTATTGTATAATACGAATTGCATTTGCCGGTGTGATGGAATTGGCAGACGTAGCGGACTCAAAATCCGCCGGTAGCGATACCGTACCGGTTCAAGTCCGGTCACCGGCACCAAAAGGACATTAACTCATAGGGTTAGTGTCCTTTTTTAGTATATTTCGGAGGGCGATAATTATGGGCGGAATAAGCGTTATGCTTTTAATAGGAATGCTTTCGGCTATGTATGTGTTCTTTATAGCAGTAATTGCCGTGCTGATTATTTATTTTGCAGTAAGCTATGTTTTTGAGAGCATTGCGGCAATGGGTATGTGCAAGAACTTGTACTATAAGCACAGCGGTACAGCTTGGATTCCGTTTTATAATAAATATTTGCTCGGTAAAATTGCAGGGAATAAGGCTTTAGGCATAATTGAAGGTGTGCTGAACCTTTCAATCGCAACCGTTGCCGTTCTGTTTTTCTGTTTTGAACTGGAAATCGGTATCATCGGCTTGATTGCCCTGTTAGCTTGTGTCATTGCCTCATTTGTGATAGATGTAATTATTTCGGATAAAATATTCAAAAATCTTAACATCAGATATTCGGATGTTCTCACAGTGGTAAATGTCCTTACCTTCGGACTTTTTAGACCGATAATACTTTTGTATTCAGAAATAAGCAGAATGCAGTCAGGTTATAATTTCAAAGGAGCAATACACGCAGTATTGTTCCTTTTTCTTTTGCAAAAATGCCCTATTTAAGATTATTTTTGTTTCATAATTTTTTGACACAGGCAATTTTTTTGAAAAATTCGTCAATTTTTTTATTTTTAATTCTCATACGGTTGCTTATTTTTGATTTATATATTATAATGTATCTTGTATTGTTTTTTAATTACGGCTCAAAGCCGCATCTTTATGGAGGATTTGATTATGGAAAAGAAAGAATTACTTTACGAAGGAAAAGCTAAAAAGGTATTTTCTACGGAAGATCCCGATCTCTGCATCGTTTCCTACAAGGATGACGCAACTGCGTTCAACGGTGAGAAAAAAGGCACAATCGTTGGCAAGGGTGTTGTAAACAACCGTATGTCAAACTTTATGTTCAAGCTTCTCGAAAAGCACGGTATTGCAACAGACTTTGTTGAAGAGCTTAATGACAGAGATACAGTCCTCAAGAAGGTTGAAATTGTTCCTCTCGAGGTAATTTTAAGAAATAAAGCTGCCGGAAGTCTTTCAAAGCGTCTCGGTCTTCCCGAAGGCACACCGATGAAGACTCCTGTTCTTGAGTTCTGCTATAAGAACGATGAACTCGGCGATCCTATGGTAAATGAATATCACATCCTCGCAGCAGGCTTTGCTACAAAGGAAGAAATCGACACAATCACAGAAATGGCCTTCAAGATTAACGAGCTTATGATTGAATTTTTCAAGCAGTGCAATGTTGATCTTATCGACTTCAAGATTGAGTTCGGCAGATACAAGGGCAAGATTCTCCTTGCTGACGAAATCTCTCCCGATACATGCCGTTTCTGGGATATGGATACTCAGGAAAAACTCGACAAGGACCGTTTCCGTCGTGATATGGGCGGTGTTGAAGAGGCTTATGCCGAAATGATGAAGCGTGTAGGTCTTGCATAATAACTACATTGTGAATTTTTGAATTAAGATATGTGAATTAAACTTTGGATAGTTATTTTGATTAATCGGATGGTGGCACCTTGGAATTTTCTTTCGATAATTTTGCAAAAGAAGGTCTGCACGAAGAGTGCGGAGTATTCGGCATATTCAGCGACGGCACAATTAACCCTGCATACGCTTGTTATAACGGCTTGCTTGCTCTCCAACACAGAGGACAGGAGAGCTGCGGCATCGCTGTATCTGACGAAGGTGTAATTGATTATCACAAAGATATGGGCCTTGTTACTGAGGTCTTTAACAACAAAATTCTTGATTCTCTCAACGGACAAATGGCGGTTTCGCATGTCCGTTACTCAACTGCAGGCGGTTCTGTGCTGGAAAATGCACAACCGCTTGTTATGCGTTATGTAAAGGGTACGCTTTCAATTGCCCATAACGGCAACCTTACCAATGCGCTTGAAATCCGCAGAAGTCTTGAGCAGCGCGGTGCAATCTTTCAGACAACAATCGACAGCGAGGTTATCTGCTATGTAATTGCCCGTGAAAGACTTAAATGTCATTCTGTTGAAGATGCCGTCGCAAGAACAATGCAGGTTATTGAGGGCGCTTATTCGCTCCTTGTTATGAGCCCGAGAAAGCTTATTGCGGTTCGTGATCCTCACGGTTTCAGACCGCTTTGTATGGGCAAGTACAACGATTCCTATGTTTTTGCAAGTGAAAGTGCGGCTCTTGATGCCTGCGGTGCAGAATTTGTCCGTGATGTTGAACCGGGTGAAATCGTAATTGTAGACCAGAACGGTGTCCGCAGTATGAAACCCGACTTTGGCGATAAGAAAAAGGCACTCTGCATTTTTGAGTATATTTACTTTGCCCGTTCAGACTCCTTTATTGACGGAGTAAGCGTTTATGAGGCAAGAAAGCAGGCAGGACGAATCCTTGCAAGAAAATACCCTGTTGAGGCTGATATGGTTGTCGGTGTTCCCGAATCGGGAATTGATGCCGCAATCGGTTACAGCGAAGAATCCGGAATTCCTTATGAAAAGGCTATTGTGAAGAACAGCTACATCGGCAGAACCTTCATAAAGCCAAGTCAGAAGGAACGAATGAAAAGCGTAAAAATTAAACTCAACCCGATTGCCGACAAAATCAAAGGCAAGAGAGTTGTTATTATTGATGACAGCATTGTGCGTGGTACAACTGTTGACCGAATTGTTACAATGCTCAAAGAGGCAGGCGCAAAAGAGGTACATATGCGTATCAGTTCACCTCCGTTTATGTGGCCGTGTTATTACGGTACTGACATTCCGTCAAGAGGAGAACTTATTGCCTGCAACCATACAATCGAAGAAATCACAAAGCTCAGCAAGGCTGATTCCCTCGGATACCTCCCTGTTGAGTCACTTCGTGAGATGATTCACAACGCTCCCGTAGGCTTTTGTGACGGTTGCTTTACGGGTAATTACCCCGCTCCTATCACAAAAGAAACCTTTAAGGGCAAGGAGCGCGGCGGAATGAACTTCGATGAAAACAATAAAAAGGACAACTAATTGAAAGGATGTAAATAATGGTAAAGGATACTTATGAATCACCCTTGTCAGCCCGTTATGCAAGCAAGGAAATGAAATACATTTTCTCGCCGGATAAAAAATTCAGAACATGGAGAAAGCTCTGGATTGCTCTTGCAGAATCGGAAAAAGAACTCGGACTCCCAATTACACAGGAGCAGATTGACGAACTCAAGGCTCATGCCGAAGACATCAACTATGAAGTTGCACAGGAAAGAGAGAAAATTGTTCGTCACGATGTAATGTCACATGTATATGCTTACGGTGTTCAGTGTCCGAACGCAAAGGGCATTATTCATCTCGGAGCAACCTCCTGCTATGTCGGTGATAACACAGATATCATCATTATGACAGAAGGACTCAAGCTTATCAGAAATAAGCTTATCACCGTTATCCGCAACCTTTCAAAGTTTGCCGATGAATACAAGGCTCTTCCAACCCTTGCATTCACTCATTTTCAGCCTGCACAGCCTACAACAGTAGGTAAGAGAGCGACTCTCTGGCTTCAGGAGCTCCTTATGGATCTTGAAGATGTTGAGTATCAGCTTTCAAAGGCTAAGCTTCTCGGTTCAAAGGGTACAACAGGAACACAGGCAAGTTTCCTTGAACTCTTTGACGGAGATCACGAAAAGTGCAAAATGCTTGACCGTAAGATTGCAGAAAAAATGGGCTACAAGGCCTGTTTCCCTGTATCCGGTCAGACATATTCAAGAAAGCTTGACTCACAGTTCCTCAATGTTCTTGCAGGAATTGCTCAGTCAGCCGCTAAATTCTCAAATGATATCAGACTTCTTCAGCACCTCAAAGAGGTTGAAGAGCCGTTTGAAAAGAATCAGATCGGTTCATCGGCTATGGCTTATAAGCGTAACCCAATGAGAAGTGAGCGTATCGGTTCACTTTCAAGATATGTCATGGTTGATGTTCTCAACGGCTACTTTACAACTGCCACACAGTGGTTTGAAAGAACACTTGATGACTCAGCTAACAAGCGTCTCAGCGTTCCGGAGGCATTCCTCGCAGTTGACGGTATCCTTTCACTTTATGCAAATGTTGCAGACGGTCTTGTCGTTTATCCAAAGGTAATTGAACAAAGACTCAGAAAAGAACTTCCGTTCATGGCAACAGAGAATATTATGATGGATGCAGTTAAAAAGCGCGGTGCCGACAGACAGCAGCTTCACGAGAGAATCCGTGAGCATTCAATGGCTGCGTCAAGGGTGGTCAAGGTTGAAGGCGGCGAAAATGATCTTCTCGAAAGAATTGCCGCAGATGAGGCATTCGGCGTTACTCTTGAAGAGCTTGAAAAAATTCTCAAGCCTGAAAACTACACAGGCAGAGCAAAAGAGCAGACAGAGGACTTCCTCAACGAGTGCATCAAGCCTGTTCTTGAAAAGTACGCAGATGTTGAGTCTGACAAGCCTGAAATCAATGTTTAATTAAACTGATTTAATCGAACCTTTGGTTCAAGTATATATTTTATTTATAGCAGACCATGCGTCTGTAAAAAGGAGTTTTGTAAAATGGTAAAAGCAATTGTAGGTGCCAACTGGGGCGACGAGGGCAAGGGTAAAATTACCGATGTTCTCGCAAACGACAGCGACATCGTAATTCGTTTTCAAGGCGGTGCAAACGCAGGACATACAATAGTCAACGATTACGGAAAATTTGCTCTTCACCAGCTTCCTTCGGGTGTTTTTCATCAGAATATCACCAATATTATCGGCAACGGTGTTGCTTTCAGCGTTGAAAACTTCGTTAAGGAAATGGCTCACCTCAAAGACCGTGGAGTTCCCGAGCCAAACATTATTATTTCTGACAGAGCACAAATTGTTATGCCTTACCATGTAGCATTTGACTGCTATGAGGAAGAGCGTCTCGGCAAAAATTCTTTCGGTTCAACTAAGAGCGGTATCGCTCCGTTCTATTCGGATAAGTATTCAAAAATCGGTTTCCAGATCAATGAACTTTATGACGATCCCGATTCACTCAGAGAGAAAATCAGACACGCTCTTGAAATTAAGAATGCAACTCTGAAAAACCTCTACAACAAGCCCGAAATCACAGAACAGGAAGTTTTTGACAAGCTAATGGAATATAAGGAACTTCTTGCTCCTTATGTCGGAGACGCATTTACTTTTGTTCATAATGCGCTCAAAGACGGAAAGAATATTCTTCTTGAGGGACAGCTCGGTTCACTCAAGGACACTGACTTCGGCATTTATCCTATGGTTACTTCATCCAACACAATCGCAGGTTACGGTGCTGTAGGAGCAGGTATTCCTCCGTATGAAATCAAAGAAATCATCACAGTTGTCAAGGCTTATTCAAGTGCAGTAGGCGCAGGTGAATTTGTTTCTGAAATCTTCGGCGATGAGGCTGACGAACTTCGCAGAAGAGGCGGTGACGGCGGAGAATTTGGTGCAACAACAGGCAGACCGAGAAGAATGGGTTGGCTTGACCTCGTTGCAACACGCTACGGTTGTATGGTTCAGGGTGCAACACAGGTTGCTTTCACGGTTCTTGATGTTCTCGGATATCTTGATGAAATCCCTGTTTGTGTAGGTTATGAGCTTGACGGCAAGGAAATTGACTACTTCCCGTCAACAACAAAGCTTAAAAGATGCAAACCTATCCTCAAAAAGTTCAAGGGCTGGAAGTGTTCAATTTCAGGTATTACAGAATATGACAAGCTTCCTAAGGAATGCCGTGAATACATTGAATTTGCCGAAAAGGCTATCGGTGTGCCGATTACAATGGTTTCAAACGGTCCTTCCAGAAACGATATTATTTACAGATAATTAAAATATTAATTGAATACCGCACAAACTCTGTGCGGTATTCTTTAAATTTGAAAGGAATTTTACTATGAGCAATGCTACAAAAGAAACTGTCATTGTTCTTGATTTCGGCGGTCAGTACAATCAGCTGATTGCAAGAAGAGTTCGTGAGTGCAATGTGTATTGCGAAATTCTTCCTTATACCGTTGATATTCAGAAAATCAAAGACATTAACCCAAAAGGCATTATCTTCACAGGCGGTCCTAACAGCGTTTATGACAAGTCGTCACCGCACTATACCCCTGAAATTTTTGAACTCGGAATCCCGATTCTCGGCATTTGCTACGGTTGTCAGCTTATGGCATACACACTCGGCGGCAATGTTGTTTCGGCAACAGACAATTCATCAAGCGAGTACGGTAAGACTGTTACAAGATACAATAACAATGATATACTCTTTAAATCCGTAAAGAGCGAAGGAGTTTCATGGATGAGTCACCGTGACTATATCAATGAAGCTCCCGAAGGATTCAACATTACAGCTACAACGGATGTATGTCCCGTAGCCGCAATGTCATGTCCTGAAAAGAAGTTTTACGGTGTTCAGTTCCATCCCGAAGTTAACCATACAGAAAACGGTAAAGATATGCTCCGTTCATTCCTTTACGATGTTTGCGAATGTAAGGGTGAGTGGAAAATGGAAAGCTTTATCGACACAACTGTTGCACAGCTTAAAGAGCAGATTGGTGACAAGGGTGTAGTTCTCGGACTTTCGGGCGGTGTAGATTCATCTGTTGCCGCAGCACTTCTCAGTAAGGCAGTCGGTAAACAACTTACCTGCGTTTTCGTTGATCAGGGACTTATGAGAAAAGACGAGGGCGATTTTGTAGAGCAGACCTTCACAAAGCTTTTTGATATGAACTTTGTCCGCATTAATTGTCAGGAAGAGTTCCTTGCAAAGCTTAAAGGTGTTGAAGAACCCGAAGAAAAGCGCCACATCATCGGTACAGAATTTTATAAGGTGTTCTGGAACAAAATCCGTGAAAGCTACGGCGAGGGTTACTTTGCACAGGGTACAATTTATCCCGACCGTATCGAAAGCGGTAAAGGCGATGCCGCAAAGATCAAAACACATCACAATCAGGTTGGTATCCCGGAAGATATTGACTTTGCAGGTGTAATTGAACCGCTTAAAGACCTCTTCAAGGATGAGGTAAGAGTAGTAGGTGAGAAGCTTGGACTTCCGCACGACCTCGTATGGCGTCAGCCGTTCCCGGGTCCGGGACTCGGTGTGCGTGTAATCGGTGAAGTTACAGCCGAAAAGGTTCGTATTCTTCAGGAAGCCGATGCAATTCTTCGTGATGAAATGGATAAGTGCGGTTACGCAGATAAGATGAGCCAGTTCTTCGCAGTCCTCCCGGGTGTTAAAACCGTAGGCGTTATGGGTGACGCAAGAACATATGACGAACTCATCGCTCTCCGTGCCGTTACAACCGATGACTTTATGACAGCCGACTGGGCAAAAATCCCCTACGAAATCCTAGGCAGAGTCTCCAACCGTATCATAAATGAAGTAGAACATGTCAACAGAGTAGTCTATGATATAACAAGTAAACCCCCCGGAACAGTAGAGTGGGAATGATAACAAAAAATATAAAAGCCCCCGAAAAGTCAGTGTTTATCGAACTTTTCGGGGATTCTTTTTTATTTCGTGGGACTGTTATGAGACTAAAAAATAAAATTATTTAATTTCAGTTCAAAGTCAATAGTTAGGGCAAACCGAAAAGTAGAATATATAGGCTCAATGTCAATAGTTGGGGTAAACCGAGAAAACGGAATATATGAGAATTACAAGCGGCAGAGAATTAAACTGTCGCTTGTTTTGCTGAATAATTGATATGTGCGGTATGCGGCTCAATGTTTATATTTAGGATAACCCGAAAAAGTCTGTAATCTTCGGTTTTAGCTGACTGCTTTTTGACTAACATTTGACTAATATTTAAGCAATATTATGCGATATTTCGCAATATTTTACGGTAAAAATAAGCAAATAAAAACCGCACCAAAGAGTCTGAAAACGGCTTTCTGATGCGGTTTTTGTTATGGAGCTGAAGAAGGGACTTGAACCCTCGACCTACTGATTACGAATCAGTTGCGCTACCAACTGCGCTACTCCAGCATATTATTTTAAATTTTAACAAGGATTACTGAACACGATGTGCAGTGCGGAAAATATAAATATTTTCACATATTATGCTAATATTTATAATGCTTAACTAACGCTAAACGCTAATGTGTTTCGGCAGACTTCGTGCGTAATGAAAACTTCACCTTGGTATTATACACCGATTGTCCCGATATTTCAATAGAAAAAAGTAAAAAAGCAAGTAAAAAAAGAAAATTTAGTTTAATTTTTCGTCTGTCATTATAATTTAAGGAGAAGAAAACATAACGGTTAATTAAATAAATTTATACTTTTGTTATTACAAATACAAAATTATGCACAAAAAAAGTGGTATTTTTTGTCTGGTGAAGTGTTATCACATTTGTAGAATAATAAAATTAAAAGTACTATAATTGTTACACAATAGATACTACAGCGGAAATGCTTTGTGATAGGATGTGCAGCAGATGCCAAAAAGAAAGTGCAGTAATATTGATGCGTCGGTCGGATTAAGAATGCGTTATTACAGAATCCAGTGCGGACTGACTCAACAGCAGGTTGCTGATGCTCTCAATATAAACCGTACAACATACACTAAATATGAAACAGGTGTTTCCGAACCGAGTCATGAGCTTCTGGGAAAAATTGTAAAGATGTTCGGTATAGATTATAACGCAATTCTTGACAACAGAGATTATTTTGAAAGAAGAGTTGCAGACGCTGATATGACGCTAAATGTCCTTACTCTTGCCGAAAGAGCAATCATTACAAGATTTCGGTCTATGTCAAAAGAAGATCAGAAAAAGATTTGTGAATATATAGATATGCTCTACAACGAAAAAGCAAAGAAGATTTTGTAAAAAACTCTTTACTTTTGACCTCGATTGTGATAATATAAAACAGATGACCGTGTCTCGGAACAGGGAGTATGCCGCTTGTCGGATTTTCACAGCCCTGCCCTGAGATTTTGGCGACTATTTTTGAAAGGTGGAATTTTTAATGCTTAAAGAAGAAAAGCAGGCTATCATGGCTGAGTACGCAACTCACGAAGGCGACACAGGTTCTCCGGAGGTTCAGATTGCTCTTCTTACAAAGAGAATCAATGACCTTACCGAGCACCTCAAGGTTCACAAGAAGGATCACCACAGCAGAAGAGGTCTTCTCAAGATGGTTGGTCAGAGAAGAAGCCTTCTCGCTTACCTCACAAAGGTAGACATTGAAAGATATCGTTCTATCATTGCAAGACTCGGTATCCGTAAGTAATTTTTTAAGTACACAAGGGCAAGCGAAAGCTTGCCCTAAATTCGATTTTCTGCGGGATTTTTATTTGCTGTTTTTTAGCGGTAAAACGATTAAATAACATATGCTTTTGTGTGTTTGTCAGTTTTGTTTAATGGTTTTATTGCTAAATCGGCGTAAAATCCCGTTTGAATAAATTTGAACTTTATTTAAAATGTGAAACTTATGTTTCGGAAAGGATTTTACTAAAATGATTCGACTTATGACATTCGACAAATACAGAGTATTTGAAACAGAATTTGCCGGCAGACCTTTAAAGGTCGAAACAGGCAAGATGACACAGCTTGCAAACGGTGCGTGTCTTGTTCACTACGGTGACACAACAGTTCATGTTGCTGTTACAGCATCAGAAAAGCCAAGAGAGGGCGTTGATTTCTTCCCGCTTTCGGTTGACTATGAAGAAAAGATGTACGCAGTAGGCAAAATCCCCGGCTCTTATCTCAAAAGAGAGGGCAGACCTTCGGAAAAAGCTATCCTCACAAGCCGTGTAATCGACCGTCCTATCCGTCCTCTTTTTGATAAGAGTATGAGAAACGATGTTTCAATCGTTTGTACGGTTATGAGCGTTGATCCCGACTGTCAGCCTGAAATTGTTGCCATGATCGGTGCTTCAATCGCAATTTCAATTTCTGATGTTCCGTGGAACGGACCTATCTCGGGTTGTTCTGTAGGTATGATTGACGGTGAGTACATCATCAACCCGACAGAGGAGCAGAGAAAGGTTTCTAAGATGGCAACAACAGTTGCCTCAACAAGCTCAAGAATCGCTATGATTGAGGCAGGTGCAGATTGCGTATCTGATGACGATATGTACAACGCAATTATGGCAGGTCATGAGGCTAACCAGAAGATTATCAGCTTTATTGAGGAAATCAAGGCTGAAATCGGCAAGCCTAAGTTTGAGTTTGCAAGTCTTGAACCCGACCATGATATGTTTGAGGCAATCAAGGCATTTGCAGAAGAAGATGTTAAGGTTGCTCTTGATACAGATGATAAGAGAATTCGTGACGAAAGACTTAAGCCTATTTATGAGGCAGTTCACGCAAAGTTTGACGAGATTTATCCCGAAAGCGAAGCTCTCATTGACGAGTGCCTTTACAAGACACAGAAGTTCATTGTTCGCCGTTGGTTGCTTGATGAGCAGAAGCGTGTTGACGGCAGAGGAATGGATGATATCCGTCCTCTCGCATCAGAGGTTGGTGTAATTCCGAGAGTTCACGGTTCGGGTATGTTCACAAGAGGACAGACTCAGGTTCTCACAATCGCAACACTCGGTCCTGTTTCTGACAAACAGCTTCTTGACGGCATTGACGGCGAAACAGAAAAGAGATATATCCACCACTACAACTTCCCAAGCTACTCAGTCGGCGAAACAAAGCCAAGCCGTGGTCCGGGCAGAAGAGAAATCGGTCACGGTGCTCTTGCAGAAAGAGCTCTCGTTCCTGTAATTCCTTCTGTAGAAGAATTCCCGTATGCACTTCGCCTTGTTTCGGAAGTTCTTTCTTCAAACGGTTCAACTTCACAGGGTTCAATCTGCGGTTCAACTCTTGCTCTTATGGATGCAGGTGTTCCGATTAAGGCTCCTGTTGCTGGTATCTCATGCGGTCTTATCACAGAGGGCGACCGTTGGATGACAATGGTTGATATTCAGGGTCTTGAGGACTTCTTCGGTGATATGGACTTTAAGGTAGCAGGTACACACGACGGTATCACTGCTATTCAGATGGACCTCAAAATCAGCGGCCTTACTCCCGAAATGGTTAAGGAGGCTCTTGCCAAGACTCACAAGGCTCGTAACTACATCCTTGACGAAGTAATGCTCAAGACTATTGCAGAGCCGAGAGAAGAGCTTTCAAAATATGCTCCCAAGATGTTTACAACAACAATTCCTGCCGACAAAATCAGCGAGGTTATCGGTAAGAGCGGTAAGGTTATCAAGGAAATTCAGGCTGAATGCGGAGTTAAGGTTGACATTGAGGAAGACGGCGAACTTGGACAGGTATTTGTTTCGGGTATTGATTCCGACAAGTGTAAGCGTGCAATCGAAATTATCAACACTATCGCCGTTGATCCTGAGCCGGGTGCAATGTACCTCGGCAAGGTTACTCGTATTATGGACTTCGGTGCTTTTGTTGAAATCGCTCCGGGCAAGGAAGGCCTTGTTCACATTTCTCAGCTTGATGTTAAGCACACAGAGAATGTAACAGATGTTGTTAATGTAGGCGACATTATCCGTGTTAAGGTAATGGAAATTGATGACAAAGGCAGACTCAATCTCTCTCGCCGTCAGGTTCTTATTGATGTTGACGGTCTTGTTCCCGAAAACGACATTGACGCAGAAAGAGCAGCTCGTCCACGCAGACCTCACAATGACCGCAGAGGCGGTTTTAACAGAAACAACAGAAAGTAATTTTTGTAATCTGAAATTTAATATTTTAACAATCAGTCCCTTTCAATTTGCAAATGCATTGAAAGGGACTGATTTGTTAATTGAAAATAATTACCCTCATCACGGAAAAATGTGGATAATTAAAAATAAATATTGAAAAAGAGCATAGGAAACTCCAAAATTGTAGTTGACAAGACAAACAATGGAGGAGAGAACCCTGTGCTCTATTTAGATGATATCAAAGTTGAATTTGAAAGTCAAGGATTTAAAGGAACACATATAGGAATCAGCCCTAATAAAGATTAAAGCGTACTGTTTCTGGCGAGTGTAAGGTCAACGCAGTCCGTCCGGTGTCCTTATTGCGGCGGTAGCGATGGACAAAATGGTTTCAGGCGGCGAAAGAAAGTGAGATTCCCGCATTGGTACGGTTTGCAGTTCAAAAAGAAAAACGGCTCCCCGGCTTAGCTGCCCATGCCATCTACTCAATCAGCACCGGCAAGCTCGAAGGCTTCAACAACAAGATCAAGGTCGCTAAAAGAATCGGCTACGGTTACCGTGATGATGACTTCTTTTTTACCTTGATTCGCTATCTTTCTATTTCTTCTGTCCTTTCACAATCTCACAAAAAATCGTGATGAACCTTTCTTTTAAATCAATAGCAAAATAATTTCATATACAATCAGACACATGAACGAAATTTGCATATTGTTTAAATTATCCTAATCATCTTGATTTCAACTTGATAACATAGTATAATTGACTTAACAAAAATTTCCGACAAATACGGACACAGGTTTATAAAGGAGAGAATACAATGCAGGTTAAAATTTCCGATTCTATAAAATACATTGGTGTTGACGACAAGACAATCGACCTTTTTGAAAGTCAGTATCTTGTTCCCAACGGAATTTCTTACAACTCATATCTTATTATTGATGAAAAGGTTGCGATTATGGATACGGTTGACAAGAGAAAAACTGACGAATGGCTTGAAAATCTTGACAGAGAGCTTAACGGCAGAACTCCTGATTATCTCGTAATAAGTCACCTTGAACCAGACCACGCTTCAAATATTAAGGTTGTTTCCGAGAAATATCCGTCAATGAAGCTTGTCGGCAATGCAAAGACTTTTTCGATGCTCCCACAGTTTTTCCCTGATTTTGATTTCGCCGATAAAACCGTTACAGTCAAAGAGGGGGACGAGCTTGAACTCGGTTCACACAAGCTTACATTCATAATGGCGCCTATGGTTCATTGGCCTGAGGTTATGGTTTCATATGAAAACGCAGAAAAGGTTCTTTTCTCTGCTGACGGATTCGGCACATTCGGCACACTTGACGCTCAGGAGGACGATTGGGCTTGCGAGGCAAGAAGATATTACTTCAATATCTGCGGTAAGTACGGTGTTCAGGTTCAGAATCTTCTCAAAAAAGCCGCAAAGCTTGATATTCGGAAAATCTGTCCGCTTCACGGTCCTGTACTTGACGAGAACCTTGGTTTGTACATCGGTCTTTACGATATATGGAGCAAGTATGAGCCTGAAACCGACGGTGTGTTCATTGCGTATTGTTCGGTTCACGGCAACACAGCCAAGGCTGCCGAAAAGCTTTGTGAGATTGTAAAGTCAAAAACAGACAAAAAGGTTTCAATTGCCGACCTTTCACGCACAGACCTTGCCGAGAATATTGAGGATGCATTCCGTTTCAGCAGAATGGTTGTTATCGCACCAAGCTATGACGGCGGTGTTTTCCCGATAATGAACGATTTTCTGCATCACCTCAAAATCAAGGGCTATAAGAACAGAAAGGTTGCCATGGTTGAAAACGGCTCTTGGGCTCCTTCGGCGGCAAAGACAATGAGAGCGTATCTTGAAGAAATGAAAAATGTTGAAATTTGTCCTACAGTTGTAACAATTCGTTCGGCTTTGAAAGAAGAAAACATTTCTCAGCTTGAACAGCTTGCCGATGAAATTCTTGCGTAAAACACAGGTAAACGGCTTGCAGCTTGTATACATAAAATCATTGTACTCTGAAGCTATTGCAAATTTTGTTTTGTAAAGGTAGAGATTGTTATTTTTGTAACAATTAGATAAAAAAGTTAAGATATCTTTTACACTTGAAATTTAATTTCGTTGCAAATGCAATTGAATTATTGAGCGGATTTATAGTACAATATAAGCACAGTTGATGCTCACGGAATAAGCATTGAAACAGATTCGTTTTTAGGTAATTTGTTTTGGAGTTTTGAAATTAGTTATGAAAAGTTTTTCTTGTTTTTTCTGTATTCAATGCTTATTTCGTTAAATTTGATATATTCCTTCTATAACCCAATATACCCCGAAAATGACCGGCATTTTTTGTCGGTCATTTCACTTTTTTTGGCAAGTTTCCATTCCCGCATAATTGTATAAAGTTGTAATTCAACTAATTTCTTACGGTGAAAAATTTGTCAAATTCGGTAATTTTGCCTATAACATATTTTTGGAAAAAGTGTTAAAATAATAATGTAGGCATTAGTGTTTATCGAATAAATACGAGAAATAAATATACGGATGGTGAGAATATGTACAAGGTAGGCGAGGTTGTTCTTTACGGTGCGAACGGTGTTTGTGAAATTACTGAAATAACAACAAAAACAATCGGAAAAATTTCTATTGAATATTATGTTTTGAAGCCTGTTTGTTCGGACTCTTCAACACTTTTTGTTCCTACGCATAATGAACAGCTTGTTTCAAAAATGCGTGATGTGCTGAGCTCCGATGAAATTAAAAATATTTTATCGCAGAAAACCGACAATGAAATTTGGATTGATAACAAGTCTGAAAGATGTGAAAGATTTAAGGAAATTATTGCAGGCGGTGATTGCAAAAAGCTGGTTGAATTGATCAGAAGAATGCATTTTCACAGCAAGATTCAGCTTCAAAAAGGAAGAAGGCTTCATATGAGTGATGAGCGTTTTCTGAAAGAAGCTGAAAAAATGGTTTGCGATGAGGTTTCCATTGTTCTTAACATTGACAGAGGAGAGGTTCTTCCGCTTGTGCTTGCAGGCTGACTTGTTTTTAATATTTTACAATGATTGCAGAGGTTTATTGAAGGCAGTCTTTTTGATTGCTTTCAATGTTATTCCTCTTTTTTTTATTTTTTTGGTAATTCTAAGTTGTTTGCCTATTTACAAAATGTTGAATTTTGTAGTAAAATAAAACAAATATACATTTATGGAGCAATTTGATGAAAAAAATAAAAAAGACTCTTTCTCTTTTACTTTCAACGATGATTGTTTTTTCTTCGGTTGCAGGCGTCAGTACAACTGCTTTTGCCGCATCCGATGAACTTACATATAGAAAATTCAAATATAAAATGCTTGACAATGATACCGCTGAAATTTGCGGATATACAGGTAAAGACACCGTTGTGACAATTCCTGAAAGCATAAATTCCGTACCTGTCACCTCAATAGGCAGAACGGCTTTTTCTTCCTGCAAAATTAAGGAAGTTACAATTCCAAATACGGTCAGAAGCATTAAGTGGTGGGCGTTTTACGGTTGCTCAAGTTTGGAAAAAGTCAATCTTAATTTTGGCTTAAAAACAGTTGGTTACGGTGCTTTTATGAATTGCAAACGGCTTAAATCAGTGAGCATTCCTATGTCCGTGACACAGATTTGTGACGATTCTTTTGCGGTAGACTGTACCACTAAGACAGGTGTTTTTGACTCCTACAGCAAGCAGACAATCAGTACTCAGCAGTATGAAGTTGATTCGGCATTTACGCTTAAAGGCTATTCAGGCACCGTTGCAGAAAAATATTGCAATGACAGTTCTCTTAACTTTGTTTCGGCAGGTGAGGTAACCTACGGCGATGTTGACGGCAGCGGTGAGGTTGATGCTCATGACGCGAAGCTTGCCAAAAGTCTTATTGGCAGTATTCCTACAGAAGAACAGCTCACAAAGGCTGATGTTGACGATGACGGAAAAATAACCGAAAACGATGTTAATTTGATTTTGCAGGCTGTCGAAAATGAATTTTGCAAAGACCTTTTTCCCTGTGTAAAGGCACTGTATACCGCCCCCGACTATCTTTCCGGCAGAACAATGTATTGTGACGGCGACAGCGTTGCCTACGGTTCGGGTACGGACACAATGGGTAATTCAACTTATTCATTCTGTAATTATGTTGCCGAAAAGTATAATATGACAATGACCAACAAGGCTGTACCCGGCACAACTCTTGCAATAAGAAAGGATTTTATCGGCACAGACCACAGAAGTATCCTTGAGCGTGTCCGAGAAATGAAAGGTGACTACGATGTTATTTTGCTTGACGGCGGCTTTAATGACCTATTCAAAAATGTAAAAATCGGTTCTATGACTGACAAAAGCAATAAGTCGGGAAAGTATGATGAATATACAACCGCAGGTGCGTTGGAAAGTATTTGCTATTTTCTTAATATGAATTATAAAAGTTCAATCAAACTGTTCGTTCTTTGTCACGATTGTTCAAAGAAGACAAAACAGTCGTAATACTGGACTTTGATTAAAAATATCCTCGACAAGTGGGAAATCCCTTATGTTGATCTTTCGGAAGAAACAGAGCTTACCGATGACAACGAGGAAATCACAACACAGTATTTTAAATATAATACAACAATTAAAAAAGGCGATGGAATCCACCCTCTTGCGTATACTAATATGAAGATATACGGTCCTGCCGTTGCCGAAAAGCTCAATGAGGTTGCTCAGAACAAATCTGAACTTGTTGTTCCGATAACTGAGCTTTCGATGGGTCTTTTTGAAACATATTCTCTCAACAGTAAAATTACCGAGTTGAGGGGAGATATTGAAATGAGTTACTACAGCAGTAATCCGTCAGTTGCTTCTGTTGATGAAAACGGCAAAATTTCCGCAACAGGCATAGGCGATACGGTTATCACGATTTCGACATCTGACGGTAAAACAAAAAATGTGAATGTGAATGTAAAGTTTCTTGCAATGGCGGTTAGCTTTGGCAAAAATAAAATTTCACTTTCAGAGGGTAATTCAAGTTTGCTGAATCTTTCTGTTGCAGACGGTGAGGCGACCTGTTCAACAACCTATTCGTCAACAGATCCGACTGTTGCGTCTGTTGATGAAAACAGCGGAAAAATTACAGCCAACAAAACGGGCAAAACCACAGTATCCTGCACCACGGCAAACGGTGTTACGGTAAGATGTCTTGTTTATGTCACAAAGGGAGTGCAGTCAAAAATCCAGAAGGCGTAAGGCATTTATGAAAAAATTCAAGAAAACCATAAAATTAACTTTATCTGCTTTGCTTGCATTATGCATATTGTTTTTAATGTCGGCTTGTGCAAACGGTGACAGTCAGCCCGAACAATTTCAAGCAACAGAGCAGACTACAGTTCAGCCGACTACAATGTTGGAAGAAGAAATCAATGATCAAAAGCTTGACAGGTTCATTTCAAATATGAAGCTTGAAGAAAAGGTGGGGCAGATGTTCTTTGTACGCTGTCCCGATGAAGACGCCGTGCAACAGGTCCGCGAGTACAATATCGGCGGTTATATCCTGTTTGGCAGAGATTTTGACGGAAAAACCAAAGATGAAGTTATTAACTGTATTCAAAGCTATCAGGATGAGGCAGATATTCCGCTTTTAATCGGTGTTGACGAAGAGGGCGGAACGGTTGTGCGTGTCAGCAGTAATCCTAATCTTAGAGAAGCCCCGTTCCTTTCTCCAAAGGATACTTATGCAGACGGCGGTTGGGATGCTGTCAAGCAGGATGCAGAAGAAAAAGCGGATTTACTCCTTTCACTCGGAATCAATGTGAATCTTGCACCCGTGTGCGATATGACCTCCGATGAATACGGCTTTATGTATGACCGTTCTTTCAGCTCGGATGTTGATATGGAAAACAGATTTGTGCGAACTGTTGTTGAAACGAGCAAATCAAAAAAACTCGGTACGGTTCTGAAACATTTCCCGGGCTACGGCAATAACAGCGACACACACACGGGAATTGCATATGATGACCGTGACTATTCGGAGTTTGAAAATACAGATTTTAAGCCGTTTTATCAGGGAATTGAGTCCGGTGCCGACTGTATTCTTGTTTCACACAATATCGTGAATTGTATGGACAGCGAATATCCTGCATCACTTTCACAAAAGGTGCATGATATTCTCAGAAATAACTTTAGATTTGACGGTGTAATTATGACCGACGACCTTATCATGGACGCAATCACGGATTTTACGGGAGATGAAGCGGCGGCTGTCACGGCGGCAAAATGCGGTAACGATTTGCTCTGCTGTTCATCTGTCGATACCCAATATCCCGCAGTTCTTGAGGCTGTTCAAAGCGGTAAAATTCCCGAAGCTCAGGTTGACGCGTCTGTTAAACGAATACTTAAATGGAAACAAAATCTCGGCATTTTCAACATTGACACCTATCAGAAAAAAGTCAAATCAACCGAAACAACGGATACCGTTGGAAGTGAGGAGTGAAAAGTTAATAGCTGTTAGGTGCGGTCGGGAAGATAGTTTGAATCGTTTATATCATACTTTGCCCGAGTATGCGATTCCAAAAATTCTTACGGTAAAACATAAAACACCCCGAAGATTAGCTTCTTCGGGGTGTTCTGTTTGTAAAGGTTGGCTGAAATATATCTCAACAGATGTGATATGCTGATTGTGCTGTTGACTCTTTCCGTCAGGAAGAAGGCGACTTTTTTGGAGTTGCTTATATCCTTTTTCCTATCTGTTGGAGAAAGTGTAGTTGCCTAATATATTTGCAAGTGGTTGGATAGATAGTAACTTCAACAGCCAACCTATGAAGAAACCCTCAAAGCTACCAACTTCGAGGGTTTCGTTTTGCCCAATGGACTATTTACATCATTTTGCCTATGATTATCGTAATACACATTTCTGTGCATTTCAAGTATATGCCGAAAAATTATTATTCCTGATTGGAATTATTTAACACTTTTACAAGCAAAGATTCAAAGCTTTTTTCAAAGTTTTCGTCATCTTGTTTTGTACGCTTTTTCGGTCCTTTAATGTGATGCTTGCCGTTTGACATTCTCGCCTTTTTGGCAAGGTGTCTGTCCATAAGCAGACCGCCTATGTTATCATCCGAGAAAATTTTCCCCGACTGATGAATACAGTACGCACCCTTTCCAAGCACAAGTGCCGCGACTCCGTAATCCTGAGTTACCGCAATGTCGCCCTTTTTACAAAGGTTGACAAGTGCCAAATCAACTGCGTCTGCGCCTGCACCGATAATTTTTATCTTGCTGTAATCCGATTTGAGAACATGGTTTGTATCGCATAACAGCACAACGGGAACATTATGATTTTTTGCAATCCTTTCAACCGATTTTACAACAGGGCAGGCATCCGCATCAACAAGAACAGTTATACCGTTCATTATTTTTCCTCAATCTTAATTGAGTTGATAACAGGCTGATTTTTCTTTTCAACAGTACCGTTTGAATCTGTAACAGGTGTGTCCTCGCAGATTTTATCAACAATATCCATACCCTTTGTTACCTTGCCGAATGCGGCGTACTGACCGTCAAGATATGTGCTGTCAGCCTGAACAATAAAGAACTGTGAGCTTGCGCTGTCGGGATCATTTGAACGAGCCATTGAGATAACGCCTCTTGTATGTGAAAGGTTGTTTTCAACACCGTTCTGAGCAAATTCGCCCTTGATTGTTTTTTTACTGCCGCCTGTACCGTCACCCTTTGGGTCACCGCCCTGAATCATAAAGCCTGTAATGATTCTGTGGAAAGTAAGACCGTCATAAAAGCCGTCTTTTGCAAGGTCAACAAAGTTCTTGACTGTAATCGGAGCAAGCTCCTCATAAAGCTCAACTTCAATTTTACCGTAGTCTTTAACATCAATAATTGCTGTGTAGCTTGACTTGTAGTCGGTTGTGTCTGTGCCTGCGGATGTTGTTTCTTCGTTTGAAACTGCGGAAGAAGCTTTTGTCGAAGAACTGCTCTCTGAGTCACCGCCGCAACCGCTGATTAAAAAGCAGGTGCAGAGAATAACTGCGGCAACCATAATTGCCGAAATCTTTTTAATTTTTGCCATTTTTTAAATTCCTTTCATAAATAAATTCACTTTTATTTTAGCATTATTATGTTTGTAAATCAACCTGAATTGACACAAAAATATAAATGTGATAAAATTTTTGTATGTGAAATATCTACAAAAGGGTGAAAAAGCTTGAAAAATAACGAGATAACGGAAATTACGCCAAAACGAAAATTTTTTGAGTTTAATCTTGGTGAGGTTTGGAAGTACCGTGACCTTGTAATGCTGTTCGTAAAGCGTGATTTTAAAAACTCCTATAAACAGACTGTGCTTGGACCGCTGTGGATAATTATAAAGCCGTTCCTTTCAACATTTGTTTTTACCGTGATTTTCGGTATGATAGCCAATATCTCAACTGACGGAATGCCTCAGTTCCTGTTTTTTATGGCAGGCAACATTTTGTGGTCGTTCTTTTCAAGCTGTCTTAACGGCAGTTCATCAACCTTTATCAGTAATGCAAGACTTTTCGGTAAGGTGTATTTTCCAAGGCTTGTAATGCCCTGTGCAAACATAATTTACAATGCAATCGGCTTTTTGATTAATTTTGTGATGTTTTTTATTCTTGTACTTATATATATGTTTGCCGGGTCAAATGTTCACCCGAATTTTTGTGCGTTGCTTATGCCGCTTGTATTGCTTTCATCGGCTCTTTTAGGTACGGGTTGCGGACTGATTGTTTCGTCAGTCACAACAAAATACCGTGACCTCGGTGTGCTTGTTTCATTTGGAGTAACATTGTGGATGTACATCACCCCTGTTGTTTATCCTGTTTCTCAGGTGGCAGAATCATTCCGTTCGCTTGCTCTTTTAAATCCGGTTGCTCCGCTTGTTGAAACTTTTCGTTACGGATTTTTAGGCAGCGGAACATTTCCATGGAAATACCTGATGCTTAGTTTTCTTGTTACGGCAGGTGTGCTTGTGTTCGGTATGATTATCTTTAATAAAGTAGAAAAAAATTTTATTGATACGGTCTGATATTATGACAGAAATGAATGAAAAATGTGTAATTAAAATTGAAAATCTTTCAAAAGAATACCGACTCGGCGCAATAGGTTCCGGAACTCTCCGCCATGATTTGCAAAGCTGGTATGCAAAAAGAAGAGGCAAGGAAGACCCGAATCAGCGAATCGGTGCAATGCACTACGAAAAATGTGACAGCTTCCTTGCCCTTGACAGCGTGAATCTTGAGGTAAACCGTGGAGAACGCATAGGAATTATAGGCGCTAACGGTGCAGGTAAGTCAACTCTTTTGAAAATTCTTTCAAGAATCACTTCTCCGACAGACGGCAGAGTGCGTTTTAGGGGGCGAATTGCAAGTATGCTTGAAGTCGGAACAGGCTTTCACGCAGAGCTTACCGGAAGGGAGAACATCTACCTCAACGGTGCAATTCTCGGAATGACAAAGGAAGAGGTTACTTCAAAAATAGACAGTATTATAGATTTTTCAGAGTGTGCAAAGTTTATTGACACGCCTGTAAAACGCTATTCTTCGGGTATGTTTGTAAAGCTCGCCTTCGCCGTTGCGGCTCATCTTGACGCTGAAATAATGATTATGGACGAGGTGCTTGCGGTAGGCGATATGCGTTTTCAGAAAAAATGTATAACTAAAATGCGTGCCCTTGCAGCCGAAGAGGACAGAACGGTTCTTTATGTTTCGCACAATATGAACACTGTCCGTGACCTCTGCGACAGATGCATAGTTCTTGACCACGGCAAAATTGTTTTTGACGGTGATGTTGAAGAGGGCATAAAAATCTATCTCGGAAGTGCAAACGAAAATTTCCGTGCTCTTGAATATGTCGGGAATGAGCATAAGCATTATGCCGACAGAAACGACCTTTGTCTGAAATTTGTAAGATATGACGGCAAAGAGAATAATATTTTCTATGATGACGAGCAGATTCTGCTTGAACTTATGTGGGAAAACAAGGCTGATATAGAAAACCTTTGTTTGCGTGTTGAAGTGAGCGATTACCGAAGATATCCGGTTACCGCATTTGTGATTGAAAATTTCTATTCGGGGAAAAAGGGCGAAACCCACACTGCAAAATTAAAAATAGATGTATCAAAAATTGTCCGTGGCGGATACTATACACGCTATGTTTTTTACAGCAGAAAAAACGATGCTGCCCCCTTTGAAACACTCGAAGTTGCTGACGGTTTGACCTTCAGAAGAAGAAAGCCGGACAAATATCAAAACACCTGGCAAAAATCATGGGGCAGTATTGAGATGAATGATATTGAAGTGTTATAATATTTAACCGCACATTACATTTATTTTTTCAAGAACATATCAATTTTGCAATAAAACAAGCGGCAGTTTAATTAGCTGTCGCTTGTTTTGTTTTATATTCTGTTATTTCAAATTACATCAAGCATTGACATAAAATTGCAAAGTAAAATATATCTATTTTTGCAGCTTATATGAAACCGTGTTTTCACTCAATGTGTAACCGTTTTGCTGTGCTTCAAGAACAATTTGCTGAATATTTTCCCACTGGGAATCCTTAGGTATATAAATATACTTTGGAATTTTTTTGCTGTTTACAGAATAATAGGAACGGAGTCTGTCAAGACTGTTTTGATTTTCTCCGGTTACATATGCAGAGAGTGTTCCGTAAGGAAAATCTTTTGCCGCAAGGTATGTCCAGGTTTTTTGTGTCAAAAACAAAATATTGCCCTTTTCAAGATTTTGATATTCGTTTATATCGTTATAAAGCTGCCCGTAGTTTTCTGCATTTGCGGAAGTAGTTTTTATTCCTTTTGCAGGACCGTCCTGAATTGTCTGTGACAGCTGACTCGGAGAACTTTCCCAAAAGCAATGCTCGGCTTTGATTGTGATTTGAAAACAAGCCTGCAAAACAATCAAAAATGCAGTAATTCCGAATGCAAAATATTTGCAGGGGACTGCATAATCAAGATTATCCGGACTTGCTTTCATTTCTTTAATCAGATTGCCGACAAAAACAAAGCCGGCTATATTTGACGCTGAACAAGCCATTGCTGTAACAAAGAAATATTGGTTTGAAGAGAAACAAAGTGCCACTGAATAAAGTATTCCGAGAATAAAGAGTGACGCGAAAAGTTCTCTGTTTTTGTTTTCCGAGAGAACATATGCCGTGATGCTCATAAAAATCATCGGGAACATAATTGCGTTGTAATAAACGCTTGTCATTGTCGGCATAAACATCACAAGCGCCAAAATAACAATTGCACTCGTCAGTATAAGATAAATTGAACGGTGCTGTTTTCTCTTTCTGTCAAGTATCATAACAATTGCCGTAGCACCGTATGCTATAAGCACATATTTAAAGTGGCTGTGACAATCAACAATGGTTTTAAAGTAGTAATTCATCTTCATCATAAATCCCATCTGAGGATGATCGGGGTCAGCCATAAGATAGGGGAGATTGGTGAAAATTTCATTTATGCTTACTCTTGAAAGCACAAATACAATGAAAATTACCGCAAGGATTCCCACACCCAAAGTGAACCACAGAAAAGTTTTAATTGAAAACAAGTCTGAATTAAATACATTTTTGTTGAGTGGGGTTTTCTTTATTAAACAGTGAGCTCCGACTGCGATAAGATACAGTACATAAGCTGCCGCAAGATACGGACAGCAGAGAACCGCACCTGCAAATGCAAGTCCGCTGATTATGAGCGGCAATTTTTTTGAATAATCGGCTGTTGCCATTAACACACCCGTGAGAGCAATGAGGTCAAGCCCCATTGTGTTATAGCTCAATGCCATAATGTCGAAAGGCGTAAAGAGGAAATAAAGCACACAGCCGAATACCGTGAAATAGCCGTATTTCTTAAGTCTTGAATAGATAATGCACACAACAACAGCGTGACAGATGACATAGAAAATTCTTGCCGCAAGAATTATTCCGACGGTTGACTGCGTAATTGTTGTGTAGAGCCACACAAACGGCAAAAGCAGGAACCCCGAAAGCTGAGTAAGATGCCATTCGTCACCGAGTAATGAATCGCCGAGAGTTAATCTGTGCGGAATTGTAAGGTAAAATGATTCGTCGTTGCCGCCAAAGCCGTAATAGCATTTCCAAAGTGAAAATCCTATTGCCAAAGCCATAAGTACAGCAAAAATTATGTGCTGATATTTGCCTTTGTCGGGCTTTGAACGCAAATCCCTGACCATTTTAACAGCCGACTTGAAACCGTCGATAAGAATCTTGGCAACAAGATTCATAATGAAAGACGCAGCAGCGGAAAGGACAAATACAATCGGGACTGTTACAAAGTAGAACGGAAGTCTGTCCGGCATTAAAATAACCTTTTCGCAAAGTATCGGATATACAATGCTGTCAAAAATAAATGAAATAAGATAAATTCCGAGAGCTAAATCCGAAACCTTCCAGAGTACAACTTTAGCTGCCTTTGGGATATTTTCGGTTTTGATTCTTTTAATTAAAAGGAACAGAAGCACCGACAGGACAAACGGTTCAAAGCCATACCAGTAAATATATGTACCGGATTTGAAGGTCGTTCCGTAACTTCTGAAAAAGTTAAATGTGCTGAATAAGAAGAGTGAGAAAACAAAAAGAATAAGCATTGTTCTTGTTTTCATTTTCAATCCGTATTCTCTTATGTAGCAGCCTACAAAGTAGTACGCAACGGGATAGAACCCCTGCCACCAGCTCGGCACAAGCTTTTGAAATTCATCGGATGATGTCGGGTTGGTCCACCAATCAAGCGAACCGAAATTGAAAATATTAAACAGTGACGGAACTATTGTCAAAAATACAACTGTAATCAAAAGCACTTGCTTTTGTTTTTTGTTTTTAAGCTTTCCGTAAGCAAGATTAAGAAACGGTGCAAGCAGAAACAAACCTATGTACATTTCAATGTACCAAGAGTAGTTAGAGCCAGTAAAATCAAGTGTTCCGAGAATAAATGATTTTAGGTTGAATATATCGCCCTGTGCAATGTTTTTGTAAATCATGCATGCAAGTGTTGAGATGACAAATACAACAAGTGTTTTGGTTACGCCTGAATAATACTTTTTGCTTAACTCTTTTTTGCTCATAAGATAACCCGTCAGCAGCATAAAAAGCGGAACGCAAACGGAAAACAGGGTTCTCATCACAACTGCAATGTACATCGGTTTGTCTTCAACAGTCTGACTGTAAAATCCGTTATGCAGAAAGAAATGAACCGACAAAACGGTAAATACTGCAATTATCCGCAGAATGTCCAGCGAGGAATCCCTCTTTTTCAATTTTTCGTAATCCATAATCCTTACCTTTCAAACTTGAAATTTGCAAATCATTGCATATACAACAATAATAGCACAATTTTGGCATTATTACAATAAATTGCAAACGAAAATATTGATTTTAAATAAAAAAGTTTGTAACGGTGTAACAGAGATTTTATTATAAAAAAACAAGTGACAGCCGAAACTGCCACTTGAAAAAATTTTTATGCCGTTGTCTGTTCGGCTGTGTGTTTCCCGGGCTTTTTCAATGAATCGAGAAAAGCCTTTGCGGTATCCATACCGTCAACCATAAGCAGTATAAACAGCGGTGTCATATTAAACAGATATCTTGACCTTGTTTCCCATAACAGGAAGAATAAAAATGCCGAAAATACAATTCCTTTGAGTAACAGCATTTCGTCAACTTCGGGTCTGACAAGAGTTTTAAGTGCCGAAATACAAATCATCAGCAGAATGAACATCTGCAAGGCTGAGCTGTAATTTTGGAAGGCCTTGTTATACTTTCCATTGATATGCAGAAAATCCATAAGAATATTATCATTTTTCGGTTTTTGGTTATGATACGAAATGTAATATGTACCGTCCTGCCATGTCCATACCGCTTTCTTTACCATATGATCATACAGACCGTCAATTTTATATTTCTTTACTCTTTCCTTGATAACCTTAACATTAGCGTCCTGCTTTTCTTGCTTTGAGTGGAATGAACGGGTGTAATAGTCATCGTGTTCATCGTATTTGCCAAGACCCTTAAGCCCCATCATAATCCAGTGAGTTACGGGGTACTCATACTCTTCATATTGCTGCTTTGTAATCGGATTGACAGCGTCAACGGCGGTATTGTAAGCAAATCCAATCGCACCGAATCCTGCCGTAAACACAAGTATAAGACAAATTGCTCTTTTTAATCTGAATTTCAAGAAAAGCAGTACAACCCCAACCGCAAACAGAATAATAATACTGCCCTTTACTTTGTATCCGAGGAAAACCAACGCACCCGCAGCACAAAGCTTTGCATACATACTTTTTCTGTTGTCACCCTGAAATGCGGAAACCATGAGATATACCGCTCCAATAAGAAACGGCATCGACATCGAATCACTGTAATAGTAGGGCAGATATGTGAGATAGGGCAAAAACAATGCACAAAAAGCAAGTACAAATACAGCCTTTCTGTTGCCGAAAAGTCTTTTTGCTGTAAATGCTGTCAGTATTACGGAAATGTTAATTGCAAAAATATTTACAACAACAGGTGCAAATTCAACAAAATGACCGGATATAAGGTAACTTAATCTTCCGACAAGCGATACAATCAAAAGTAACGCCATATTATTCGGATATCTTATAAGGTATTGATAATTGCGTGCATAATCCTGTTCAATGAGGTCGAAATTGCCGTGACTTGAAAAATACATAGCATATCTTCTGATGTTATGCAGGTCGGCAACAGGTTCAAAATCGGTAAGCATAGCAAAAATAAATTCAGCAATCAGAAGAATGCCGCAACCGATAAAAATAATCCTCTTAGTGTTTATATCGGTCAATTCAAATTTTGCTTTTGTTTTAATTCTTTTGCACCTTTTATTGCTTTTATCGGCGGTGTAATAAAAATAGAATGCACATATACCGACTGTCAGGACTGCGAAAATCAAAAGAATGAACATTTTTGAAAACGAATCAAATCTTCTGTCAACTTTTCCGTCAAAGCCTATAACAATAATGTTGATAAAAAGAAAAATGAAACATACCGAAAACAATCCGCCGAAAATTCTCGTCAGGACTTTTGCAAATTTATTACTGTTCATCGTCATCAAGCACTTTGTCAACAATAAATCGCGGTCTGCGCTTTGTTTCCATATAAATCTTTCCGATGTATTCGCCGATTACACCGATAGCAAGAAGCTGAAGACCGCCGATTGCCCAGATTGAACACAAAAGGCTTGACCAGCCGCTTACAGTCCAGCCGCAGAAGAAGCTGATGAGTGAGTAGATAATCATAATAAGACTGATGCCGAACACGATTCCACCGAGCCATGTAATCATTCTGATAGGCTGAATGCTTAGCGATGTAATGCCCTCCCAAGCAAGAGCGAGCATCTTCTTGAGCGGATATTTGCTTTCTCCCGCAAGTCTTTCGGAACGCTCATATGTTACGATATCAGATTTGAAGCCAATCATCGGAACCATACCGCGAAGGAAGATATTCGTTTCCTTGTATAACGAAAAAGCATTCAGCGCCCTTTTGCTCATAAGTCTAAAATCAGCGTGGTTAAAAATAACCTTTGCACCCATATGGTTAAGAATTTTGTAGAATCCTTCTGCGGTAAATCTCTTGAAAAATGTGTCTGTTTCTCTCTTGGAACGAACACCGTAAACCACATCGCAGCCGTCTTCGTACTTTGCAACCATTTCATCAAATGTATTGATATCATCCTGAAGGTCTGCGTCAATTGAAATAACAGCGTCAGCCTTGTCTTTAAGAGTCATAAGACCGCAGAGAAGCGCGTTCTGATGACCTCTGTTTCTTGAAAGCTTGATACCCTGAAAAACAGGATTTTCCGTATGCAGCTCCGAAATAATCTCCCATGTTCTGTCCTTTGAACCGTCATCAATAAACACAATGCGGCTGTCAGCAGAAATCTTACCCTCTGACATCATTGTGCTGTATTTGTTCAACAGCTTTCCTGCCGAATCTCTTAAAACCTCTTCTTCGTTATAGCAGGGTATAGCCAGATATAACTTAGTCATATAAAATATCCTCCCGAAAAATTGTCACTTATGCAGCTTGTCACAAGACAGACGAAAAAATCTGCCTTCTATCCGAGGTTAATTATAAGACCATATATTTTAAAAGTCAACAAACTTGATTGCTTTGTTACAAAATATTGTTATTTTATCGAAATAGAGAGGTGAAAACAGTATATTTATGAACAAAATCACAGATTTTTGTAACAATGCTGAAAAAGGATTGAATAATATTGTAACGGTTTTGTAATAAAAACTTTTATTTTTTTAAAAATGTGAAAATCCACTTGTAAAGAAAAAATAATTGTATTATAATGTTAGAAGTCAATAACCTATGGAGGTAGATTATAATGTCACAGACACAGAAATCAATTGCAGTATTAACAAGCGGCGGCGATGCCCCCGGTATGAATGCAGCTGTCAGAGCTGTTGTTCGTGCCGGTATAAATAAAGGAATGAAGGTTTACGGTGTTTACCGTGGATATAACGGCTTGCTCAACGGTGATGTTGAGGAAATGAACCTCAGAAGTGTTTCTGATATCATCGGAAACGGTGGCACAATGCTTTACACGGCAAGAAGCGAAGAGTACGCAACTCCTCAGGGTATTCAGAGAGCTGCTGATTTTTGCAGAAGCATCGGTGTCAGCGGCGTAGTTGTAATCGGCGGCGACGGTTCGTTCAGAGGTGCCCGTTGTCTTACAAACGCAGGCATTAACTGCATCGGCGTTCCGGGCACTATAGATAACGACATTGCTTGTTCAGAGTACACAGTTGGCTTTGACACCGCTATGAACACAGCTATTCAGATGGTTGACCGTATCCGTGATACAGCACAGTCGCATGACCGTTGCTCTATTGTTGAGGTTATGGGCAGACGCTGCGGTGATATTGCTCTTCAAACAGGTATTGCAACAGGTGCAACAGCTATTCTCGTTCCGGAGGTTCAGTACAACATTGAAAGAGATGTAATTGCAAGAATTGTCAACACTCAGAAAACAGGCAAAAAACACTTTATCGTTGTTGTTGCCGAGGGTGTCGGCGGCGTAAGAGATCTTGCAAAGTATGTTGAACAGCGTCTTGGCATTGAGTCAAGAGCTACAATCCTCGGCCATGTTCAGCGTGGCGGTTCCCCGACACTTCGTGACAGAGTTGTTGCAAGTGAAATGGGCTTTAAGGCCGTAGAGCTCCTTGAGCAGAATATCGGCAACAGAGTTGTTGCCATGCAGGGTGGAAAGATTGTTGACCTTGACATTAACGAAGCACTTGATATGCCTCGTGTATTTGATGAAGAGCTTTACAAGATTGCAATGACAATTTCTATCTGATTTAAATATCTCAAATTATTTCAGGGCGGACATTGTTCGCCCTTTCATTTTTTAATTTTTCGAAGGGAATAATTCACGATGCTTGAACAATCTCAAAAGCTGACTGACGGCTTAATTATCTATTCTGTACTTGTTTCTGACTATGAAAAGCCGGATTTCAAAAATGACGCGCTTGCCGGTGTTCGTGCCAATTACTTTAATTCAGGCTGTAAGGAGCAAAAAGAGATTACTGAAATTGAGCTTCACGGTATGGAATATAAGATGTCTTGCCTTATGCAAAAGGATGAACCGCTTTCTTGGAAGGTGACGAAGGACAGCCTCCCTTATCAGTCCGTAAAAAGGGCGACAGGCGGAGTTTATTCTGTCATTACCTACAATGACAGGGGTATTGTATTTAAAAGACAGTTCTTTGATCGCAATCATTTTTGGCTGCGTACAGAATATTTTGACAAAAATATTGCCGATAAGTTGATTACAAGAATTTATCCCCATAAAGTCAGCGGCATTGTAACGCTTGTAACCGAAGATATTGACGATAACGGTTTAACGACAGTTAAAACCCTTTTTCCCTCCGAAAAGCAGTCTGATAACGGTTCAAGAGTTTTGATTTATTCAAATGTCGGTATGCTGTGGTATGATGCGAGCTTTTTGCCGTCAGATATGCAGTTTACAGAGAAAAAATCATATGGCAACAGCGGATTTGTGTTCAATGATTCCTTATTCAAAGGTGATTTCTCAACGGATAATCCTTACGATTTGATTGCCTGCTCATATCTTTCCGACGCTGACATTTTGACAGATATTGATACTGAGAAAAAAGACGGCAAAAAAGATTACTCTGCTTACGATATAATTGAAAAGATTCTTGTTGAAGCACACAAAACAAATAAAGATTTGTTCGGTGAAATTATCAGTCATACTTCGGAAGAAAATTTTGAATCTGCAGATATTAAGATTATCAACAATGAAGCATCGGACGGCAAAATTGAGTCTGCCGAGGAAAAATCTGCTGATTCTGATATTTCGGCTGATACATCTGTTGACGCCAAAGCTGTTGAACTGCCGAAAGACTCGGAGAATACAGAGAATGAGCCTGATGATGTTGACAAAGAACTTGAATGCCGAACTGCTGACGAGCCGGCAGAAAGCTCGGATGAAATGTCTGTCGGTGAACAGGAAAAGGTTAATATCTGTGTGCCTTTCGGAGATGATGAATCTGCCAAAGAGAATTGTGATGAAAATGCCGAAATTGTAAGTGAGGATGAACCCCATTGTGATGTGGTGATTCTTACTAAATCGGGAAGATATACCTATTTCGGTAATCTTGATGAAAATAATTGCAGAACAGGCAGAGGCAGAACGGTATCGCCTGACGGATTCACATCCTACGAGGGTTATTATCGTGAGGATAAGCGAGAAGGTTTTGGAATCTGCTATTATAACAACGGCAGCATAAATTATGTAGGCAGCTGGACTGATAATTCACGCAGCGGCGGTGGTGTCGGCTACAGATTGAGTGACGGTACAATGCATGCGGGCAAGTGGAACAATAATACTCCTGACGGCTACGGTGCAAGATTTGATAAAGACGGCAATCTTATTGATGTGTGCAATTACAAAAACGGTGTGCGTACAGGTAAGAGCGTTTCGTTTGACAACAACGGCAACATAGTGGTTTCTGTCTATGAGAATGGGGAAAAGGTTTCCGAATTTCTTATTGATACAGAGGTGTAATTATGAATATAACAGAGGATAAGATGCTTGAATATCTGTCGAAAGCACTTGTAGTCGTAGCTGTTCTTGTAATCGGCTATGTGATTTCAAGGCTGATTTTGGCTTTGCTTAGAAAAATTCTTGACAGGTCACGAATGGACGGTACAGCCGAAGGCTTTGTATTGTCCGTTCTCAAGGTGATTTTCTATTTCATTGTTGCAGTAACTGCACTTGGGACAATCGGTGTGAATGTTGCGTCGCTTATTACGGCACTCGGTGCTGCAGCCCTTACGGCAGGTCTTGCGTTGCAGGATTTGCTGAAAAATGTTGTCAGCGGACTTGTGATTTTGATTAACAAACCGTTTGTTTCGGGTAATATTCTTGATTTTGAGGGAGTAAAAGGAACGGTTGAGGAAATCAATATTTTCTCAACAACCGTGCATACACTTGATAATAAGCTTGTGACGATTCCTAATTCAAGACTTACATCAAACAATGTTGTAAACTGCACAATGGTTGAGCAGAGAAGGGTTGACTGCACTTTCTCAATAAGCTATGATGACGATATTGACAAGGTGCGAGAGATAATTCTCAACCTTATATCAACTAATGAGATGATTTTAAAAGACCCCGAACCTACCGTAAGAGTCGGTGAGCATCTTGACAGCGGAGTGCAGATTAAAGTTTTTGCGTGGGCAAGCCCTGATGATTATTACGAGGTGTATTTTTTTCTGCAGGAAAATGTAAAAAAAGAATTTGACAAAAACGGTATTACAATTCCGTATCCTCATATAGTAATTGCAAAAGAATAATTTCGAAATCATTTTAAATTTAATATTACGCAAAATATTGTGAATAATAATGGTACTGTTAATTCAGTGCCATTTTATTTTTTATAAGGATTGATTAGTGTGAAAAAATTTTTAGGCTTAGTTGCCGTAGCTTTAATTTCAGCGTCTCTTATCACAGGTTGCGGCAATGATAAAAACGACAGTATGGCTGACACAACAAGTCAGACTTCACAAACATCAAATACGCAGGAAGCTTCCAAAAGTATAACTGAAAGCGGAGAAGTTTCAGATTCGGACGGTTTCATCGGTAACGAAGAAAATGAAACAGGAAATTCGGGTTCGGATATTATGGATGATATTGAGGACGGAATTGACGATATTATGGGTGACGGAGATAATAATAACTCTGATACTGTCACCAATCCCTCAGATACTGTTTTATAAAAAAACGGGACCAGCAGGACAAACTGCCTGCTGCTCCCGTTTTTAATGCGAAATATTTTGTTGGTTCGGGCTTCCGACAAAAATCATACTGCCTTGTCAAGATCATTCTTTAATTGACGGATAATCTTCTTTTCAAGTCTTGATATGTAGGATTGTGAAATTCCAAGCTTGTCGGCAACCTGTTTTTGCGTGTGCTCTTTTCGTCCGTTCAGTCCGAACCGCAATTCCATAATAAGACATTCACGGTCGCGAAGCTTTGAAACCGCCTGTAAAACCAAACTTTTTTCAAGCTCACATTCAATATTTCTGTTTACCGTATCCGGATCGCTCCCCAGAACATCACATAAAAGCAGTTCGTTGCCGTCCCAGTCGGTGTTCAGCGGTTCATCAATTGAAACCTCGTTTCTTAACTGCGATGATTTTCGTAAAAACATAAGGATTTCATTTTCAATACATCTTGATGCGTAGGTTGCCAGTTTAATATTCTTCTCCGGAGAAAATGTGTTTACAGCCTTAATAAGGCCAATCGTGCCTATTGAAATTAAGTCTTCTGCATTTGCGTTCGGAGTTTCAAATTTTTTTGCAATATAAACCACAAGTCTTAAATTGTGAACTATCAGCGGTTCTCTTGCCTTGTTGTCACCTTTTGCAATTTTCTGCATAATCAGCTGTTCTTCATCCTTTGACAACGGCGGAGGAAGAGTTTCACTGCCGTTAATGTAAAAAATTTCATTTTCAACAACCAATGCAAAGCGGATTTTTTGAATTACCTTCATAAGAAACATAGCACTACTCCTATTCTGTCAATTTTAAAAGCTCGTATGGGATAATTGCCTCAACATCTCCTTTCAAAACATTATCACATATGCCTATGTAAATATTGTTATCAATTTTCCTGCCGTCAATTTTAACCTCATCGGGAGGAAATCCCTTTACAATTCCGTTTCCGCCAAGGCTTTCAAAGGGAATAACCCTTGTTTTAGTTTCACTCGGAACGAATCCGTCAAAGAGTTTTCTTTCTGCAACAATAACATAATTTCCCGAAAACGGTTCAGTAAGATTACATCCCGTATCAGCTTTTGCCGAAAAGAAAAAGACTTTTTCATTCACCTTGATTTCAACTTTGCAAATATCTGAGCTGTTACCGCTCTTCGTCAATATTTTCACCAATCTGAGAATATAATAACAGACAAGAGTTAAAATAATCAGGAGGACGGGCGAAATGTTAAAATACACTATGTCATTATATACTTCCATACCTTTTGGTTTGAAGGCGTTGTATAGAAATAACATAATCCCGCAAAAAGAAAACGACAGAGAAAGAAAAACGGCGGTTCTCTTAATAAACTTTTTAGGCGGAGCTTTGCCAAATGCAAAAAATACAATCGCAGCAGCACATAAAATATCAATAGGTATGTTCAGAATGAACGGCAGAGGGGGAAGAAGTGCAATCAAGCTTTGCACTCCCCCGAAAAATGAGGCAAAAAGCATTCTTTTAAATGAAGTATTGATGCAAAGTGCTTTTTTGGTGCATAAAATGAGTATGAAATCAATGAAAATATTCACCGTAAAAAGTACATCTATGTAAACGGATTTCATTTTGCACCCCCTGAGAGTGTTTCGTTTAGTGATATTATCTCATAAGCAGAAAATAATTATTGTCAAAATATGGTCAGGAGGAAAAATATTGCTTGCAGGTTTTATAATCGGCTTATTTGTCGGAGGAATTATCGGAGTAAGTGTAATGTGTCTTTTGTATTACACGAGGGATTGACAAAAGAAAAGCGTGCAGTCTGAAATAAACTGCACGCTTTTTGCATATTTTATTGTATTTTGATTATGATTTAAGATTTCTTGCTCCAAGGAAGAGTACTGCAAGCATACCCGAACCAACATGACTTCCGATAACAGGACCGATGTTTGTGACAATGATTTCTTTACACTTGCCCTTTATTGCCTTTTTAAGCTCCTCCGCACCTTCGGGATTATCTGCATGTGCAATCATAACAACGCTGTTTTTTAAATCCTCGGCGTCCCTCTCAAGATGTTTTACGAGAGAAGGAACAACATTGCTTTTACCTCTGATTTTTGCAACATTGACAAGGCGGCCTTCATCGTCAACACTGAGAAGCGGCTTAATCTGCAAGGCTCTGCCGAATGTAGCGGAAACAGCTGAAATTCTTCCGCCTCTCTTAAGGTGGTCAAGGTCTTCAACAACGAACCAATGACAAACCTTAACACGGGTTTCTTCAATGTATTCCCTGAGTTCGTCGATTCCGGCTCCTTCGCTGTATTTTTTGCCGGCAAGGTAGATGAGAAGTCCAAGACCGGCAGAGTCACAAAGTGAGTCGATTACAATGATTTTTCTGTCAGGATAAACATTCTGTAAATCCTTAACTGCCATCATACAAGTGTTGTAAGTTCCGCTCAAGCCTGTTGAAATGCCGGTGTAGATAATGTCCTTGCCTGCTTTAAGGTAGTTTTCAAAGCTTTTGTAAAAGCTGTCATAGTTAATCTGCGTTGTTTTTGAATCAACACCGCCTTTAAGCTTATCGTAAAATTCCGAAAGGCTCATCATTCTGCAATCGGGATAGTGAAGATAAGACTTGTCCTCCATATGAAATTCCATAGGAAGAACTTCAACTCCGATTTCATTGATAAGCTCCTGTGTGAGGTCGCAGGAGGCATCTGTCATAAATACATAATTCATAATTATCGCTCCTTTTCTGCGAAAATATTATAAATCAATTCTAACAAATTATGATATAAATGTCAATGAATATACACCCCTCCTTTTTCATATATATATGTATCAAGCACAGCTTTCGGAGGGGTTATAAATGAATTGCAGATTTACAGATTTAAGACATAAGGAAGTTATAAGTGCCTGTGACGGTACGAGGATTGGCTTTATTGACGATGTTATTGTTGACACCAAGTGTGCAACTGTTGTGTCAATTGTTATTTTCGGAAGACCGGGATTGTGCGGCTTGATAGGAAAATGTCAGGATTACATAATTCCGTGGGAGAAAATTGAACTCATCGGAGAGGATACCGTAATCATCAGCTGTCAGACTCCAAAGCCAGTAAAAAAGCCGAAAAAACCTCATTTTGGGGCTAAATTTTGAATTTTTGCAAATTTTCGCATTAAGGCAAAATAACCTAAGAAATTATCTATTATTTATGCATACTGCACAAATCATTATTTTTTTAAGAAATTAAAATTGAGTAAGTAACATTTTGGTTACAATTGTTACAATTTATCTTCCTGTATCAAACTTGCATTTTTCAAAAGTTTGTGCTTTAATACAATTGCAATTGTGTGTTTGATAAAATTTTACGACTAAAGGACTTGGCACATTTTCAAACAGACAACTACATCTTGTATTTGTATCTGCTTTTGACAGCAGTTATTGTAGTTATCTTAATGTGCAAAAATCACAGGGAGGATAAATTTTTGAGAGCGACAAACTATAAACACTACGGATGTGACAACAATTCGGTGAGTCCGAAAAGAACCCGCAAAACCGAAAAGAAGTCAAAACGCAAGGGCTTTAAGGCTTTATCTTATGCCATTGCGGTATCTCTGGCGGCAGTTGCTCTTGTTGTTCCGACAACAACTCTTGCTCCGGATGTAGACGCCTTTGAAGACAGCCGTGCTGCTTCACTTGCAGTCGGTAGCATCAACGACTTCTCACTTGTTATCACAGATAACTGCGTTGAAGAAACAACTGTTCCCGTAACCCAAGAGATTACAACATCCGCAGCTGCTACACAGAAGACAACCGAAAAGAAAACTAAATCTGCAAAAACTGCTAAAACTGCAAAAAAGTCTGAAGCTTCACAGACCTCTAAAAAGACTGAAAGCTCAAAGTCAGAGCCTTCAGAGTCCGAGGTATCACAGCAGATCACACAAAGCTCTGCAAGCAGCAGTGCATCTTCTTCGGACGACAGCAGTTCAGCATCTAATTCTTCGGATTACAGCTACACAGATAACATATCAGATTCATCAAACGATCAGAGCGGTTATCTTGTAAGCATCAGCAATCCCGATCCGTCATACAGTCCTTCTCCTGTTTCTCTCTCAAGCTATGACAGAGAAAAATTAGAAAGACTTGTAATGGGCGAAGGTGGTTCAATGGGCTACGTAGGCTGCGCTCTTATTGCTCAGTCGATTCGTGACGCAATGAACCGTTCAAACACAACATCAATTGACAGAGTTATTTCGGAATACCGGTATTACGGTTCTACAGCTTATGCACCCAGTCAGGAAGTTAAAAACGCTGTTTCTTTTATTTTTGATCAGAACGGCTCGGCGGTTCAGCACAGAGTTCTTTGCTTCTACACCGGCTCCAGCAGCTGGCATGAGTCACAGAATTACATCACAAGCATAGGTTCTGTGAAATTCTTTGATTTATGGTATTAAGACCGGTTTACGGAATACAATTTAATTATCAATAAAAAAATCAGGTGTTTTTGAAAAAAGTCTTCGAAAACACTTGATTTTTTTTATTTTTATGGTATAATATACGAGCAATTCGCACGCTGATGTCTGTCGGCAGGGTGGCAAATTCAAGGGATTTGCTTGATGGCTGATAAAAACAAAGGCACAGCGGAGGTTTTAACCTAAGGAGGATTTTTATTATGGCAGTAGTTTCAATGAAACAGCTTCTTGAAGCAGGTGTACATTTTGGTCACCAGACAAGAAGATGGAACCCTAAGATGGCTGAGTACATTTTTACTGAGCGTAACGGTATTTACATTATCGACCTTCAGAAGAGTGTAAAGAAGCTTGAAGAGGCTTACAACTTTGTTCGTGAGCTTTCGGCAGAAGGCAAGAGCGTTCTCTTTGTAGGTACAAAGAAGCAGGCTCAGGATTCTGTTAAGGAAGAGGCAGAGCGTGCAGGTGCTTATTATGTAAACGCAAGATGGCTCGGCGGTATGCTCACAAACTTTGCAACGATCAGAAGAAGAATTGCCCGTTTAAAGCAGCTCCGTGCTATGCAGGAAGACGGCACTTTCGATCTTCTCCCTAAGAAGGAAGTTATCAAGCTCAATCTTGAGATTGAAAAGCTTGAGAAATTTATGGGCGGCATCAAGGATATGACAGAAATGCCGGGCGCACTCTTTATTGTTGACCCGAGAAAAGAAAGAATTGCCGTTTCAGAGGCAAAGAAGCTCAATATTCCTATCGTTGCTATCGTAGATACAAACTGCGATCCTGATGAGATTGATTATGTTATCCCCGGCAACGACGACGCTATTCGTGCAGTAAAGCTTATTGCAGGTGCAATGGCTAACGCTATCATCGAAGGCAGAGAAGGTCAGATGGGTGCAGCAGCTGTTGAAGAGGAAGAAACAGCTGAATAATCGTTTGTGATTATAACCTCATTTATATATATTTATTTGAAAGGATGTTTTCATAATGGCAGCATTTACAGCTCAGGATGTAAAAGCATTAAGAGAAAAAACAGGCTGCGGCATGATGGATTGCAAGAAGGCACTCACTAATGCTGATGGCGATATGGATAAAGCAGTTGACTTTTTAAGAGAACAGGGCCTTGCTAAGCAGGCTAAGAAGGCAAGCAGAGTTGCAGCAGAGGGTGTTGCATATGCCTGCACAAGCGATGATCTTTCAGTAGGCGTTGTTGTAGAAGTTAACGCTGAAACTGACTTCGTTGCCAAGAACGATTCATTTATGGATTTCGTTAAGGCTTGCGCTAACACAATTATCGAACAGAACCCTGCTGACGTTGAGGCTCTCCTCACACTTAAGGCATCAGGTTCAGATCAGACAATTGCTGAAATGCTTCAGGAAAAGGTTCTCACAATTGGCGAGAATATTCAGATTCGTCGTTTTGAGCGTATGGAAGGTGCTTGTGTTGCTTATGTACACGCAGGCGGTAAGATTGGCGTTCTCGTTAACTTTGATACAGACCTCGCTGCAAAGCCGGAGTTTGTTGCATACGGCAAGGATGTTGCAATGCAGATTGCAGCTCTTAACACTCCTTACCTCAATGAGAGTGAAGTTCCTGCAGAAATCATTGAGCATGAGAAAGAAGTTATGCGTCAGCAGGTAATCAACGAAGGTAAGCCCGAGCAGATTGCCGACAAGATTGTTATGGGTAAGATTGGCAAGTTCTACAAGGAGAACTGTCTTCTTGACCAGGAGTTCGTTAAGGACAATAAGATCAACATCAAGCAGTACACACAGAATACTGCTAAGGAGCTTGGCGGTTCTATCGAAATCAAGAAGTTCGTTCGTTTTGAAAAGGGCGAAGGCATTGAAAAGCGTCAGGACGACTTTGCTGCAGAAGTTGCAAGCATGGTTAAATAATTGTTTTGACATCCAAAGCATAATATTCGGAGCAGAGATTAAATTCTCTGCTCTTTTTGTTTGCCTGAAATTAAAATTGACAATAAAAATACGGAACAGAAATCTGCTCCGTACTATCATTTATTGAATATCCAGCTTTCAATCTTGTCACCGTCAACCATAAAGGCTTTGTCAGCAATTTCAGCAAGCGGCGAATCGCTGTAACTGTCCGAATAAAAGCTGTCAATTTTACCGTTGGGAAAAGCCTCGTAAAACCGTTTCACCTTTTCCTTGCCGTGGCAGTTAACTCCGGTGTATTTTCCGCTTTGCATATTAACCTTTGATGCAATAAGATTTTTGATTTTAAGCCTTTCACAAACGGGTTTTAGCAAAAACTCGGGTGATGCCGAAATAATTACATCGTCATCTTTCTTTTGTTCAAGATAAAACGGCTTTATATTTCCAATGTATTCCTTCCAAAAGTCTTTTACATCTTTTTCGGTATCACAAAATGCAAGAAATCTGTACATTTTTTCTTTAAATTCAGTTTTTGTACCTTTTTTAAACACATAAAATTTCAAAAACGCCCCAAAAAGCGATGGGGCGAGTGTGATAATTTTTTTATGCCTTTTAAGGCAGAATAAATAGAAGTCGGCTGTTGAGTCACCGTAATAAACGGTTTTGTCAAAATCATATGCATTCATAATATATAAATTCCTTTGTTATGCCATCCTTAAAATTAAATTCTTTGTTGTGAACCTCTACCATTATAGTATGAGAGCGTAATTTTTGCAACCTCTCCTGCAAGGAATGCCCTTGTTAGCCGAATGTTTAAAAATATCCTTAATCCCCAAAGTAAGTTCCGCAGCAAAAAGAGGAGAAACTTACTTTGGAAATTAACTTTATTCAAAAAACCGCCACTAAACCTTTACAAACCCCACAAGATATTGTATTATATTAGTAATTATAATTTATCGTGGGGTGTTATGTATGAAGCCGAAATATAAAAGAGTATTATTAAAACTTTCAGGCGAATCGCTTGCAGGTGAAATGAAACACGGCATTGATTTTGAAACTGTTCTCAAAATCTGCAAGCCTATCAAAGAATGTGTTGACGCAGGCGTAGAAGTCGGCATAGTAGTAGGCGGAGGCAACTTCTGGCGTGGCAGAAGTTCAGGTGAAATGGACAGAACAAGAGCCGACCATATGGGTATGCTTGCAACAACAATCAATGCGCTCGGTGTTTGTGACGCACTTGAACAGCTTGGTGTTAATGTTCGTGTTCAGACAGCTATCGCTATGCATCAGATTGCTGAGCCGTATATCAGAAACAAGGCTGTTCTTCACCTTCAAAAGGGAAGAGTAGTAGTGTTTGGCTGCGGAACAGGCAACCCGTTCTTCAGCACAGACACAGCAGCGGCTCTCCGTGCAGCTGAAATTGAGGCAGACATTGTTATGAAAGCTACTATGGTTGACGGCGTTTATGACAGCGATCCTAAGAAAAATCCAAACGCTAAGAAATATGACACAATTTCATTTCATGAGGTTCTCAATAAGGATCTTGCTGTTATGGATAGCACAGCTGCATCCCTTTGTAAGGACAACAATCTGCCTATCCTTGTATTCAGCATTGATGACCCTGAAAACATCTACAAAGCTGTTTGCGGTGAAAATATCGGTACTATCGTAACAGCTAACGACTAATTCAATTGATTATTTTACTGACTTTTTAACAATAATTATTATACAGGAGGCATAAATATGCAGACACAGTTAAAAAAAGCCGGCGAAACCATGGACAGACGCCTTGAGCATATGCGCAGGGAATTTTCGGAAATCAGAGCAGGCAGAGCAAATCCCGCAGTTCTTGATAAGGTAAAGGTTGACTACTACGGCGCGCCCACACCCGTGAACCAGCTTGCTGCTGTTTCTGTTACAGAAGCAAGAACTCTTACAATTCAGCCATGGGATGCGTCTGTATTAAGACTGATTGAAAAGGCTATACAGACTTCTGACATCGGTATCAATCCGCAAAATGACGGTAAGGTTATCCGTCTTATCTTTCCACCGCTCACAGAGGACAGAAGAAAAGAAATCGTAAAAGATGTTCAGAAGATTGCCGAAGAAACCAAGGTTCAGATTCGTAATGTACGCCGTGAACTTATCGACAAGCTTAAAGCTATGAAGAAGGACGGCGAGCTTACAGAGGACGATCTCAAGCAGGGCGAAAAGAAAGCTCAGGAACTTACAGATAAGTATGTCAAAGAAGTTGAGAGCGTTTCTGCAGTAAAGCAGAAAGAAATTTTGGAGATGTAATATGGCTTTTTTCTCAAAGAAAAAAGATGAGCAGATTGGGGTTACAGACCTCAATCTGCCTTCGCATATCGGAATTATTATGGACGGCAACGGCCGTTGGGCAAAGAAAAGAGGACTTCCGAGAAAAGCAGGTCACCGTCAAGGTGCGAAAACTTTCAGAACCATAACAAGATACTGTTCTGATATCGGAATAAAGTACCTTACCGTATATGCTTTTTCAACCGAGAATTGGAAAAGACCGCAGGATGAGGTTGAGTCACTTATGTCGCTTTTTAAATCATACCTCAATGAAGCACTTGAAGATTTTAAAGACGACAGTATTGTGGTAAAATTCATCGGTGACAAGTCAGGCTTTAACGATGAACTTCGTGAGCTTATGATTGAAAACGAAGAGAGTTCAAAAGACCGTGACGGTATGGTTCTTAATATTGCTATGAATTACGGCAGTCGTGACGAAATTGTCAGAGCTGTTAAAAATATTTCTGAGGATGTCAAAATCGGCAAAATTTCTTCCGACGACATAACAGAAAATCTCTTTTCAAATTATCTTTACACCGCAGGTCAGCCCGATCCGGACCTTATTATCAGACCGAGCGGTGAATACAGAATTTCAAATTTCCTTTTGTGGCAGTCTGCTTATACGGAATTTGTAATAATGAACAAATTATGGCCTGATTTTCAGAAATCAGACCTTGACGAAGCATTAAAAATATACTCCTCCAGAAACAGAAGATACGGCGGAGTTTGATGAGAGTTGATATAAAATGAAATCCCTCAAGCCTCGGCTGCTGACAGCCGTAATAGGAATACCACTACTGCTGATTGTTCTGTTTGTATCGGAACTTTGGCTCCCGTTTACAGGCATAGTCATAGGAGCATTTTCGGCATTTATGACAGGTGAGTATCTGCACGCAAGGAAGATGCTTTATAAATTTCACCTTTCCATACCTTGTATAGTTTTTTCTTTTCTGCTTTCTATTTTGGTTACAACAAAGTTCCTGTATATTTTGATTTTTGCATTCATATTAACAGCCTTTGCAGTAATGATTTTCAAACACGAAAAGACAAACTATGCAGATGTTGCATATTCAGTGTTCGGAACTTTTTTAATTTCTTTTGGAATGAGTGCCATCCCGATTGCCTGTGCATCATCTGTATCAATTACTTTCTGCTATATATGTATTTTTGCATTACCGTGGATGGCAGACGCAGGCGGCTTTTTTATCGGAGCATCGTTCGGCAAGCATAAACTTTGCCCGAAAATCAGTCCTAAAAAGACTGTTGAGGGTGCAATCGGCGGAATACTTTTTTGTGACCTTACAGCCGTAATCATCGGTCTTATATTTAGTTTTTGGGTTATGCCTGACGCCAACATCAACTTCTGGGCATTGATTCTTCTCGGTGTAATTGACGCTCCTGTATCAATTCTCGGTGATTTGAGTTTTTCTCTTATCAAAAGAAGCTACGGGATTAAGGACTACGGCTCAATTTTTCCCGGTCACGGCGGAATGCTCGACAGGTTCGACAGCATAATATTTACTGCACCCGTTTTTGTTGCAATCAATCAATTCATACCTTTCATAACAGTGGGGTAAACTAAAATGATAAATTCACTTTCCATCCTCGGATCAACAGGCTCAATCGGAACACAAACGCTTGATGTTGTAGATAAACTCAATTTAAAGGTTTCTGCACTTACTGCGTCAACAAACATAAAACTTCTTGAAGATCAGGTACGAAAGTATAAGCCTGAGCTTGCGGTAGTTTTTGACGAAGAAAAAGCCAAAGAATTAAAAGACAATATAAAAGATACAAGCACCCGTGTTTTAAGCGGTATGGACGGACTTATTGAGGCGGCAACGCTTGAAAATGCCGATCTTGTTGTAAATTCGGTTGTCGGAATGGTAGGCTTAAAGCCTACGCTCGCAGCGGCAAACGCTAAAAAAGATATTGCTTTTGCAAACAAGGAAACGCTTGTAACAGGCGGTAAGCTTGTTTGTGACGCGGTAAAGAAGAACGATGTAAAGCTTCTTCCCGTTGACAGCGAACATTCAGCCATTTTTCAGTGCTTACAGGGTATGCCTGAGAAAAAAATGCTTAAAAAGCTCATTCTTACAGCTTCAGGCGGTCCTTTCTTCGGAAAAACAACCGAAGAGTTAAAGAATGTAACAGTTAAAGAAGCTCTTAATCATCCAAATTGGAGTATGGGTGCAAAAATAACCATCGACTCTGCTACAATGATGAACAAGGGACTTGAAATAATTGAGGCAAGGTGGCTTTTTGATGTACAGCCGGAAAACATTGATGTTGTTGTACACCGTGAAAGCATAATACATTCTCTTATTGAGTATGTAGATAATTCCGTAATTGCACAGCTGGGACTTCCCGATATGAGAATCCCGATTCAGTACGCAATTACATATCCCGAAAGATATGAATCACCTGTCGGCGAATTAAGTCTTGCTCAAATCGGCAAAATGACTTTTTTTGAACCCGATTATGAAACCTTCAAGTGCCTTAGAGCCTGCAAAAAGGCTCTTTCGCTCGGAGGTGTTGCAACAGCTGTTGCAAACGGTGCTAATGAGGAGGCTAACCGACTTTTCAGAGAGGGTAAAATCACTTTTCTTGAAATCGGCGACCTTGTTATGGGTGCAATTGATAACATAGACAATTTTGAGCCTACATGCGTTGATGATGTATTGAAGGCGGATAAACTTGCAAGAGAGTATGTACTCTCTATGCTATAATTTGCGGTAATATTTTTCATTGCTGTCTTTGCGGCGGCAATGAATATTTTGGAGTTGATTTATTTTAATGCAAATTTTAACAGTTGCGGCTCTCATTGTAATAGGAATATTACTTTTTGAGCTTATAATTTTTTCTCATGAATTTGGTCATTTTATTACCGCAAAGCTTTCGGGTGTAAAGGTAAATGAGTTTGCACTCGGTATGGGACCGAAAATAATCAGCTTTGTAAAAGGTGAAACAAGGTACTCGCTTCGTCTTTTTCCGATAGGCGGTTACTGTGCCATGGAGGGCGAGGATGAGGACAGCGAAGAAAAAGCCGCGTTTAATAATGCAAAAGTATGGAAGAGAATGATTATCATAATCGCAGGTGCGGTTATGAATATTCTTCTCGGTTTTGTTATGATGTTTGCCTTTACCGTTCAGGCTGACAGCTTCAGCTCTACAACCGTATCTCAGTTTCAGCCTAATGCGTTCACAGCCAATACAGGCTTGCAGACGGGGGATAAGATTGTCGAAGTGAACGGTTATTCAATTTGGAATTCAAGAGATTTGCAGTTTGCAATCTCAACACTTCCGTATGAAACTGTAGAAGGCAGCACACTTGAAGTGTACAAAGAAAGAGCGACATCTGCCGCCTGCGGAGTGTACAATAAATATGCCAATGACAAATCCCTTTCACAAGATGAACTTCAAAAATACTACAACGCTCTCTCAGAGGGTTGTTCAAAGATAAATAAGGCTGCAAGCAAAGAAGAGGCTGAAAAGCTTCTTGACGAAGCTTGTAAGTCAATTTATGCGCTTGACAAATCATATGATATGTCAAAGTATAAAACACCCGAAATAGACACAACTACATCAAGACCGAGATTTATGGCTGATGTAAAGGTTGTCCGTGACGGCAAAGAAATAACGCTTGAAAATGTACAGTTCTTCACCTATTATGCCGATGACGATGCCGAAAAGAAGAACAAACCAACCGTTGCTTTTGACTTTGCGGTTGAGCCTATTGAAAAAAATGTCGGCACGGTTCTTACGGAAACATTTACAGAAACCTGCTCAATGGCAAAAACTGTGTGGACTTCGTTTGTATGGCTTGTACAGGGAAAATTCGGCTTCAATGATATGTCTGGTCCTGTCGGTATCGCAACTGCGGTAACTCAGGTTGCATCCATGGGTCTTGAAACAGGTTTTGCAGACGCGGTTAATAACATTCTTTTTGTAATGATACTCATAACGGTAAACCTCGGAATTGTTAATATGCTTCCGTTTCCTGCTCTTGACGGCGGAAGATTCCTGTTCCTGCTGATTGAATGGATATTCAAAAAGCCGATTCCGAGAAAAGCAGAGCAGGTTGTAAATACGGCAGGACTTGTACTGCTGCTTGCATTTATGCTTATTATTTCGGTAAAAGATGTATTCCAACTTGTAACGGGAACTTTTCCCGGTATGTAGATAAACGGAGGAAAACCTTATGGGAAGTAAAATTCAGGTAACTGCCGGCAATGTAAAAATCGGCGGCGGTGCTAAAGTAAGCGTTCAGTCAATGCTCAATATTCCCTCAACCGATATTGAGGATTCTGTAAGACAGGCAAAACAGCTTGAAGCGGCAGGCTGCGAAATCATTCGTGCCGCCATTCCTAATAAAGATGCAGTAAAGCTTATTCCTGCCCTCAAAGAGGCTGTAAGCGTCCCAATTGTAGCCGATATCCATTTTGACTATAGGCTGGCTCTTGAGGCTTGTGCTGCGGGAGTTGATAAAATACGAATAAACCCGGGCAACATCGGTTCCGATGACAGAGTAAAAGCAGTTGCCGATGCCTGCAAACAGCGTGGCATTCCGATAAGAATCGGCGTTAATTCAGGTTCGCTCGAAAAAGAAATACTTGCAAAATACGGTCATCCCACACCCGAGGCTCTTTGCGACAGTGCCTTGTACCATGCATCACTTCTTGAAAAATTTGATTTCAACGATATTGTTCTTTCAATGAAAAGCTCGACCGTTTCTACAATGATCAAAGCCTATGAGCTTGCCGCAGAAAGATGTGACTATCCGCTCCACCTCGGTGTTACAGAGGCAGGAACGGAAAGAATGGGTATTATCAAATCTTCTGCCGGAATCGGTGCATTGCTTCTTCACGGTATAGGCGATACAATCAGGGTTTCCCTCACAGCCGATCCTGTAAAGGAAGTTTATGCCGCTCATGATATTCTCAAGGCTCTTGACATTGAGAAAGACGGAGTTCAATTCGTTTCATGTCCGACTTGCGGAAGAACAAGAATTGACCTTGTGAAGATTGCAAACGAGGTTGAAGATAAGCTCAGAAACTGTAAAAAGAATATCAAAGTAGCGGTAATGGGTTGCGTTGTAAACGGTCCGGGAGAAGCAAGAGAAGCTGATATCGGCATCGCAGGCGGTGAAGGCTGCGGTCTTGTATTTAAAAAAGGTGAAATCATCCGTAAAGTCCCCGAAGAAAAACTCGTTGACGCACTTATGGAAGAGGTAGAAAAATTATAATCCGTCAGACGGACGGATAGGGCTTTGCTACGATAAAAGCAGAAGGAAATATATGAAAACATTAGGAGAAGTCTTTTCCTCCCAGTTTGGCATAAATCTGCCGCAACAGGCTTCAAAGGGAGAATTGACACAACTTGATATCAATAAACAATCCCGTTTAATAATTTTGTCAGTTAATTTCAGCGAACTTATCGGTCGTGATTTGCTTTTTGAAGCCGAAAAAAGCATCACAAAGGTTCTTGCATACCACGCCGTAATCAAGCCGCATTTTCCGACAGAGTTGTTTTCTGCCGATTATTTTCCCCAGCTCTACACAGCTGTAAGGCGAGATATTCCAAGCATTAACGGAACTCTCAACAATGCCGAGGTTAAGTTTGAAAACAATACTCTGACAATCAATCTTCTCAACGGCGGAAAAACACTTCTTGACAGTAAAGGTTTTGATAAGGCGCTCGTAAAGCAGATTTACGAAGAGTTTAACCTTCACATTTCCGTAATTTATACAGGTACATTTGAGGTTGAAGAAAACAACGAAGAATACAAAGCGGCAATTCAGAACGCTCAGGAGAAAATCAATCGGGAAAATCTTCAAAAAGCTGCTGAATTCTATCAGGAAGAGGCTGAAACTGCAAAACAAAGGGAAGAAACACACGCTGAAAACACTACTGCCGAAATTGAAATTCGTGAGGGTAAATTCTCAACTCCTCAGATTGTTCAATCCTCAATCCGTCCTTTATACGGAAGGTCGATTAGAGGAAAGATGATTCCAATTTCATCAATTTCAGGTGATTCGGGAAGAATCGTTGTATGGGGTGATGTATTTGATATTGAAAAAAAAGTTACTAAAAGCGGTGACAAAAATATTTTCACTATCGACATAACCGATTACACAGGTTCAACAACCGCTAAGATATTCAATTCAATTAAAGAATCAGCCGTAATTGACAACATCAAAAAGGGCGACACAATTGTTGTTCAGGGCGATGTTGAATACGATAAATACGCAGGTGAGCTTGTTGTCAATGCCCGCTCGGTCGGCACTGCCCAAAAAGTCAAGGTGGTTGATAATGCCGAGAAAAAGCGTGTTGAGCTTCATATGCATACAAATATGTCACAGATGGACGCCGTGACATCGGCAGGTGACCTTGTAAACCGTGCTTATCAGTGGGGACACAAGGCAGTTGCGATTACAGACCACGGTGTCGCACAGGCATTCCCCGACGCAATGAAGGCCGCAGACAAAATCAATAAGGACGAAGAAAAAATCAAAGTCATCTACGGTGTTGAGGCATACTTTATGGATGACCTTGTAGAGTCCGTAAAAGGTGATGCCGACACAGGTTTTGACGGCACATTCATCTGCTTTGATATAGAAACAACAGGTCTTTCAGCCGCCCGTGACAAGATTACCGAAATCGGCGCAGTAAAGGTTGAAAACGGTATAATTACCGATAAATTCTCAACTTTTGTGAATCCCGAAATGCCGATTCCGCAGAAAATTACTCAGCTTACAGGAATTACCGATGAAATGGTAAAGGACGCTCCTTCACAGAGCGAGGCTGTCAGTGCATTTTTGGAGTTTGCCGGTGATAATGTTCTTGTTGCACACAACGCACCGTTTGATACATCATTCATTGCAAAAGCCTGTGAAGATATGGGAAGGGAGTATAACTACACTTCAATTGATACGGTTGCAATTTCAAGAGCAATTCTCACCGATATAAAGAACTGCAAGCTTGACACCGTTGCAAAATTTTTAAGACTTGGTGAGTTCAATCACCACAGAGCAACCGACGATGCCGAAATGCTCGCAAAAATTTTTATAACCCTTTGCCGACGACTTACAGATGATTTCGGCATAACAAAAACTAATGACATTAACACAAAGATAGCAGGCGGAGATTTTAAAAAGCTCCCAACCTATCATCAAATTATTCTTGTAAAGAATAAAACTGGTCTAAAAAATCTATACAGACTTATTTCTTACAGTCATCTTAATTATTTCTATAAAAAGCCGAGAATCCCCAAAAGCGAGCTTGTAAAGTACCGAGATGGACTCATTATCGGTTCTGCTTGTTGTGCAGGTCAGCTTTACATGGCAATTCTTGATGGCAAGCCGTGGGGCGAACTCAAGCAGATTGCATCATTCTATGATTATCTTGAGATTCAGCCTGCTGGCAACAACAGCTTTATGATTCGTGACGGCAGATTTGATTCTGTTGACGAGCTTCACAAAATCGACTCCACAATTATTAGGCTTGCTAAAGAACTCGGCAAACCGGTATGCGCAACCTGCGACGTTCATTTTATGGATCCGACTGACTCTGAATTCAGAAAAATTCTTATGGCAGGTCAGGGATATAAGGATGCTGATCAGCAAGCTCCGCTTTATTTCAGAACAACCGCCGAAATGCTCAAGGAATTTGAGTGGCTCGGAAAAGATAAAGCATATGAGTATGTTGTGGAGAACCCAAACAAAATTGCCGATATGTGCGAATATATCAGACCTATTCCAAAGGGTACATTCCCGCCTAACATTGAGGGCGCACAGGAACAGCTTATTGATATTACATGGAAAAGAGCAAAAGAGAAATACGGTGATCCATTGCCTGAAATCGTAAAGGCAAGACTTGACAAGGAGCTTAATTCAATAACAACCTACGGATTCTCCGTGCTTTATATGACTGCTCAAAAGCTTGTTGCAGACAGTGAAGCACACGGCTATCTTGTCGGTTCAAGAGGATCTGTAGGTTCATCGTTCGTAGCTACTATGTCGGGTATTTCTGAGGTTAATCCGCTTTGTCCGCACTATGTATGCCCAAACTGTAAACACAGTGAGTTTATCACAGACGGCAGCTACGGATCAGGCTTTGATATGCCGCCCAAAAACTGTCCCGAATGCGGTACTCTTATGGATCAGGACGGTCACGAAATTCCGTTTGAAACATTCCTTGGCTTTAAGGGTGACAAAGTGCCTGATATCGACCTTAACTTCAGCGGTGAGTATCAGTCAAAATCCCACCGTTACACGGAAGAGCTCTTCGGCAAAAACAATGTGTTCAAAGCGGGAACAATTTCTACCGTAGCCGAAAAAACAGCCCTTGGTTTTGTAAAAAAGTACGCACAGGAACGAGGTCTTGTAATGCACAAGGCTGAGGAAAAGCGTCTTGCAATCGGCTGTACGGGTGTTAAGAGAACCACAGGTCAGCACCCCGGCGGTATGGTTGTTGTGCCGAGAACAAATGATGTTTACGATTTCTGCCCTGTTCAGCATCCTGCAAACGATGTGAACTCAGACAATATTACAACCCACTTCGACTTCCACTCAATTCATGATACAATTACCAAGCTTGACGAGCTCGGACACGATGTTCCGACAATCTATCATTATCTTGAACTCTACACAGGTATCCCCGTAATGAAAGTTTCAATGAGCGATCCCGAGGTTATGTCGCTGTTTACTTCTCCGAAAGCACTCGGAGTTACTGAGGAGGATATCGACTCAAAAACCGGTACATTCAGCCTTCCTGAATGCGGCACGGCTTTCGTAAGAGGAATGCTTGTTGAGGCACAGCCAAAGACATTTACCGACCTTTTGCAGATTGCCGGTCTTTCACACGGTACCGATGTATGGCTCGGAAACGCTCAGGAGCTTATTCATAACGGTACCTGCACAATTTCGGAAGTAATCGGTACTCGTGACTCAATTATGACCTATCTTATGCACAAAGGTCTTGAACCCGGTATGGCATTCAAAATAATGGAGATTGTCCGTAAAGGTAACGCAACAAAACTTCTTACGGAAGAACACTTCAAGGCCATGCGTGAACACAATGTTCCCGAATGGTATATTGATTCATGTATGAAAATTAAGTATATGTTCCCGAAAGCCCATGCCGCGGCTTATATGATTGCAACGCTTAGACTCGGCTGGTACAAGGTTCATAAGCCCGTTGAGTACTACGCTGCATATTTTACCGTACGAAGTGAAAATCTTGACGGTGCAATTGCCATGCAGGGACACAAGGCTGTCCGTGACAAGATGAACAACATAAAGCAAAAGCAAAGTGTTCACGAAGCAACCGCCAAGGATGAAGCAGAGTATCAGACCTTGCAGATTGTCAACGAAATGATGGCAAGAAAAATTGAATTTCTTCCTGTTGATATCTATAAATCCGAGGCAAAAATGTTCAAGGTGGAGGACGGTAAAATCAGGCTTCCGTTTTCATCGTTACCGGGTGTAGGCGGTGCCGCTGCAGATTCACTTGCCGAAACAGGCAAGCATACAGAATATCTTTCTATTGAAGATATGCAGATAAAAACAAAGGTTACAAAGGCTGTTATTGAAACGCTGAAAGACGTCGGAGTCCTCAATGATTTGCCGGAAAGCTCACAGATGTCGTTATTTTAAGGAGTTGTTTAAATGAAAAAACTGCTTTCGCTAAAAACTCTGCTGATTTGCATTTCATTTACGGTATTTCTTTTACTTGTAAAAGACAATATGAATGTTTTGTGGTCGGCTCTCGGTTGGATAACAGGCATAATTACTCCGTTTGCAATCGGATTTCTTTTTGCCTATATTCTCAACTACCCCTACAAATTTTTCTACACAAAAGTTTTCGGTCGGATGGGGCGAAAGCGTAAATTCCTTGCTAACTTCAGAAAACCCCTTGCACTTATCATAACATACGCAATTGTTGTGGCAATTTTTGTAATCATCATATCTATTGTAGTTCCTCAAATTGCAGCCAGCCTGTTCAGTCTTATCAACAGCCTGCCGCAATACGGCGGAGTTCTTTCAGATATGACAAAGACAGTTGTTCATTGGATTAACCATACATTCAGTATGGAAATTGACGCAAGCGAAGTAATAAATAACTTTTTCAAGTATATCACTAACTTTATTTCAGCAGGTAATATCACAAGCTTCCTCGGAAATTCAACAAATGCTGTGTTCAACGCCATTATGTCAATGTGTAACGGTGTGTATAACTTCCTGCTTGGAATCGTTATTTCCGTTTACTTTCTTGCAGCAAAGGAAACCCTTTGTTATCAAATAAAAAAACTTGCGGTTGCTTTTATTCCGATAAAGTATCTCCCGAAAATCTATGAAATAATTGATATTACAGATACAAAATGCGGTCGTTTTCTCGTTGGCGATATTATTGACGCCGCTTTTCTCGGAATCCTTACATTCATCACAATGTCAATTTTTCAATTACCTTATGCTCCGCTTATAGCTGTGCTTATAGGTGTAACAAATATCATTCCGTTCTTCGGTCCGTTTATCGGCGCAATTCCGAGTGCGTTTATCCTTTTTCTGATTGATCCTATTGATATGATTATTTTTGTAATCATTATCGTAATCATCCAACAGCTTGACGGCAACCTTTTCAAGCCGAAGATTATCGGCAGTCAGGTCGGTCTTTCAAGCTTCTGGGTACTGTTCAGCGTTATCGTTGGCGGAGGAATGTTCGGTGTGCTCGGACTTATTCTCGGAACGCCGATTTATGCCGTAATCTATGCTCTTGTCGGTAAGAGAGTTAAAAACAGAATTGAATCAAAGGGCAAAATTGCTCAGGAAGCACTTGATTTCGAGGTGCTTAACTACACCAAAATTGCCGCAGAGCAGAAAAAGCTTCGTGAAGAAAAAGAAATGCAGCATAGAGAAAAAATTATGAAATTCATCAACCGAACCAAAATAAACGGCGAAGACGATTCTTTGGAAAATTCAGATGAATAACTGAAAAATTCCTGTTTTATCTTATTGGTGTTGACAAATCAAGTTTAGTGTGTTAATATATTACCGTATTAACACACTAAAGCGTTTTGAGAGGTAATTATGAAGAAAAATTTGAAAATTACTCCCGAGGGAACAAAAGATTTTCTTTTTGCCGAATGTTCCGCTATGGATTATATCTGCACAAGCATTGAAAAGGTATTTGTAAAAGGCGGTTTTAAAAGGGTAATAACTCCTGCCCTTGAATTTTATGATGTCTTTTCAATTCCGTCAAGCGGAATCTCGCAGGAATCAATGTTTAAGACAACCGACAACAAGGGCAGAATCCTTGTAGCCCGTCCGGACTCCACTCTGCCGATTGCAAGAATGGTTTCTACAAGACTGAAAAACAATACACTTCCTGTTCGTCTTTATTACAAGCAGGCAGTATATCGCAACAATCCGTCACTTGCAGGAAGAAGAAACGAATTTCTCCAAATGGGTGTTGAGCTTCTCGGTGCAAAAGGAAAGAGGGCAGACCTTGAAATTCTTACATCGGCAATAAAAAGCATTTCAGCCGTTGCCGATGATTTCAGAATTGAACTCGGACACGCTGAAGTATTCAATGCTCTTTCAAAAGAACTTGATATCAATGACGATTACAAAGAAAAAATAAGAGTGTCAATCGAAAGTAAAAATTATTCGGCGCTTAATAACCTTCTTGACAGGCTTGAGCCTTGCAAAACTGTTTCTGCAATCCGTTCACTCCCGTCGCTTTTCGGCGGTGAAGAAGTGTTTGACGAGGCATACGCAATTTGCAAGGGTACAGGTGCCGAAAACGCTCTTGATTATCTCCACTCAATCTATAAAGAACTTTCCGTGCTTGAACTCGGCAACAAGCTTATCATCGACCTCGGACTTGTTCAGAGAAACGATTACTATACGGGAATCGTATTTTCAGGGTATATTAACGGAATCGGTGACGCTGTTATTTCGGGAGGAAGATATGACGATCTTCTCAGCGAATTTGACGCTCCGATGGGTGCGGCAGGCTTTGCAATTGATACAGACGCAATTACAATGAAACATCTTTCCGATGATGATGTAAATTATTCAGATAATCCCGATGTTCTCGTTTTTGCAGAAAACGGACATGAAATGAAGGCTCTCAGATATGTTGACGAGCTTAATGAAAAGGGAATAAAGGCACAGTTCAGCGTACTTGAAACTCTTGAAGAAACAGAACAGTTTGCAAAATCAAGAGGAATAGCTAAAGTAGAAATAGTATAATCAAGCTGTCGGAAAGGATTAAATATGAAACCATTAAGAATTGCTCTGACAAAGGGCAGACTTGAAAAGACTACAATCGAACTTCTTGAAAAAATCGGATATAATTGTGATGAGGTAAAAAACAAGGGAAGAAGGCTTATTCTTCCGATCGGTAACAATGATTTTGAAGTTGTGCTTGCTAAAGCCGCAGATGTTATTACATATGTTGAGCACGGTGTGTGTGACCTTGGTGTTGTCGGCAAGGACACAATTCTTGAAAACGGTTCATCTTTTTATGAACTGCTCGATTTGGGCTTCGGCAAATGCCGTTTTGCCCTTGCAACAAAAAAAGATACTGATTTTTACAGCGGTTACAATACAAAAACTATCGCAACAAAGTATCCGAATGTAACCAGAGCTTTTTTTGACGATAAAGATATGGATGTAAGAATTATTAAGATTGAGGGTTCCGTTGAACTTGCTCCTCTTGTAGGTCTTGCAGACGGTATTGTAGATATAGTAGAAACAGGTTCAACGCTCAAGGCTAACGGTCTTGAAGTAATTGAATGGGTATGTGATATTTCGGCAAGACTTATTGCCAATACGGCAAGTCTAAAACTGCGCAAGGCTGAAATTGAAGAATTGCAGAAGAAACTGGAGGCTGTCACAAAATGATTACAACTGTTGTAGCAGACGGAAAAAACGAATATGAATTTATTGATTTGCTCAAAAAGAGAGCGCAGAATTCAGATAAAAATGTAGTTCCGATTGTTTCGGAAATCATCGAAAATGTTGCAGAAAACGGTGATAAAGCCGTAAAGGAATATACCGTTAAATTTGACGGAAAAGCACCTGAAAAGGTAGAAATTACTTCCGATGAAATCGACAGCCTTATTGAAAAATGCGATAAGGATTATCTTGAAACAATCAAAAAGGCAGCCGCAAATATTGCAGACTTCCATAAAAGACAGGTTCAGCAAAGCTGGCTCACAACAAAGAATAACGGCGTAATGATGGGGCAGAGAATCAGAGGTCTTAAAAGAGTAGGTATCTATGTTCCGGGCGGCACAGCCGCATATCCCTCATCAGTTCTTATGAACGCAATTCCCGCCAAAATTGCAGGTGTTGAGGAAATTATTATGTGTACACCTCCGCAGAAGGACGGTACACCGAATCCGAATATCATCGCCGCCGCAAAGGTAGCAGGTGTTGACAGAATCTTCCTCATGGGCGGTGCACAGGCAGTAGCCGCACTTGCATATGGTACAGAAACTGTACCGAAGGTTGATAAAATCGTAGGACCCGGCAACATCTTTGTTGCAACAGCAAAAAAGCTTCTTTACGGAACAGTTGACATTGATATGATTGCCGGCCCGAGTGAAATACTCATCATTGCCGATAAGTCTGCAAATCCCAAATTCCTTGCCGCAGACCTTATGAGTCAGGCAGAGCATGACAGGCTTGCATCTGCAATTCTGCTTACCGACTGCGAAGAGCTTGCCAAAGAAACTGAAACAGAGCTTGAAAAGCAAATGACCGCTCTTTCAAGAAAAGATATTATCCGTTCATCGGTTGACAATTTCGGTGCAGTTATTGTATGCAGTGATATGTCACAGGCGATTGAATTTGCTAACGAGCTTGCTCCCGAACATCTTGAGGTTTGTTGTGAAAATCCAATGGAGTATGTCGGCAAGCTTGATAATGCAGGCTCTGTATTTCTCGGCAACTACAGTCCCGAACCTCTGGGCGACTATTTTGCCGGTCCTAACCATGTTCTTCCGACAAGTGGCACGGCAAGATTTTTCTCACCTCTTTCGGTAGACAGCTTTGTAAAGAAATCAAGCTTTATTTACTATACGGAAGACGCTTTGAGAAAAGACGCAGAAGATGTAGTTCGTTTTGCAGAAACAGAAGGGCTTACAGCACACGCAAATTCAATTAAAGTGCGTTTTGATATGAAATAAGAATGGAAGTTATGCAATGCCTTATGAATTAAACAAAAAAATCCGTGAACTTGAACCGTATGAACCAATCAGCGGTACATATAAAATTCGACTTGATGCAAACGAATGTCCCGAAAATTATCCCGATTTCATCAAAGAAGAAATCAAAAATGTAATTGATACAATTGATTTCAACCGCTATCCCGATCCGCTTGCGGAAAAGGTTGTTACGGCTTTTGCGGATTATTACGGAATCAATCCAAAATATGTAACCGCAGGTAACGGCTCAGATGAACTTATCTTTTTGATTGAAGCCGCATTTATGGAAAAAGGGGACAGAATGCTTTGTGTTGCTCCCGATTTTTCAATGTACAAATTCTATTCATCAATCTGTGAGGTTGAATGTGACACATTTATCAAATCCGACGATCTTACAATTGATACTGACGCACTTATTGAAAAGGTAAATCGTGACAATATCAAACTTCTGCTTTTTTCAAACCCATGCAATCCGACAGGGCAGGGTATGACCGCCGAAGATGCACGCAGGCTTGTTACAAGCGTAAATGCACTTGTAATTCTTGACGAAGCATATATGGATTTCTGGGATCAGAGTCTTATAAATGAGGTTGAAAAGTATTCAAATCTCATTATTTTCAGAACCGCATCAAAGGCAGTAGGCTCAGCGGCACTCAGACTCGGTTTTGCCGTTGCCAATGAAACAATTTCAAGAGCTGTAAAAGCGGTAAAATCTCCGTACAATGTGAACACATTTTCTCAGGTTGTCGGCAGTATAATATATAAAAATAAAGATTATCTCAAAAACAGACAAAAAACAATTGTCAGAAACAGAGAAAAGCTGTATAATGACTTATTGGAGTTGTCCGCTCTTTCCGATGATTTTAAGGTTTACAACAGTTGTGCAAACTTTGTTTTTGTTAAAACATCATTCGGCAAAGACTTGTGGAACTATCTCAAGGACAATTCAATTGTAATCCGTTTTATGGGTGATTACATCAGAATTTCCGTTGGCACAGAAGAAGAGAACGAAGAACTGATAAGTTGCATTAAAACTTATTTATCGAGGTGATTATATGCGCAGTGCATATGTTGAGCGTAAAACGAAGGAAACCGACATAAAGCTAAAACTAAATCTTGACGGCGGCGATATTAAAATTGATACAGGCATAGGCTTTTTTGACCATATGCTCAATTCGTTTGCCACTCACGGCAGATTCGGACTTGAGGTTTCGGTAAAAGGCGACCTCTATGTTGACGAACACCACACCGTTGAAGACACAGGTATAGTTCTCGGCAAAGCATTTGCAGAGGCTCTTTCAACCAAAGAGTCAATTGAAAGATTTGGCAGTTTTTATGTTCCTATGGACGAAGCGCTTGCGTTTGCATCTGTTGACATCAGCGGCAGACCTTATCTTGTATTCGACGCTGATTTTCCGCAGGAAAGATGCGGCGGCTATGACTGTTCAATGACAGTAGAATTTATGCGTGCATTTGCATTTAACGCACAAATCACACTTCACCTCAAATCTGTTTACGGTGACAACTCTCACCATATCACAGAGGCTTTGTACAAGGCTTGCGCACACGCACTCCGCCTTGCAGTAAAGCAAAATTCTTCAAATGTACTTCTTTCTACTAAAGGAGTGTTATAATGATTATTTTACCCGCTATTGACATAAAAGACGGCAATTGTGTCCGTCTTTTCAAGGGTGATTATGCAACCGTTCAGAAGGTAGCAGAGTCCCCATATATTGCCGCTCAGGGCTTTGCTGACGCAGGTGCAGAGTGGATGCATATGGTTGACCTTGACGGTGCAAAAGATGCAAAGCTTGTTAATGCCGATCTTATTGCAGATGTTGCAAAAGCCTCGGGACTTTCTGTTGAGGTCGGCGGAGGAATCCGTGATATGAAAGCGGTTGAATATTATCTTTCAAGAGGAATAAACCGTGTTATTCTCGGTTCAGCCGCAGTTAAAAACCAGCAGCTTGTTATTGATGCCGTAAAAGAATACGGCGAGAGAATTGTAGTTGGTATTGATGCAAAGGACGGCATGGTTCGTGCAGAAGGTTGGATCGACAATTCGGAAATCAACTACATTGAGCTTGCGAAGCGTATGGAAAATGTCGGAGTAAAGACTATTGTGTTCACAGACATTGATCAGGACGGTACTCTTGCAGGTCCTAACCTTAAACAGCTTGATGACCTTGCTCACGAAGTCAGCTGTAATATTATCGCAAGCGGCGGTGTTGCAGTTCTCAAGGATATCATAAATCTTGCAGAACTCGATGTCTACGGTGCGATCTGCGGCAAGGCTATCTACACAGGTTCGCTTGATTTGAAACAGGCGATTGAAGTAACAAATAAAATCTGAGGTAATTATGGATCTTGATAAATATTTTGTAAAATCCGAACTTATTCCCGCAATTATTCAGGAAAAGTCAACGGGTGAGGTACTTATGCTTGCATATATGAACCGTGAAAGTATGCAAAAAACTTTTGAAACCGGTTACACATGGTTCTGGTCAAGAAGCCGTCAGGAGCTTTGGAACAAGGGTGCAACATCAGGTCATTTACAAAAGGTAATTGATATATATGCCGACTGCGACGACGATACATTGCTCATCACAGTTGAACAGACAGGTGCGGCCTGCCACACGGGAAATCATTCCTGCTTTTTTAAAAAATTAAAATGAGGAGAATTTTAATATGAACGACAGAGAAGTTCTTGAAGCACTTTATGCTACAGTAGAAAACAGACGAGATAATCCAAAAGAGGGTTCATACACTTGCTACCTTCTTGATAAAGGAATCGACAAGATTCTTAAAAAAGTAGGCGAGGAGTGCAGTGAAACAATCATTGCGGCAAAGAACGATGACAACAGCGAAACTGTTTATGAAATTGCTGATCTCATCTATCATCTCACAGTTATGATGGTAAAGCTTGGTATTCCGCTCGAGGATGTTCTTACCGAGCTTGACAAGAGAAGCGAGAAGACAGGAAACCTTAAAAAGTTCCATGTTGTCGATAAAAATTCTTAATAAAGACGAACAAAAAGGCCCTATGACTTTGGTCATAGGGCTTAACAATATGTAATATTATATTATTTATGCGTTAACAAATGCGAATTTTGAAATGGCCTGTTTGAGATTATCGTCAGGCTCAGATTCAAGAAGAAGCTCAATCGGCATTTTTTCATCAATTGTAAAAAAACCCATCAAAGAATGAGCGTCAACGGTATTATCGCCGTTTCTAAGCATCATTACTGTATCCGGAAAGTGAGCAAGAGTTTCAAACATATCGATCATTTCTTTTTTATCTTTTATTGAAACCGGTACAGAAAACAAGATCTCACCTCCATTGTTTAACTTGTCTATATTTTATCATTGATATTTGTTAAAATCAACAATAAATTGATGAATTTTTGCAATTTCAACTATTTACCTAAAAAAGGATGATTATTAAATGAATTTTAATATAATAACACTCGGTTGCAAGGTTAATCAGTATGAGTCACAGGCAATGCGTGAAGATATGCTGAAAAACGGTTTTCTTCTCTCGGATGACAGGGACATGGCTGACATAACAATCGTAAACAGCTGTACGGTAACATCCGTAAGTGATGCAAAAAACCGCAAGATTCTAAACCGTGTCCGCCGTGAAAATCCTGAAGGAATTGTTATTTTAACCGGCTGTATGCCACAGGCTTTCCCCGAAGAAAGCGAGAACTTTTCAAATTGCGATATCGTTCTCGGCAATGCAAAGAGAGCCGAACTCGTTCCTTCAATTTACAAGTTTCTCGAAGAAAAACAGAAGTTTGTTCATATAACAGAGCATATCGGAAAAGGCGAAAAATACGAAAACCTTTCCGTATCGTCACTCGGCGAACATACAAGAGCTTTCATTAAAATTGAGGACGGCTGCAACAGATTTTGTTCTTACTGCATTATTCCGTATGCAAGGGGCAGAGTGCGTTCAAAATCTCTTGAAGATTTAAAGGCAGAGCTTATTCAGGTTGCCGCAAACGGTTACCGTGAGGTTGTTCTCGTTGGTATTAACCTTTCCGCCTACGGACTTGACGAAGATTTTGATCTTGCTGATGCTGTAGAATGTGCTTGTTCCGTTGACGGTATCGACCGTGTAAGACTCGGGTCAATCGAACCGGAAAGAATGGATAAAGAAATGATTGCCCGTCTTGCCGCACAGCCAAAGTTTTGTCCGCAGTTTCATCTTTCACTGCAGAGCGGTTGCGATAACACACTCAAAGCAATGAACCGACACTACAATTGTGCAGAATACGCTGAAATTGTTACAAATCTCAGAAACGCTTTTGAAAACAGCTCTATGACAACCGATGTAATGGTTGGATTTGCCGGTGAAACTGAGGAAGACTTCAACGCATCTCTTAATTTTGTAAAGTCAATCGGCTTTGCAAAGGTGCATATCTTCCCGTATTCACGCCGTAAAGGTACTGTTGCCGATAAAGCACCAAATCAAATTGATCCCCAAATCAAAGAGCAGAGAGCCAAAATTATGGAGCAGGTCTGCGATGAAACCAGAAGGGAATTTCTTAAAGAGCAGGTTGGTCTTTGTGAATCTGTTCTCGTTGAAAGACTTCGTCACGGTTATCTTGAGGGTTACACAAAGAACTACACGCCTGTTCATATTAATTCCGAAGATACAAGTCTCTGCGGTAAAATTATTGATGTGAAAATCACAAAATCATTTGATGACTACTGTGATGCTGAATTAGTTTAAAGCGTTAATCAGATTATTAATCTCTTTTTTTGCAGTATCATCCCCAAGACAATTATAACTGTAAAGCATAAAGCCCCTGACAGATTTGTTGTTACGCAAAATATCGTATTCATCGGCAAGGATACTGTCACTTAAAAGCCATGTTTCTTCGTCATATTCGCCGTTACCTGCCTTATAACCGCCAAGACCTACATACAGTTTTACATTTTCGTCAAAATCAAGAGATGTCCAGCTGTCAAGGCAGTCTTCAAAAGTCAGAGCTGGGTTTTCAAGGCTAAAGTAAATTTGCGGACAGATGTAATCTGCAAAGCCTTTACAGGTACACCACGATTTTACATCGGCATACAATCCGTCATTGTTACCTATATTGCCTTGCGGTGATATGCCGAACTCAACTGACGAATCCACACTTTTTATTGTTCTGTAAACCTTACAAATCAGCGTATTTACATTTTGCATTCGCCAATTATCAAGACTCATACAGTTTTCTTTACCGTATTTTTCAATATAAGCCTCATACTGCTTTTTATCAAAGCTTTCATCCTCAGTAGGGTAGAAGTAGTCGTCAAATTGTATCCCGTCAACATCATAATTTTCCGCAATTTCCTTTACACCGTCACTAATCAGCTGTTGTGCAGTTTCATTTGACGGATCAAGAAAAATTCCGTTATCGGTTTTTATACCTATTTCGGAATTCTTTATGTAAGGATTGTTGTCTGAAAGTTTACTCGGAGTTTCATTTGAACTGACTCTGTACGGATTTATCCACGCATGAATTTTCAAATTGTTTTCTTTGCATATATCACACATAATTTGCAGTGCGTCATATTGAGGATTTTCACCCTGCGTACCCGTGAGAATATGTGACCACGGAAAATAGCTTGACTTATATAATGCGTCACAAAAGGGGCGTACCTGTACAATAAGCGTGTTGAAACCGCTTTCACGGCATTTTTGTGCTATTTCGGTAAATTTATCTTCAAACGCTTTTTGTGTCTTTGAGCTTTCATTTTCCATAGAAAGCTCCATATACGATACCCACACACCACGCATTTCTTCATCACTTTCGGGGGTGTCGGCAGTTGCCTTTGATGATAAGGCTGCAATGTTGTTGATATCATTCTGCTTTTTCGGCGGTTTTTCTCTTGTAAATGAGCTTATGCAGATAACGCTTAACATAGCTATTACAGATACTATAATCGGAAGAATCTTTTTGTTTTTCAATCAAATCATCCTTTGGAGTTCTCATGGAAATTTTCATCATATACATTTGCATCATCAGCCTGATATCAATTATTGTAACAGTCTGTGACAAATACTTTGCAATTCACCGCAAATGGAGAGTAAGAGAAAGCACATTGCTGGTTCTCTCCGCACTCGGAGGAAGTGTTGCAATGTACATTACAATGCAATTAATCAGACACAAAACAAGACACATTAAATTTATGCTCGGCATACCGATAATATTTATTATTCAGCTGATAATTCTGTTTTTTGTTTGGAGGATGATTTATGTCTGACAGACTGTATTTTCCCGTACCTGACGAATGTGACAATATGCTTGCTCAAAGATTTCTGCGTGATAAATGCGGTCTTTCTGCAAGAATAATAACACGACTGAAAAGAGAAAAAGACGGTATTTTGATGGACGGGAAAATTTTAAGAACAATTGACTGTGTGCAAAGCGGAAAAACCGTTTCAATTGCAATTCCCGATGAAAAATGTGAAATTGAACCGACAAAGGGAACGCTTGATATAAGATATGAAGACGAGCATTTTCTTGTGGTAAACAAGCCGCATTCAATGCCTGTTCATCCTGTAAAGCAGCACCAAAGCGATACGCTTGCAAATATTGTTTCGTACTATTGCCGTCAAAACGGCAAGCCGTTTGTATTTCGGGCAATTAACCGACTTGACAAGGATACATCAGGGCTTGTTCTCATAGCCAAAAACCGTTTTACAGCCAATGCCGTAAAAAATAAAACGCATAAAGTCTATTACGCTTTATGCGAGGGTGAAATAAATATTGAAGGTGTAGTTGATAAGCCAATGGATTTGCGTGATGATTCCAAAATGGTGCGAATTGTCCGTGATGACGGAATGAAAGCAGTTACACACTACAAACCGCTTATTGCAACAAAAGATTTTACATTGCTTGAATTGTGGCTTGAAACCGGCAGAACACATCAGATTCGCTGTCATATGGCTTATTTAGGGCATCCGCTTATGGGCGATGACTTGTACGGCGGAAAACTTGATAAAATTTCAAGGCAGGCACTTCATTGTGCAAGACTTGAATTTTATCATCCGATAAAAAATGAATACATTACTGTTACTGCCGAAATTCCCGAAGATATGCAGTCTGTAATAAACAACAAAGAGGATTGAACTTTTAATTGTTCAATCCTCTTTTAGTGTTATTTAACTCTGTCTACGCTGTAAATTGTAAATCCGTTGAATTCCTTTTCATCCTTGTAAACAATGATGGAATCTTTTTTGCCGTAATATTGGTTAAGATAATTTTCTTTGATAAAAGTAATGTTCTTATCGATAACATATACATTTCTTCCGTCAACGACCGCCTCATAAATATTTGTTGAGAGGTTGCGGTTCACAAGCTGATTTGTCCGATGAAGATAGCCGAAACCGTCAACATTACTGAGAAAATCTGAAGAAAATCCCCAAAGCGGATGAATATAGTTATCGGTATATGAAATATATTCTTTAGCTGTTACAGGGTCGAGAACATAGTAATTTTCAGGATGGCGTTCAACCTCAGTGTAAAGGTCACTCGGCTTTTTGTCATATGAAACAGGAGTGATATGGAAGAAATATGATACACAGCTTGCCACACCTAATATCACAAGTACAATAACCGAAATAAGGACAGTTTTTCTGCTTTTATCTGTAATATTGCTGTATTCATCTTTTCTGAGATGACCGAAATCAAACGAATACATTGTAAACGAAAAAATCATCAGCAAAATTCCGTACATTGTGTATGCCGAAGAATCCATTGCATAACGAACATACATACAAGCCGCAAATCCCACCGCAAAATACAAAGCAGGGAAGAAGGCAAATCTTTTTTTCTGAACGGTAACAAAAACAACCATAATGGCAAGTATTACCGCAAAAGCAATAAGATATGAATCAAAATTTATAATATGTCCCCATGCATCTGAAAACAATGCACCCGCATTATCAAAAAAATTATACGGATTTTCCCGTTTTTGAATATCTGCAACCTTTTTAAGGGCAGCAGTATTCAGTCCGTTGTTTTCATCATAATATCCGTCAACAAAAAGTTCATACTCATTTGCCGAATTTATTCCGACCGAATTAAGCTCCTCACAGTAATCGGAATAGTTTGGAAAAGCATTATCATCGGTCTTATCGGCAAGGACGCTGTATCTGTACAGCCCCGAAGTTTCTGCATTTGCATTATTGACCGAATATGAATAATATTCAAGACCGCAGCCGACAAGAACAATAAAGACAAATACAAGCACAAAAGGTCTGAAGTACCAGAAAAATTTTCTAAACGGCAGCTTGTACTTTCTCTTTGCAATCATATCTCCGACAAAGAAAGCAACAAAAAATACAAGTCCGACAAAGAAATACTTAAAACACAGAAATGTACCGAAGGTAATTTCCGCAAGACCAACCCAGAACGGGAGAGAGTACCTTTTATTTCTGATTGCATTAAGTGCCATCAGAAACCCTGCCGTAAGCAGCAAAGCTGCAGTTTTACTGCTTAAAATGTTTGAATAATGGTCAAATGAAAACAAAATATTCAGCACAAGAGTGAATATGAAAGCCTTGTGCTTTCCGAATTTATCGGCAAAAACAAATGTAACAGAAGAAAAAGCGGCACAGGAGAGAAGAATTTGAAAAAGTACAAAACAGTTGAAATTCAAAAGAATGTACTGCAATGAACCGGTAATTGTCGCAAAAATGTAGTTAATATCATTATTGTAATAGTTATGATACTGACAGATATATAAAGAATTGTAAAAATCGTCAGCACTGTCATAGGAAAATGCAGTAACACCTATAATCAAAGCCATAATAACAATATTAATTGCCAAAGCAAAGAAGGTCTTGCTTTTTAGTGCGTTTAATATTTTATCTTTCATAATAACTCCTCTGCATTATCTTTCTTGTTTAAAAATCACTTTCTTGATCTTCTTTCGTTAATCAAAAGCTGAAGATTCTTCTGTTCGTAAGTATTAAATTTAACATTCTTCTCAAATTCTTCGGCTGTATATTTGCCCTCATACCATGACTGCGAGTTAAAGTATGCATTAAGGCTTGCATCCTTGAAAATTCTGCCTCGTCTTGCATAAATCTCATTGATTGCAAGCTGTAAGTCGTTATCACTCAAAGCGCTTACCTGTGCGTTGCTGAGATATGAAGAATCGCTGTTAGGGAAGATAAACCCGCCGTTATTATTAGTGTTTGTATTGCTTGATGACTGTGCATTTGAACTCTGTGAATTTGAATTGCCCGATGATCTGTTCTGACTATTTGATGACTGCTGAGCCTGTGTTGCGGGAGCTTCTGTTTCTCTCTGAATCTGTCCGCTTGAGATAACAAGTTTAACAACTGTACCCGTACTTGCACTTGTGTCACCTTCCGGAGTCTGGGAGATAATATATCCTTCCGGATAATCATAACTGTATTCATAGTCAGAAATTTCAACGGTAAATCCTGCCTGTTCAAGAAGCTTCTTACCGTAACTGTAACCGTAACCGACAACAGGAACAACATTGTTATATGAAGAAGATGTTGTAACCTGTTCCGTTGTAGCAGGAACTGTAGTAGGCATCGCCGTACTTGGCGCCTGTGTGGTTACTTCGGCAGATGTTGCAGTTTCGGCTGTAGTAGTTTTATTGTCAGTAGATGAATTTGACAAACCGTTATAAACGCAGAAGCCTATGAATCCGAGCGCAGCGACAATTACAACCGCACAAAGAACAATAATAAATTTATTCTTCTTTTTCTTTACATTTTCTTCTTTATCTGTATATCCGAATTCATCTTTACTATCGTTTTCAAAACTGTTGTCATCAAAACTTGTCTTATCATCAACAGTTTTTGTATCTTCAACCTTATTTTCTCCAGGAACAGCACTCGGCTCGTCCTCAAAGAAATCACCGTAATCTTTAACAGAATCACTTGAAGTAAGATTATTTTTGTGGTCAGCTACCGAGTAATTTTCAAACACATCAGTACTTGTAACAGTAGGGAGAACCTCAGGTACAACCTCATTTTCGCCGCTGTTGCTTGAAATGTTTTCGTATTCTTCAGGCTTTTTATCATCAACAACATTCTTATTGTCATCAGTTTCTGAATCATCGGAAAATGAACTGATATCCTCATAATTCTGAGATTCGGCTTCTGCCTTTGATTCTGTATTTTCAGGCTCATCAACTGCATCAGTAACATCAACGACTTCAAAACCGCCCTCATCATCATTTTCGTCTGATTCAGCAGTATCTTCTGCTACCACAGAAGCGTTTTCAGCAACAGGCAAAGGTTCCTCCTGATTCAGAACACCGTCAATACTAAGCTGTTCGCCGCCTTTAAATTCATTATCGAGAACAGCGTCCTCAACTGTCTGAACCTCATCCTTATCGTCAAAATTATCCTGAGGTTCAGTCGGCTCTGTATCCTCAAATTCATCGTAATCGTACTCTTCAAATACATTACCGTCAAAGTCGGTGCTTTCGGGAACAACAACTTCGGGATTGGGAGCAGGGGAGGATGCGCCGATTTCCGCCTTGATAGATGTGAGAGCGTTTTTAATGTTGCCGGCATTTTTCCATCGGTTTGTATTATTCGGCTGACATGCAATTACAATAACACTCTTGAGTTTTTCGTCACCCTCAGACGGTGCGGTAACAGCCTTGCCCGAGAATCTCTCCTTACACGCAGAATCTCTGTCACATGAATCACTTTCAAAGGGAATTTTACCGCCGTTGCACATTGCATACATAATTATTCCGACAGAATAAATATCGGTTGTATAGTCAACATTTTCCTGTCTGAACACTTCGGGTGCAATATAAGACTTGTCGTCAATCTTGCCCTCAAAATCGGTAAATCCGCCGATTTTATACTTTCCGTCTGCTGTTACAAAAATATTTTTTGGCGAAATATTACCGTGAAAAATATTCTTTGTTTCCAAAGTTTCAAGCAGACTGCTCATCTGAATACCAAAATCAACAACTTCATCCTCAGCGAAAGTTTTGGTTTTCATAAGTTCATCAAGGCTTGTGAGTTCTTCTGTAAATATGTACAAATCACAGGTTTCTTTGTTCTGATTATCCTGAACATAAACATCCAGATAGTTTGAAACACCGTCAAGCTCCTTAACCGATTCAATAAAATCAGCCTCTTCGGTAAAATACTCGGCATGTTCATCGGTATAATTGCTTTTGCCGACAAATGCGTGTCTGAGAATCGCATTCTGAGCAGTATTTTTATCAATCTTCCTTGATACCTTGTAAACTTCACAGCCGTTGTCTTCCCCGACAAATGAAGTAACCTTCCAATCCCTTAAATCTGCCGGCAATTTAATCGTTTTTGCCATACTAACACTCCTTAAATGTTTCCTTATTTTTTCATATTTATCTAAATTAAGTTAATCTACCCTTATTATCTCATTCTCCGAATTATTGTACCATATTACAAGTTGTTTTACCATAGATATTTCAATTTTTTAAAAAATAATTCTAATTTGTAATTAAATCTGACATAAAAACAGCAGTCCGCCTAAACGAACTGCCGAAAACATAGCTGCAGTAAAATATCTTACCTGAACCTATTTGATTTTTATTTTTTCCTTTTTGTTTACTCCGATAATTCCGCCTATACATCCTCCCAAAACAGATGATATCAGTTTTAGCAGGGTTAATATTGTTATAGGTTCACCGTTAAAAATCAACGCAATAGAGGTTATGACAAGAAAAATAAAAAATCCTGTCAGCGAACCAACCGCAAGTCCTGCACTTCCTGTAATTCTTGATGATATTATTCCCGACATCAGCGCAGCAACACCGACCATTCCTACTGCGCAGTAATCAAGTATATCTGCCGAAATTACTCCCGCTGACATCATCACGGCCGCAAGCAAACACATCAAAATTACAAGTATGAGTATTCCGCATACTGATGAAAACAGAACGGCCTTTGCAAGTAATTTTTTATCAGACATAAAACAACCCCCGAATATATTCTGTTACAAATATATTCGGGGGAAAGAACATTCATTCAAAAAGTTATTCTTTTGTAGCTTTAGTTTCGTCAGAATCTTTCTTCTTGCCAAAACCGAAGAAGCCTTTCTTTTCAGGCTGACCTGCCTGCTGTGGCTGTTCCTTAACTGTGTCAACAGTAGAAATACACCACTTTTTAAACTTCATCTTAACTCTGTCAGAGCCTGTTTCAATGATGATAGCGTCTTCGTCGTCCTTAATAGCAACTACTCTGCCCATAATTCCGCCGATTGTTGTAATTTCATCACCGATCTCAAGAGAGTTACGAAGCTGAGCTTCTTCTTTTTTCTTCTTTGAGTTAGGTCTGATGAGGAAGAAATAGAGAGCCGCAAAAATAGCAACATAGAAGAGAATCATAAAAATCATGCTTGATGACTGATTTCCGCCGCTTGCGCTTGCTTCAGCAACTACAGGTAAAAAGTTTGTCATTTTCGTCATTCCTTTCATACAATGTACTGATTATATCAGTTTTAATCACATCTTGCAAGTGTTTTTTCTGTTTTGAAAAAATATTAGATACGCACGCCTAAAATATTGCGATATTTCTCGTAAAATTCCATATATGTGCCGTTGTCAAGCTGAGTTCTGATAACTTCCATAAGATTATTGTAAAAATAGAGGTTGTGCAAAACGGCAAGCCGCATTCCGAGCATCTCACCGCTCTTGAGAAGATGTCTTATGTATGCCCTTGAAAAGTTTCGGCAAACGGGGCAGTCACAATGCTCGTCAATCGGAGATTCATCTGTTTCATATTTTGCATTATTGATGTTACGCACTCCGTCCCAAGTGAAGAGCTGACCGTGTCTTGCGTTTCTGCTCGGCATAACACAGTCAAAAAGATCAACGCCTCTTGCAACACTTTCAAGAATATTCACGGGAGTTCCGACTCCCATAAGATATCTGATTTTATCTTTCGGAGCAAACGGCTCAACCTCTTCAATGATATGGTACATCGTTTCGGCAGGCTCACCCACGGCAAGACCTCCGATTGCATAGCCGTCAAGATTAAGCTCTGCAATTTCTTTCATATGATTGACGCGCAAATCGTCATAGATACCGCCCTGATTTATGCCGAACAGCATCTGGTTTTTATTTATGGTATCATCAAGACTGTTGAGCCTTTTCATCTCTGTAACGCATCTTTTAAGCCATCTTGTGGTTCTTTCAACGCTGTTTTTTGTATATTCATATGGAGAAGGGTTTTCAACGCATTCGTCAAATGCCATCGCAATTGTAGATGCAAGATTTGACTGGATTCTCATACTCTCCTCAGGTCCCATAAAAATTTTGCGGCCGTCAATGTGAGAATTGAAGTAAACGCCTTCTTCTTTAATATTTCTCAACTTTGCAAGAGAGAACACCTGAAATCCGCCGCTGTCGGTAAGGATAGGACCATTCCACCTTGTAAATTTGTGAAGTCCGCCCATTTGCTTAACCTTTTCATCACCCGGACGAAGATGCAGATGATAGGTGTTGCAAAGCTGAACCTGACATTTTATATTCTTTAAATCAAGCGCAGAAACAGCACCCTTGATTGCACCGCATGTTGCAACATTCATAAAGGCAGGAGTCTGAACCGTACCGTGAACCGTAACGAACTCGCCCCGTCTTGCGCTGCCTTCCTTTTTAATTACCTTAAACATAAATCCGTAAAATCCTCCTATGATATGAACATAGCGTCACCGAAAGAGAAGAATCTGTACTTTTCCTTTACAGCTTCTTTATATGCATTCATAATAAAATCATATCCCGCAAAAGCGGATACAAGCATAATAAGTGTACTTTCCGGAAGATGAAAGTTAGTAATAAGTCCGTCCAGCACCTTAAATTCAAATCCGGGATAAATAAAAATATCCGTAAATCCCTCACAGGGTTTGATTTCTCCGTACATTGCCGCAACACTTTCAAGCGTTCTGCAGGATGTTGTGCCGACTGCAATAACCCGTCCGCCGTTTTTCTTGGTTTCATTTATGAGCTTTGCGGTTTCTTCGGGAACTTCGTAATGCTCGCTGTGCATTTTATGCTTTGTAACATCATCAACCTTAACCGGTCTGAATGTACCGAGTCCCACATGAAGTGTAACATACGCAATCTTTACACCCTTAGCCTTGATTCTGTCCATAAGCTCGGTTGTAAAGTGAAGTCCTGCCGTCGGAGCTGCCGCAGAACCGAGTTCATGGCTGTAAACTGTCTGATAGCGTTCCTTGTCTTTAAGCTCGGCAGTAATATAAGGGGGAAGAGGCATCTGACCGATTTTGTCAAGAGTGGTAAAGAAATTCTCTTCGCAATCAAAATCAACTATTCTGTTGCCGTCATCCTTAACTTCAACAACAGTTGCACGCAAAATGCCGTTGCCGAATGAAAATTTTGTGCCGACTTTTGCTTTTTTACCGGGTTTGCAGAGTGTTTCCCAACGGTTGTTCGCAACCTGCTTCAAAAGCAGAAATTCAACTTTTGCACCTGTTTCGTCTTTGATACCGTAAATTCTTGCAGGCAAAACTCTTGAATCGTTGGCAACAAGAAGGTCTCCCTCGTTAAGATAATCAATAATGTCATAAAAATGCTTATGCTCCAGAGTTTGTTTTTCTCTGTCAAGCACAAGCAGTCTTGAACTGTCTCTCGGTTCAAGCGGAGTCTGTGCGATAAGCTCTTTAGGCAAATCGTAATAAAAATCACTTGTTTTCATTTTATTTCCTTTCAAGAACTAAAATTGTTTTTTAAAAGCTGTTCTGTCAAAAATCTTTGTAAAACACAAGTATTTGCCCTGTAAAATTCTCAAAATAATTGACATTACCCTTTTAAAATGATATATTATCTTATTATGAGCAGTTTGCATAATCGACAAACAGTCGTGTTTTCAGACATCTCTTCATATAATATAATATTTGTTTGAATAAGGCAACCGCTTTTTTAAAATTTGTTTAATTCGGAGGAATTATTATGAAAAAGTATAAAGTCGGTATTATCGGCGCTACCGGTATGGTAGGTCAGCGTTTTACACTTCTTCTTGAAAATCACCCGTGGTTTGAGGTTACTGTTCTTGCCGCAAGTAAGAGAAGCGCAGGCAAAACATACGGTGAAACAGTTGAAGGCAGATGGCATATGACTACTCCTCTTCCGGAGAAGTACAAGGATATGGTTATTGTTGACGCTGAAAATGTTGAAGAGGTTGCATCACAGGTTGATTTCTGTTTCTGCGCAGTTAATATGAAGAAGGATGAAATCCGTGATCTCGAAGACAGATATGCAAAGGCAGAGTGTCCTATCGTATCAAACAACAGTGCTCATCGTTTTACAGATGATGTTCCTATGGTTATTCCTGAAATTAACGCCGATCACATTAAGATTATTGACGCTCAGAGAAAGCGTCTCGGCACAAAAAGAGGCTTTGTTGCAGTTAAGTCCAATTGCTCACTTCAGAGCTATGTTCCTGCAATTCATCCTTTAAAGGCACTCGGTGTTGACAAGGTTCTCGCCTGCACATATCAGGCAATTTCAGGCGCAGGCAAAACATTCAAGACATGGCCTGAAATGGTAGATAATGTTATTCCTTACATCGGCGGTGAGGAAGAGAAGTCAGAGCAGGAGCCGCTTAAAATCTGGGGTAAGATTGAAGGCGACAAGATTGTTAAAACAGACGATATTTCAATCACATCACAGTGCATCCGTGTTCCCGTATCAGACGGTCACACAGCAGCTGTATTTATGTCATTTAAGGACGGCGTAAAGAAACCTACTGTTGAAGAAATTATTGACATTTGGTCAAACTACAGCGGCAGAGCACAGGAACTCAATCTTCCGAGTGCGCCAAAGCATTTTCTCCACTACTTCACAGAACCCGACCGTCCGCAGATTAAATCTGAAAGAAATCTTGAAAACGGTATGGCAGTATCGGTTGGCAGATTAAGACCTGATACTCAATATGATTACAAGTTCGTTTGTATGTCACACAACACATTAAGAGGCGCAGCAGGCGGTGCAGTTCTTCTTGCAGAGCTCCTTTGTGCTGAGGGCTACATGGACTGATTACTTACGGAGGTAAATTATGTCTAACCACATTTTTACAGGCTCAGGTGTTGCACTTATCACTCCTATGAAGTCTGACGGAAGCGTAAACTACGATGTTCTCGGCGATCTCGTAGAATTTCATGTTCAAAACGGTACTGATGCAATTATTGTATGCGGTACAACAGGTGAGGCTGCAACTCTTTCGGAAAAAGAGCATTGCGAAACAATTTCTTTCGTTGCAGAAAAGACAAACGGCAGAATTCCTGTTATTGCAGGTACAGGCAGTAACGATACCTCAACAGCCGTTATGCTCTCAAAATCTGCCGCAAGCACAGGCGTTGACGCACTTCTCTGCGTAACTCCTTACTACAATAAAACATCTCAGCAGGGTCTTGTAAGACACTTCAACGTTGTTGCAGATTCGGTTGATATTCCGATTATTCTTTACAATGTTCCTTCAAGAACCGGCTGTAACATCAAGCCAAAGACTTATCAGGAGCTTTGCAAGCATCCTAACATCGTTGCCGCAAAAGAGGCAAGCGGCGACATCTCTCAGGTTGCTCTCATCCGTTCACTTTGCGGTGACAATCTTGACATCTACTCAGGTAACGATGACCAGACTGTTCCTTTCATGTCACTTGGCGCTCTCGGTGTTATCTCTGTATTCGCAAACATCTGCCCCAAGGAAATGCATGACATCTGTCAGCTTTGTCTTGACAATGACTTTGCAGAGGCACAGAAGCTTAACTTCCACTATCTTGAGCTTATGCATATACTCTTCAGCGATGTTAATCCTATTCCTGTAAAAACTGCCATGAACCTCTTTGGCTATGAAGCAGGTGAATGCAGACTTCCGCTCGTTCCTATGAGCGTTCAGGGTTACCATGACCTCAAGGATTGCATGGAAAAGTATGACCTTTTAAGCAAGAAGGTTAAATAATCAACATTTGATTCGTTTAAAATTCAAGAAGTTTAAAGGGGAATAAAAATGGTAAATACAGCAATAGTCGGTTGTAACGGTAAAATGGGCTGCTTTGTGGCACAGGCTGTTCAGAGCCGTGAGGATTGCAATGTTTTGTTCGGTGTTGACGCATTCGGTGAAAGCAAGTATGATTTTGATGTTTTCAAGACTTTTGACGAGGCAACTGAAACACCTGATGTAATCATTGATTTTTCAAATCCTGCAGCTCTTGACGGTATGCTTTCGTATGCAGTTGATAACAAAGTACCTTGTGTTATCTGCACAACAGGCTTTTCTAAAGATCAGATTGCAAAAATCGAAGATGCGGCAAAGACAATTCCTGTTTTCTATTCAGGTAATATGTCACTCGGCATCAATCTTCTTATTGAGCTTTCAAAAGAGGCTGCAAAAATTCTCGGAAACCAGTTCGATATTGAAATCGTTGAAAAGCATCATAATCTCAAGCTTGACGCTCCGAGTGGAACAGCTCTTATGATTGCAGACGGAATTTCGGAACAGCTTGACGAAGATCCGCAGTATGTCTATGACAGACACAGCTACCGCAGAAAGCGTTCAAAGAACGAAATCGGTATTCATTCCGTAAGAGGCGGCACAATTGTAGGCGAACACGAAGTTATCTTTGCAGGTCACGATGAGGTTGTAACGATTTCTCATCAGGCTCAGTCAAAAGAAGTTTTCGCTGTCGGTGCTGTTAATGCGGCAGTATTTCTTAAAGATCAGAAAGCAGGTATGTACAACATGGGCAACCTTCTTTCTCAAAAGATGAACTGATAAATAAGATTTTAAAGCACGGTTTTCGAAGCCGTGCTTTTTCTTTTATGTCCAAACTTTGCCGATAAACATAATATGTAGTGTGATATTTTGTTTGTAAGTATCACAAAGATTTAGCAAAGGGTGGAAGTTATGGAAAATAATTTAATTATGTTCGGCTCGGTAACTCTTGCCATGAAGAGCCGTAACCTACTTTTAAAAAATAATATTAAATCAGTACTTGTAAGAACTCCTATACACCTAAACAAAAAATCCTGCGGCTACAGTCTTTATGTCCCGGGAAATTTTGAAAAAGCATTGAAAATCATCAGGAGTAATGGCATTACCGTAAACGGTACGGCTGCCGTTGATAACTTATGATATACTTTGATAACGGAGCAACAACTTTTCCAAAACCGTTTTCGGTAAGAAAAGCAGTTAATGATGCAATGTCGAATTACGGAGCAAATCCGGGAAGAAGCGGACACATAATGTCGGTAAAATCATCGGAAATTATGTTTTCCTGTCGTGAAAATGCCGCAAAGCTTTTTGGCTCTGCCAATCCCGAAAATGTAATATTCACGCTCAACTGCACATCGGCACTTAATACAGTAATTAAAGGGATATTAAAGCCCGGAGATCATGCTGTCATCTCTTCTCTTGAACACAATGCGGTTGTAAGACCGCTTGAGGCGCTCAAAAAGAATAAAATTGAATATTCTGTTGCAAAATGTGTTCCTTATGACGAAGAACAAACAATAGAAAATTTCAGGAACGAATTTAAAGCAAATACAAAGCTTGTAATATGTACTCATGCGTCAAATGTTTTCGGAGTGAAACTGCCGATTGAAAGAATAGCGGCTCTGTGCAGAATCAACGGTATATTATTTTGCGTTGACGCCGCGCAAAGTGCAGGTATTGCAGATATAAATCTTTCTGACAGTTCCATTGATTTTCTCTGCACTGCAGGTCACAAAGGGCTTTACGGTCCTATGGGAACAGGTCTGCTAATCATAAACAGCGAAACAACTCCCGACAGTCTTATCCAAGGCGGAACGGGGAGTGATTCCGCAAATCTCAATCAGCCTGAAATTCTTCCCGACAAATATGAAAGCGGCACACCGAATCTTCCGGGAATTGCAGGGCTTAACGCAGGAATAAAATTTGTTTTGAACAGAAAACCTAATAAAATATACAACTCCGAATTAAGTCTTGCAAAAACTCTTTATGAAAAACTAAAAAGAACTGAAAATGTAATTTTATACACCCATATACCAGATATAAATCACAGCGTTCCTGTAATTTCCTTTAATATCAAAGACACAGAAAGTGAAACTGTTGCAAAAATTCTCAATGATAATTACAATATTGCAGTGCGGGCAGGACTTCACTGCGCACCTCTTGCACACAAGAGCTTCGGAACTCAGGATACGGGAACCGTAAGGGCAGTTGTTTCAGCTTTTACAGACAAAAATGATGTAATATATTTTGCAAACGCTGTTCGCAGTATTTCAAAGAACAACAAACTTAAAAAAACAATTTAAAAAGGTTGCAATCAGTAATAAAAGTATGTTAGAATAATAACAAGAAATAAATAAAGGAAGGGGAAAGCAGATTGGAAATTTTTAACAGCATTTTTTCCATTATCAAGACTATCCAATTCAGAGATGTTATAGATATTCTTGCAATTGCACTGCTGATTTTCGGACTGTTCAAGCTTGTTCAGGAAACAAGAGCGGTTCAGCTTCTCAAAGGTGTAATTATTCTTATTATAGTGTATTTTCTTTCATCTTTGTTCGGTCTTGTTATGCTTTCATCCTTGTTGCGAACCTTTTTTGAGGCAGCTGTCGTTGTTATCGCCATCATATTCCAGCCTGAAATCAGAAAAGCTCTTGAACAGATGGGACGCAACAACACCTATAAAAAATATATAAGGATATTTACAAAGCACCGCAAAAGCGATGATTGGAAAAAGGCAGTTGAAAAGTCAATTATTGACGCTGCCGATACAGCCGTTCTTTTTTCACGCTCAAAAACAGGCGCATTGCTCGTATTTGAACGCGAAACTATGCTGTCTGATATAGCCGCTACAGGCACAATTATCGACGCTGAAACATCGGTAGCTCTGTTTGGCAATATATTTTTTAACAAAGCTCCTTTGCATGACGGTGCAAGCATTATCCGTGACGGAAAACTTTTTGCAGCAGGATGTATTTTACCGCTTACAACAAATCAAAATGTAGATATAAATCTCGGAACAAGACACAGAGCCGGACTCGGCATTAGTGAACAAAGCGACGCCGTTGTCCTCATTGTCAGTGAAGAAACAGGAGTGATTTCTCTTGCCGTCAACGGAATCCTTCTCCGTGAGTTTACAAGAGAAGCGCTTATTAAAAAGCTTGAACAGTTTCTTATCTATGACCGCGGTTATGATGATGAAGAACAGTCAAGAAAATTCTTCCAGAAAAACCCGAAAAGTTCAAACAGAGAGAAGGATGACAAATGAAAAAGAAAAAACTCTCTCTCAACAAACTGTTTCAGAATAACAAATTTCTGATTATACTCTCCCTTGTAATCTCAACAATAACATGGGTTTATATGAGTATGGGAACTACGAATGATACTTCCGTTACAATCAGTAACATTCCTATTCAAATTGAATTGCCGGATCAGCTTGTCAACAACGGTCTGCAGGTGTTCAGCGATACCGAACAAACAGCAACCGTTACCGTAACAGGCAGCAGGGCTGTTCTGGGTTCAATCAGCACAAAGGATATCACCGTAACTGCCGCGACAAACGGTATTGATTCCGCAGGAACTTATCAGATTTCACTTTCCGCAGTAAAGACTAATCCAAGTGCAAATTTCCAGATAATTTCAACTGTTACGCCGTCAAATGTGAATGTAATTGTTGATTATCTCAGAGAAACAAGTTTTCCGATTCAGGAGAATGTTGTGTATAAGGTTGCTGACGGCTACTATGCGTCAACCTCGCTTGCGTCAAAAAATATAACCGTTTCGGGTCCGCAGACAGAGATTGCAAAAATTGCCAAGGTTTCAGCTTCAGCAGAACTTGACGGAATCCTTGATGACTCAACATCTGCAACAGCCGATATACTTCTTTACGATAAGTCCGGCAATAGAATTTCCACCGATCTTTTGAAGATGGAATTTGGCACGGTAGAGGCGTCAATTTCTGTTCTTCCCGAAAAGACAGTAAAGGTTGTTCCCGAGTTTATGAACAAGCCTAAAGGACTCAACCTCGGCGACGATATGCTGTCAGTCGAGCCATCTGAAATTCTTCTCGCAGGTCCTAAAAAAGTTCTTGACAATACTAAAAGCATAAAGCTTGAATCCATTGACTTTGCAACTCTCTCAAATAAGCGGTATGAATACAATGATCAGGGCATCAATATTCCGACAGATTGCAAAAATATCAGTAATTCAACCGCCGCTAAGGTTGTATTGGATCTCAGCAGCTTATCGAAGAAAACATACACGGTTGATTCATTTAAGGTCAGCGGTTTATCTTCAGAATATAAAGCCGATGTAACCCAAACCAATATGAGTGTTACGGTAATCGGCAGTAAGAAAGAACTTGAAAATCTTAAGAGTTCCGATATTGAATGTATAATAGATACCTCGGATCAGAGCGGAACGGTTGGTTCTGTTCAGATGCCGGTAACTTTCAAGTTGAAAGGAACATCAACCTGTTGGGTAAGCGGAAGCTATAAAGCAAACATTACAATCAGCGAAAAATAACGCAAAGAAACGCAGACATTTTAAAAATGCCTGCGTTTTAACTTTTTCCGTATTTTCCGTGATGAGGGAGTATAATTACATTCTGATGCGGTTTGTACTGCCTCGCCTTACAAATGCTTTATTCATATCGTCGGTGTTGTGGTATCTGACGCTTTGAACAAGCCCAAGACTTATAAGCGTGCTTAACGCAGAAGTTCCGCCTGAGCTGAAAAGCGGAAGCGTTATTCCTACGACAGGCAGAAAACCCAAAACCATACCGATATTTACAACCGTTTGAGAGGTTATCATTGCAAACACACCGCAGCAGATATATTTTCCTTCAAATTCAGTCGATAGCTTTGCATTTAAAATTACCTTAAAAACTATAAAAAACAGCAAGAGCAAAAGTGCTATACAGCCGACAAAGCCAAGTTCTTCACCGGCAACGGTAAAAATAAAATCATTTTCCTGTTCCGGCACTATTGAATGTTCAACTCTTTGCCCATTAAAAAGACCGCTTCCGAAAGCTTCTCCGCTCGCAATTGAAACCTTGCCTTGATACTGTTGCCAGCCGTAATTTGTAAGTGCATTTCCGTCAAGGTCAAACAGCGCAAGAACTCTGTTGCGATGCTCTTCGTTCATAAACACATTCCATATAATCGGAATTGCGCACACGAGTAATCCGCCTAAAATTGCAAAATATCTTAATTGAACGCCTGCGGTAAATGCCATTATTAAAAACATAAGGGCAAATATAAGAACCGTACCGTCATCACCCTGAATATGAATAATAGCCATAGGTATCATTGCGTGTACTGCTAGTGAAAGTACCCCTGAAAACTTTTCCGTCATATTCTTTTCTTTAAGCCATGACAAATGCTTTGAAAATGTGATTATAAAACAGATTTTGATAAACTCGGACGGCTGTATTGAAAAACCTCCCGGGAGATTTATCCACGCCGTGTCATCAGTGCCGCTCACACGGACACCGAACACAAACACAAGTCCGGCAAGAACAATTCCCACTATTGCGGCAATGTACCATTTTCGTATGAGAAATCTATAATCGGCAATTGAGATAAACACCGCTGCAACAAGTCCGACAGATACGGCAGCAATCTGTGTTCTTAGGTAACTGTAATTACCCGACCTCTGCATACTGGCAATCAAAAGAAAGCTGTATGCAATTGCCGTAAGCGTCAAAAGCCACAGCACAGTGTCACATTGTCGAAAGTACTCATATATATTTGCTAAAACTCTTTTCACCTTAAACAACCTTTTTGAATTACTTTTTCCTTATAATTATATTAAATAATGCCTTCAATATCAAGTATAATTTCAATACAGAATAATACAAGTTTCGCATTTTGTTATAATAAGGGAGATATGAATTTGATACGGAGGAATATTATGTTATCTGATATCGAAATTGCTCAGAGTGCAGAATTAAAGCCTATTGCAGAAATTGCAAATCAGCTTGAGATTTCTGCCGATGAGCTTGAATTTTACGGAAAGTACAAGGCAAAGCTTTCTGATGAGCTTGCTGACCGTGTAAAGGAAAATTCGGACGGTAAACTTATCCTTGTGACTGCTATCAATCCAACTCCTGCAGGAGAGGGAAAAACGACAACATCGGTGGGTCTTGGTCAGGCTATGGCTAAAATCGGTAAAAAGGCAATCATAGCACTTCGTGAGCCGTCGCTCGGTCCTGTATTCGGAATTAAGGGCGGTGCCGCAGGCGGCGGTTATGCACAGGTTCTTCCGATGGAGGACATCAACCTTCATTTCACAGGTGATATGCACGCAATTACAGCGGCCAACAACCTCTGCTGCGCAATGCTTGACAACCATATTCAGCAGGGCAACACACTCGGCATTGATCCGAGAAGAATTCTCTTCAAGCGTTGTCTTGATATGAATGACCGTGCATTAAGAAATATCACAATCGGTCTTGGCGGCAAGGTGAACGGTGTTCCGAGGGAAGATCATTTCATTATCACGGTTGCATCGGAAGTTATGGCAATTCTCTGTCTTGCAAATGATATTTCCGATCTCAAAGAAAGACTCGGCAACATTCTTGTTGCATACACATACAGCGGCGAACCAGTTTACGCTAAGGATTTGAAGGCTGAAGGTGCAATGACTGCACTTCTCAAGGATGCAATCAAACCTAACCTTGTTCAGACGCTTGAGGGTACTCCTGCAATTATGCACGGCGGACCTTTTGCAAATATTGCTCACGGCTGTAACAGCATAAGAGCAACAAAGCTTGCATTAAAGCTTGCAGATTACTGTATTACAGAAGCAGGTTTCGGCTCGGATCTCGGTGCAGAGAAGTTCCTTGACATCAAGTGCAGATATGCCGGAATTGCTCCGTCGGCAATTGTAATTGTGGCTACCTGCCGTGCATTAAAATACAACGGCGGCGTTCCAAAGTCAGAAACTTCAAACGAAAACATTGAGGCACTCAAAAAGGGCATTGTAAACCTCGGAGTTCACATTGACAATATGAGAAAGTACAATGTTCCCGTTGTCGTAGCAATCAACCGATTTGGCACAGATACAGAAGAAGAGCTAAAGTACATTGAAGAATACTGTATTTCAAAGGGTGCGGATTTTGCCCTTTCAGATGTATTCTGCAATGGCGGAGAAGGCGGCATAGAGCTTGCCAATAAGGTAGTAGAGGCTTGCGAAAAGCCGTCTGCATTTGAGCCTCTCTATTCACTCGATCTAACGCTCAAGGAAAAGGTTGAGAAGATTGCAAAGGAAATCTACGGTGCGTCAAAGGTAAACTACACAACAGCCGCAGAAAAAGCAATCAAGGAAGTTGTGGCTCTTGGCGGCAACAAGCTTCCTGTATGTGTGGCTAAAACACAGTATTCGCTTTCAGACGATCCTGCAAAGCTTGGTGCTCCAAAGAATTTTGAAATCACAGTAAGAGATGTAACAATTTCAAACGGTGCAGGTTTTGCAGTAATCTATACAGGCAACATTATGACAATGCCGGGACTTCCGAAGGTTCCCACCGCAGAAAAAATTGATGTTGACGAAAACGGTAAAATCAGCGGACTTTTCTGATATGATAAAATTGATTTCTCACAGCGCCGATGAAACTGAGCAAATCGGCGAAAAAATTGCAAAACAGCTCCACGGCACAGAGGTAATAGCTCTTTTCGGCGGACTCGGTATGGGTAAAACCGCCTTTACAAGAGGTCTGGCAAGAGCCCTCGGTGTTGATGACGGAGTATCAAGCCCTACTTTCGCCCTTGTAAACGAATACAGCGGAAAGTATAATATCTATCATTTTGATATGTACAGAGTTAATTCGTGGGACGACTTGTACTCAACCGGATTTTTTGACTATATTGACAACGGTATTCTCGTAATTGAGTGGAGCGAAAATATTGAAGGCGCACTTCCCGAAAATGCAATCAGAATAACGATTGAAAAAGGGGAGAGCGATGACGAAAGAATCTTTGAAATTGAAGGTGTTGAAATTTGAAAATTCTGTCTGTTGACACATCTGCAACAGCTGCATCTGTTGCACTTTCAGAAGAGGGCAAGCTGATCGGTGAAACTTTCATAAACACAAGTCTTACCCACAGTCAGACGCTTATCCCTATGGTTGAACAGCTTTTGAGCAATACAAAAACGCAAATAGCCGACATTGATGCAATTGCAGTCAACGCAGGTCCGGGTTCATTCACAGGTGTAAGAATCGGTGTTGCGGCAGTGAAAGGTCTTGCTTTTGCAAATAATATACCGTGTGTTTCGGTTTCAACACTTGAGAGTATGGCTTATAATTTTCTTTCAACTGACTGCATAGTTTGCGCCGTAATGGACGCACGCTGTTCACAGGTATACAATGCACTGTTTGAAATTAAAAGCGGAGTTGTTACCCGACTTTGTGATGACAGAGCATTATCGCTTGATGATTTAAAAAGCGAACTGCTGTCTGTTGACGGAAGAATCATCATTGCAGGTGACGGTACCGATATTACCTGTAAATACATCGGTAATGAAATTAAAAATGCAGAGCCTGCTCCCGTAAACCTTAAATATCAAAGGGCGTCTTCAACTGCACTTGTTGCATTTGAAATGATAAATAACGGACAAACCGTTTCGGCACAAGAGCTTATGCCGGTATATCTCCGCTTGCCTCAGGCACAGCGTGAGCTTAATAAAAAACTTGGAGGTAGAACAAAATGATAGCACTCGGATGCGACCACGGCGGATATAACCTTATCTGCGCAATCAAAAAATATCTGGATGAAAAAGGACTTGAATACAAAGAGTACGGCACTTTCAGTGAAGAAAGCGTTGACTATCCTGTTTATGCCTACAAGGTAGCAACTGCAATCACTTCCGGCGAATGCTCAATAGGCATTCTCTGTTGCGGTACAGGCATCGGTATCTCGATTGCCGCAAACAAGGTAAAGGGAATCAGAGCCGCAGTTGTTTCAAACGAATTTTGTGCTGAAATGACTCGCAGACACAATAACGCAAATATCCTTTGTATGGGCGGCAGAGTTACAAGCGAGGAAGATGCTGTTAAATTTGCCGATATCTTCCTTAACACACCTTATGAAGGCGGCAGACACGAAAACCGTGTGTCAATGATTACAGACATCGAAAACGGTAATTTTAAAGCATAAATAAATCAATAATAGGTATAAACGCTCTTTTAAGTGAGGGCGTTTTTCTTTTTGAAATTTAGATTTCTCATTTGTAATATTTTGTAACTGTTATTTCTGTCAAGGAACTAATTTGCAAAATTGTATTCAGAGCCAAAGCTTTACGCAAATTATTCGTTCTTATTGAGAATTAAGTGTTGTAAATCTTGCACAACTATCCTTACAGTATTACCGCTCATTAGGTATATTGTAACTATTATATTTCAATTTGTAACCAAATTTCCGAAAAAATTTCAATTTTTTAAATTTATTTACAAAAACCCCTTGTTTTTTTTCCTTTTTAGTATTATAATAACATCACAATGTTTTTAAAGAATTTTAAAAAAGAATTAAAACGATTTGGGAGAGAGTGAAAATGAGATTAAGAAAACAGGAACTTGGAGACAGAAACCTCGTAGGAAGCAGAGTTGAGGCTGTAAGAAAGCAGAAGGGTATGAAGCAAAAGGAGCTTCTTGCTCAATTACAGGTCAACGGCGTTGATATGAATGCATCAGGACTTTCAAAGCTTGAAGGTCAGATTCGTTTTGTCACAGATGTTGAGCTTGTTGCACTTGCCGATATTCTTGAAGTGTCTGTTGACTACCTTCTCGGAAGAGAAAACTGATTGTTTTCAACCGAATCTTTAAATTGCACCGTAGAATTTTTCTGCGGTGCTTTTATTAGCAGACAAAACCGTTGTTATAAAAAGAATAACCGCAGCAGTAATAGGGGAGATGAATGTGATTGACCTCAACAACATTGAAAAATACAGAGAAAACAATCGAATAGAGGCAAAAAAGGCAACAGGCGGATTACCTAAAAGCTTGTGGGAAACATATTCATCCTTTGCAAATACGCTCGGAGGAATTATACTTTTAGGTGTAGAAGAATACAGGGACAAATCACTTCATCCCGTAAATCTTCCCGATCCGGATGAACTTATTGAGGAATTTTGGGAGATAGCAAACGATATTCAAAAAGTAAGCACAAACATTCTTTCATATGAAGATGTTTATGTGCAAAAAATTGAAAATAAGCATATTATCGTTATTACAGTGCCAAAAGCAAAAAGATTTGACCGTCCCGTGTATCTTGACGGCAGTATTCATAATTCATACAGAAGAAACGGCGAGGGTGACTACCGTTGTACACCCGATCAAATTAACGCTATGGTGCGTGATTCCGAGATTAAAACACAGGATATGAATATTATCCAAAGTTTGACTGTTTCCGTATTTAATACCGATTCACTCCACAGCTACCGAATAAAAATGTCAACTGTTAAGCCAAACAATCGGCTTCAAAATTTGTCGGATAAAGATTTCTTGCAGGCAATAGGAGCAATCGGAGCAGGGGACGACCTTCTATTTCACCCCACAGCCGCAGGACTTCTTATGTTCGGTAAGTCAGAGTTCATCAAAAAAGAATACCCGTCCTATTGTCTTGAATATAAGGAAACAACACAAGATGATAAACACACAATTATTTCATCAGATTTAAATTCAGACTGTGAAAATCTTTATGATTTCTTTACAAAGGTCTTCGAAAAAATATCATCCGATATAAAACAGACAGTAAATATAAAATCAGACATTACACTGATTACAACCGCCTTGCAGGAAGCTCTTGCAAACTGCCTTATAAATGCCGACTATTATGGGTCAAACGGTGTTGCTGTTATAAAAGACGATGAAAGCATTACAATGTCCAATCCCGGCGGATTTAGAGTTGAACTCGACGCTGCAAGAGCGGGCGGTATATCCGACCCCAGAAACACGGCAATTATGCGTATGTTTAATTTGATAGGAATCGGCAGTAACGACGGCTTCGGTATTTCTAATATCTTCTCCGTTTGGAAAAGCCACGGATTTGTTCTGCCGGTCATTGAAGAAAGTTTCAAACCCGAAAGCATCACCTTAAAGCTTTCATTTGTTCTCGAAAGTAATTCAACTAATACTCAAATTTTACAAAACCGTCCCGATATTGAAACAGACAGACAAGATGCCGTAATTTCATACATTACTGATAATATCGCGGTAACTTCAAAAGAAATTTCCGAACTTCTCGGAATAAGTCATAAAAAATCGAAGCAACTTCTTCACAAACTTATGGCAAAGGATTTTGTTATAATCAAAAACGGAAAATACACCCTAAAAGCATAGAAGGAACAGAATCAAATTTCGGAACAGCAATCCGCATAAGCGTTGTTCATAATTGCTAGGTTGCTTATTTTTGCAAAAGGAAAACCGTCTGCTATAACTTGTGCTGCAACAGGCTGTTCATAACTCTGCTGTTCAAAGCCTTGCAGGACGATCCCGCAGGTGCAGTTGTGCCGATTGATAAATTGAGTATGGTTGTTTCAATAATCTTTTTATACATAATTTTCAAGGAAAAACTGTCCGCAAAATCAAGCATAAGTCTTCATATAATATTCGCAGACACTTATTTATGCTTTTACGGATTAAATTTAAAATTTACAAATTTGTGTAATTTTGCTTGACAATCGCACAAAAAACAAGTACAATAATCAAGGTAAATTACCAATATTCGGAGACGTATCGAAGTGGTCATAACGGACATGACTCGAAATTTTTTGAGAGTTTGGCAGTATGCTCCCCTCAAAGTCCCCGTAAATACTGAGTTTTTGCTCGGTTCGAAAATTAAATATTTTGTTGTTCTTTCCGTCAGTTCTTGCGAAAAGTTTTTCAAAAGAAAACGGAATTACATACACGGAGAGTTGTCCGAGTGGTCGAAGGTGCAGCACTCGAAATGCTGTAAGCCGAAAGGCTTCTAGGGTTCGAATCCCTAACTCTCCGCCAAAAAGTCCAGTAACCAAGCGGTTTTCTGGACTTTTCTTTTTTGTCCGTTTTCGCAAAACCGCTTCAAAACCGCCGCAAGAACAGCCCGATTTTAGGAAAGAACTGCGCCTTTTTTGCCTTTTTAGGCGTATTCGAACCGTCAAGCTCGGTTCTTTTCGTCGTCATATAAATTTTCACTCCATTTACTTCCAAAACTCACCGTTTCGGGCAACACCATTCCGTTTACCATTGCACTTGCCGAGGACAGTTTTGACGAGTAGTCAAGATGAGCGTAAATGTTAGCGGTAGTGGAAAAGTCGCTGTGACCGAGCCATTCTTGAATTTGTTTCAGCGGTACTCCGTTTGCTAAAAGAAGAGAAGCGCAACTGTGTCGCAGGTCGTGAAAACGCATTCGTTTGCAACCGTGTTTTTGAATATATTGCGGAAATTGGCTTGTTAAATAGTTTGGGTTCATTAAGTTGCCCAGCTCGTCAACAAAAACATAGCCGTCATATTCGTAATTGTAACAGTTGCCGCAAACCTTTTTGTTGACTTCTTGCGCCGCCTTTACCTCTTTGAAATATTCGGCAAAGCTGCCTACCAGCGGAAGTGTACGCATACTCGACTTTGTTTTTGCAGAGTCCTGTGCGTACATTTTTGTTTTGCCGTCCATCTGCACCGAAGTGACCGTATGCTTAATGGTGATTGTGCCACGCTCAAAGTCGATGGCGTCCCATTTCAGCCCAACAACCTCGCCTCTGCGCAGTCCGTAGAAAGCGGCAACCAAAACCGGTAACTCAAATTTTGTACCTTTAACAACTTCAAATAGATGTTGCAATTCGTCCGCATCAAGGAATACAGGTTGATAGTCGTTCTTTTTCGGTCGGTCTACCTTTTCCGCTACATTCTGTGTTACAAGGTCGGTTTTAAGCGCATATTTCAGCGCCTGATGAATAACGGCGTGGTAGTGTATAACCGAATTTGCCTTTACGGTTTTCAACTTTTCGGAATAGAATTGCTGAATGTGCCTTGCCTCTAAGCCCTGTAATGTCACCGCTTTCTTGCGAAAATACGGCTCAATCACCGATTTTACCATTTGTTCGTAAGAGCCGAAGGTGGTCGCCTTTACACGCACCTTTACAATGTCCAGCCATTGCAATAAGTAGTCCGCAAACAGCATATCAGTGGCAAGCTCGCCCACTTCATTGGGCGGTTCAAACTCACCTCGAATTCGTAAAAGCTCGGCTTCCGCTTTGCGCTTGTTGCCCTTTTCGGACAAGCCCGTGGAAAAATATTTCACACGGCGCTTTCCGTTGTTGTCGTTGTAGCTTAATACTACATAATAATATCCTTTTTTAACTTGTAGGTGTCCTGATACCATAAATTCTAACTCCTTTCATTTTTACACAGGATTGACCTACACCGACAAGCTCATTATAGCCTGTCGGCATAGTTCTTTCCATTCTGCGAGAGTCACGCTGCGTACACTTCTGTACGAATCAACGAGCGTCTCGGTTTCGTTCTCTCTGTTTTCTCAAAAGCTCCAAGCCTTTTAATATGTCCTTTCGCATTTGCTCGTCGCTGTAATTCGGCGGAAAATACTTTTTGAAATCCTCACGCTTGAATTTGATTTGCTCTTTTTGGTTGGGCTTTTCTTCCGACATAACGCCGTAAATAATTTGACTGTCAAGACTGCCCTCTTGGGACAATTTCTTTAAGCGAATACTTTGAGCGTGTGACGGCGTACAGTCGTTTAAGTCCATAGCGTCAAGCAAAATTCTTTGCTCATCCTTAGATAAGTATGAAATTTCAACCGCCGGATTAAATGCGATTTTTCCGTCATCTACCATTGCAAGCAATTCGGGGATTAAGTAGGTCAGGCGGATATATCGTTTAATCTGATTACGACTTTCGCCTGCATCTTCCGCAACTTTTTCTACGCTTAACAACTTCTGCCCAACTTGGGCAGAAGCTACACCCTGATGCTTTATGGCATCTAACTTCATCTTAAATGCAAACGCCTTTTCGCTTGGCAAAACCGTTTCTCGTTGCAAATTGGCGTCCACCATTGCAATGACCGCCTCGTCGTCGGTCATATCACGGACAATCACCGGCATAGTTTCAAGCCCAAGTTCTTGATAAGCCGCAAGTCGTCTGTGCCCGGAGATAATCTCATATCCGCCGTTAATGGGTCTTGCCACAGCCGGAGTAATTGCCCCGACTTTTTTAATACTTTCAATCATTCGCTTCATCTCCTCGTCGTTTTGCACCCTAAACGGGTGGTCTTTGAACGGGTGCAACTCACAAAGCGGAATGTTTTGCACTCGTTCAAGCTTGGCATCATCACGCTGTTCCTGCGTGGTAAACAGGTCGTCAAGCTTTGTTAAAGTGAAATCTGTATTTCTTTTTGTCATCGTTCATAACCTCTCTTTCGTTGCTTATTAAGTGGGTAATATTGGTTTTGCATAGTTTTCTCAATGCGAATATTCTCTTTGATTTTTGGATTATCCTCCATAATTCTTGCCGCCGTTTTCTTATCCTTACGCAGTTTGGCAAGTGCCTGCGTACAGTCGTCACGCTTTGCAATAAGCACAGCCTTTTCTGTCGGGTTGTGGCAAGAAGCAATATCTCGGTAGAGCATTTTGCGATAATCCGATATTATCTTCATTTCCGCCTCTGCTTTATTTATAAACGTTTCGGTTGATGAAATATCGATCAATCGGTTGTCACAAATCAACTGTACTTGCTCAGTATAGCGATCAAGAAAGCGGCAAGCCTCACGCATTTCCGGCGACAGTGGCTTGTGCTTTTTGCTTTTCGGAAACACGCCAAGCAGATACAAATACTTAAAATATAGTGCTTTAAGCCCTGTGATTTTCTTTGTGGTTTTTAAATTGCCTTTCACCGAATATGCTTTTTGTATCGTTATGCCATAGTCTTTTTTGTCGGTAAATTCATTGTATAAGCAGTACGCCTCTTGCCAATGATTTTGGCTTGTATCTCTCATACGGTCATAAATATTTTCTCGGTCATAGCCCTCGCCTAAGCGATACAATCGGGTCGCTTTCTTGCTGTTCACCGAGCGAATGGTGGCGTACTTATGATACGGATTTAAGTCGATTACATAACCCAGTCGCCTCATAATATAAGTAAAAGTTTTTGGGTTTGTGCTCATCGTAAGTGCTTTATCTATCGCCTCACGCATTAAATTGTATCGGGTAGGCTCGCCGTTTTTCTCGGCGAAGTACAGCTTGCGTGGCGTTTTACCTTTCGGGTTTTCAATAACCGTCAGACCGCTTTCACGGCACAGTTCATCGGAAATATTGCGCAGTTTCCAATAAGCGCATTCGTTGCAATTAAACTTTTTGCCGTTCCACATATTCACTGAATTGATGACCAAATGGTTGTGATAAGTGCCGGTGTTAAAGTGGGTTGCGACCAACACTTGGTACTCGTTACCCCACATTCTTTTTGCAAGTTCAACGCCTAATTTGTGAGCAAGCCTGGGTGTAACCTCGCCTGTCTTAAAGCTTTGGTAGGCGTGGTAAGCAACATTACCGGTAGTCTTATCAAAGCGCTCCTGCACGGCGTTCATCTCGGCAAAAGCGGTTTCGGCAGAGCAATTTACGCCTGTTACATACATTGCTTTTTCCTCACCGACTACGGTCTTTTGCTCGTCACTTGCGTAGTGAAGTGCCTTGTAAATGTCGCTGTAAATCGTTTTGTCCGGGTTTGCTGCATAGCTTAAAACACGGCTTACGCTGTCGGTAATCGCCCAAATTTTTGTTACTGCCACGGTTTTTCACTCACACTTTCCGGCTCGTCAACCGAGTGATAAGCATTCAAAAATTTGCTTATAACATAATCAAATTCCTCGCTTATTCCGTCGTCGGGCAGCGACTTAAAATTATCACGAAGTGAGGTTAGACCTCGGTAAGCTTCGTAAAATTCTTGTGGCAAGCTCGCTTGAACTTGCTTGCCGAGGCCTAATTTTCTAAGATAAGCGGAAAGCGAAAGTCCGCATTTTTTTGCGGCGTTTTCCATTTTTCTTTTCTCTGTTTCGGTTACACGAATATTGATTGCGGTGGTTCTTTGTCTCATAAAAATTCATTCCTTTCTGTTAAAAATCGGGGTTACAGGTGCGGCAAGCCCATTTCGGCATTTGCCGCCGGTTTTATGGGCCTTTTAAGGCTATACAAAACCTATGCTCGTTACCTTTATGGATTGGCATTACCCCTGTATAGCCCTTTCTCAAAAATGACGATAATGACGGTTGTGACGACTTTTTCTCATACAGAAGATTTATTGTCATCGCCGTCATTGCCGTCACGCTTTTTTAAGTAAATCAATCGGCTTGTGCCGGTGCGCTTTGTCTTGTACTCAATGCCTTGTGGCATAAAAACTTCCGCCGAAAATCTGGCAAGCATTTTCGTCACAACATTGGGCGTGACTTCGGTTTCATTCATTTGTGTAACGAGTTCCGTCGCCGTACCTTGCCACTCTTTTACATCGGATACAAAGTCAACCAGCCGGAAAACAAACTTTGGAATTTCTTCTCGGCGAATGTCCTCCATATCTTTTCGTTCCACCAACTCCCACAAGTGTGTGCGGTTGTCAAACTTTAAGGTCAATTCTTGATACTCAATGTCACGACCGGTTGCAAGCAGCGTTCCGCTTTCATCGGAGCGACTGCGCTTCAAAACAAAATTTGTGTCTGCCGCACCTGTGATACCTGTTGAGCCGGACACCTCGTTAAATGGGTCGGTGGCATCTTTCAGTTTTCTCACGTGATGAACAACCACAACGGCAATGCCGTATTTGTCCGAAATATTTTTAAGTGCCGACACATCGTCATAGTCGCCTGCATACATTCCGCTTTTTCCACCGGTACTTTTTGAATCACGCACCTTTTGGAAGGTGTCTATTATCACAAGTTTTGTTTGCGGAAAGTCAGTTAGATACTGTTCAATCTGTTGTTCCAAACCGTTACCGATTTGAAAGCTCGTTGTGGCAATGCGTAACTCGGCCGGCGCTTCGTCCGTAATCTTATACAAGCGATTTTGTATGCGTGCATAAGTGTCTTCCAAGCACAGATAGAGCACATCGCTCTTGTGGGTTTCAAATTCCCACACAGGCTGACCGCTCGCAACTTGAATACCGAGCCACAGCATAAGCCAGCTTTTGCCGATTTTGCTTGAACCGGACAGCACGCTTAACCCTTGCGGTATCAAGCCATCAACCACAAACAAGGTTTTGTTCATCGGCGTGGAGAGCAGCGTGTCTGCATCAATTGTTTTCAGCTTTTTAACTTGCATTTTTCACACCCTCCTCCATAACATAGTTGATAACATTGACCTTCGGAATTTTGTAAGCATTTCCGATCTTAACGCCGGAGATATATCCGTCGCTGATTAGGTCATACGCCAAGTGTCGGCTTACACCCAGCATTTCTTGAAGTTGAGCCACCGTAACAATGTCCGGATAATTCGGAAACATCATCTTGTAAAGCTCTTTTAATTCTGTTTTTCTCATCTTTATTAACCTCCTTTGTGAGAAAATAAGCTGCACGGTTTGTACAGCTATGTACGAGGCAACAGAAAAAGAGGAGGTCTCTTTGAGTTGCCTTTTGCCGTTTCACCCGAATGTCGTTTTTGTATTCCTGCCCCATATTAGCGGCGTTGCCTCGCTCAAGTCGTCACAAGCTACATATCGTTTGCTTCCGTGTAAACACGAAAGCTCGCTCATTTCGCTGTTCCTCCTCTTCCCCAAAAAGTCTTTTGACTTTTTTGGGACCCCGGTTATCGCAAAGTCATATCCCATTCGGACGGTCATTCAATTTTAGATAATTAGGTTTATTGCAAACCTGATTTGCAGATTCATTATATCGGTGTGTTGACATAAAGGCAATACTTTTGTATAATGTTCTTTGGAGTTATGTTAATTGTCTAAATTATTTGCATATCCGATTTTCTAAAACAAAGGTGAGAAAATGAAAAAAGATTGTTCCGAATATACACCTACAAAAAGTGAAATATATAACCTAAGTCGCTCCGACAGATATAATGTCAGATTAGCGTATTTCGACAACTACGCTCGTTTCAGTAAAGATGACAAGCAAATTCATATTGCCGTCGATTACGGCAAAGAATATTTTTCTATGAATCCGCTTGTTGAAGAATATACAGGAGAAAAACTCAATGACGAGAGCTATGCCGTTGATGAGGATTTGCCTGAATACATAGAGGCAAACAAGAAGCAAAAGCAAGCGTTTGCAGGCAAATTTCAAATTGATTTTGAGGAAGCGGAATACAGAGAAAGCCAATACCTTTGGGGTAAAAAGTTGCCAAATCTGCCTTATAATAATGTTTTGAGCGGCGCAAAAATTGATTTGCGATACGGCGAGGGAATATTAGATTTTATATATGCGGATTTCAAGTCGGCAATTAAAAAGCAGATGAAAACAATAGAATTGGAAAATCTGCTGCGTGAGTTTGCAGAGCAAGAAGGAATAAAAAAAGCCCCGATTCATAAAAATGAACCGGAGAAAATTTACAGTAGATTACAAGAGAAAATCGAAGAATACTACAAATATTGTGAAACCGTAAGCAGCATTGAAGACATTGCCTATGCCTCGCTGTATTCCGCTATCTGCCCTCCCGTTTTCAAAAAAGGAATCGATAAAAAGAAGCAAACGATATGGTACGGAAATTATCTTTTGAGCCTTCAGCAGGAATATCTTGAGATGATTGAGTTTTGTTTTGATGAAGATTATTACCCCGAAGCATTGGCAAACAGACTGCCGTCGGAAAGGTTCTACATTTACCGCTCGCTTAAAGAGTTGTCTCCGTTTTTGGAAAGAACGGAAGAAGTGGCGTTTTCAAACACAATGAGCGGAAAAGAAATGCCATACGGTATGAGCGGCGAAGAACTTAAAGCGAGATTTTATTTAAGTCTTGCACCGAACGAAGCACACAAGGCACTTGCCGAAAAATTCGGAACAACTCCCGAAAAGGTTGTAGCTTTGATAAATTTACCACATTTCATCAGTCGTCAATATGTATTCGGTTCGGTTGATGAAATTCTTGAAATAGAATTCACAAAAATGCTCGAACACAATGTCCGTTTCAGGAAGTGCAAGCGCTGCGGCAAGTATTTTATTATGAAAGGCAACTACGACACCAACTACTGCGACCGCATTGCCGAGGGCGAAACTCGCAACTGTCAGGAGCTGGCGGCGCAGGAAAACTATAAAAAGAAAATGGCGGACAATGCCGCCATTCCGCTGTATCAAAAGTATTATAAACGCTATGCCGCCCGTGTGCGTGTAAGACAGATTAAAGAACCTGATTTCAAAAAGTGGAAGTACAAAGCTATGACCAAGCGTGACGAGTGCTCCAACGGCAAAATCACCCTCGCCGAATTTGAAAATTGGCTTGAGGGAAGCTTTCCGAACAGGAAGAAGAAAGAATAGAATTGTTAAAGCGCAGCTGATTTCTCAGCTAAATATATGTTATTTCTATCAAATAGCTAGACTTAACAATGGTATAATTTACATTATGAGCAGTTCGCCGACGGAACGGTAAAATGTATTGAAGATGAGATACCGTTTGAACTGCCAGAGGGGTGGGAGTGGACAAGATTAGGGGTAATAGGTTCTTGGCAATCAGGAGCTACTCCAAGTAGACGAGAACCGTTATATTATGAAAATGGAACTATCCCGTGGCTGAAAACAGGAGATTTATGTGATTGTCACATTAAAAATGTTCCCGAGTATATCACTGAAAAAGCTGTGAGCGAAACTTCTGTAAAGATATTACCTGTTGGTACAGTGCTAATTGCAATGTATGGAGCAACTATTGGTAAAACTGGAATATCAGATATCGAACTTACTACAAATCAAGCCTGTTGTGCATGCGTATGCGAAGAAGAAATTTATAACGAATATTTGCTAAAATTTCTTCAGAGTCAAAAAAGTATACTTGTATCTATGGGCGAAGGTGGAGCTCAACCTAATATTTCAAAAGAAAAAATTATAAACATCATATTTCCATTACCACCATTTAATGAACAAAAGAAAATTGTTTCTAAAATAGAAGACTTTGACAGAGCAATAACTTCTTTAAGCAATAATAAAGATGAAGTTTCAAAACTTCTTTTAATCGCAAAGTCTAAAATCCTCGACCTTGCAATTTGTGGTAAGCTTGTTCCACAAGACCCAAATGATGAGCCTGCTTCTGTTCTGCTTGAACGCATACGAGCCGAAAAAGAAGAACTCATCAAACAAGGCAAAATCAAGCGTGACAAGAAGGAATCTGTCATCTTCAAAGGTGAGGATAACTCTTATTATGAGAATCTGCCTACAGGTGAAGTGAAATGTATTGATGATGAGTTACCATTTGACATTCCAGAAGGATGGGAATGGTGCAATCTTTCGATGCTTGGTACTACAAATATAGGATTAACATATAAGCCTACTGATATAGATAGCACTGGTACGGTTGTGCTTCGTTCCTGCAATATTGTATCAGACAGAATTGACTATAACGATCTTGTTCGTGTAAACACACCAATAAGAGGCAACCAATATGTCCAAAAGAACGACATTTTAATTTGTGCAAGAAACGGAAGCAAAGCCCTTGTCGGAAAGTGTGCCATTATTCCTGATTTGGCTGAGCCGACATCCTTTGGTGCATTTATGGCAATTTACCGAACAAAATGTTACTCTTATATCATTCACTTTCTTCGCTCCCAATATTTTAGATCAGTGTTCTTTGAAGGCAATTCAACTACAATAAATCAGCTAACACAGGATATGTTAAAACGAGCTGTTGTTCCGTTCCCTCCTAAAGCGGAGCAAAATAGGATTGTAAGCAAAATTCAGGAATTATACAGTGTTATATCTGAAGTAGAAGCGGGTCTCAATTGAGGCTCGCTTCTATACTGTTCAGTATTTCTTTATATCTATGGACTACTTTAACAACTTTGACTTGATATTCTTCAGGTGGAATAGGTAAGATAATGTTTAAGATATCTTCTCTTGAAATTCCGGGAATCAGTCCCTTTGCAGCCAGTTTGATTGATTCAATATAAAACTGCAAGCACAAAGATAAGTAGTTCGCATTGAGATTGTAGATATTTTTAATTGCCATAATCTGACGAGCAATATGTGCTCTCCCGAAATCATTAATTGCCATTTCACCTATTGTGCCTTTACAGGTAATCAGCAAATCGCCACAGTTGGTTATAACTTGCGGCTCAGGAGTCCAACGGACAAGGCTGACTTTTCCATTGACGAAGTTGCTTGCTCCGGTAATATATGGAATGCCAACTTTATTATCGTTATACTGGTTTGGTGCTAAATCTCTACCTGATAAAAGTTCCCATATACTTTTCAAACGTGAAAAGCCCCAGTTATCAGGTATATCGAAAGGTATTTCTTCATCAATGCAAATGATTTCATCACCAATCTTCTCATAATAAGAGATAACGACACTTTCGCTATAATATTAAAGCGAGTTTATTCGCAAATATTATACGGAGGTGTCTTGCTATATGAAGACGCAGAAAACATTTGAAGAACACTTGAGGAAAGTCAATCTTTCCGACAACACTATTAAGTCATACTTGTGGACGATTCAGTTTTACAACGACCACTATGACACTATCAGCAAGGCAAATTTGCTTGCTTACAAAGGATACTTGATGGAGAACTATAAGCCGAAAACGGTCAATCTCCGCATTCAGGCTGTCAATAAGTATCTTGAATATCTGGGCAAGGAAAAATTGCAATTAAAGGCAGTTAAGGTACAACAAAAGAACTTTCTCGAAAATGTTATCAGCAATGCAGACTACAATTTTTTGAAGAAGCAGCTCAAAAAAGATGGTAATATGGAATGGTACTTTGTCGTGTGGTATTTGGCTGCAACCGGTGCGAGGGTCAGCGAGCTCATTCAAATCAAAATAGAACACATCGAAATTGGCTACTTTGACCTATACACCAAAGGTGGTAAATTAAGACGACTGTACATATCGAAAAAACTGAAAATAGAAACTCTTAAATGGCTGGAGGAAACAAACCGATCCTCCGGCTATTTGTTTCTTAATCGTTACGGAGAGCGAATTACTACAAGAGGAATATCACAGCAATTAAAGAACTATGCGGACAAATACGGACTTGATAAAAAGGTAGTCTACCCACATTCTTTCAGGCACAGATACGCCAAAAACTTTCTTGAAAAGTACAATGATATTGCTTTGCTTGCTGACCTTATGGGACACGAAAGCATTGAAACAACAAGAATATATCTCCGCCGTACTGCCAGTGAGCAACAGGCGTTGGTTGATAAAATAGTCACTTGGTAAGTGAAAGCCGCCCCACGAGTGAGGCGGCTAATTTCGTTATGTGAGCATTTCTGCAATTTTATCAAGTTTGCTATAATAGGTTTCTATCGCAGCAACAATACGTTTCTGCTCTGCTAAAGGTGGAATAGTCATAACTGCTTTTTTTCCGTCGGATGTACTTAATCGAGGCATTTTTACACCGTATGAACATCTATTGGCATAAGCTAAAAACGCAGGAGTCATTAAATAATATCTCGCGTATGCCGGCAAAACAAGTGAATTAAAATCTAATGGTAATATTTCAGATGTACAATATCCATCCTCATCAGCAAGAACAACTTTATTGAGATATGGGCGTAATTTACTATACAGCACCTGTCCCTTTTTAAAACTGTGTTTTGTACTCATTGCACTTCTTTCAGATTTTTTAACCTTTTTAATTACTCGCCCTGTATCTTTTTCTATATCTTCCAAGTCAAGAATCCAAGCGTTATCTTCGATGCAATCTGTGCCGACGTTTACACAACTGCCATAATCGCAAACTTCGCCTAAGCAGCAGATACCCCAAGAGTCCGGCAGACAGTTCAAAGACCAATCACCTAACTCTTCGATTAAGGAACCAGTTTGTATATAATAAGAGTTATCATCACCTTTGAAGATGACAGATTCCTTCTTGTCACGCTTGATTTTGCCTTGTTTGATGAGTTCTTCTTTTTCGGCTCGTATGCGTTCAAGCAAGACAGAAGCAGGTTCATCATTAGGGTCTTGCGGGACAAGTTTTCCGCGAATTGCGAGATCAAGGATTTTTGATTTTGTAGCAGAAACCAGTTCAAATAGAGTATCCTTTTGAATTTCAATTGTGTCTGCAATTTGCAATGCACTTTTTATTGAAAAAACAATAAGTTGTTGCTCTTTAACTGGGCAAACAGGTATTAAAGTCCCTAAGATTCGTTCAAGCGCAAGCTTAGGCATAGCAACTTGATGTGTTTTATCCTGAAACTGCTGCTGAACAAGCTCACTCAGCATTACATAGCAAAGAAAAGTTTTATTGATACTAATATTACATACTTTTACAGCGTTTTCAGTTAAATTCATTCCATCAAGGATTTCCGGTACTTCACCAACTACGCCAATCGTTCCAGCAATAGTTACATACAAATCATTTTTGCCGATTGTGTATGATTGAATTTTTGCGAAAACTTCTTCTGAAATATACTTCAATCCAAAAGTATTAATAGTTCTGTTTTTCATATCTGTTACTCTAATATATACGTGGTCAGTAACATCATCAGAAAAAGATTCTCCTTTTGGAAGCCTTTTGCCACCTTTTACACTTGCGATATTACGAATTCTACACCATTCCCACCCATCCGGTAATTCAAACGGTATCTCATCCTCAATACATTTGACCGTTCCGTCTTGGAACTGCTCATAATGTAAATTATCATCACCTTTGAAGATGACAGTATCATTTTTTATGTCTTTAGGTTTTAGTTTTCCTTCTTTGACCATTTGCTGCTTTTCGGCACGAATACGCTCTAACAAAACAGAAGCAGGCTCGTCATTCGGGTCTTGCGGCACAAGTTTACCACGGATAGCCAAATCCAAGATTTTTTGTCGTAATGCTTTGGTATCCATTATTCTTCCACCTCACCGATAAGTTTTTCAAGCTCGGCAACGGCAACAGCGATATTCTTGGACTTTTTCTTGATTTCTTCAAGAAGTTCGTTAAGGGTGCGGTCATCATTACCGTTAGTGCTCTTGATCCAAGTAATATCAAGGCTTGTCTTATCACGAGCACAGATCTCATCATAGGTGTATCTACGCCACCTACCGTTGGGATTTTCTTCGCTATATGTTTCCTTACGAGCAGCAATATCCTCGGCATTGTAGCACTTTATGAACTCATCAAAGTGACTCTCTTTAAGAGGATTGGTTTTACCAAAAGAAGGCATATCGGAACGAAGGTCATAAATCCAAACTTCTTTGGTATTATTCTTATCGGAAGTTCCACGGGTAAAGAACAGTACATTGGTCTTTACGCCCTGTGCGTAGAAAATACCCGTTGGCAGTCGAAGAATGGTGTGGAGATTGCATTTTTCCATTAAGTCCTGACGGATACGCTCACCATCGCCATCAGCAAACAAAACATTATCAGGGAGAACAACAGCAGCACGAGCATTGCCGTGGGTGTTCAAGCTGCGATAAATGTGCTGCAAGAAGTTCAACTGCTTATTGCTTGTTGGGAATGTAAAGTCATCACGGGTAGCACGCTCGCCGCCTTTCTTCGTACCGAAAGGTGGGTTGGTTAATACGACATCATAGCCTTTCATCTGCTTCCCGTAGTTAGAAAGTGTGTCGCCCAAATAGATTGGTCCGCTGATGTCGTGCAACATTGCATTCATAAGAGCAAGACGGTGGGTGTCGTGAACAAGCTCACAACCCGAGAAAGCCTGAGTGCGTTGAAATTCTTGTTGATCAACAGGCAAAGTAAACAAGTCATCTGTATGGTCTTTTACATATCTGTCTGCGGCAATCATAAATCCAAAAGTGCCGCAAGCAGGGTCGTTGCAACGCTCTCCCGGCTGAGGAGCAACCAGTTTGGTCATAACATTTATGAGCACACGGGGAGTGAAATACTGTCCGGCTCCCGACTTTTTCTCGGTTGCGTTCTTCTCTAACAGGCCTTCATAAAGGTTGCCGAGCCCTTCTTCCTTTGCACTGTACCAGTCAAATTGGTCAATGGTGGTGATAATCTTTTCAAGATTTTTCGGCTCGTCAATATTAGTTTGAGCACCCTGATAGATTTCACGGACACGACCGATGCAGGTCTCACCCAAATGATCCAAAAGCTCTTTGTAATAGCGTTTGAGTTCAATACCTTGTCTGCTGACAAGTTCGCTCCAACGATATTTTTCAGGGATTGCTCCCTCGGCATTGGTTTCCTTACACATTTTCAAGAACAAAATATATGTAAGCTCGGTAACATACTGCTGATAGGTGATACCGTCATCACGAAGCACATTACATAAGTTCCAGAGCTTTGATACAATTTCCTGATTGTTCACGCTACATTTCCTCCGTCCTCATAGAGATACTTGTTTAACTCTACGATTATTTCGTTCAGTTTGCCGCCAAAACGGCGGTCAATAATTGTAAATCCGCCTGCATTCTTGAATGCACCGATTTCAAAAATCTGCTTGTCTAACACAGTTTCTTCAAGCATCACTTTTTCAATACGGCTGAGCCAATCGAGTTGTGTTTTGTTGAAGCTGTGGTTTAATCTCAGCTTAGCAAAAGCGTTCTTTACACGAGTTTCGTGGCTGATCAGATTGGAACCAAGAGCCTGCTGGCGAATAAAAGCAATGATGTCTGCAACAATATCTTGGTTGGTCATTTCTTTCCAAGCTGTATTCAGCTGATTTTCCGTAAAATCGTGCCTATCAAGCTCAAGTTTCAAGCCTTTAAGACTTTCTCTTGTAAGCTCAGAAGGCTTTGTGCAAACCGTTTTCAAGGCAGCAATCGTGTTGATATTTGTGCTGATAAATTGCTTGAATGCCTCCAAGTAGTCTTCAGGCTTTTGACCTTCGCCGTAGCCCCTTGTGCGTTCAACTACTTCATCAGGGTGATTGTCGATTACAACAGGGCGTTTATGGTGAACTTTATCTCTATCAAGAACAAGAAAAGCTTCTTTATTCTTGATAATATCATCTACCAAGCTACTCATTTCAGTTGGAGTAACAAGCGAAACACCGTCAGTTTCAAGCACATCGGCAGATCGTTTAATATTGTTGTTTCTGATACTCTTTGCAAAATCATCAATGCCTTGTCCACCGGTCAGGTAAATAAACTGTTCAAGTGCTTCCTCGCTGACATTAGAACGCTTACGCTGTAATTTGGCAACAATGATGTCAATCAGATATGCTTTTTCTTCATCAGTTTTCGCAACAGCAAGACCATTGAGCATATCTCCAAAGGTGGTGGTTGGATTCGTGACAACAGGTTTCATATTGCTCACTTCCTGCAAAGATTCATACACACCAACCGGATCGTAAATTTCAAAATTGGTTTTTCCGATTGCAGGGCAAAGTCTTGTTGCACGACCAAGCATCTGTTCAAACAAAACACGGGACTTAATACGACGCATAAAGACAAGATTAACGATTTCAGGAACATCTATACCCGTAGTAAGCAAATCAACGGTAACAACAACCTTTGGATAAGCTTCATTCTTGAAACGCTTGATGGCTTCAGAAATTTTCTTTTTATTACCGCCTGCAACACTGCCGGTGATTTTCATAACTGCATCGTTATCAACGCCGCCTTCGGAATAAATCTCCTTTAAGATTTTAACAATCAAATCAGCATGGTTATCATCTACGGCATAGATAAGTGTCTTTCCTTTGCCGTCAGGGTTCAGATCCCAAGCAATTTCATTCAAAACAGTTCTGTTGAAAGGCTCGGTTATTACTTCTCTGTTGAAAGAATCAATCTCAAACTTCATATCATCTTCCAAGTCAGCACTATTCATTACTTCGCCTGTCACAGGGTCATATATTGCAAGCTGTTCACCCTTTTGATAGTTAATTCCCTCAACACGAAGCTTTGTTTTTATATTATGCGGGGCATCGTGGTCAACTAAGAATCCGTCAATAACAGCTTCACGATATGAATAATTGAAAACAGGTTTACCGAATATTTCGGTGGTATGGAGAGCAGGGGTAGCTGTAAGAGCCACTTTTACTGCATCAAAGTATTCGATAACTGTACGGTATTTACTGATATAGTCGTCCTGATTTCGATAGAGCATTTCTGTTTCAGTCATTTCCTTATCAAGAATGTAGCCACGGTGAGCTTCATCCACAACAATCAGGTCGTAATCGGTAACAGAAGGCATTGTATCACTTTCCGAATAGAGAATACGCTTTACAAGGCTTTGAACAGTCGCAATGTGGATTTTAGTTTCTCGGTCGATTTCTTTTTCATCAAGACCTTTGATGTTATAAATAGAGTCTAAAGTCATCAATTCTTCAATCTTGACTTCTCTAAATACATCTGCCGCCTGTTCTCCAAGGGCGGTTCTATCCACCAAGAACAATACTCTCTTGAAACGGTCACTTTTGATAAAGCGATAAATCATTCCGAGGATTGTTCTTGTTTTACCTGTGCCGGTTGCCATTGAAAGCAGTACCGTTTGCTTACCATCTATAACCGCATTTTCAGCTGCTTCAATCGCACGAATTTGATACTCACGCAAATTCAGTCCGTCGGGATCACGCAGCAGGTCAAAAGGTGTATTTTGAAGAGTGGCGTTTGCACTTGAAATATCTTTTTCAAGCTGTTCCATAATACCTTGCGGGCTAATCCAGCCCTGCAATGCTTTCGGGGCATTTGTGCTGTTACGCAAGTCGAGGAACCAAATACCCGACTTCGTTTCAATCTGCTTCAAGTATTTTCTGCCGTTAGTAGCAAAGACAAAAGGAACTTTATAGGAGCCCCATTGCTTAATGACATACTCATTATGCTCAAACTTAATCAGCTGAGCATAATCCTTGCACTGATAGTCAATAACAGATGGAATATCAGTATTGGCTTTCTTCGCTTCAACAATACCGACGAGTTGCAGACCGACAAAGAGAGCATAATCGGCATAACCGTTCTTTGAAACTTTTGAATCAGTTGGCCACTCTGCAATAGCGAGATTCTTGCCTTTTTGCGGGCGAGTACCCTTTGAATAGCGAATGTTGTTTGTGTCAGCTTCCCAACCGTATTTGCGTAGCTGTTCATCAATGAGATAGCGTGTTTCTGCTTCTGACAGTTCCATATTTTCGGAAGTGGTTTCCGCTTTCCGAACACGCTCTGTTGTTGTTTTTGCAGATGCTTCGGTAGAAACAGCTTCGACTTGATGGGAAAGGGCAGCAATCTTTTCTTCCTGCTCTTTGATGATAGCCTCGTAATCAGGCAAAACAACCTTTTCCGGCATAACAAAGTCAGCAGGAATATAACCCCAATCGCCATACACTTCCATAAACCAAGTGGAAAGATTATATGTCATTTGAAGCAAGGTCTTAGCATCGTCCACAGAGTCTTCACCTCTATGTACAGCACTATTTCTTGTTTTTCTTATTGCATATAAGATATCGTCTATCTTTTTAGGAATCAAGCCTTCACGCTTGAGCAACCGAATGCGATTGGAGTGTGTATTATCACCCGCTGGTTCCGGAATATGCTCAAATGCAAATATTTCAAGAATCAGACGCTCTCCAAACATTCCGAGCTTATACAAACATGCATTCGGATCAGAATAAAGATAGTTTTCTGCTGCTGCACCGATTTGTGCCAACGCAGGCCAATATCTTTTTAAGTATTCAAAGTTGGATTTCATAAACATCCTCCTTGGTTCCAATAATAAGAAATTATCGGAAGTTCTATTGTAAAAAACTTTTGCAGTTGACTATTTGTGAAGGTTATTCTTCAGTATCAAAAATAAAGTTAGAAATTCTTGTTGCAATCTTTCCGGTAGCCTCCAGAATATCTTCTTTCTTCCAGTATGGCTTGTTCATATTCTGATATTTGTCAACTAATGCAATTGCAATTGGGTATTCACTATCCATATAACCCGTTTTGTTTTCCAGCTTTGTGGATACTTTTGTTCTAAACCACTCATTACCGATTGCTCTATTTATTTTCTCTTCAAGAAGAATCTTGTTGCCGAGTTTATTGACAATCCCATAAAACTCTTCCTCGGTTTCTATACCGGCGTCCTTTCGAATTTCTTGGAGATTGCCGCCTGAATATGGCATAATATGCTCTATGTCACATTTTGTTCCAAGAGCAAAGCTCATAGCATTTTGTTTGGCAAACAAATATTCATTTAAATAAACAAGTATATTTCCGTCATAATCTTGAATGGCAGATTTAATAGTGTCGCTTGTCCAATTCGCTCTAATATGTTCATCAAAATCAATTTTGATTTCTTCAATGGAAATATTTTTATCAGCAAGTTTAACTTCTTCGGCAAACAAGAAAGTCTTGAAATATCTGCTCGAATAGCCATAATTAACAAGTTCCAATACAGTGAATAAGCGAAGCATACACTCCAGAATAGGTGTTATCATATCTTCCGTGATTTCATTTTCAGTGAACCTATAAAAATAACTTGCCAAAAAAAGTTTTGTATTCTCATTGAATTTAAGTAAAATCTTCATCAATGGATATTCGTAAACTTTTTTCCACACATTAGCTGTTTCTACAAGTTCTGTGCACATTTTAATTGGATCACACAATGGAGATTTATTGATTTCCGTGAAATATCTGCGTAAACCCGGGGTCGTAACATTTATTGCGCCTGTTTCACTAACTGTTTCTTTATTAACTGTGCGAACATAATACATATACTGCATCAGAATAGAGTTTATATTAGCCACACCTATGTTATCAAGCTCATTAATAACCTCATTTAACTGTTTCCATAGTGCAGTAAATTCTTTTTCTTTTCCGCATTTCTCAGCTTCTGCGTACAATTTTGCAGATATGATGTCAGAATCATACAAAGGCAAGCCGTCAGAATTCAGAGAATTGAACATAGTAATAGCTTGTTCGACTTGCCAACTCTTAATTTCAATAACTTCGCAATTATCTACAATTGATTTGGCAATTGTATTTAGCTGTGAATCTGATAAATCACTAATCTTCGAGTAAAAGAACTTAAAGTTTCTAAAGAAATTTGTATAGCGATTATCTTTTTGCTTATATTTGATACGAATTACATTTACTTCAGCGGAATCATAATCAGTTGCTTGCAAGATTGTATTTAATTCAGTTTTAAATTGCTCATTTATAGAATGATTAACAAGGATTGTGGTATTATGGCAAATTTCAGCATCCTTTGTTCTATCAGGTTTGTCAGGAATATCCTCTGTTTCAGCTTTATAGAGAATTCCCATTATTCTTCTGCGTCGTTCCTGTAGTCCCCTACAAAGAGCTGCTGAATCATCGTCAGTTGATGTCCTTTCGATGGCAGTGTTAATACGAACAAGTAAAGCTTTTAACAAAAGCAAAAATGTAGTGGTTCTTTGTTGACCATCAATAAGTCCATACTTAGTATCATCATCCTGACAGTTTATAATAATTGTTCCGAAAAAATATCTATCTTTACTATCGCTGTCAACAAAGTCGTTTATGTCTTGCCACAATTTATCACAATTATCTATGCTCCAAGAATAGGCACGCTGGTACTCTGGTATTGTAAAAACTGTATCTTCATCAAGCTTTAGATAATCACCGATTTTCTTAAGCTTTGGTTCTATATTCTTTGCCATAATTTTTCTCCATTCTATTTCATTGATCATCACACATCTTCTGTCTTGAAGATATTATATCCCTCATAGTGATAGCTTGCGTCTATGCCTTTCATATAGATGGTGCGGTCATTGATTTCATCAGTCAAAGCCGCTTTCAGCAGCACCTTGATTTCAACATCTTTAATCGGGCTACGCTCCATTGCAAGCAGATAATCCTCTTTATCAACTTTACTCCAGTCGACAACCTTACCAAGTTCTTTTTTAAAGATGCAATCGAGCCAAATGCGAGTGCTTCTGCCGTTACCCTCACGGAAAGGGTGGGCCACATTCATCTCCACATACTTTTCGACTATCTCGTCAAAAGTTGACTGCGGCATTTCATCAATGTTTGCAAGAGCTGCCTCAAGATATATCAGGGGAGCAAAACGAAAATTGCCTTTTGCAATATTGACTGTACGCATTTTTCCTGCGAAATCGTATATATCCTCAAACAGATATTTATGAATTGCTGCAAGTCCTGCAAAGGTTCCTACTTCAAAAGTATCAATCAATTTGCTGTCAAATAGCTCGACAGCTTTCTTTTTGCTAATGCGTTCTTCCTCACGAGCAAGCTCGGCAGAATCAGTAATGTTCAATTTGTTTTCCAATGCCATTTCGCTCACTCCTTCGAAAGATATTTTTTATTTATGCCTCTGCCGACTGCGACAATCAAATTTTCATCGCACATTTGCTTTGCAACGGTGTAAGCTCTTGTTCTTTTAACGCCGAGCAATTCCATAATTTCAGCTTCTGTTATTTGTCCGTTTTTAGAAATATAATCAAGAATTTGCTCCTTTTGCGGTGTTAAATAAGTCTCGACCGCCAACGGCTCGGCAACGCTCATATTCGGCAAAATCATTTTGAATGTGTTATGTGTTACCTCAATACGAGGTTGAACAGAACAATTTTCATACAATTTGTAAATTCTTCGTATGCCGGTTCCGTAGGCTTCAATAAGCTTCAAGCGGTGAAATACTTCGGCAAGATTTTTGTTTCTCGGTTGAGAAATACCGCTACGAATATCATCAGCCGTTAAACCGGGAAGCAGTCCGCCGATAGATACAAATTCCATCTGCTTATCGTTGATGTTGATGATAATACTTCCGCTGTAACTGTAATCACGGTGAACAACCGAATTGAGCAACGCCTCACGCAAAGCAGCTTCGGGGTAATCGGATTTATCTATGCGTTCAAGGCCTTTGAAAACAGAAGATGTGCGATTGCTAAGCATAATATATCGAAAGGCTTCATCAATTTGCTTAAATATCGAGCCTTTGAATTCTCGATTATCCTTAAAAGTAGTGTTTTCGTCATCGCCGAACACGGCAACTTTGATTGAATGCTGACATTGGTCTGACATAAGCAGTGCCAAATTGGTAAACAATCCGTCGTTTTTATGAATCATACCGAGAGCCAAGTATTTTTCTTCCGAAAAATCAACGCCATAACTCTCAAACGCAGCAGCGGCAGAAGTGAAAGTCAATTCTTGTTCAATGGAACGCATTGATTCAAAATCGTCGCCGTCACTGTCCTTAATCATTTGGCGGATTTGTTCACTTGACGCCTGCACGCTTGAAGTGCCTTGTCTGACATAAACACCGTTTGGCTTCAATCCTTTTGAGCGCAAGTAATACGGTTTATTCGTACCCTCACTGATTGTAATGCGAACGACCTTGTTTTCCTGAATAGTGTATTTCACGAACATTGTAACATCGGGAAGAATAGCATCACGAATTCCGTTAGTAATACGAGTATATTCGTCATCAACATTGTTCAAGCCGACAGCGTTTCCGTCATTATCAATACCGATATACAAAACGCCGCCGTCTGTGTTTGCAAATGCAATAACCTCTTTATATATTTCTTCGGTGAATCCGGATTTGAATTCAATATTTTCCGTTTCAAAATTCATATCGGTGTTCCTCCAAATAAATTATAGTTCTACAATTATAATTATACCCATTTTTATCTCTTTGTCAATGAAAGAAGTGAAAATTCAGTGAATATTCACTTTGAACACTGAAAATGTAAGATTTAAAGTATATGTAAACTCTTGCATTCATAAAAGAAAGCGGAAACTTTTGCAATTATATTTCAAATATAATTTTCCTTTATCAATCTATCCAAAACAGCTTTGAAATTTGATTTTGTTATTTTTACTTCGTTATTTCCACTTAATATCTCAATTCGGGGATATCCTTCGTGATTCTTCATTTCTGCAATTACACTGCTACTGTCTTTTTTACCAGTACTGCTATGTGGTACGGGGCCAAAGATAACAACTCTATAATCAGGATTGTATTGAAACTTTTTATATTGGAATGTTTTTGCTTTATCATAATCCAAACAAAACTCAAAACGATTTTTATCCAAACCGAAGTCTTTAATTATTCCGACTAAAATATTTTCTTTAACTTCTGATGCCCCTATAACTACAATTTTACCCTTTTTATTTGTTTCGTAAAATGTCTGTTTTGAAATAAGATTTTCTAATCCCCAGCTTTTTAATAATGCATCTAATTCTCCCGTACGGTTTGCAAGAGTTATTTTTGCGGTTACTTCTTCAAGTATCTCTTCTAATTCCTCGTAATTTAGCAAGATTCCGCCTCCTCATCATAAAGGTGTTTCAGCTTTGCGATACTTCTTTCGAGATTTCTTTTAAGCAGAATTACTTCATCCATTTTAGCTGCATATTTATTTGCAATAGTATATTGATTCTCCATAGGAGGAACAGGAATGATAAGGCTTTTCAACTTGCTTAGAGAGATTGTTGGCAACACGCTACCTACGCAAATACTTTTAAGTAATGCCATACCTGTATCGCTTGCAAAAAATGCTTGAAGATAAAACGGGTTAATTTTCGTTTCATCAAGTTCAATAATATACAAATTTCCGGTTGCCAACAATTTTGTACTTCCTTCAATCTGAACAATCGCCGTTTTTACCTCAGGAGTTCCAATTTTAGAGAGAATAATTGAATTGTTTTTAACGCAAAATTTATCAATGTTAGATGGAATTTTTTTCAAATATTGATCATCAATCGAAAGCATACCATCGCTGATATTAGACAATGCCAAGAATTTATATTGAGTGGATTCATCACTTTTCAGCTCATCCAAATCAGTGGCTTTTATTTGTGCACCTCGTGTTATATTTTTGGTAACCGAACCTAATTCAATACCATTTTTAATTTCCGGAACCACTTCAAGATAGTGAGATGCATTTAGAGTATATTCATCGTTTTCAAATTCATCAATAGACTTTGTAATAGATTTATCGCCATCATTTTGTAGCAAGTCTAAAATTTCAGATATACACTCATCCGTTAAAATATTGTTTCGTCGTTCCTTAACGCAAATTTCACGAGCGTCCACAAATTTTATTGCTTTATTGTTGTTGCTAAACACAACAAGTGTCGTAGGAATAAAAAATGAACTGAAAATTCTTGAGGGTAGAGATATAACTGCTTCAATAAGACCGTTTTCGATAAAATATTTACGAATATTTTTATCAACAACATTCCAAGTAGCACCGTTTGTCATAATAGCAACAGCTTTACCGTTACTCTTCAGCTGACTAACAGCAGTCGCATTAAACACCCAATCTGATGAAGCGCGTTGAATTACATCTACTGGAAAGCCAAATGACTTTATTAACAATTCCTTATGTTCATTCATAGATGGAGTTCTAATCATAAAGGGATAATTAGAAAATATTTTATCGGCTTTTGATTCACTTCTATATTCAAGTGCGTCATTTAATATAAATCTGATGTTTTTTCCAATAAGAGATGCACGAATTTTTGCAATTTCATTTGCCGTGCAGTTTAATTCAATTCCGGTGTAATTAAAATTATCTTCTGACTTATATACTTCAAGTGGGAAATTACCTTTACCTGAGCATAATTCTAACACTTCATCATTTTTTTGAATATTTAAAATTGCCGTTGCCAGTTTAAGTAAGCCATTTGGTGTAGAGTATTCCATAGTTTTATTATCTTCTAAGTCATTATTAAACAAAATGAAAGACAATAGCTGTTCGGCAGAAAACTTATTCTTTAACTCAACAATAATATTCCATACGTTTTCAATATTGTCAATTATGATGTCTTTGATAGCCAATGGGATAGGATAGCTTTTTTCAAATTGTTCAATACTATCTAAACACACCTCTTTTTTAGTTGCTGCAATGTACAAAACATAAGAAACAATAATTCCATCTAAATGTAGGTTGTTTATAGTCCCAATATTCCTTTGTTCATTCGCAATAGCACGTGCAACCACAGATGAATTCATTTGACTTAATTCCACTAAATAATTTTTTTCCAAAACAATTACCTCCGACTTAGGTTATAAATAACCTTGATTTGATGTTAAGGTTATTATAAACCTAAACTTTATCAATGTCAAGTGATTTTTTAGGTTTTTTATAACCTTTATTCAAAAAAACAAATGCTGCCATAAAGATCAACATCCTGTTTACTTCTTTATCTATACTATATATTCATTCGCCGTTAATGGCATAGAAAGTATTTCTTAAGTATCATTTGAGAGTCTCCAAAGTATCAAACTGATACTTTGGGATAGCTATAAAAGCCAAAAACAGCGCCAACGATGAATTTGCATTCAAAGTTAGCGCTGATTTTTTCGTTAGGCTTATTCGTTATATTCGTTATATTCGTTTGTTCGAATCAAACGAAGGGCGAACGATTACTTTCATATATAGATGACTTCGTTATTTACAACTTCTGTTACTCTGCTACGAATATTGTTCATTTTCTGTGTCCACAACAACATATCATCTGCTTTTAATTCTTCGGTTACATTTTCTTTCTCGGCAAGTTCTTTTACCAGCCGGAGAAAAAGTAGTTGCGCTTGTTGCTCAATATCGGCAAGGTAACTGTTCATTTTACCGCTTGTGAGCAAATTGTAATAAAGCACTTTATGATATTGTTTCAAATATCGTTTATGCCTCGTTGCCCAAGTGCCGATGTTACCTGTTTCTTTTTCAGCCGGTAAAATTAAGTTTGGCAACAGATAATCGCCTTGCTTGGTATATGTACCGCCGAATTGTTCAAATAATGTTTCAGTCATAGTAAAAACCTCCTTTGATACTCAAATTGTATCAAAAGAGGTTTTCTTTTGCGAATGTACGATTTATGAATTTGTAAATTTTATGCTCGTGCCAAAAGTTACAACAAACATCCGGCAGCCGTGCCATTTTTTGAGACGGACAATGTGTTTTTCGTTATATTATAGTTATTTATCGTTATATTCGTTTGATTTGCGTTTGTACAACGAACGAATAGTGAAAATTCACTTTTTATTGTCCAATCCGTTTACCGTTAGCCAAACAGGAAATTGTTGTAATGTTCCGATATGCCACTTCGATTTTCGGGTAATGGTACGAAAATATTTTGAGCATAGGAATTCTATCAAATAGACTTTCGGTATATGGTTTGTGTTGTTCCTTTTAAATGATTTAATGTACCCTTTATTGCACCAATTATTGACCGTTGTTTTGCCGTAACCGATAATCTTTGAAACCTCCGTTGCGGTCATCACATCGGGATATTGCGCAAGCATTTCAGTATAATATTGCCTCAAATTTTTGAGAGCACTTTCCGGAATTTTTGTTTCCAATTTTATGGAATAATTACCTCTATACCATCCTGCCGGGGCGGAATAGCATTCGGGAAACACCTTTCGGTTTTCAAGATATTTGATAACATCTTTCTTTTTGATTTTATAACATCGTGTTTTCTTGCCGTTGTATTCGCACGGAATCTTTCCGCTGCGAAGCAGATACAAAGCCGTTGATTTACTGATGTGGCAGATTTGATAGAGTTGGTCTTTGGTAATAATATCGGGAATCGAATCCCAGTTTATTGCGGTTTCATCCATAGCAATACACCTCGAAAATATTTTTGTCGGTGTGGGTTTTTCCCGTGTATTGCCGTTGTTGATGTGTTTATTCTGTTCTTTCCGCAGTTCTTTCCAAAATAGTGCCTGTTCTTTCCGAAAACAGCGAAAATGCCGTTATTCGAATTCCCCTGATTTATCGGGATTTCGGAAGCACAACTGCCCAAAAATCCTTTCATAGCAAGCATTTTCAGCGAATAAAAAGTTCACCAAAACTGCCTTCAAAAATCACTAAACAGCCATTAACCCATAAAACTCGAAATCATGATGCCCCTTGAGGGACGAGGGTTCGAATCCCTCCGTCTCCGCCATAAAAAACACCGTAGTTCTGTTAGAATTACGGTGTTTTTTGCTCAATATCAATAGTCGGGGGGTAATCTGAAAAAATTCGAGTATATGATATTTATAAGTGGCTAATTATTTTCACGCCCTGTATTTATTGATAAGCATAATCTAAAAATCCTGTTATGATTGCAGTCCCACTTCTACCGTGTATAGGAATAAACTAAAAGCCGCTAATAACCTTGACGAAATTATTATTTCCTCAACGAATTATATAAACGAAGCTTTAAATCATCCAAGAAAGGATAATATCAAACAATTTGCCAGAGGTAATGTACTTATGCAAATTGGGAATAATCAATATAGTGCCGAAGTTATAATAGGTTTTACCGGCGGAAACAACATGTTGTTGTACGATCTTATTAACCTAAAATCAACTTCATTCACAATAAAAAAGACAGACGCAAGTACCGCCCAACAAAAAACAAATTCTGAGGACAGTAGATTAAATGCGTCTGCCACCAATATGACATCTCAAAACAGCAAGAATGTCAACGAAAGATTTTCAAAAGCGGCAGACACCGCAAGAGAAAATATTACGGAGCAGGCAGAAGTTCAGAACGATGAGAAAATAAAATATGGTTTTGCCGGTGAATATGCTAAAAATGCAGACTTATCATTACTTGACAGAGCCAAACTCATGGACGAAAATGGGGACTCAAGCTAAGATATCAGAAAAACGACTGGTTGGTTTAAAGGATATGACGGTAAATGGCGTTTTGAGATTGATGACAGTATGATAGACAAAAGTAAAAGCCAAAGTTTATATCGGCAGATGGGACTACAATTGCCCCATGGCTTTTATAAACTTGGCTTTGATAGGATTATACACCGTAGCAACAACATTGTCAATAATTCTAATACAAATTCAACTTCCATATCAAATACCAGTTCTTATGTAATTCACGATACGCTGAAATATTCAATTGACGAAGAATACGATGATTGGCTTGTGAACGATGACGGCAAAAACAACATTAACGATTTAATCTAAGAAGCTGTTGCTTTAGAAACAACAGGGAAAACAGGATTTTTTTATTTAGAAAAAAAAGAACCCAGAATATTTTTAAGAAGTCAGGGTACCAATTACCCAGCCAACTTAAAAATTCGGGTTCCAATATCATTATACGCACTATTGATGATAGTGTCAATAAAAAATCAATAATATTACTCAAAGCAAACAATTTATCTGATGGTTCGGTGATTGGCAAAATAGCCCTGCAAAAGCAAGTAGAGCGGTAGACAGCAACAGCTAATCTGAATAAATGTTGTAGTTGGCATCTCAAAAGATTATCGAACACCGTCTGAGTTGCTTCTATAAAACAGAATTTTCGGTCTGCGTGAATAACACATTTATCGCAAGCTTTTTCTTTGTAACAACAAGTTATTTTATGCATAAAATATCATTGAATAAAATAACGGTTGGTGAAAAAAGGTGGCATTGAGTACAAGAGAATTGCTTGCAAGGCTTTTAAAATGTGAGGCAGGTGGGGAAGGTGAAAACGGAATGCGTGCCGTTGCATCGGTAATTGTAAACCGAACCCGTGTTCCAAACGGGGAATTTGCAAGAGTCAGCAAGGGCGGAGATTTCCGTGCCATAATGGAACAACCAAATCAATTTACCTGTCTTAAAACAACTGTCGGAGGACAATATAATCCTCAGAATGTTTACAATATACGCCCTGACGAAATTCACTATAACATTGCCGATTGGGCATTGGCGGGCAATACCGATTCATCTGTCGGAAATTCAATTTTCTATTTTAATCCATTTTCAGATACCTGCCCAACATTTTTTCCGTCAAACAACGGAGTAATTTACAACAGGGTAGGGGATCATTGCTTTTATTCGCCTACCGAGGCTTATTCCAAAACATAAAGGAGCATAGCTTAATGGATAATTCTTCAAATATGGCAGTTAATACAACTCCTACGGCAAATCAGATTAATCCCGAACATCATTACGGACTTGACAAAAACAAAGCCTGCCTCAATAATTCTTGTCCGTCAAACACAGCGGATATCGGATGTTATATTCCTGCGATTGACGAAATTATGCGACATAATCCGGGTGCACCGTCTGTTGCACACCCCAATATGACAGAAAAAGTTCAAAAATCAAATGACAATCCCTCGCTTGAACAGGCAGAAATAGCATATGAAGAGGGCGGAAGTACATCAGAAGAACAACCTGAAAATATAAATAAATACAACGGAAGCCTTCAAAATATACCGTTCATTAAGGACTTAAAAAAAATAGATACATCTATACCTGTTTTGCCTGCAACCCCTGCTACAACGGCGAGCCCCGGTGCCACCGTTGCAACGCCGATAAGGCAGAATATTGGAATGTCGATGAGTGATTATCAATATCCGTTTCCTGTAACAGCCGAAAATCTGAGATATCACAACGGTTTTATGCGAACACAAATCGGAAGAAGAATCACCGTTGATTTTCTCATGGGAGCAAACACAATTGTTCAGAAAACAGGCTATCTTTTAGGTGTTGCTCAGGATTATATCCTTTTAAATGAGATTGACACCAACGACATCACAACCTGTGATTACTACAATATAAAATTTATAAGGTATTATTACTAAACCACAGCGGCAAAAACTAAAGTTTATAGTTTTTGCCGCTGTTTTATTGTCATTGTTTGCTATGTGTACATCATTTCATTATTTTAACATATAATTTTCTGTAGTGTAAAAAATTAAAAAATTGTAAGAAATATTGAATTATTGCTGTAATTTGTGATATAATGTGAGCGTTGATGTTATCACTTCTCAATAAACAAACAACAGGTAGCTATAAGACCTGTTACATATTATTTTATCTTGGAGGAATCACCATGAAATTCTGTAAATATTGCGGAGCACAGCTTGAAGACAATGCTGTTTGCAACTGCGAAAAGTCAAGAGCCGCTCAAGCACAGGCCCAGCAGGCAAATGCACAGCCACAGCCTCAGTATCAGCAGCCTGTTCAGCCACAACAGCCACAGTATCAGAACCCTGTTCAGCAACAGTATGCACAGCCGCAAAACCCTCAGACACAGCAGTCGCCTTATGCCGTAAATAACACAGCACCCATTGGGGAAAATGCTTTTGTTAAGGCTTTAAAGAACATTCCTGTTGTGTTCACTTCATTCTTTAAGGATTCCAAAACTGTTATCAAAACAGCAAAGGCTGAAAAAGACATCGTTCTCGGCGCTCTTTTCTCGGCAATTTTCTTTATTGCACTCATTCTTGGCAATATGTTTCTTATGCTTTCTATGAGCGCACTTGATTTTCCGAAAACACTTCTTGTAAGTCTTGTTACTGCTGTCCTTATCGGCGGCTTCTATTCTGTTATTCTCTTTGCATATGTAAAGAAATACAAAACCGAAGAAAACACAGCCAAAGCATTTATTGATTCATTCATCACATTTTCAATTGAATCTATTCCGGCATCAATCGGTTGGATTTTGGCAGGTCTTTGCGCATTAATCAGCGTATATATGTTCCTGTTCTTCTTCGTAATCGTTATGCTTTACCTTGTTATTTCACTTGTAAATCAGGTAAAAGCTAATGTTCCCGAAGCAAAGAACTCTGCATTATTCACTTTAATTCTCACACTCATCGTTGCCGTTGCATTTATGATTGTATTCTTCATCGGCGCAAAACTTACTATGTGGTCATTTAACACAAGTACATTTGCAACAAGTGTTCTTACATCGCTTATCGGCGGCGGTTCATACTCTTCATTGTATTAATCTGACATACAAATTCATAACATAAAATTAACGCTCCGAATTTATTCTCGGAGCGTTTTTTATATCAGTTCACTGATTATTGAATTTGAAACAAGAAAACCTTTCGGTGTAAAGCTTATTGACTTGTCCGTAACATTTGTATAGCCGTATTTTTCATACTCTTTAGCTTTTTTGATAATGTAAGAGGGGAGGGTGTATCCGAATTTTTCCTCAAATTCATAATAATTAAGACCGCTTTTTAACCTGAGTGAGAGCATAATAAATTCCTCCTCATCTCCGCCCGTACCTTCAAAAGACAGCTTATTGTTATTAAAATCGTCCATGCTTCTCGAATAAAAGAACCTTTTGCCCTCAAAAAATGAGTGTGCAGACGGACCTATGCCGATATATTCACCGCATCTCCAGTAATTGGTATTATGTCGGCTTTCGTAACCCTGTTTTGCAAAATTAGAAATTTCATATTGCTTGTATCCGAGAGAATCAAGCATTTCAACAGCTTTCAGATACATTTCAGCCTGCATATCATCATCGGCAAGCTTAAGTTTATTTTGCACCTTATAAAACGGAGTATTCTCCTCAATTTTCAAAATGTATGATGAAATATGAGTAACTTTGCAATCGGCACAGAAACTGATTGATTTTTCAAGGCTTTCAATTGTCTGATTAGGGATTCCCATCATCAAATCAAGTGAAATATTATTAAATCCCGCACTTTTAGCCCTTTCAACAGAAGTCTTTGCATCATCAATGCTGTGAATTCTCCCAAGCAGCCTTAATTCATCTTCAACAGCAGTCTGCATTCCCATTGAAATGCGATTGAATCCGCAGGCATACATTTTTTCAAAATCAATAGTTTTGGCGGAGTCGGGATTGACTTCAACCGTAATCTCGGCATTATTTTGAATATTAAAATTAAACTTGATAAAATCAAGAATATCACAAAGTCTGTCTGCACCCAAAACACTCGGCGTACCGCCGCCGAAATATACGGTTGCAACATCTCTTTTGGCTTTTTCAGACCAGTATTTTATTTTATCTTTTAATTCAATCACATAATTATCAAAAGCGTTTTCGTCTGCATTGCCGCTGAAAAAATCGCAATACGGACATTTATGTTTACAAAACGGTATGTGAATGTAAAGACCGATAGAATTACTCATAAAAAACCTCATAAATGATTTTGAGGCAGAAACACAAGTTTCTGCCTCGATTTGGAAGGTATATGAAAAAATAGGAAAAATCACATTAAGTCCTTCTGTACCAATATATTACAATATATTTACAAATTTGTCAAGTTTTTGTAGCAATTATTTCTCTCACATTTTCTTCATTCTTTATTGACATATACCATCCAAAAATAGTAAAATATAAAATTGTGGATATACTTAACCTCCGAAGGGAAGAAAGATATGAGTTCATTTAAAGAAGAAATCAGCAAGCGCAGAACCTTTGCGATTATTTCGCATCCTGATGCGGGTAAAACAACACTTACGGAAAAGCTCTTGCTCTACGGCGGAGCAATTAACCTTGCAGGTTCGGTAAAAGGCAAAAGAACCGCAAAGCATGCTGTGTCCGACTGGATGGAAATTGAAAAACAGCGTGGTATTTCTGTTACATCATCGGTTTTGCAGTTTAAATATAACGGTTATTGCATAAATATTCTTGACACACCGGGACATGAGGACTTCTCTGAAGATACCTACCGTACACTTATGGCGGCAGACTCTGCCGTAATGGTAATTGACGGTTCAAAAGGTGTTGAAAAACAGACTATCAAGCTTTTCAAGGTCTGTGTAATGCGTAATATTCCTATCATTACATTCATCAACAAGATGGACAGAGATGCAAAAAATTCTTTTGACCTTCTTGAAGACATTGAAAATGTTCTCGGAATTCACACCTATCCCGTAAACTGGCCAATCGGTTCAGGTAAGGAATTCAAGGGTGTGTATGACAGAAATTCCAAGAAAATCCTTGCTTTCACCGCTAATAACGGTCAGAAAGAAGTTGAAAAGAAAGAACTTACGCTTGACGATCCTGCCCTTGAAGATACAATAGGCTACTATCATAAGCAGGATTTGTTTGATGAAATAGAACTTCTTGACGGTGCAGGCGATGAATTTGACCTTGAAGCAGTCCGCAACGGTCAGCTTACTCCTGTATTTTTCGGTTCGGCTCTTACAAACTTTGGTGTTGAACCATTCCTTGAACAGTTCTTACAGCTCACAACTCCACCTCTGCCAAGAGAAACAGTTAATGAAAAGGTTGAGCCTATGTCAGACTTTTTCTCTGCATTTGTTTTCAAAATTCAGGCAAACATGAATAAGGCTCACCGTGACAGAGTTGCATTTATGCGCATCTGCAGCGGCAAGTTTGAAAAAAATATGGAAGTGTTCCATGTTCAGGGCAACAAAAAAATGCGTCTTTCACAGCCACAGCAGATTATGGCTCAGGAAAGAGAAATTGTTGACGAGGCATATGCGGGCGACATCATCGGTGTGTTTGATCCGGGCATTTTCTCAATCGGTGACACAATCTGTTCACCGGGACACAAGGTACAGTTCAGGGGAATTCCTACATTTGCTCCCGAACACTTTGCACTTGTCCGTCAGAAAGACACAATGAAGCGCAAACAGTTCATCAAGGGTACAAGTCAGATTGCACAGGAAGGTGCAATTCAGATTTTCCAGGAGCTTGACGCAGGTATGGAGGAAGTTATCGTTGGCGTTGTAGGCGTACTTCAGTTTGATGTTCTTAAATACAGACTTCAAAACGAGTACAACTGTGATATCATTATGGAAACACTCCCATATGAATTTATCCGTTGGATTGTAAACGATGACCTTGATCCGAAAACTCTCGACCTTGCGTCCGATACTAAGAAAATTCAGGATCTTAAAGGCAATCATCTTTTGCTCTTTACAAGCTACTGGAGCATAAACTGGGCGCTTGAACACAACAAGGGACTTGAACTCGCTGAGTTCGGTACAAACTAAATATTTAAAATATCGGAGGATATATGCTTTACGACAAGCTTAAAAATTATTCAAAAAGCGGCATATATCCTTTTCATATGCCCGGACACAAAAGAACGGACATTACAGAAGAGGGTATAATACCATATAATATCGACATAACCGAAATTCATGATTTTGACAATCTCCATTCGCCAAACGGAGTTATTGACGAAATTCAGAAAAAGGCTGCAAAGCTTTACAATGCAAACAATGCTTTCATTCTGATTAACGGTTCAACAGGCGGAATACTTTCAGCAATTCGCTCAATGACAAATCAAGGCGACAAAATCTTAATGGCTCGTAACTGCCACAAATCTGTATATAATTCAGCAGAACTGTTTAATCTCAATGTCGATTACATTTTTCCCGATACAGACAGCAGATACAATATTCTTACATCGGTTTCACCTTGCGATATAGAAGATAAACTTACAAAACACAATGATGAAATCAGACTTGTAATCATAACTTCGCCTACATATGAGGGAGTTGTTTCGGATATAAAGTCAATTTCCGAAATCTGTCACAAACACGGAGCAAAATTACTTGTTGACGAAGCTCACGGAGCGCATTTTCCGTTTTCGGACAGTTTTCCCGATGAAGCACTTAACTGCGGTGCAGACGCCGCAGTATTGAGTCTGCACAAAACTTTGCCGTCATTAACTCAAACTGCATTGCTCATAACAAATGACAGAGAGCTTTCTGAAATTTTTGCTGAAAATTTGGCTGTATTTGAAACAAGCAGTCCGTCATATATTTTAATGAGTTCAATCGAAAAATGTCTTGATTTCTGCGAAAACAGCAAAGATAAATTCAATGAATATTGTTGCAATCTTAAAACGGTCAGAGAAAAACTTGAAAATCTAAAATATCTGAAAATTTATGATAAAAGCGATACTGATTTTGATTATGATATCGGCAAAATTGTAATTTCAACAGCGAACGCAAATATTTCGGGAACAAAGCTTGCCGAAATACTGCAAAATAATTATCAGATTGAAACCGAAATGGCATATTCGGACTATGTAATTGCCATGACATCTGTTTGTGACACTGAAAAAGGCTTTGATATGCTTTCAGACGCTCTGATTTCAATTGACAGCGAACTTTTAAAAGGAGCCGACACCGAGCGTGTCCCGTTAAAAAATCTCTATACAGGCAAAAATTTCAACGCCTGCGAGTTGTACAAATTCAACAAAGAAACTATTCCGTTTCAAAATTCTGAATTCAGAACTTCTGCCGAGTATATCTGGGCATATCCACCCGGAATTCCCCTCATCGTACCCGGTGAAATTATAAGTAAGGAACTTATAAATTACATTGAATATCTTTCAGCCTGCAAGGTTGAAATTATGTCAACAAAAGGCGGTATGACGGACAACATAAGCGTAGTTAAAAAAGATTGACAAATCAATGACTGTGTGATAATATTAAACTAACAAAATCTAACAAGGAGTTTGATTTATTATGAAGAGAATTAAAACTATCGAAACTCGTGACCTTAAGAAGAGCGTTAAGACAGGCGGTTGCGGCGAGTGCCAGACTTCATGCCAGTCAGCTTGTAAGACATCTTGCGGCGTTGCTAACCAGCAGTGCGAAAAGTGCATGAGCGAGAAATAATTCTATTTTAATTTGATTATTAAGGATTATCGCCGTTTTCCCAAAGGGTTAACGGCTTTCCTTTTGTCTAACGGAGATATTATGATTCATCAGTATAAACTTAACGGATACAACATAGTTCTTGATGTTTACAGCGGCAGTGTACACGCAGTCGATGACCTTGCTTATGATGTTATTGCAATGTACAAAAACGCAACAAAAGAACAGATAATCGACGAAATGCTTTCAAAATATGCAGACAATCCTGAGATTACAAAAGAAGAAATCTCTGACTGCATTGATGATGTAAAAGAGCTTGAGGAACAGGGAAAGCTCTTTACAGACGACAAGTATGAAAACCTTGCATTTGACTTTAAAAAGAGAAACACAGTAATCAAAGCACTTTGTCTGCACATTGCTCACACCTGTAACCTTAACTGCGAATACTGTTTTGCAAGTCAGGGCAAATACCACGGTGAAAGAGCGCTTATGAGCTTTGAAGTGGGCAAGAGAGCAATTGACTTTCTCATTGAAAATTCAGGCAGCAGAGTAAACCTTGAGGTTGACTTCTTCGGCGGAGAACCTCTTATGAACTTTGATGTTGTAAAGCAGATTGTTGCCTATGCAAGAAGCATTGAAAAGGAACACAACAAAAACTTCCGTTTTACACTTACAACAAACGGTATGCTTGTTGATGATGATGTAATTGAATTTGCAAACAAAGAATGTCATAATGTAGTTCTCAGCCTTGACGGCAGAAAAGAAGTGCATGACCATCTTCGCAAAACTGTAAACGGCAAGGGCAGTTATGACATTATCGTTCCGAAATTTCAGGAATTTGTCAAAAAAAGAGGCAACAAGGGTTACTATGTAAGAGGCACTTATACACATAATAACACAGACTTCACAAACGATATTTTCCATATGGCGGATTTGGGATTTACAGAGCTTTCAATGGAACCGGTTGTATGTGCTCCCGATGACCCATATGCACTTACATATGACGATTTGCCTGTTCTTTTTGAGCAATACGAAATTCTTGCAAAGGAAATGCTCAAGCGTGAAAAAGAGGGCAGACCGCTCACCTTCTATCACTACATGATTGACCTTACAGGCGGCCCGTGCATTTATAAGAGAATCTCGGGTTGCGGTTCGGGTACAGAATATATGGCTGTAACACCTTGGGGCGACCTCTATCCCTGTCATCAATTTGTAGGCGATGAAAAGTACAAGCTCGGCGATATTTTTAACGGTGTTTCAAACACGAAAATTCAGGACGAATTTAAGCTTTGTAACGCATACGCCCGTCCCGACTGCAAAGACTGCTGGGCAAGACTTTATTGCAGCGGCGGTTGTGCCGCAAACGCTTATCATGCAACAGGCTCAATCACAGGTATTTACGAATACGGCTGTGAGCTTTTCAGGAAAAGAATGGAATGTGCCATTATGATGAAGGTTGCAGAAGCGGAAGAATAAAATTACAATAAAATTTTCAGGCAGATACATTTTTCTTGTATCTGCCTGTATTTTCGAGGTGCTGTATGAACGAAAAAATTATTATGCTCGGCACAGGAAGTGCGATGGTTACCGACTGTTATAATACCTGTTTTCTTCTGAAATCCGAAAACGACTGTCTTCTTGTTGACGCAGGCGGCGGAAACGGAATTTTATCCGCAATTAAGAAATCCGGAGTAGCTTGGAACAGCATAAAGACAATGTTTATTACTCATTCTCACACCGATCATATTTTAGGTGCCGTGTGGGTAATAAGGCAAATAAGCGCTCTTATGAATTCAGGCAAATATGACGGTAATTTTAATATTTACTGTCATGATGAATGTGTTGATTCAATCACGGCAATTTGCAACCACACACTTGCACCGAAATTTCTCAAAAATATCAATACAAAAATTTTCATCAATGAAGTAAAAGACAGCGAAAAACAAAATGCCGGCAGTATCCGACTCACTTTCTTTGATATATTTTCAGACAAAACAAAGCAATTCGGATTCAAGGCTGTTTTTCCGTCAGGAAAAGTTCTCGCCTGTCTCGGTGATGAACCGTTCAATGAAAAATGCAGAAATTTTGTTCAAAACTGTGATTATCTTATGTGTGAAGCTTTTTGTCTTTACAGTCAAAAAGATATTTTTAAGCCTTACGAAAAATTCCACAGCACAGCGCTTGATGCCGGAAAACTTGCAGAGAGTCTTTTGGCAAAAAATCTTATCCTGTATCACACCGAGGACGAAACACTTCAAACACGCAAAAGAACATATACTTCAGAGGCAAGAACAGTTTTTAACGGAAATATATTTGTTCCCGATGATTTTGAAGTTATTGACTTAAAATAATCTCATAACACCTGCTGTAATCATACAAAGCACAATTCCCATTGCAGTAGGCAAAGCCATAGAAACAAGCGTCCATTTAAGGCTGCCTGTTTCTTTTTTTATTGTCAGACAGGTTGTTGAACACGGATAATGAAGAATGCAAAGAATAATCGTGCATACAGCCGTTGTAATCGTCCAGCCGTTCATACTGAGTAGCTGAAACAGCTGATCGTAGCTTGAATAATCAACAAGAGTACCGCTTGCCATATAAGACATAATTATAATCGGAATAACGGTTTCATTAGCAGGAAATCCAAGTATAAATGCCATTATTATAACACCGTCAACCCCGATAAATCTGCCGAACGGATCTAAAAAGTCAGTACAATATTTCAAGAGTGAAACATCGCTTATATGCACATTTGCAAGAATCCAGATTATCGCACCTGCCGGAGCGGCAACCGCAACAGCCCTTCCTAAAACAAATAAAGTTCTGTCCAACAGCGAACGGATGATAGTTTTTAAAATCTGCGGTTTTCTGTACGGCGGAAGTTCAAGCACAAATCCGGACTGTTCGCCTTTCAATATTGTGACTGAAAGTACCTTAGATATAACAAGTGTTATACAAACACAGAAAACTATTATTCCAATCAACAATGCCGCTACTTCAAGCGAACTGCTCAGCGTAAATGCCGTACCTGCAAAGAACATGAGCAGTAATGCAATAATTGTGGGAAACCGTCCGTTACACGGCATAAAATTATTTGTAAGAATTGCAATCAGCCGTTCCTTGGGCGACTCAATAATTCTGCATCCCGTAACTCCGCAGGCATTACAGCCAAGACCCATTGCCATTGTAAGGCTCTGCTTTCCGTGAGCACCGCACTTTGAAAAATGCCTGTCAAGATTAAATGCAATTCTTGGCAGATATCCCGAATCCTCAACAAGCGAAAATAGCGGAAAGAATATAGCCATAGGCGGCAGCATTACAGATACCACCCATGACAGAGTTGTATAAACTCCGTCAATCAAAAGTCCCGTTACAACATCGGGAGCGTGTAAAAAATTAAAGAGAATATACAGTTTCTCTTTTATAAAACCGAACAAACTGCTTAACCATTCGCTCGGATAATTTGCACCGACAACTGTTATCCAGAACAATATACCAAGCATTGCAAGCATAATCGGTATTCCCGTGGTTTTGCTTGTAAGTATTTTATCAAGCTTTCTTGTACAAGCATTTAACTCTGATTTTTCATATTTTACACAGTCATTTGAAATTTTGCTGCCGGTCTGCGAAAGCTTTTCAATATTCTGTTTGTAGTTTTTTTCGGATAGTATATCAACGCCTTCAAAATTTCTTTCTACCCTAAAACATTTTATCTTTCCGCTGCATACATTATAGATTGCTTCTTTTAATTCATCCAGACCTTTTTTGTCTGTTGCACAGGTTTTTACAACAGGTATTCCGAGGTTAAGCGATAACTCGTCGCAGTCGATTTTTATGCCGTTCTTTTCAGCCTCATCACAAAGATTAAGACAAAGAACAGCATTCTTTGTGACAGATAACACCTGCAATGCAAATGAAAGATTTCTTTCAATAACTCCGCAGTCAACAACTATTACAACGCAGTCATTTTGATTTTGTATAAGACAATCCCTTGTTACCGCCTCTTCGCCCGAAAATGAAAGCAGGGAATAGCATCCCGGTAAGTCCGTAATACAAAATCTTGCGTCTTTGATTTTGCAACAGCCTTTTGCAAAATCAACTGTTTTGCCCGTCCAGTTTCCCGTGTGCTGTCTTAATCCCGTCAGTTCGTTAAAAATTGTACTCTTGCCGACATTAGGATTACCGGCAAGTGAAATTTTGTAATCGCAATCCGATACATCCTTTTTATTAAAAGATGATTTATCCGTAGAAAACAATAAAAAGCCTCCTTTTATTCAGGAGTAACAATGATATTTTTGCAATCGTTATTTCTCAGTGCCACAACGGCATTTTTAACAAGATACGCAGACGGATCACCGAACGGACTTGTAAACAAGGGGATAACAGGACTGTTCTCCATAATACCAAAATCAAATATTCTGTTTTTGATATTTTCATTACAGTTCACACGATAGACAATCCCCGTAACTCCAAGCGGTAACTTGTCAAGCGAACATTTTTCTTTCATCTGATTCACCGATTTCAACTTTTTATTAACAGCATATTCAATTCATACAACTGAGTTACACAAAAAGCCGGCCATAAACTAAACTTATATCGTACCTGAATAAACTCTGATATCAGAAAAATTTTAAGGAATTGACACGACTATAAACAGGTGTTATAATTAAATGCAGATTTAAAATGTATATAACTTAATATGGGTTTACGGTTCAAAATGCATCTTGCAGAGTAGATAACAGAGAATTCGGTGAGAATCCGAAGCAACAGTCATTACTGTATTTGGCATTGCCATAAGTCAGGTCGCTGTCCGTATGCCTCGGATTTTGCAAATCTTGGACAGGGAAGAGGTGCAGCCGACCATATCTATACAGACTTTTGGTCTGTATGGTTTTGTTTGTTGTGCCTTCCAAAACGGAAGGCTTTTTATTTTGCCTTTCGATATACACAATACAATATGGAGGAAAACATTATGAACAAATCTTTTAAAAAAATCCTCTCAATTGTACTTTCTGTAATGATGATTTCGTCACTTATGACGGTTTCACTTTCAGTAAGCGCAGTTGAAGACGGAAAAGTAAGAGTAATTGTCAGAAATGATACATACTCAGTAGAAAACGGTGCTCCGTGGGACGGTGTTCTCGTTGACGAGTGGGTAAGCATTGATAATGACTCTACTATGATGTCAGCGGTTGTTGACGCACTCAACAATCACGGCTACACACAGGAGGGCGCTGAGAGTAATTACTTCTCATCAATAAACGGTCTTGCTGCATCTGACGGCGGTGCAATGAGCGGTTGGATGGGAACACTCAACGATTGGTTTACAAACTACGGTTTCGCTGATATTACCGTTGCAAGCGGCAACCTTGAGAGCGGTGACGAAATCGCTATTATGTATACTTCAAACGGTTACGGCGAGGATATCGGCGGTACATGGGCAAATAACGATACAACTGTTAAATCGGTTGAAATCACAGGTGCCGAGCTTACAGGCGAATTTGATCCGTCAGTTACAGACTATACACTTACAATCGGCACACCGTCAGCTGATGTAAATGTAGTTCCTACTGCAACTAACAAAAACTTCCAGACAAGAAAATATAAGAATGAATATCTTCCTTCTGACGACAGTGTGTTTTACAAGAGAAGTCAGACGGTTAATGTTTCTGACGGTGACAAAATTATCATAGGTTGCGGTGATACTGCATGGCCGTCAATGAACACAAGTGAAGGCGGTACTGTATATACATTCACAGTGAAATATGCTCCTTCCGCAGCTGACACAGTTTCAAATAAAATTGACGAGGTTGCAAAATATCTCGCATCACAGGATGCCCCCACAGTTTCTTCGGTAGGCGGCGAGTGGACAGTCCTCGGCCTTGCAAGAGCAGGTAAAATCACAGACGAAATTGCAGACAGTTACTATCAGAATGCAGTTAAGTATGTTGAAGAAAAGGGTTCTGCAAAGCTTCACAATACTAAATCAACAGACAATTCAAGAGTAATTCTTGCCCTTACGGCAATCGGTAAGGATGTTACGGATGTTGCATCATATAACCTTCTTGAACCGCTTGCAGATATGGATTATGTTAAGAAGCAGGGTATCAACGGTCCTGTCTTTGCACTCATCGCACTTGATACTGGCGATTATGAAATTCCGCAGACTGACGCCGCAAATCCCACAACAAGAGAAAAACTCGTACAGACAATTCTTGATGCACAGGTAGCAAACGGTGGCTGGACATTCTTCGGTACAACTGCAGATCCTGATATGACAGGTATGGCAATTCAGGCACTTGCTCCTTACTATTCATCAAACAGCGATGTTAAAGAAGCAATTGATAAAGCACTCACAGTAATGTCAAACGCACAGAATGAAAACGGTGGATTTGCATCATGGGGTTCTGTAAACAGCGAAAGCTGTGCACAGGTACTCGTTGCACTTACAAGCCTTGGAATTGATCCTACAAATGATGAAAGATTCATCAAAAACGGCAACACACTCATTGACGCTATGATGAATTTCTCCGCTGAAAACGGATTCGGTCATACAGATACAACATACAATCAGATGGCAACCGAACAGGGTTTCTATGCTTTTGTTTCATTTGACCGTCTTGTAAACGGCAAAACTTCACTCTATGATATGACAGACCGACTTGCAGAAAATTATACCGTAGGCGATGTTAACCTTGACGGTACAGTTTCGGTTGTTGATGCAACACTTGTTCAGAAGGCAGTTCTCAGTCTGGAGATACTTTCAAAGGTTTCTAACATAAAAGCTGATGTAAACGGTGACGGCGTTATCAATATAGTTGACGCAACACTTATTCAGAAAATTGTTGTAAATGCTTGATTAGCTTAATTGTAAATATGGAAAAGTTGAAAAAATTTGTTAAGAAAAATCAAGTACTCTTAATTGCTGTTTGCGTTTGTATTGCCGCACTTACTGCAACATTTTTTGCAGGCGGCAACCTTTCTGACAGTAAAGTTCAAACAGCGTCAACAGCTTCCTCAATATCGACAACAAGTGCAGACACAGAAAAAATTTCTGTGTCTGCAACAGAGAAAATCACTCAAAGCCCCACCGATTCTACAAAATCTAACAAAGACAACAAAGATAAAAAGGACGAAAAAGACAATAAAAATTCCGAAGACAAAAAGAACAGCAAGGTCAGTTCGCAGAACAGCAGCAGTTCTTCTGTTGAAAAAAGTGAAAAAACCGAGCAGGTTTCAGGCAACAGTACTTCGGATAAGAAAAAGCCGTCTTCTTCATCAAACAGTTCTTCAAAACCAAACAAAAAGAATGATGTTCAGCCTACGACACAGGATAAGTACAAAACCGATCCCGTGCCATCGGGAAAGCCAAAGCCGGTTGAGCCGCAGGAGCAGGAAACAAAGGATACAAACCTTTATTGTACCTTTACAATAACCTGTTCAACAATTCTTAACAATATGGATGACCTTGATCCCGAAAAAATAGAACTCGTTCCAAAGGACGGTATAATCTTCAAAAAACAGAAGATTCAATTCAAAGAGGGCGAATCAGTTTTTGATGTTCTCAAAAGGGTTTGTATGGATAACAATATTCATATGGAATCAAGCTGGACTCCTATGTATAATTCCGCTTATATTGAAGGAATTAACAACCTCTACGAATTTGACTGTGGTTCTCTTTCGGGCTGGATGTACAAGGTCAACGAATGGTTTCCGAACTACGGCTGTTCACGGTATGAGCTAAAAAACGGCGATGATGTAGTCTGGTGTTATACATGTGATTTGGGTTATGATGTAGGCGGAGGATACGCAACAGGAGAGTAACGATGAAGGATACCTTTTCAAATATGCATCCCTTTATCAATTTTATATTTTTTGCACTTACAATAGGGTTCACGATGTTTATCATGAACCCTGTTTGTCTTGCTGTAAGTTTTTCATGCGCGCTTGTAACCGCTTTATACCTTAACGGCAAAAAAGCTGTGAGATTGTCACTTGTTTTTCTTTTGCCTATGATACTCTTGATAGTTCTCATAAATCCTGTTTTTAATCATGAAGGAATGACTATACTCACATATTTTCCGTGGGATAACCCACTAACCCTAGAATCAATCGTTTACGGTATTGCAAGTGCATTTTTGCTTTCGTCAACAGTTTTGTGGTTTTCTTCATTCAATGCAGTAATCACTTCCGACAAGGTAGTTTTCCTGTTTGGCAGAATAATGCCGTCATTGAGTCTGGTGATTTCAATGGCATTGCGTTTTGTTCCAAGGTTTTCGGCACAAATGAAGCTTGTGCGTAATGCACAACACACAATAGGCAGAGATATAAACGAGGGAACATTGTTTCAAAGAATAAGAAATGCGGTAAAAATCCTTTCGATTATGATAACATGGTCACTTGAAAACGCAATTGAAACAGCCGATTCAATGAAAAGCAGGGGTCACGGCCTTAAGGGCAGAACATCCTATTCACTTTATAAATTTGACAAAAGAGACGCATTTATGCTTTGCACAATCCTTTTTACCGGATTGGTACTTATGATTTTGCTTTTTACAAACGCAATAAAATTCAGATACTATCCGTCAATCAAGGGCGATTTGTTTACGGTGCAAAGTATTATTTTTTATATATTCTACACATTTTTAATGCTGATTCCGTTATCTGTAAATGTTGGGGAGGGGTTAAAATGGAAACATATGCAATCAAAAATCTGAGCTTTCGATACCCCGAAACCGGTATTGATGTACTTAAAGATATTACTTTCAGCGTAAACGAAGGCGAGTTTATCACTGTCTGCGGTCCGTCAGGCTGCGGAAAAAGCACACTTCTCAGACATCTGAAGCCCGATCTTTCACCGCACGGTGTTCTTTCGGGAGAAATATTCTTTGAAGAAAAACCTATATCAGACCTTTCTCACAGGGAGCAAAGCAGTAAAATCGGCTTTGTTATGCAATCACCTGAAAATCAGATTGTTACCGATAAGGTATGGCACGAACTTGCTTTCGGACTTGAAAGTCTTGGTTATGACAACAATACAATCCGAAAAAGAGTTGCCGAAACAGCTTCATTTTTCGGAATCCAAAATTATTTTGAAAAAAGTGTTCTTGAGCTTTCGGGCGGACAAAAGCAAATTTTAAACCTTGCTTCAATTATGGCAATGCAACCGTCCGTTCTCATTTTGGATGAACCGACAAGCCAACTCGATCCGATTGCGGCAAGCGAATTTTTGCACTGCGTTTCACGCATAAATCACGAACTGGGGACAACGGTGATAATAACGGAACACAGACTTGATGAGGTGCTTCCGCTTTCAGACAGGGTGCTTGTCATCGAAAACAACGGAATTTCAGCTTTTGACTCTCCTCAAAAGGTAGGGAAAATTCTTAAAGAAAAAGGCAGTAAAACATTTCTTTCTATGCCTGCTCCGATGCAGATATGGCAGGCTGTTACAGAAAATGACAATACCGACTGTCCCGTAACTGTTCCAAGCGGCAAAAAGTGGCTTTCGGAATATGCCCAAAATCATAAAATGTATGAGTTCACGCCTGAAAGCATTCAGAAACATTCTGATAAAGAAGCAGTAAGTCTTAATGATATTTGGTTCAGGTACGAAAAGTCGGGTGCAGATGTACTAAAAGGTCTTTCACTAAAAATATATCAGGGGGAATTTGCAGCTATACTCGGCGGTAACGGAATGGGAAAATCAACCGCTTTGTCAATTATCTGTTCACTTAACAAGCCATACAGAGGCAAAGTTGAAATCTCTCCGCTTAACAAAAATTCTTTTGACACGCTCGTAGCAGTATTACCCCAAAATCCGCAGACACTGTTTTTGAAAAAAACTGTACTTGAAGATTTATACGAAGTATTTGACGGCAGAAAAATCAGCAAGGAGGAAAAAGAAAGACGGGTTACCGCAGCGGTAAAGCTGTGCAGACTTGAAAGTCTCTGCAATCGCCATCCTTATGATTTATCCGGCGGTGAACAGCAGAGAGCGGCTCTTGCAAAAATTCTTCTCATAAGACCTCAAATTCTTTTGCTTGATGAACCTACAAAGGGACTTGATGCCGAATTCAAGATTGAGTTCGCTCAGATTATATACGACCTCAATAAAGCCGGCATAACCGTTCTCATGGTAAGTCACGATGTAGAGTTCTGTGCTGTATATCCAAGCCGCTGTCTGATGTTTTTTAACGGTGAAGTTGTGTCGGAAGGTACACCGAGAAACTTCTTTTCGTCAAACAGCTTTTATTCCACCTCTGCAAGCCGAATGTCAAAAGGCATAATAGATAACGCAGTATCATCAAATGATGTCATATATGCCTGCACAGGTAAAAACAGAGATATTCAAATTAACAGAAACACACCTGATATTGACCTTTTTAAAAACGGCACCGAAAATATTCCCCCCCAAAAAAACAAAGCTGAGAATAAAAAGCTTTCTGTATTTAAAAAAATCTGCGGATTTTTTGGTGCAGTACTGTTCATACTCGGTTTGATTGTAAATCTGGAATATATTCCGAGTTTTTCAGCAAAAACTTTGCCTACTTGGTTCAACTGGGGAATAATCGGAGTATCTGTTGCGTTGCTTATGATTGCTTTCGGAACAAAATCAAAACGACCGATTGACCTGCCGAGAAAAAGTTCAAAACTGAGTAAAAGAACCGTCAGTATGGCAATTATGGTTTTGCTTGCGATTCCTGTTACAATTTTTGTAGGAATGACATATCTTCAGGATCAGAAATATCTTTTTATTTCACTTCTTGTTATGATTGAATGTATGGTTCCGTTTTTTCTTGTTTTTGAAGGCAGGCACCCAAAAGCGAGAGAGCTTGTCATAATTTCTGTTCTATGTGCAATAGCAGTTGCAGGGCGGCTTGCATTTACAATGTTGCCTCAGTTCAAGCCAGTTGTGGCAATTGTGATAATTTCAGGAGTAGCATTCGGCGGTGAATCGGGATTTCTTGTCGGTGCTGTAAGTATGCTTGTTTCAAATCTTATGTTCGGTCAAGGACCTTGGACGCCGTGGCAAATGTTTGCGGCAGGGATAATAGGCTTCATTGGCGGTATTCTCTTTAAGAAAGGTCTTTTGGGCAGAACAAGAGCTTCGCTCTGCATCTACGGTTTCATTGCCACAATGGTCATTTACGGCGGACTTATGAACCTTTATTCGGCACTCACATCACATTCCGCATTTAATCTAAATATGCTCATAACTTTTTATGTTCAGGGCTTTCCGATGGATATTGTTCACGCAGTTTCGACTGTTATATTTCTGTTTTTCGGAGCAGAACCTATGCTTGAAAAGCTTGACAGAATTAAAGTTAAGTACGGACTTATCGAATAAACCTAAACAGCAGATAAAATTTCTGCTGTTTTTTTGTGCTGTAATTCAAAAATTTTCGACAAAAGTATAGACATAATCCGAAAATAATATTATAATTCTGGTGTGTCTGATTTTAATCAAACAGTATTTACAATCTAAAACGGCAAACTGTAAATACTTTTAATTCAGAATTAAAAAGGTTAAAGGAGAAAAAACATGGGCGGATTTATGGGTGTTGCAGCAAAACAGGACTGCGTATTCGACTTATACTTTGGAATTGACTATCATTCACACCTTGGCACAAGAAGAGGCGGTATGGTTGTTTATGACAAAGAAAAAGGATTTGACAGATCAATCCACAATATTGAAAATGCACCTTTCAGAACTAAATTTGATAAAGATATGCAGAGTATGAAAGGCAAATTCGGTATCGGCTGTATTTCCGACTACGAACCGCAGCCTCTTATTGTTCGTTCACATCACGGTACATATGCAATTACCACCGTAAGTAAAATCAATAATACAGATGAACTTGTTGCGGAGATCTTTGAAAAAGGCGGTTCACATTTTCTTGAAATGAGTGGCGGTGAAATCAACGCAACCGAGCTTATTGCAACTCTAATCAATCAAAAAGAAAACCTTGTTGACGGCATAAGCTATGCTCTTGAAAAAGTTGACGGCTCTGTTTCGCTCCTGCTGATGAATAAAAACGGCATCTATTGTGCGAGAGATAAGTACGGCAGAACTCCTGTTGTTATCGGCAAAAAAGAGGACGCATTTTGTGTGGCGTTTGAATGTTTCTCATACAAAAACCTCGGCTACAATGATTATAAAGAACTCGGGCCGGGTGAGATTACGGTAATTACAGACCAAAACTGCATTACACTCAAAAAGCCCGGTGATAAAATGAAAATCTGTACTTTCCTGTGGGTTTACTACGGCTATCCTGCAAGCTCATATGAGGGTACAAGTGTTGAGCAAATGCGTTACAACTGCGGTGCAAAAATGGCTGAAAGAGATTCCGTAAAACCCGATATTGTTGCAGGCGTACCCGATTCAGGCATTGCTCACGCAGTAGGCTATGCAAATGCATCGGGAATCCCGTTCTCAAGACCGTTTATTAAATACACACCTACTTGGCCGAGATCGTTTATGCCGACAATTCAGAGTCAGCGTAATCTTATTGCAAAAATGAAGCTTCTCGCAGTTGAGGATTTAATCAGAGGAAAGAGCCTTCTTCTTATTGATGACTCAATTGTAAGAGGCACACAGCTTCGTGAAACAACGGAGTATCTTTTTGAAAGCGGTGCAAAAGAGGTTCACATCAGACCTGCGTGTCCTCCGCTTGTATACGGCTGTAAGTACCTTAACTTCTCAAGATCATCTTCTGAAATGGATCTCATCACAAGACGGGTTATCGAAAGACTTGAGAACGGCAATGTTACAGACGAAATTCTTCAGGAATACACAAATCCCGATTCTGAAAAATACGAGCAGATGGTTGATGAAATCTGTAAAGAACTCAAGTTCACATCCTTGCGTTTTAACAGGCTTGACGATATGCTTGATTCCTGCGGAATTGACAAATGCAAACTCTGTACTTATTGTTGGGACGGTAAGGAATAATTAAATTTTATTTATAAAAATAAGGCATTTGCAGTGAGAAATCTCAAAGCAAATGCCTTTTGTTTTTACTTAGTATGCAATAATTTCGTAGCCGTCCTCAGTTACAAGAACCTGAATTTCCCACTGAGCAGACATTGAGTTATCTTCTGTATAGATAGTCCAGCCGTTATCCTCATCAACGAAAATATCAGGTTTTCCTGCGTTCACCATAGGTTCAATGGTAAAAATCATACCGGGTACCATAAGCATTTCCGTGCCTTTTTTAGAAATGTAACTTACCCATGGATCTTCGTGGAATTCAAGACCGATTCCATGACCTCCTACTTCACGAACAACAGAGTAACCTTTACTCTTTACATAATCATTGACAGCCTGACCCATATCTCCGAGAAAGCCCCAAGGCTTAACCTGTTTGAGTCCTTCATAAACTGCATTTTTTGTTTCTTCAACAAGCCTTCTGTTTTCCTCGCTTACATTACCGATACAAAACATTCTTGAAGAATCTGAGAAATATCCGTTCAAATTAGTTGAAACATCAACATTGATTATATCGCCGTCTTTGATTATTACATCTTCCGACGGAATACCGTGACAAACTTCGTTGTTTATTGAAGTACATACGCTCTTGGGAAATCCCTCAAAATTAAGGGGAGCCGGAACACCGCCCATTTTGGTTGTGATATCATACACCCACTTATCAATTTCAGCCGTGCTGATACCTGCCTTAATATGCTCTGCAACATAATCAAGAACTGCAATATTAATCTTCGCACTCTCCTTGATTTTTTCAATCTGCTCAGCATTTTTCAAGATTTCATGGGAGGGAACAATGTGACCCGCAACCTCAAATTCCTCAATTTTTTCATCAAAATCTATATGACATTTTTTATACTTTTTTCCGCTGCCACACCAGCAAGGATCATTTCTGCCAGGTTTTTCCATTTTACTAACTTCCTTTCATTTTTCCAATTCATAATCCTTGATAATTATACCACCAAACAAATTTTATTACAACATCTTTGTCATATGTAAAAATCCAAAAGAAAAATCTTGTCAGAAAAAGTTTTGTAGTATATACTGAATAAGTAATATATAATCTCACTCTCGGCATATTTTTATGCAGAGGTGTTTGTATGAATAAAAAAATCCCGACATTTTATGCTCTCTGCTTTTTACTGTTCGCGATATTCTGCATCATTATGGTATCTGTTTTTTTCAGACTTAATCCGACAAAATCTGTTATGACAGAAAACAAAACAGAGCCGATAATTGTAATTGACGCAGGTCACGGCGGCGAAGACGGGGGAGCAGTAAGCGAAAGCGGTGTGCTTGAAAAGGACATCAATCTTTCTATATCAAATAATTCAGCTGATTTATTTAAAATTTTCGGATATAAGGTTGTTCAAACAAGAACAGATGATGTATCTCTTGATAACGGAGAAGATTCGGTTCATTCAAGAAAAGTTGCCGATTTAAAAAAACGGCTCGAAATTTTCAATTCAGACAAAAACAATATTGTAATCAGTATTCACCAAAACAAATTTTCTCAAAGCAAATATTACGGAACTCAAATTTTTTATTCCCCGAATAACAATCAAAGTCAAAATCTTGCGGAATGCATTAGAAATTCCGTAAAAAAATGCTTACAGCCTGATAACGAACGGCAATGCAAAAAGGCAGACGGCTCAATCTATCTTTTAAAAAAGGCTGAAAATCCGTCCGTTATTGTGGAATGCGGATTTATTTCAAATCCGGATGAACTTGCTAAGCTGCAAAGTGACGAATATCAAAAAGAAATGGCAACTGCAATCATAACAGGATTTTTAGATTATACTCATCAATAAATACAGGAAGTGAAATAAATGGCTTCAAAAATCAAAAGTGTTTACATATGTTCGGAATGTGGATACGAATCGCCTAAATGGTACGGAAAATGCCCATCATGCGGCGAATGGAACACAATGAACGAAGAAATTAAAGATACATCAAAACAGTCAGCAACTGCAAAAACACGCTCTTTTGCAACCTACTCAAAACCATACGCCATATCGGATATTTCAACCGAGGATGAGCACAGATATGACACAGGCTGCGGAGAACTCAACCGTGTACTCGGCGGAGGAATTGTAAAGGGCAGTCTTATACTTCTGGGCGGTGATCCGGGCATAGGCAAATCGACCGTTCTTATGCAGATTTGTCAGTACCTCGGCGATACTCTGAAAATTCTCTACATATCGGGAGAGGAGTCAAAAAGACAGCTCAAGCTCCGAGCAATAAGGCTGGGTGTAACTTCGCCGAATCTGTATGTAATGACCGAAACCGATGTTGAGGTTATTTGCGAACAGATAAAGAATCTCAAGCCCGACCTTGTTATGATTGACTCAATTCAGACGATGAATCTTTCAGAATTAAGCTCGTCCCCCGGCAGCATTACACAGGTACGAGAATCTGCCAATATGCTGATGAGAACTGCAAAAGGACTTGATATTCCTATGTTTATCGTAGGTCATGTCAATAAAGAGGGTTCAATTGCAGGACCAAAGGTACTTGAACATATTGTTGACACCGTACTGCATTTTGAAGGTGACAAACAGATGAGCTGCCGTATTCTTCGTGCCGTAAAAAACAGGTACGGCTCAACAAATGAAATCGGCGTTTTTGAAATGACTGATAAAGGGCTTAACGAAGTTGCAAATCCGTCTGTTATGTTGCTTTCAGGGCGTCCGAAAAATGTTTCGGGAACTTGCGTCACCTGTACAATTGAAGGATCAAGACCAATTCTTGCCGAAACACAGGGACTTGCCACACAAAGCGGATACGGCAACGCTCGCAGAATGGTTACAGGATATGACTATAACAGACTGTCAATGGTACTTGCCGTTCTTGAAAAAAGAGCAGGATACTATTTTTCAAACTGCGACACCTACATCAATATCGTAGGCGGATTGCGAGTTGACGAACCTGCGATTGACCTTTCAATTGCCATGGCTCTTATAAGCAGTCTGAAAGATACTCCGATTGACGAAAACGCTGTTGTATTCGGTGAAATCGGTCTTGCAGGCGAAATTCGCGCTGTATCAAACGCTCAGATGAGAATTAACGAAGCGGTAAGACTCGGCTTTACAAAAATTATTCTGCCGTATCATAATCTAAAAGGTGTTTCATGTGATGATGCTGAATTGATCGGAGTAAAAAACATTCGTCAGGCATTTGAAGCGGTAGGACAATGAGCAGTTTTGTAATATCAAACAAATACCCATGTTTTGCCGATGAGCTTTCAAAAATGGGGCATAATGTTATATTTTCGGACACTGTAAAAGCATTTACGCAACCTGAACAAGCTCATGCCGATATGCAGATTTTGACGATAAATAATACTGTTTTTGTACTTCAAGAGTGCGAAAAGCTAAAAACTTTACCATATAAAGAAAATTTGATTATATGTAAAAATAAAGCAGGGAAGAAGTATCCCGAAAATATATTGCTGAATTTTCTTTTCTTTAATAATAAGCTTTACGGTAAAGTATCTGCAATAGATTCGACTCTTTACAAATATTGTGTAAAAAACGATATTGAAATCATAAACATAAAGCAAGGATACGCAAGATGCTCAACTCTAATACTCAATAATCGCACTGCCGTAACAGCTGATATATCCATAAAAAATGCCCTTGAAAAAGATGGGGCAGAGGTGTTGTTAATATCCTCGGGTGATATAAAACTTGAAGGATATGATTATGGATTTATAGGCGGTGCAAGCGGAAAAATCTCTGATAATACCGTAGTGTTTTTTGGAAATGCTGAAATGCATCCCTACTATTCTTCTATAAGAGAATTATGTTCTAAAAATAAAATTGAAATTAAAATATTATGCAAAAATATGCCACTCACAGATGTGGGCGGCATAGTAAGAATTGTCTAATCTTTCTTCTTAGGTTTTATTTTTGCAAGCGGATTTGAATCAGCGGCATTTTTCATTTGTTCCGAACTCAAATGCGTATAAATCTCAGTCGTACCGAGATTTTCGTGTCCGAGAACCTCTTTAAGCACTCTGACATCAACTCCGCCTTGCTGATACATAAGCGTAGCGGCGGTATGCCTAAGCTTATGACAGGAATATCCCTGAGAATCAAGTCCGATTTTCTCAAGATATTTATATACCATAGCCTGAATTGTTTTCACAGACATTCTGCGGTGATTACGGCTAATAAACAACGCTTTTTTATCCTTAACTTCTTCAATCGGACGCACCTTCATATACTCATTATAAGCGTCAATGCAAGCAGAGTTTAGATAAACAATGCGTTCTTTATTGCCTTTACCGACAACACGCATTGTACCGTCACTATGAATATCATTATAGTTAAGACCTGCCATTTCAGACACACGCAGTCCGCAATTGAGGAAGAGAGTCAAAATACAATAATCACGCTGTTTGTTATTTCCGTCAACTGCATTAAGAAGTTCAATGCTTTGTTCAAGAGTAAGATACTTTGGCAAAGTTTTTTTATTTTTTGGTGATTCAAGCTGTTCCACGGGATTTGTATCAAGCAAATGTTTATTATTGGTTATGTACTTAAAAAAGCCTTTCAGACTGGAACATTTTCTTGCACGGGACGCACTCTTATTGTTGCGGTCACGATAAAGAAAATTCATATAATCATATGCAAGTTCAAGATTAACAGTTTTAATTAAATCAAGGTCAACATCGTCAATTTTAATTTCATCAAACTCAGTACCGTCAGGCACAAGACCACGCATTACTTTTAAAAATCTAAAAAAAGTTCTGAGATCAATAAAATATTCGTCAACAGTTTTCTTCGACATATTTTTGATTGTCTGCTTGTAAATTAAATAGTCCTTCAAAATTGCAGGAGCTTCATCACGAAAATCAACTGCCATAAACACACCACCGTAAATTTATTTCTTATAAAGAATAACTCAAAGAAGTTGAACTAAAATCTGTATTAAAAGAATTACAATGCTATTATAACACAAAAAAGGGTGGTGTATATTCCAATTACGAAAATTATACAAAATGAATATTTTGTATAATTCGGGGAATGGACAAAATTAAATAAGCTAAAAATACCTTGCTATGATTGCTTCTGCATAATATACTGTAACTTACAGTCACAGTAAAGCTAATAAGACAACAAAATTCAAAAAATCACAACAGCCGTACAGACTCACACGAATCTGTACGGCTGAAATTTTTTAGAAGATTTAATTTTTAAAAGCTAATTAGCAAACGCCCTGCTGAATCATTGAATCAGCAACCTTCTCAAAGCCTGCAATATTAGCACCTACTACATAGTCACCTTCATGACCGTACTTCTTAGCTGCTGCAGAAATGTTCTTATAGATATTAACCATAATGTTCTTGAGCTTAGCGTCAACTTCTTCAAATGTCCATGAAAGACGCTGTGAGTTCTGGCTCATCTCAAGAGCTGATGTAGCAACACCGCCTGCATTAGCAGCCTTACCCGGTGCAAAGAGAATGCCGGATTTCTGGAGAAGCTTTGTAGCCTCAAGAGTTGTAGGCATGTTAGCGCCTTCGGCAACAGCATAGCAACCGTTAGCGATAAGCCTTTTAGCGTCTTCTTCGTTAAGCTCATTCTGTGTAGCACATGGAAGTGCAACATCACACTTAACTGACCAATCGAATTTGCCTTCGTGGTACTCTGAGTTAGGACGATAGTTCTTGTACTCTGTAAGACGCTGTCTTTTAACTTCCTTGATTTCCTTAATAGCATCAAGGTCAATACCTTCAGCATCATAAATCCAACCTGTTGAATCAGCCATTGTAACTACCTTAGCACCAAGCTCTGTAGCCTTTTCTGTAGCGTAGATAGCAACATTACCTGCACCTGATACGCAAACAGTAGCACCCTTGATGTCCTTGCCGTTATCCTTAAGCATAGCCTCTGTAAGATAAAGAAGACCGTAACCTGTAGCCTCTGTTCTTGCGAGCGAACCGCCCCAGTTGAGACCCTTACCTGTAAGAACGCCTTCATATACATTTCTGATTCTCTTGTACTGACCGAACATATAACCGATTTCACGAGCACCTGTACCGATATCACCGGCAGGAACATCTGTGTCAGCACCAATGTGCTTGCAAAGCTCTGTCATAAAGCTCTGGCAGAATGCCATAACTTCTCTGTCGCTCTTGCCCTTAGGATCAAAGTCAGAGCCGCCCTTACCGCCGCCGATAGGAAGACCTGTAAGTGAGTTCTTAAAAATCTGCTCAAAACCAAGGAACTTAATAACACCGAGGTTTACTGACGGATGAAGTCTTAAACCACCCTTGTAAGGTCCGATAGCACTGTTGAACTGAACACGGAAACCGCGGTTTACCTGAACCTTGCCGTTGTCATCAACCCAAGGTACTCTGAACATAATAACTCTTTCAGGCTCTGTAATTCTCTCAAGAATGCCATTCTCCTCATACTTTGGGTTCTGTTCGAAAACAGGCTCAAGTGAAGTAAGAACTTCGGTAGCAGCCTGAATAAATTCAGGCTCGTTTGCATTTTTTGCTTTCAGCTTTTCAAGCTGTTCACTTACATATGACATAAGTAAGTCCTCCTTAATAAAATTCGCATAAATTATACGGAAATTAGTTCCGATTATGCTGTAGCACAGTAAAGTGCTACAATCAACATACTAATAATACTATACTTTGAACGAATTTGCAATATCTTTTGTGAGATTCCTGCAAATTTTTTTAAAAATATTAAAAAAACAGCCAATTTTATTCCTTTTCTGCAATTTATTTTAAAAATCTCCCAAGGATGTTTTCATTATCAATGTAATTGTAATACTGTCTGTCGCCTATTTGAACTAATTTTGAAGCTGTATTCACCTTGTAATAGAGTTTGTAATGAGCAGACGAATAAAAGCTTACTGCCAACAATGCAATGAAAAAAAGCATCAAATACAGCATTTCCATACAATCACCTCGAATCGCTTATAACGCATTACTTTTCTTTTGTAACTTCATCCAAACCGATAAAATACATACCTTTTCTTTTAGATTTTTCAAGATGAATCTTTTCGTAATCTACGAGCAAATCTGTGTATGGACTATTATCAGTTTCAATAAAACAGAATATTCTGAATTTGCCGAAAGTTACGGTTTTGTCGGCTTTATGTGCAGAATTGGAATATGCGAGAATATCTGTTTCACGATTTGGTACTGCCACAAAAAGAACCTGTTCTCCTGTCTTTTTATTTTTCAGTGTACAAGTTCTGATAAAAGCGTAATCATATTCAGCATCATCAGAAAATTCTATATGTTCAAATAATATATATTCGGTATCCCTGTTAATTATAGAAATTTTATCTTTTCGTTTTGTATAAACTGCAGGAGAGATTATTTTTGAATTTTCGTCAAGCACTAGAACAAATTTGCTATTTGCTAAATCTAATAAAGTACCATAGACATAATGATTTCTAACAAACTTATTGTTTTGAGAATAAAATGTTTCTTCACCAATGTTATTAAAATACAGGAATTTTTCTTTGTTTTCAAATATATGTTTAATCACAAAATAAATTGGAGTAAATACTACCAATAAAGCTAAAACAATTATTTTAAGAGAAGAATCTAATGTTACTGTATTTTCAGATATCTTTCCGGAATTTCTATTAACCAAAGTTATGATAAGCATTATCAAATCAAAAATGCCTACAACTATCATAGTAAGAACAGCATATTTCTTTTTATTCATCTAATCACCTTACGCATTTTTAATTTCTATGTCATTTCAGCTTGTTGCCGTTAAGCTTTTTCAAATTAAACTTGCTGTAATCTATCATAATAAATATCTCATCTCACCCTATGTACATATCAAATTCAATTTCAGCCGATAATTGTGCCATTGCTTTAATAACATCCGATGAAAAATATATAATCGGTTTTTCGGGTAAATCTACAACAACACAAAATTTAGCATGCAGTTTATATTGGTTTATTACGCTGATAATATTTTTCAAATTTGGTTTGAGCATATCAATCATCTTGGGCATTGCATGCTCAACCTCAACTGTTTTTATGTAGTCAGTTGAATACAATAAACTTGATTCTTCATTAATTTTTTCTATATTTTTATTCGGACCTATATATCTTATCTCGCCAATTCTCTTTTTTTCAATTGGTTGGATACCAATATAATGACTAATTTTATCAATATCGGTTTTGGGATTATCTGTCCAAAGAATGAACTCAACCATTATTCCTTCCATAGTCTGAACCTCAATTCTATAAATACTTACTTAAGTATAAATATAACAATCTGCAAAAGCAATATAGGTTATTGTCTTGTCATTATTTTCGGAAAATATGACAAATATTTCGGCTTGTTTTTAGCAGTATTCACCCATGATTATGTAAAGTAAATAAAAGTATTGTTTGAACAAAAATGTCTTTCAAAAAATGCTGTGCTTGTCGGAGATTCTGTGTATGACAAAAACGGTGCGGAAATTACCAGAGTTGATTTTCTTGGCGTCATCTACGGTTTTGGTATCAAAAAAGGCGGCAAAACCAATTCAAGATTTGACACCGTAGACTCATCCGTTGAACTGTCTGAATATTTTAAAATCAAATGAGAAAAAGCCATCAGAAAACGATGGCTTTTTCTATGCTTAAATTTCACTATATTATGTTCGGAATAAACAACAGATATGGTACATTGCACAATGAAACAATGTGAAGTAATTTGCTTTTCTGTTTTTCGGGAACATTCAGATTTTTATATACAACGGTCTGATTAAACAGATATAAATGCGATATCTTCCCATATTTTTTCAAATAACAAATTATTCATTTTTTCCATATCACTTGTTCATTAAGCTTGAAAGTAATTTTTCATACTTTGCATTGATTGTAATTTGCGTTGCGGTATTGAATACAAACGAAGTTACTCCGTCATCACAACCGTAATCGTCTATCTGTCTGACGGTGCAGATTCCGTTCTCCAGCGACAACGGTAATCCCGTAATATTCTCATTACCGCTGTGCAGCAATTCTATACTTACTACGAAGTTTTTATTGATTGCGGATTTTATTGCAGAATCAAATACAGCATTACCGTCAATTTCAACGCTGTCTTCAAAAGTATCAGTTTCAATCAGTTTCTCCATTTTTTGATTATACTTTGAATCATACTCGATTCTGAAGAAATCAGATACTATTTTTACAATTACACCGTCACAAGTTCCGTCTGTATTGTACATTTGAATTGCGACCTCATCTTCGTTAAGTGCAATAATCTTGCCGTAAATAAACTTGTCACATTCATCATCTGTATAAAAACTGCAATTTTTATTGCTTTGAAAAGCTTTTAATAATTCCGAATACATCGTATCACCTCATAAATTTTTCAGCTTTGTTTGATTTATTTTTATATTGTCTTTCATTTTATCCGTTTCAATTTTCAGTACATTGACATTGTCAGATAAAATTGCATTTTTAAGATTTTTAAAATATGATATGTCTGTTTCATATTCCCTGATTCTGTCATAATTGACCGGTGCGGAATTTTTTAAATCATTCATATCGTCATTTAGCATTTTCAGATACTTTTCAATTTCATTTTCTGCCGAGTTATATTCTTTCAAATACAAATAAATATAAATGAAGTCTAATCCCAAAAAATCATTAGTTTCTTCTATCTTTTCCTTACCTAAGCAGATTAATTTGTCATACATCAGATATTTGTCAAGATATTCGGAAATTGATTTTGCACTAAAAAATGACTCATATAATTCACTGTATTTTGAAAACATTCTGCTAATACAATTTGTAACATCTGATTTATCGGTTGCATCGGCAATATATTCCTCACCTGACAAACGGCTTAATGAAAAATCATCTTCTCCGTCATAGATACACTTTGCACCAATTTCAAATATTAACGGAGTAAAACTATGAATGACATCAAATTGCAGTTCGTCATAATTTTTATCATAATGATAGAACAGATACACTCTCGCAAAGATATCATTATAAAGTTTACTGAAACAATTTATATTTTGCTTATAACCGTGTTCTGCCATAAACGAATCAAATTGTTGCACAAATAAATTTTTAAGGCAATCTCCCATAGTATACTTCCTATCTGATTTCGATATTTTAAATACAAAGTAATATTATCACCAATGAAATGCAATACAACAACATCAGCAGTATATGCATTACAATTAGTTTGCATTTATAATTTTGTATTGACGTTACTTTTATGTTTTGATTTTCCGATTTTATAAAATCAGAAATATTGTATGCCGTATGATACACTATACCTATACCTAAACACACATAAATAAAACAAATGAGGAATGCAGACTTGACACCAAAATATATTAGAAAACTACAGGTAATCGGCGGAATAATTGCATAAACAGTCGGCAAAATCAAAAGCTTTTTTAAGGTATGGTAATATTCCTTTTTATTTTTCTTTTCTGCATATGCAACAGCCTTCATAGGGTTGTCATATTTCCTATCCATAAATTTTGCATACTTTGAAATTTGAATAAAAAAGAGAATTCCACAGAAAATGGAGCAAGCAATTCCGAACCATACGCACAAAAGAAGTTCGTTTGCTTTTTCTTCATATGTGAGATTATTTACAGATTGACCGATTAAATCAGAATCAAGCAAAATAGGTATAATTGAGCCGATTAGCAAGCACCAAATTGCCGTTATACCGCTTGCTAGCCACTTTTTCATGTTATCCGATGAATACATTTTAAACAGCCAAAACAACATAATTAAAGTTACAGCTATTAAAACAATTGAAACTGAAATTTCAAAAGGGTTATGACTTACAACAAACCTTGACACAAACTGAATCGGCAAACACAGACTTGTCAAAAAGATGTTTTCGGTACAACTCATCAAGTTTACAATAAAATTAATTATCGTAGACATTATAATGAATAACAACAAAAGTAAATGAATTTTTTCTACCGTCTTAATGTTTTTGTAATTGAAATTTTTCATAGTTAACACCATCATTTTAAAGAATCGTAAATGCAATTGAAATTTGCAATTTCTTTCTCGTTGTACGGTGAATCGGGGTTGTATTCATACATTGACAAAATCCACTCAATCAGCGTGATATCATTGCCGTTTTTAACAAGGCAATTGTCGAGCAAATATCTAATTACTGTTTCACGATTGTAGAAAAATGTACCTGAATACATTAGATAATCACACAACAGAATTGTATGCTTGGGTGTATTCTCATTTGAAATTAAGTAAAGAAGATAACAAAACATATCTCGGTTATCAACCGATGAAAATTCTTTTTCAATGTTCTCAAGTGTATATTCAAAGTCGGATTTTTTAAGTTCGTCATATACAAACTGAAAATCTCCGTGTTTGATTTTATTTTTTAATTTTTTGAAATCCGGCATAATAACACCTCGTATATTGATAATTCTTGCTAAATATCTTCAAGAACAATACATATAATTTTTACAATTTAATTATAACTATAAAAAATCCAATATGCAACAAATTATGCGGCTTTGTCGGCGAATTTGGAACATATAACAAAGAAGCGTAAATAATTTTAGCAGTAATGACCGTTAAAAATCATCATGCTTTCAAAGCGTTCTTTAGCGTCTGTAAATTTACCTTTGGTAACTATAAAGAAAGCTAAATTAATAATCAAAATAAATACAATTGAAATGATCATTGCAAGGCACAAATTTGCAAGACTAAAGTATGTAATCAAACCAAATAATACTCCAGCCAAAGAAAATAAAACAGCCAAAAAGTAATATATTTTGTTTGATTGCAAAGTCAAATTTACTTTAAGGTTTTCGTCAAGCTGTTTTGTTTGAATTTTTATTAATGGAGCTAATATGCCCTCACGGGAAAGTAGTGATGTAGATGTAACTTTTAAATCAGTAATATTTTTAGGGTTATCACAGTAAAATTCATATCCATTATCGTATGAAGAAGAACTGCAATTAAAAGCAGTATGCTTTTTGAGTTTATCGTAAAATTCAGTTTCGGAAATCTTAATAATATATTCAAATGATTTTTTCATACTTCTCCCTCATTTCCAATCAAAGACATTTTTTGACAACACAAGTTCTGAGTTATCTGTAACTTCTTTCAATACAGACAGAATTTTATTGTAGTCCTCTGCGTATATAAAAAGTTCGGAATGGCAGGTCGGTTGCAAAATGACCTTACTGTTCGGAAGATACAAATCTATACAAGCAAGATACCTAAAGTTATTTTCTACGATACAGTCTATAATCAAATCATCTTCGGAACATTTGAGTTCGTAACTTTTATTCTTTTTTATATAACTTTTGAGATTGTTATAGCAATCATAGCTTTTCATATCCGTCCAACTTTCAAACAGACATTCTTTTTGCGAAAACTTATTACCGATTACTATATAATCGTTTAAAGCGGAAACTATCTTTTTAATTGCGTCACTGAATAAATTTGCGACACGGTAAAAATCCGCCTTATCTGATAACGAGGCGTCATTATCAAAACCACCGTCCCAGTATTTTTTATATGTAATGTAATAAATTTCTTTCTGTTTGTAAATTTTTCTTTTAAATTTAATTTTATCATCGCTGATTTTTATCATTTTACAATATCCTTCCGAACAATAGCGCTTACATAGGAAATATAAACTTACTTTACCTCTTTGCAGTTTTATTATACTATTTTAAAACAATATTTGTCAAGATTTGTATTAGTAATTATAATACAGTTTGCTTAAAATTCTGAATAAAATAAATATTCGCTACATCTTTGCTTTTGTAGGGATGTTGTGCTATAATTTATGTGAACAGAAATTTGAACTGATTTAAGCTCAAATTGCGCTGTGTTATGAATTTATCAGCAAAAGCAGGTGATTTTATGGCTTTCGATACATTTGACGAGGGTATAAACCTTGGTGGAATGAGAAGCAAAAATGAAATTAAAACTTTGATATGTTATTTATATAATTCTGTAAAAGAAAATATGGACAAAGGAATCGTCATACAGGCAATTCTTAAGCAAGGACTTGCCAATTATTTTGAAACAAGCTCTGCGTTTGACGATCTTGTGATGAACGGAAATCTCATTCCTGCCGATGATGAGCACAAAACATATTCTCTTACAAAAAACGGTGCTGAAATTGCGAAACAGCTTGACAGTACTGTTGCCTATACAATTAAAGAAAAAGCGTATGCGTGTGCGGTTAAGCTGCTTGCGGAAAAGAAAAAAGAAATTGAAAACAAAGTTAATATTATGAAGAATGACAACGGTTTTACTGTTGAATGTTCCGTATCCGGCGGAGATATGGAACTTATGAAGCTGGATATCTACGCTCCCGAAATGGAACAAGCGCTTATTTTAAAGAAGAATTTTCTTGACAATCCGAAAAAAGCGTACAAAATTATGCTTGCGCTCCTGACCAAAGACAAAGAAACCGTCGGTGAGGCTCTTGAGGAACTTTACGGCATTGTATAAAATTTCATACGAACAATTAAGGGGCTGTCGATGTGACCGCCCCTTCTGTGATTATTTAGAAAAAAAGATTAAGACCGAGCATTAGTGTCACTCCCGGTATTCCGCCTATTGCAGAAACTAAAAGCGACAGAGCGCTTATCGGCAAAGTTACACCTGTAAATGTCCCTGTCAGATTTACGGCAAAGAGGGTAAGCGTCCCAATTGCCATTGAAAGTGCCGAACGCTTGAACGGATGCTTGCTTTTCCCGATACAATGCAAGACTGCAAAAATCAGAAAGGTTGAAAAAATAATCAGACATATTCCCCACCACGGCATTTTAAACAACTCCACATAAAAAATAAAACCGTCGGACTATCCGACGGTTAATTTTATGCTGATTGTTCGGTTTATATGCTTACAGCACACCGAATTTTGAAAGCACATTAAGTGCAATTACAAAAATAACAAATACAGCAGCAAATACTTTTGTCCAGCGTGAGAGGAACGCATCAATTGAACGAGCCTTATTCTTTGAGAAATAAGAGTCAGCAACACCTGTTACGGCGCCGATACCCTGCTGATTACCCTCCTGAAGGATAATCACAACGATAATGGCAACAGATACGATTGCGAGCAATACGCCTAAAATAATGCCCCAAATGCTCATTTTTATCTTCCTTTCATTTTAATAAATACGAATAAAACAAATTCTGCTTTAATAACTGTTTTATAATACCACATAAACACAGCTTTTTCAAGAGATATTACAAGATTTTTATTTATTTTTTTAAGCTTAAATCAGGGAAAGCTGTTCGTTTTTTGAATCATCGCTCACAGGCAAAGCACCTCTTGCAGGAAGCGAGGCTGTTCTGTACCGCTTTGGATTCGTAAAAGTACCCTCTTTATAGCGTTCTACGCTGAAAAGTCTGTGACCTTTTTTTGGTTTGAGAACGGCAACACCCTGTGTTGAACGGGTGGTTTTAAGGGCAAGTGCGCCCGTGTGAACGAGAAGCATATTTCCTGATGACGCCTTGAAGAGAACCTCTTCGTCCTCAGGAATATAGAGAAGTCCGACAAGCAGAGATTTGTCGGAATATGCGCCCGTGAGCTTTTTACGGTTAGTTTTTGTTGCGTAGGATTCAAGCGGAACTTTTGCGGCCTTGCCGTTTTCAAAAGCAAAGAGCAGCATACCCTTGTAATCTTTTGTAACAACCATTTTCACAGCATTTTCGCCTTCGTCAAAACCAAGCTTTGCGGCAACATAATCACCGAGGACGCTTGCCTTTGTCTGTGCAAAATCGTCAGCCTTTGCCTTATACACCTGACACTTATCTGTAAAGAACAAAAGGTCGCAGTTGTTTGTGAACTCAAGCTCCTGAATGATTTCGTCACCGTCTTTGAGCTTTTGTTCACCGCTCATTCTGAGCGACTGCGGAGTAATCTTTTTGAAATATCCCTCTTTTGTAAAGAAAAGATTAACAGGATAATCGGGAATCTCGACTGTCTCTTCCTCATACCTTGCAACATCGTCATAGATTATGATACTCTTTCTCGGCTGACCGTATTTCTCGGCAATTGATTTGAGTTCTTTGACAATGATGGTCTTGATTCTTGCCTTGCTTTTTAAAATTTCGTCAAGCTCGGCAATCTCCTTTTCAAGGTCTTCAAGGTCTTTTGTACGCTTTAAAATGTATTCACGGTTAAGGTGACGAAGTTTTATTTCGGCAACATATTCAGCCTGTATTTCGTCAATTCCGAATCCAATCATAAGGTTTGGCACAACCTCGGATTCTTCATCGGTTTCACGGACAATCTTTACTGCCTTGTCAATATCGAGAAGAATTTTTTCAAGACCTCTTAAAAGATGAAGCTTGTCAGCTTTTTTGTTGCGGTCAAAATATGTTCTTCTTCTGACGCACTCAATTCTGAAAGCAATCCATTCTTCAAGCAACGCCTTTACACCGAGAACTCTCGGAACACCTGCAATAAGCACATTGAAGTTGCAGGCATAGGAATCTTCGAGTGTTGTAAATCGGTAAAGCTTTGTCATAAGCTTGTCGGCATCAATGCCACGCTTAAGGTCAATTGTAATTTTAAGTCCGTCAATACCTGTTTCGTCACGAATATCGGAAATTTCCTTGACTTTACCCTGCTTTACAAGGTCGATTACCTTTTCAATAATAACCTCACAAGTTGTTGTTGCCGGGATTGAAAGTATATCTATACAGTTTGCAGACTTGTCATAGACATACTTTGCACGGAGTTTGATGCTTCCTCTGCCGGTTTCATAGACTTGATTGATGACATTTTCATCATAGATAATCTGACAACCGCCTGTAAAATCAGGAGCCGGCAGAGTTGACTTTATATCATGGTCGGGATCACGTATAAGTGCCGCTGTTGTTTCGCAGATTTCACGCAGATTGAATGAACAAATATTTGACGCCATACCAACGGCAATACCTGTGTTTGCGTTTACAAGCACAGACGGAAATGCAACCGGCAAAAGTGACGGTTCTTTCATTGTGTTATCGTAGTTATCTACAAAATCTACGGTATCTTTGTCTATATCACGAAACAGCTCATTGCAGATTGCGTCAAGCTTTGCCTCAGTATAACGGGATGCCGCCCACGCCATGTCACGGCTGTAGAATTTACCGAAGTTACCCTTTGAGTCTACATACGGATGCAAAAGTGCCTCATAGCCCCTTGAAAGACGAACCATTGTGTCATAAATTGCAGAGTCGCCGTGAGGATTGAGCTTCATTGTTGCACCGACAATGTTTGCCGATTTTGTTCTTCCGCCGTTCAGAAGTCCCATTTTGTACATCATATACAGGAGCTTTCTGTGCGACGGCTTGAACCCGTCGATTTCGGGAATTGCACGGGAGAGAATTACGCTCATTGCATACGGCATATAGTTCTCTCTGATAGTGGAAACGATTGGCTGTTCCACTACTTCACCCGCACCGTTGATTACACCGTGAGTTTTTGACGGTGAAGTTCTGCGGGGAATCTTTGAAGATTTTTTCGCCATTTATTTCCACCTCCAATTAGCTTACATCAAGCTGGTCAATATATTCGTTGCCGTGTTCTACTATATAATCTTTTCTTCCCTGAAGATTGTCGCCGAGAAGAACATCAAAAATTTCCGCTGTCTGTTCTGCATCGGCAGGAAGAACCTTGATAAGTCTGCGTGACTCGGGGTTCATTGTGGTAAGGTTCATCATATCGGGTTCGTTCTCACCGAGACCTTTTGAACGCTGAATTGTGAATTTTTCCTTGCCGAGCTGTTCAATGAACTTATCCTTTTCAACCTCATCGTATGCAAAATATACATCGTTTTTGGATGTAATTTCATAAAGAGGCGATTCGGCAATAAACACCTTTCCTTCTTCAATGAGTGTAGGTGTAAGTCTGTAAAGCATTGTAAGCAAAAGAGTTCTGATCTGGAAGCCGTCAACATCGGCATCGGTACAGAGAATAATTTTGCTCCAACGAAGTGCGTTCATATCAAAGCTTGAAAGATTCTTGTTTGCTTTTGACTTAACCTCCACACCGCAACCGAGAACCTTGAGCAAATCGGTAATGATTTCGCTCTTAAAAATCTTATCGTAGTCGGCTTTCAGACAGTTAAGTATTTTACCTCTGATTGGCATAATTGCCTGAAAATCGGGGTTTCTTGCCTGTTTACAGGCACCGAGAGCAGAATCACCCTCTACTATGAACAGTTCACGCTGTTCCGTGTCTTTACTTCTGCAATCGACAAATTTTGCAACACGGTTTGTTATGTCGAGATTGCCCGAAAGCTTTTTCTTTATATTAAGTCGTGTTTTCTCAGCATTTTCACGGCTGCGCTTATTGATAAGCACCTGTTCGCAGATTTTTTCTGCCTCAAGCGGATTTTCAATAAAATAGACTTCAAGACTTTGACGGAGAAATGCAGTCATAGCGTCCTGAATACCCTTGTTTGTAACCGCCTTTTTGGTCTGGTTTTCATATGATGAAACACTTGAAAAAGACGAAATAACGCACACAAGGCTGTCCTCAACATCGTCATACTTGATTTTGCTTTCGGTTTTGTTATATTTATTATTCTGTTTTAAGTAGCTGTCAATCTGGTAAACAAAGGCATTCCGCACCGCCTTATCGGGAGCGCCGCCGTGTTCAAGCCAGCTTGAGTTGTGGTAGTATTCGGTGAGATGCACTTTATTTGAAAATGCAACCGAGATATCCATTTTGCACTTATATTCGGGCTTATCGTCACGGTCACGGGTTTTAACCTCGGTTTCCCAATGCTGAATTGAGCTGAGTCCGTTTTCGCCGACTACCTCGGCAACATGGTCAACAATACCGTTTACATAGTTATAGCTTGTTGTATCAAAGCTTTTGCCGTTTTGATTGCGGAAAACAAATTCAATTCCTGCGTTGACAATAGCCTGTCTTTTCATTATGTCAAGAAAATATTCGGGCTGAATGTCGATATCCGTAAAGACTTCGAGGTCGGGTTTCCAATGAATTTTTGTACCCGTATCCTTTTTGCTGTACGGCTCTTTTTTGAGCTTGCCGACAATCTCGCCTTTTTCAAAACGGAGAGTGTATCGGTAGCCGTCACGGCGGATATCAACATCCATATACTCGGAGCTGTACTGGGTTGAACAAAGACCGAGGCCGTTCATACCAAGGGAAAATTCGTAGCTTTCACCCTCGTTGTTATTATACTTACCGCCGGCATAGAGTTCGCAGAAAACCAGTTCCCAGTTGTAGCGCTTTTCGTTTTCGTTGTAGTCAACTGGAATTCCTCTGCCGTGATCTTCAACCTCAATTGAGCCGTCGGAATAGCGTGTAACTGTGATTTTTTTACCGTAACCCTCTCTCGCCTCATCTATTGAGTTTGAAAGAATCTCAAACACGGAGTGCTGACAGCCGTCAATACCGTCCGAACCGAAAATTACGGCAGGACGCTTACGGACACGGTCGGCACCTTTTAGAGTTGTGATACTGGTATTATCATAATCGGTGGTTTTCTTTCTTGGCATTTTACTCTTCCTTTATCATTTTTCACCACGCAGTTTTTTGATTTTGTCACGCAGATATGCGGCGTGTTCAAATTCAAGCAACTTTGCGGCAGCTTTCATTTCCTTTGTCAGTTTTTCTATCAACTGTTGTTTTTGTGCCTTTGAAAGCTTTTTTGTATTTTTAAATTCACTGTCATCGTGAGTAGAAATTTCAAGTATATCGCTTACCTTTTTGACAATAGTCTTTGGAACGATGCCGTGTTCAACATTATATTTATTCTGAATTTCACGGCGGCGCTGTGTTTCGGTTATTGCAACCTTCATTGACGGTGTTACGCTGTCGGCATACATAATAACCGTACCCTCGCTGTTTCGTGCGGCTCTGCCGGCAATCTGAATAAGCGAACGGGTTGAACGGAGAAATCCCTCTTTGTCGGCGTCAAGTACGACAACAAGAGAAACCTCGGGAATATCAAGTCCTTCACGCAGAAGGTTGATTCCGACAAGAACATCAAATTCTCCGAGTCTTAAATCACGGACAATCTCCATTCTTTCAACGGTGTCAATGTCATGGTGCATATAACGAACCCTGATACCCAGCTTTTCAAGATATGCGGTAAGGTCTTCCGCCATTTTCTTGGTAAGGGTTGTGACAAGTGTTCTTTGATTTTTGACTGTACGGATATTGATTTCGGACACAAGGTCGTCAAGCTGACCTTCGGTAGGCCTTACCGAAATTTCAGGGTCAAGAAGTCCTGTAGGTCTGATAATCTGCTCTGCAACAACAGCCGATTTTTCAAGCTCAAAATCGCCCGGTGTTGCGCTTACATAAACAGCCTGATTTATTTTTGAATAGAATTCGTCAAAGTTGAGCGGACGGTTATCAAGTGCAGACGGAAGTCTGAAGCCGTAGTCAATAAGGCTCTTTTTTCTTGCATAGTCACCTGCAAACATTCCCCGTACCTGTGGAAGCGTTACATGGGACTCATCGACAAAGAGCAGAAAATCATCGGGAAAATAGCTTAAAAGCGTGTACGGCGATGAGCCGGGCGCTCTGCCTGACATTATTCTTGAATAGTTCTCGATACCCGTACAAAATCCGATTTCCTGCAACATTTCCATATCGTACCTTGTACGCTGTTCAAGTCGTTGTGCCTCAAGGAGCTTTCCGTTTTCACGGAAATATGCAAGTCTTTCCTCAAGCTCCCTGTCAATTTCCGCAAGAGCCTTTTTCATCTTATCTCCCGACACAATGTAGTGTGACGCAGGATAGATTGCGGCATGTTTCAGAACAGCTTTGAGTTCGCCCGTAAGCGGATTGATTTCGGAAATTCTGTCAATTTCATCTCCGAAAAATTCGACACGAATTATAGAATCGTTTGATGCGGCAGGGAAAATTTCAACCACATCACCACGAACCCTGAATTTATTACGGGTAAAGCTTACATCATTGCGTTCATACTGCAGTTCAACAAGCTTTTTTACAAGCTCATCACGGGACTTTTCCATTCCGGGACGAAGTGAGATTACCATATTACGGTAGTCAATAGGATCGCCCAGGCTGTATATGCAAGAAACCGAGGCAACAATAATTACATCTCGTCTTTCGGAAAGTGCAAGCGTTGCGCTGTGGCGGAGTTTATCAATCTCGTCATTGATTGAACTGTCTTTTTCAATATAAGTATCCGTCTGTGCAACATATGCCTCAGGCTGATAATAATCGTAGTATGACACAAAATATTCAACCGCATTGTCGGGAAAGAACTCTTTGAACTCACTGCAAAGCTGAGCCGCAAGAGTTTTGTTGTGTGCAAGCACAAGTGTCGGTCTTTGAACCTTCTGAATAACATTTGCCATTGTAAAAGTTTTACCCGAACCCGTTACACCGAGGAGCGTCTGTTCACGGTTGCCTGCATTTATACTGTTTACAAGCTTTTCGATTGTCTGCGGCTGGTCGCCTGTCGGCTGATATTTTGAATGAAGTTTAAATTCCATAATACACATCACATTCCAAATACGGATTTTTTTATTATGTTTCCTGTTACAAGGCTCTTTATTACAAAAGTCCTGTAACAGAAAACATATCCGAACAAAATTTCGATTTTAATTATAGAACAGATGTTTTAAATTGTCAAATGTTTCTTTTAAAGAACATTATTACTTTTCATAATAGAAGATGTTCCCCGCAAGCCTGCTTTCACGGAGAGAAACATAATCATCATCGGTTATTATGAAATGGTCGATAAGCTCAACTCCGACAGTTGCAAGCGTACTCTTCAAAACTATTGTTGTGTCAAGGTCGCTTCCCGAAGGCAGAGCCGTTCCGCTGGGATGATTATGTGCTATAAACGCAGTTTTGGCATTGTGACGAAGTGACAAATCAACAATTTTTCTGACGGGCATATCGGATGAATTGAGTGAACCTTTTGAAATTATATCAAAATAAATCATCTTGCCCTTTGCATCACCGAGCATGAGAGCGACACATTCGTTTGTTCGACCGATAAATTTTGCTTTAAATATTTTACCGAGATTTTCATAGTCGATGATATTATCATGTGACATCTTTGATTCGGTATAAAGTCTTGCCATTTCGGGCAACATTTTGAGCAATGCAGCGGCATTTTCAGACAGACCGAACTCCTTCATAAGCTCGTCAATCGGAGCGTCACACACTCCGCCGACAGTGATATAACGGTCAAGCAGACGGTGTGCAAGAGGATTTGTGTCCTTTCTCGGAATAGCATAGTAAAGGAACATTTCAAGAGCCTCATGTGTTTCAAACACATCAAAGCCGTTTTCTATGAACTTTTTACGCATTCTTTCACGATGACCGCTGTGTTCGTTATCGGTTGTCCGTGCCATATTATCCCCACCGCAAAACAGTTTTTATCAAACTTTGGGGGCGGATAAAACCGCCCCGACTGATTATTTATACGATTATTCCTTCACACCGTACTGCTCATAATAAGCGTCAATAGCGGCTTTGAGCTTGTCATCAATAACAACCTTGCCCTTATATTCTTTGTTGTAAAGGTGTTCAACAACCTCAGCCATTGTTACGATTGCGGTTGTTTTAAGACCGTACTTCTCTTCAATCTCGGAAAGTGCGCTCTTTGTACCCTTACCACGCTCCATACGGTCAACGGAAACAACAAGGCCGATTGGTTTTACATCGCCCTGAGCCTTGATAATCGGGAGAGTTTCTTCAATTGATGTGCCTGCTGTTGTAACATCTTCGATGATAACAACCTTGTCACCGTCATTGATAGGACTGCCGAGAAGAATACCCTTGTCACCGTGATTCTTAACTTCTTTTCTGTTTGAGCAATAACGGATATCCTGACCGTATTTTTCGCTGATTGCGATAGTTGCGGCAACAGAAAGCGGAATGCCCTTGTATGCAGGTCCGAAAAGAACATCAAAACCAAGACCGAACTTGTTGTTGATAGCTTCTGCATAATACTGACCAAGACGGCGGAGCTGAGCGCCTGTTCTGTAGAAACCTGTGTTTACGAAGAAAGGAGTTTTTCTTCCGCTCTTTGTAACAAAATCGCCAAATTTGAGAACCTGACAATCAACCATAAATTCAATGAATTCCTTTTTGTAAGCTTCCATCAATAAAACCTCCGATACAAAATAGCCTTCGGACAAACATCTGTAATATCCGACAGTTTTACATAATTCAACATTGTAAATTCTACCACAATATCTTGTTTTTGTAAATGACAGTTACACAGCTGTAATCAATATGTAGTGCGTAGCCTTGCAAATCAAAAAATTTTTACATTTTTCTTTTTCGTTTTGACCGCTGTTTCAATTTTTTATGCTTGACTTTATAGAACAAGTGTTCTATAATTAAGTAAAAACATATGTTCGAGGTGATGCGTTGTGAATATTAATTGTGCCGTTGACAAAAGCAAATATAAAAAAGACAGGGTTATTCTTCACAGCGACTGCAACGGATTTTATGCGAGCGTTGAGTGTTTGCATCATCCCGAAATCAAGAACAAACCTGTTGCCGTGAGCGGTGATGCGGAAAATCGGCACGGAATTATTCTTGCTAAAAATGAGATTGCGAAGAAGTACAATATAAAAACAGGCGAGGCAATCTGGCAGGCAAAGCAGAAATGTCCCGACCTCATAACCGTTCCTCCCCACTTTGATTTATACAAGCGATTTTCAAAAATGGCGAGGAGAATTTACAGCGAATACACCGACAAAATCGAGCCGTTCGGACTTGATGAAGCGTGGCTTGATGTTACCGACAATAAGGATATGAGCGGTAAAGAAGTTGCAGCTGATATCAACCGCCGCATAAAGCAGGAACTCGGAATAACCGTAAGCATCGGAGTCAGCTTTAATAAAATTTTTGCCAAATTCGGAAGTGACTATAAAAAGCCTGACGCTATAACGGAAATCACACGGGAAAATTACAAAGATATTGTGTGGAACTGTCCTGCAGGTGATCTTTTGTATGTTGGCAGAGCAACGGGCAGAAAACTCTCATCTATAGGAATATACACGATAGGTGATATTGCAAGGGCTGATGTGCAGCTTTTGCGTTCTCATCTTGGAAAATGGGGCGACCTGATTTACGGCTTTGCGAACGGATACGACTCCTCCCCTGTTGCCCATATGAACGAAAACAGCGAGGTAAAGTCAATCGGCAATTCTACTACAACTCCGAAAGATATGGTAACCTTTAACGATGTAAAACAGGTTATATTAGTTTTGTGTGACAGCGTTTGCAGGAGGATGCGTGAACAGGGATTTATGGCAAAAACGGTTTGTATTTATATTCGTGACAATGAACTGACGACATTAAAAAGACAGCATACAATGGAGGCACACACGAATCTTACAAAGAAAATTACAAAAGCCGCAACGGAACTTTTTATAAAAAGCTATAAAATGGAAAAGCCGCTGAGAAGTATCGGCGTAAGCGTCACAGATTTTATTCACGATGATCAGCCTCATCAAATAAGTTTTTTAGTTGATGAAAAGCGACTCATTCAGAATGAGCGGCTTGACAAAACACTTGATATGTTGAAAAAGCGATTTGGCAATTATGCTGTGCGCCCTGCGGTTCTGCTTAATGACAAGGAACTTTCGGATTTTAATCCAAAAGAGGATCACACAATTCATCCTGTCGGATATTTATAATCAAATCGTGAGCGTTGCTCAAATTTGAAAAGAGGTAACAAGCTATGAAAAAGTATGTTAAAGTTACTGCCACATTTGATTGTGACGGAGATCTTATTCCCGAATATATTGTGTGGGATGACGGAAGAAGATACCGCATTGACAGGATTTCCGATGTGCGGTATGCGGCATCTCTCAAAGCAGGCGGTGCCGGAATACGCTACACCTGCCATATCCTCGGCAAAGAACGATACCTGTTTTTGGAGGAAAACAGGTGGTTTGTCGATGCCAAACAATGAGCGGAGGATTATATGCATAAGGTCAAAGCAAAAGGAATTTTATCTACCGCAAACGGCATGAACATTTACAGAGGATGTCAGCACGGATGCATTTATTGTGATGCACGCAGTAAATGCTATCAGATGAATCACCGATTTGAAGATATTGAGGTGAAAGAAAATGCCCCGGAATTGCTTGAAAACGCTTTAAAAAGGAAACGCAGAAAATGTATGATTGGAACGGGTGCGATGAGCGATCCGTACATTCCTCTTGAAAAAGAACTGAAACTGACACGAAAATGTCTTGAAATAATCAACCTCTACGGATTCGGTGTAACCGTACATACAAAATCGGCATCTGTTATGAGGGATATTGACCTGCTTAAGAGCATAAACGATAAAAGCAAGGCTGTGTTGCAGATGACGCTTACAACGGCAGACGAAAGCCTTTGCAGAATAATTGAACCGAATGTTTCCGTTACTAAAGAAAGATTTGAAACGCTCAAGGTATTTCACGAAAACGGTATTCCGAGTGTTGTGTGGTTTTCTCCGTTTTTACCGTTTATAAATGATACGAAAGAAAACATTGACGGACTTTTAAAGTATTGCATTGACGCAAAGGTTCGTGGAATAATATGCTTTGGAATAGGGCTTACTCTGCGTGACGGTGACAGAGAATATTTTTACAGCCGGCTTGACAGACACTTTCCGAATATGAAAGAACGGTACATTTATACATACGGAAACTCATATCAGCTTACAAGCAGTAACAATAATGTTTTGATGAACAGGATTTCAGAAGTTTGCAGAAAACACGGAATTATGTTCGGAGTTGAAAATGTGTTTTCATATTTGCATAAGTTTGAAAGCAAAACCGAACAGCTAAGTCTGTTTGACAGAATATAGGCAAAACAAAAAGATATACGGCAGAAATTTTACCGTATATCTTTTTTGCTTTTAAGATATTTACTGTTTTACAAATGTGATTTCGTAGTCGTTATATTTAAGCACAACAGCCGTGATTTTACCGTTGCTTTGCTTGAGTGCGGCTGTAGTATTTGTTCCGTTGTCAAATGACAAATTAACTTTGTCCGAAGCTGACACGGAATATTTTCCGCTGTGAGTCCCGTCATCCGGACTTCCCGGCGAAAGCCATAAAGTAAAAGTGCCGTCATCGGAAAATGACATAGAACCCTGATAAGCGCTGTAATTTGTGTTGTAAACCTCACTCATTTCAACCTCATCACCACTCGCATTCTTAGCACCTTCGGGAATCCATGCAGATGAGGTAAGCTCGGCGGTTACTGACGGTGAAAGCACATTAACGGCAACGATTGCCGCAATGATAAATATGCAGGCGGCAATAACCGATGTAACAATTGCTGTTGTTTTCTTTTTCCTGCTTTTCTTTTTGACCGCCCTGTTAGCTTCAAGCTTTGCGTAATCAGGCTTTTTTACAGATTTTCTGCTCATATTCTCACCGATAATTACTTGAACGATACAGTAATACCACCAAAGTTTACTGTAAATTCTTTAGGAACATTACCGTTCCACTCGGTTACGGCGGCAATTACATTCTTATCGTTTGAATATGTAATTATTATGTTATCGCCCTCAACAATATACGCACCCGAATTTGCCGAGGTATTTGTAATACCGTCAATGAAAGTTCCGTCCTCGTTAAAAGTGAAGCCGCCGCCTGAATATGCCGAACCGAAAAGATCCCTCAAAGATACCTCTTCGGATGAATTTTCATCTTTTGCATAATACGGAACGAGGGTGGCGCTGAACTTTGGCTTTTGCTCTTCACCGCTTATAGTAGGAACAACAATTTCACTGTCATTATCAGAAGATTCAGAAGTAAATCCCTGTTCTGTCGGCTCTTGAGAAGTCTCACCTGATTCGGTTGCAGGCTGTGTGGTTTCGGATACAGAATCGGAAACATTCTGTGTTGAGTTTGTATTATCGGCGGCTGTTGAAGCAGCCACAGTCGGTACTGTTGTTGCCGAATTATTATTTTTACCCGAAAGATTCATAAACAGGATAACCGCACCTGCAATTACTGCAACAAGTACAACAACACAAATAATTATTATCAATGATTTTTTTGAACTTTTAACTGCGTGTTTACCGCTCATTTTGCGTTCTTCCTTTCTTCAGCCTCTTTTTTAAGCTTTAAAAGATAACTTCTTTTCATCATTTTTCCGTGATAGAAAATAAATTCATCACCGTCAGCAGATTCGTCTATTTCAAGATCCGAATAATCTTCTACAACAGGTTCTTCTTCGTCATCACAAAATTGACCTTTGCGTCTGTTCTCCATTTTCTTATCAATTGTTTTGCTCTTTGAATCCTTGTCAACAATCATTGAATACATATTCTTATAAACTGCAGAATTGATTATAAAAGATAAAATTGACGGAACAATGAACAATGCAAGAACAATTGTGAAAATGATGAGCAGTACCGGAGTAAAACTGCACATAAGCACTGTTGCACAAACGAGGAATAAAATAAGAATTCCGAAAACTGCAAACAGATTGTGTTTAAGCTCACCGAATGTCATAAGTGCGCTGTTTTTGTAAATATCCTTCATCTTGATATCAAAAGTAACCGTCATAGGCGGAACATAGAAGAACATAAACAGAAAGAAAATTGCAATTAAAATACAAATAACAAGCGGAACATAAAACATTCCGTTCTTTGAACCGAGTCCGAGATAAAGAACAATTGAGTAGTAGCTGATAAAAACAGCGGCATACATCACAACGCCGTGTATGAGGAATCTGAGCAGATTTTCCTTTATTCCGCCGATGAAATTTGAGAAAACATCAACATTTTCCTCTCCCCTTACCATATGGGAAGTAACCTGAGTTACGCCGGCATAAAACGGAAAAAGCGGAATCACCGTGAGAAAATAGATGAACATTGAGTTCAATCCGGTTAAGATGTTTATTAAATAGAAAATTCCGAATATAACTACAAAAGGAACTGCAAAAAGCAGATTTGTGAACAAAAGTTTTGGTAAATTGTGAAACAATGACGAGAAAAATCCTGTCAAAGCTACAGCGTTCTTCTCTGATGCCATAGCGCCCTCCAAAATCAGAAATTAAATGTTCCGGAAAACAAGCACCATAATGCCGTGTCAAGCAAAGCTGAACAAAAAGTCATTATAAGTGCCGAAACAGATTTGGAACAATAATCAATCACCTCATTTTTCAAAGAATTAACTTGATGAGAATGACCGATTAAGCTAAAGAACATCTGCTTTGAAATCACAAAAGCAGATGCAGACAGCTTTACGAGTGCAAGGCTGAACAAAAATGTTCCGGGAAGCACCACGAGCAGATAAAAGCCCGCACCCTTAAATGAATATGTAACCATAAGATAAGCCGCTGTCAGTCCAGTTCCAAAGCCTTTAAACGCCGAAACAAACGGTAAAAATGGGATTCCCCACGGTGCAAGTCCCAAAAGGAACACAACACTCAAAAACATAAAATCAGAAGCAAAGCAGGCACAAAAAGTGCCGACAGCATTCTGTGCAAGTCTTGCATCAAGATTGGTTGTAAAAAGAAAATCAAGTGAATTAAGCATCTGAAAGTCGGCTTTTGAAGCATAAATCGAACCGAAAACAAGCCCTGCAAGAAATGCCGAAACAAAGATAAGCTCAACTGCATACCGTCTTATAAAATATCGGACATCTGACGGTGAAATTCCCTTTGGTCTGCGAAAAAAATAACGCTTTTTAAAAGAAAATACAATGCTTTTCATAAAACACATTCCTCTCGTTGGTTGTCCGTTAAAATATATGAGGAACATATCCGTTTTATGTTATTGGCAGGGATTATTTACCAAGCTCCTCTGCCCTCTTTGTACAAGCGTCCATACCGTCAAGAACAGCCTCATAAAAGCCGTGTTCTTTAAGCTTATCCATTGCGGCAATTGTAGTGCCGCCTTTTGAACAAACTCTGTCAATAAGAGTTTCAACAGGTTCGCCGCTCTCACGAAGCATTGCTGCCGAGCCCTCAAGTGTTGCGCAAACAAGATTCATAGCCTTGTTATAGTCGATTCCGCAATTCTTTGCGTAGTCAGCCATAGCCTTGGCAAAAAGATAAATATATGCCGGACTGCTACCGTTTACCGCAATGATTTCATTCATATGACTTTCGTCGATATATTCGCAAATGCCACTGCCTGCAAACATATTATAAACAATCTTTTTGTCATCTTCACTTATATTGTCAGACGGACAAAGTGCTGTTGCACCCTTTTTGAGCAAGAGAGGCGTATTAGGCATAACCCTTACAACAGGGCAGTCACATTCAAGACCTTTTCTTACATATGCAATAGATATGCCTGCGGCAATTGATACTACGGTTTTGGCTGTTGTAATGCTGTTTTTGAGGGACTCAAGAACCTCAGGATAATTCTGCGGCTTGACTGCAAGAACAACAATTGAACTGTTCTTTGCTATTTCATCGGCAGATGTCATTACATTTGCACCCATATTTTTCATAGCGGCACACTTTTCTTCGCTTACATCAAAAGCATTGATAAAATCAGCCTTGCCGTCGTTTTGTGCCATAAGACCTTTTATAATGGCTGTTGCCATATTGCCTGCGCCTATGAAACCTATTTTTTTCATTTTAAGACCTTCTTTGCAAAAATTAATATCAGATACCGAAACTCGGGTTTGAGTAACATGAGAAATGAAAGTTGTGATAATTGTGCTGACCGTCACGGTCATAATCGCCGTAGAGGAATGTTTCCACCTCGTCAACTCTTCTGTACAAAAGTCCCCAATAACAGGAGCCTGCCGCATGATGATACTGTAAAAGTGCGTTGACGAGCTTCTGCTTGTTCACATTATTCAAATTCCTTGAACCGCCGGACACAGTAACATAGTCTTTGTGTATATATCCTTTTTTTCCATTTGAGAGCTTAACCTTATACCAGTTTTTATTATGAAGCTTGCCGTCAACAAAGGTAAGCTTTGTTCCGTTGTTCATACGGGTAACAACAGAATAATTTGTTCCGGCACCGCTTCTGAGGTTTACATCGGACGCGCTTACACTTCCCGACGCACCGGCTTTTATTGTTCCGCTTGAACCTGTGTTAAGAAGAACAGCCCGAAGCTCCGAGTCGTTATAGAACACTCCGCTGCCAACATTATAAGCAAAGCAAACGAGTGCGTCAAACTGCCGTTGATTGAATTTTACGCCGTTATTTATAAGAAAAGAATTTGTTGTTGTAGTATATCCGCCCTTGTTTACGGTTTGACAAAGATAAGCATAAGCCTGATTTGTTGTAACGTTATTGTAGAACTGCTCTCCAGAGACTACAACCTTGCCGTAACCGAGTGTAGGGTCGGTTGTGATGCTGTCTGCCGTAACCTTTGACAAAAATCCCTCATAGTTTGCAATAAGCTTAATTACTTCGTCACTGGCTCTGCGTTCGCCGCAAGCGGTTGTTGTTTTATTGGTTGTTGAGGTTACAAACACCTCACCCGCACCGCCGCCTTTTGTGGTGTAATATTTCGATTCGGTTTTAAACTTTGAGTATGCCTTTACAGACCATTTACCTGACTTTGAAAGCTTTTGAGTACCTGTCCATATGTAGGAATTACCGTCCTTAACCTTGTTTTTTGCGGTAACTTTATATGATGTAGAGCCGTTTGTAACAACAAAATACACGCCTACCCTGTCTGTGTCGGTAATAGCCTTAAAGCTAACGGTTGAATTGAGCGGAGCGGAGTTTGGTGACGCATAGCAGAAACGCACGCTTTCCCTCGGCATAACATGGATAAGACAGGTTGCCGCACCGTATGATGTTGAGGCAGTGATTGTTACATAGCCCTTCCCCACAGTATCAACAACACCGTTCTTAACTTTGGCAATTTTAGTATTAGAGCTTGACCATGTTACACCGCCTGTACTTGATTTTAAAAGCATTGACTTCTGCCACGGAAGATTTACATTGCTGTTTGAAATATTAACCTTTGAACCTGACTTAACTGTAATTTTGCAGACCGCAGAATGTGAACCGCACTTAGCTGTGATTGTTGCAGAGCCTGCTTTCTTGGCTGTTACAATACCACGAGAGTCAACGGTTGCAACGCCTTTATTTGAGCTTGACCAAGAAACCTTTCCCGACGCTGTTGCGGTAATTGCAAATCTGTTGCCTGTGAAAATTGATTTGCTTGATACGGAAAGTTTAACAGACGAACCTGTTGACGGTTTTGCAGTTGTAGGCTGAGTCGTTGTAGGATGTGTCGTTGTAGGATGTGTCTGACCGTCCATCTTAACATAGTCTTTTTTTACATAGCCTGTTTTTGAATTTGAAGTAAGCCTGATATTATACCAATCTTTGTTATAAAGCTTTGTGCTTACATAGGTAAATTTAGTGTTTGCTCTCATACACTCAACAACCGAATACCTTGTTCCGGCACCGCTTCTTAGATTTACATAATCACCTGTTACATGACCTTTTACGCTTGATGAAGATGTTGTAGGCTGAGCAGTCGGCTCGGTAGCTTTTTCAGTCGGCTGTGTCTGACTGACCTTCTTTACATAATCTTTCTTTATGTAACCTGTCTTAGAGGTTGAAGTTACTTTAATTTTATACCAGCTCGAGTTGTATAGCGATGTGCTTAGAAATGTAAATTTTGTGTTTTTCCTCAGGCAACTGACAACAGAATAATTTGTACCGGCACCGCTTCTCAGATTAACATAATCATCGGAAACATAACCCGATACATTTGAAGCCGTTGCCGAAGAACTTACGGCAACATATTCCTTTGTAACATAGCCTGTCTTTGAATTTGATTTAAGCTTGATTTTGTACCACTTTGAGTTATAGAGCTTTCCGTTAACAAAAGTAAATTTTGTGTTCTTTGCCATACATGTGACAACCGAATATTTTGTGCCTGCACCGCTTCTCAGATTTACATACGACGCATTTATATAGCCTGATGCGCCTGCTGATACGCTTGCGGAAACTTCCTCGGTTGATTGAGCCGCATTAGCCGAAAATGCAGTTATTGCAACAGCACCTACCGATACTGCCATAAGAACCACAAGGACTATGCAGACTATTCGTACAAACAGTTTTTGTTTTTTCATTTGAGTCCACCTTCTCAAAACTTCTCTGATTTATAATTACTTATGAAAATTTCCGAATATTTTTCCTCTTAATCTGCGCACATACTGTGTAACAAAAACAGAAATTGCGTAATCATAGAGCAAAAAGAAAATATTTCCTGCAATCAAAAATATCCACGGAACATAGAAACCGAAAATTGTAAATTCATCGCTCGGAATTGATAACAGCCATGTTGCTGCAAAGAACGAGCCGATAGCTGCAGCGTTGAAAACTGCAAATTTTAATATATATTGAATGACCTTGTTTTTGATTTTAAATTCAAAAGCGCCCTTTAAAATCGGATAATAGCCGAAAAGCGCAATGAAATATATAACAGCCTCTTTATCACCTGCAAGAAGCGTTGAAAGCACGGCAGTTACACAAAACACACCGATTGCCCATCCGTAACCGTATTCAACAACTATACAGGAAATAAGAATTCCTGCAAGGCAGGGCAAGGCATAAGTTCCTATCGGAATAAGTGATGTCATCATCATAAAAACAAGTGAAAGCGCCGCAACAATTCCACAAACCGCAATACGCATCGTACCCTTTTTGATGCCGTTGTTCTTCATACTAACATCCCATCCTGCAACAGTCACACAAACAGTTTGCACACATCATACCTGCACACACATCGCAGAAGGACGAGCCTGTTGCATTAGGGTTTGTCTGTGTGTAACCGCCGTAGTTATATGCTCTTTGGTTTTGCATATTGTTAAGAGCGGCTTGATATTCTTTATTATCCGGATCCATATTGCAGGCAGTTGTAAAGTATGAAAATGCCTGCTCCGACCAACCTCTTCGGTACGCAATCATTCCTTTAAGATAGTACCATTCGGCTGTTCTCATTGACTGAGCCGTGTTTTCAAGAATCTGATCAGCCTGATCAAGAAGTCCGCGCTGAATGTAAATTCTTACATTGTAAAACTGTGAGCTTGAAGAATTTGCGTTATATGACGAACTGCCTGTTGAGCCTGTACCCTTACCCTTCTGACGCATCTGATTGATCATATCGTATGCCTCATTAATTTCCTTCATTTTCTGCTCTGCAACATCCGCAAGAGGGCTGTCGGTGTAGTTATCGGGATGATATTTTTTAGCAAGGTTTCTGTACGCTGCTTTTACTTCTTCATCGGTAGCTGTTTCAGACACACCGAGAACCTCATATGGATTATTCATTATTGACCTCCGTATCAAGTTTGCTTGTTACTCTGTTTTGTGATGCAGGAAATCCCAAAAGCATCATATTATCTAAAATTCCCTTAAAATCGGTAAAGTTCAAAAGATTGTAGGCATCATATGCCCTTGCAAGTGACTGATTCAGCACCGCTTTTATAAAATCCGATGATTTTACCTCACCTGTTTTCTTGTTTACAAACGGATTAAATCCGTTTGATTTGATATCTTTTTCTATATCATCTGCGGCATCGACAAGATAAATCCACCTGCCGATATGATAGCCGAATTCATAGAGAACTCTTTTTTGAATTTCATCGTGAGCCTCAGCCGAAAACAGAGTTGCAAGCATTAAGGCGGTTGGATGAGCCGACATATCAACAGATGGGTTTTCCGAATGTTCCGCATCATACTGCATATTCATCATATCAGAAACCGCTTTGTCCATATCTGGATACTTATCTGCCGCCTTTTTCCTCTGATGAGAAAAGAAAGGCTTTACGATTCTGCACAAAAGCTTTTTAAAAAATCCGCCGTCCTGAATATCATCAATGATTTTGTAATAAACCGATATCATTGAAAATGCGGCAGCTTTGCCGTATGCATCGCCTTCGTCTGTGGCAAATTTACATTTTTTCAGCGGATTGCAGGTGCATCTGCCGTCTTTGAAGCCTTTGCAGGAGCGGTTAAGCGACATTAAGAACATTGCATAAAATGTACAGTCATAGCTTAGTGTAAATCTTGTAAGCCCGGAGTAATCCTTACCCATTTGCCTGCAAAGCCCGCAATACACGGCCTTATAAGCCTCGGCTTCACGGACAAGCAGTTCACTTTTTTGAATCTGCAAATAACCAAACACAGATTTTCTCCTTTATACAATGATACATAATGTATTATACAACAAAATAGCGTTAAAAGCAACAGAATGAGGATATATTCTTTAAATAAGTCTATGGATGCTGTAAATCGTATTCAATTCCTACCGCATTTCCTTCATACTCGAGAAATATTCCGTCGTGGGTGTGCTTCTCTTCGTTTTCTTTTGCTTTTCTTCCCTTTCAATGAAATCAATAACCTCGTCAATGCTCAGGTTGACATTCTCGTTATCCTGTTTTTTCAAAGCTGTACCTGACTTCACCCTGATTCTGTGATTTAATAATTTCAGAGAATCCATACTTGAAACTAGGCAACGGCAATTCGAGCCCATTACTCGTTAGCCAAGTATGGGTTCTCTTTTCATTTGGTTCAACATACATGCCTGATTGACCGATTCGTATATCCTTGCCCACGCTCATTCCGTGTTCGGCAATTTTTTATTGACTTATAAATTTGAAGGTGTTATTATTCAGTTGTAAGATAAAAAATGTAGCTTGAATCAAAGAAAAACTGTTTAAATACTCCGAAAATTTAATCGGCAACGCATAATATACTGCTCCGGATTTTTCGGAGATAAAATAAAAACACGCCTGATTTCCAGCGTGTTGGGAATATTATTTATATTAAATTTTGAATACATATTCGGGGTGATAATGTGAATTTTAGAGATGCGGCTATACGCAGTTCTGAATTATATTATGATTATCTGCGTATGAATAAAGGTTCTTTGATAAAGTACAGCGTTGAGCGTGTTTCAAAATACGATCCATACTACAGACTTTACACAAACGCACCTTTATCTGATGTTGATATGATGCAGATAAAAATAAGTTCTAACATATTTTCCAGAGAAGAATATCAGATTGTAGAAACTAACCGTAAAGAAAAATATTTAAGAATAATTCCAGACAGGACTCTTGAAAAATATCTCAGTTCATCTGAAACAAACGATATAGAGCTTATTATTGATTTAAAATTTCTTGTAAAGAATGTCGGCTCTTTTTATCAAAGGTATGGTAATTGTATTAGTTTTCCTACAAGTACAAATAATATACCCTATGTTGAAGACAGCAAACTTGAAGATAAGCCCTCCAAAGAACAATCAAAAGCTGTAGAAGGTGTTCTTGCTTCTCCTATTTCCTATGTATGGGGTGCTCCCGGTACCGGTAAAACTCGTTTTGTACTTGCTCGTTGTGTACTGTCATATTTAAAAGCAGACAAAGATGCTAAAATTCTTATTGTAGCTCCCACAAATAACGCTGTTGAACAAACCCTTTGGGGTATTCTTCCGGTTCTTCAACAATCAGGAATCAGCATTGGTTCTGTGTTTAGAATAGGTTCACCGACAAACGAGTTTTATGACGAATATCCGGTTTGTTGTGAAGTAAGTGAAGCTGAAAGAGTTGTTAAAATACTTGATAATAAAATTCAAGATATTGATGCTGAAATTTTTGAAACACAAAAAACAATTAGACTATTCAGAGAATATCAAAATGCACTTAAATTTGAAAATCAACTTGATGAATGTTCAAAAGTTGTTCCTATTTATTTTTCTAAAATGAATGCACAAAAGTACAAAATACTTTCTTATGAACGAGAAGTTACAAACAATGAAGGTAAAATAACATATTCTCAATCATTGTTACCGTCTTTTGAAGATGAAAAAAGTAATTGTACTTCCAATATTTCAAAGTTCACAAAACTTGTGAATAAATACAGCAACGGTTTTCGTAAGTCTTTGTTTAAAAATAAACTTGCAAAATATACAAGTTTACTTAAAAACTCAATTGATAATCTCAATAATATTGAAAATAAAATCAAAGATGCTAATAATCTTATTGAAAATTTAAAAAACGAGAATATCAAACTTGCAAAACTGCAATCGGAATGTAGAAACAATTTTTTTGTTTTCTTAAATAAAGCTATTCAGAAAACCTCATTTTGGCCACATCTGAATAAATTTGTATCAAATATTACATTTGATAATTTCTCAACTATTTCTGAAAACTTTAACGATGAAATAAACAAAGGCAGAAATTCCTTAGAAAACAGGAAACAACGGTACACAAATGTCACCCATCTTACCGAAAATGAATTACTTAATAAATTAAAATGTCTTACTCATGATAAAGATGATAGCATAAGTCAAAGGAGTAAAGCATTGGAAAACACCACAAGTTCAAGAATGGGAAAGGCAAGTATAATTGCAGCTACCATTGACGCTTGTATCAGCCGTATTCCGCCTGATGACAGTTTTAAACCAAGTCACATATTTCTTGATGAGGCAGGTTACTGCAGTCTTATAAAAGGCATGATCTTGCTAAGTTATCATTGTCCCCTGACAATGCTCGGTGATCATATGCAGTTACCGCCAATCTGTGAAATGAATGATGATGAATTTAGCGGTGAAAATGAACTTGTTGCAATGTATGCTCAGTCAGCTCTATATTTAGAGGACTATAATTTGCAACCTAATGACTTAGTTTTGCGCTATTTAAAAAATGAAGAACCAACATTTAATTTTATCAACAAATTTAATTTAAACCACACTTTTCGTTTTGGCTCAAAATTAGCCAGGGTTCTTGCTGATAATGTGTACACACCTTCGTTTCACGGTTCAGATGATACACCAACAGAAATATTTTACATAAACTCTCCGAAGTTAGAGCGTCCAAAACAAAGGTATAGTTCAACAGAGGTAGACAGTATAGTATCTTATGTTTATGAAATCAAAGAAGAAGATATTCCATACGGAATAATTACACCATATAAAGACCAGAAAAAAGCATTGAATAATGCATTTTTCGGTAAAGAAGAAGTATTAACTATACACGGATCACAAGGCAGAGAGTGGGACATAGTTATTCTAAGCGTTGTTGACACTACAAACAAATGGTTCACTAATTCAAAGTGTACAAAAAGTAACGGTCTAAAGGTAATAAATACTGCTGTAAGCAGAGCAAAGAAAAAGCTTGTGATAGTCTGTGATGCTAATTACTGGAAAACTCAGCAGGAACAGCTGATAGGAAAACTTATATCTATCGGAAAAGAAATTCAAATAAATTAAAAAATCCCCGTACTGCTGGAACAGTACGAGGAAAATTGAAAGGGTGTCGGCATTTTTACTTGTTGGGACAAGAGCCGATACCACATTACAGGAGATGATAATATTATGGCAAAAGCCAAAAAACTGAAATCGGGCAACTAATGTTTTAAAAAAAAAACAGGCAAACAGCCGATAAACACTAAACATCGGCTTGTTTGCTCAGTTTTATATATGGCGGAGAGAAGGGGATTCGAACCCCTGATACGGTGTTCACCGTATACATGATTTCCAATCATGCTCCTTCGGCCAACTCGGACATCTCTCCAAACGACCTGTTTATTATATCAAATGGAATCAGAAAAATCAAGTGAGATTTTGAAATATTTTAATTTTATGTGGCAAACTATGAAAAAACTATTTTCTATTACTTTAATTTTGATAGCTGTATTGCAAATATCTTTAACAAGTGCATTTGCGACTGAAAGCGTAAGTTTTGAAATGCAGAACGCCGATATGAAACCTAACAGACTGTTCAGCGTTGCACTTTCCGCAAAGTCCGTCAATCGACTTTCTGCCGCAACTTTTGAATTTACATATGACCCCGATTATATTGAATTCAGAAAGGTTAAAACAGTAAATAACGGCTCAAAAATTCAGGTCAATAAGAAAAGCGGCAAGGTTAAAGTTGTTTTTCTTAATTCTGAAGGACAAAATATTTCGGGCGGAAGCGATGTTTTAACGCTTGATTTCAAAACAATAAAAGAAGGTACTACATATATTGATTACACGGTTGAACAGTGTGTTAATTCAGATGTGAATTTTATAGATGTCGGAAGCTGCACAGCATCATGCGTCAGAATATATAAGAACGCTTCGGGTACCGTTAGCGGAGCTTCGATTTCATCAAATAATAATAAAAACAGTACACGGAGTACTACCGAAAAGGGCGGTAAAAGTAAACACCCGACCGAGCCTACAACCGTTAATGCCTCCGATGACAAATATATTGATTACAATCCAATTAAAGATAAGCAAATAAAATTCTTCCTTGCCGGCATGGGCATAACTGCGGGATGCTTGGCTGTTTTGGCTGTTGCGTATGCAATCGGTAAAAAATCAGCTCAGAAAAAAGCTGAAAAAGAGAAAAATCACAATGATAAAACTATTGAAAACAAGACTTCCGATGATTGATTCGGGAGTCTTTTACTTTGCTTTTCTTCCCTGTGTTATATCACGCTTTGCAAATTCACGGTTAATTGAATTTAAAACACGCTTTTTGTCGGCACTCCACATGGGTGCAACGAGCAGCTTTTTATCCCCGTCACCTGTTAAACGGTGAATTACAACATTTTCAGGCAACAGCTCTATGCAATCACAGAGAATATCAATATAATCCTCCATTGAAAGCACATCGAATTTTCCGTTTTCATAGTCATCACACAAATCTGTATTTTTTAAAATATGCAGCAATTGCAGTTTGATTCCATCCGTTTTATTGCCAACATATTTAACGGAATCAAGCATCATCTCTTTTGATTCATTCGGAAGTCCCAAAATAAGGTGTGTAATTACATTTACTCCGATTTTGTGAAGATTTTCTACAGCTGAATCATAAACAGAGAGTGGATACATTCGTCTTATATAATCTGCCGATTTTTCGTGAATTGTCTGCAATCCGAGTTCTACCCAGACAGGTTTTATCTTATTCAGCTTTTCAAGAAGACCTAACACATTATTTCCCAGGCAATCGGGACGGGTTGCGATTGAAAGAGCAACAATGTCGGGCTCTGAAATTGCCTCTGTAAAAATTTTTTCAAGATATTCGGTAGGTGCATAGGTATTTGTGAACGGCTGAAAGTATGCAATATACTTTTTGCAGTCTGATTTTTTTCTGATACGCTGTTTTGCCTGCTGAATTTGTTCGTGAATTGAAAGAAGTGCGTCGGCGGCAAATTCTCCGGAACCTCCCCTGCTGCAAAATATACATCCTTTTGTTCCGAGAGTTCCGTCACGGTTTGGACAGGTCATATTGCCGTTAAGCGAAATTTTATACACTTTCTCGGCAAAGGTATTGTTTAAATATTTGTTTAAAGAGTAATAATTCATAACATCACCTGTAATTAAAAAGGCCGGCTGAAAAGCCGACCTTTGTGTCTTTCGACATATTAGAGAGGAAATCTATGAAAAGTTCTTGTAAGCTGATTACTTTATGATAAAGTGACTTGTTTTTGTCATTTCTTTATCTTACAAATATATAATAACTGTCTTATGTGACAGAAAATTGAACATTATTGTAAAGTAATGTGAAAGTTACTAATAAAATTAAGAAAACTTTCTGATGTATTCAAGAAATTTTTCATAGAGCTTGTCCTCAAGCTCTTCAAGTGTATTGTCTATACCGCCGTTAAAAAACATTTTGTTGTGCTTAGAAAGCGAAAGGTATGCACCAATCATACTCTTTCTGACCTCATCCTGCAAATCCTCTCCGAGTTCATTGCCGCAGGAAAGACCGAGATAAATATTGCCGTCAACAAGCTGTGAAGCAACAGCGGCGTTTTTCAGTTCAAAGGAATTAAATCTGTGTAGTCCCGATGAAAACTCACGCAATGAGAACTCCTCTTCGCCTTTTTTATATTTCTTCTGTTTTTCAAGAAGCTCGTTTTCACATACTTCAAGCAAAAACTTATCTCCTGTGATGTATTCATGCATATAATCGGGATTGATAGCAAGAATATTGTAAAGCCTCATTGAATTAACAGCTGACTCAAGACACGAAAAAGACGCAAACTGCATATTGCTGTCATTCAGCTTGATGAAGCTGTACATATTTTGAAAAACTGACTTATTGACAACAAGCAAAACCAGTCTTTCACTCTCACGCATATCTGACAAAAGAGGGCTTGTCAGGTACGACATAGTAAATTTATACGACTTATTTACATAGTCACTCAATAAATTTAAAAATTCGTTTAAAAAATCGTTTTCTCTTATTGTAAATTCAAACATATATTCACCTATCTAAATAATTCCATATCTGCGTTGTAGAGGTCATTTCTTGTGATGTCGGTATCACAGGAAACCAAAAAACGGTTTTCAAAAGCCGATATAAGCAGATTCGGATTCACATTATCGGAGCTACCTGCCGACAAAACAACATCAAGTTCTGCAAAGTCGAACTTATCGGTTACTGCAAAGCTCTTTATACCCTGTTTTATGTCAACGGTTTTTATGCCTTTTTTTGATTTCTTTTCAATTTCAATACTTTCGCTTGCAAGCAGTTCTTTAAACTGTTCGCATATTGTATGGGAATTTTCGCTGTCACAGGAAATCTTGATTGTAAATGATGCAAAAGCAATCTTTCCGGCTTTCATAACGGGTTCCGTTACATCAAACACACGAAGTCCTCTCGGCAGACAGCCGTTAAGCCTTGAGATGATTTCTTCAAACGGAAAGCTTTCATCCTCAAGCTTGACATCCATACATTCATTCACACCTCTGAAACCGAGCGAAAGCGGCAACGGGAATGTTGCAAACGGATGCGGGTTAAATCCTTCTGTATGCCAGATAGGGATTTTGCTCTTGTGCAATGCACGGAGCATACATCGATTGAGGTCAAGGTGCGAAATATAGCGACATTCAAAATCTTTTTTAAACCATATTCTTACGCTTTTCAAAACACACACCCTTTCCGTATTTAGCCGCACCGCAGTTATTGCATTTCAGTCTGCAATGCGGTGTTGTTGTATCTGCGTACGCTTTTTTACATTCTCTGATAAGGAAATCCTTAGTTACGCCGTAGTCAATATGATCCCACGGAAGAATTTCGTCAAAGCTTCTGCGTCTGTTTGCATAAAATGACGGATCAACACCGCATTCATCAAAGAGTTCAAGCCACTTTTCAAGGCTGAAACAATCATTCCAGCCGTCAAAATGAAAACCTCTTTCACATGCAAGTTCCATAACCTTACAGAGTTTTCTGTCACCCCTTGCAAATACTGCTTCAAGGTAGCTTGTATCGGCATCGTGATAGTTAAACTGAATTTTTCTTGTTGTAATACTGTCCTTGATGTGCTGTTGCTTTTCATGAAGAACAGGGATTGTATCCTGCGGTTCCCATTGAAACGGGGTGAACGGTTTTGGTACAAAAGAGGATGCAGACACGGTTACACGCACCGACTTGCCCTTTGGCTTGTCGGGACATTTGTAATATGCATCAACTACAGACTGACCAAGGCCGGCAATTGCGGCGACATCGTCCATTGTTTCGGTAGGCAGACCAATCATAAAATAGAGTTTTACCGTAGTCCAACCGCCTGCAAATGCAGTTGTGCAAGTCTGCAAAAGTTCATCTTCACGAACATTTTTATTGATAACATCACGCATACGCTGACTGCCCGCCTCCGGAGCAAAGGTAAGTCCGCTCTTGCGTACGGTTTTAATCTTATTCATAATGTCGTCTGTAAAGCCGTCAACACGCAGTGACGGAAGTGAAATGCTGACTTTTTCGTCTTTGCTCCACTCATTTAGCTTGTCAAGCAACGGTACAATCTGACTGTAGTCACTTGAACTGAGTGAAGATAGCGAAACTTCATCGTAACCAGTGTTATCACATAATGCTCTGCATTGTTTATTTATAGTTTCGGGAGATTTTTCACGGACGGGACGGTAAATCATACCTGCCTGACAGAAACGACAGCCTCTTATACAGCCACGGAAAATTTCCTGAACCGCTCTGTCATGAACTATCTCAACGAGCGGAACTACAAAATTATCAGGATAGAACGACTTGTCCATATCAAGCATAATACGCTTGTGGATTTTAGCGGGAGCATCTCCTTTTGGAGTGAATGACTTGATTGTGCCGTCCTCGTTATATGTTACATCATAGAGTGCCGGAACGTATACACCCTCAATTTTAGATGAGAGTTCTAGAAACTCCTGTTTTGATTTACCCTCAGCTCTGCACCTTCTGAAAAGTTCAATAACCTCAAGGTCAACCTCTTCTCCCTCACCGATGAAGAAAATATCGACAAAATCTGCAATCGGCTCGGGGTTGCAGGCACACGGTCCGCCTGCAACTACTATGTTTTTAAGTCCTTTTCTGTCACAGCTTTTAATCGGCACACCCGAAAGCCTGAGCATATTGAGCATATTTGTAAAGCTGAGTTCATACTGGAGAGTGAAACCGATAAAGTCAAAATCGGACACGGGATCTCCGCTTTCAAGCGCATAAAGCGGAATATTGTGTTTTACCATCTCTTCTTCCATATCAACCCATGGGGCAAAAACTCTTTCGCACCAAATGTACGGCACAGCGTTCATAAGGCTGTAAAGAATTTTCATTCCGAGATGGGACATACCTACCTCATAGGTATCGGGAAAGCAGAAGGCAAATCTGCAATCTACTTTCTTTTTATCCTTGATTACTTCGTTGAGTTCACCGCCGACATATCTGCCGGGTTTTTGAACCTTCAGAAGTAATTTTTCAACTTCTTTGCTGACCATAGAAATCCTCCGTCAGTAGTAGCCGTTGTTTCTGAACAAAAGTGACGCAATGAGATATATACACACAAACAACAGCGAAAAATTATATTTTGAATTTAGCAAGACCGTAAAGCCGAGTACCATCAGAGGAAAAAGAATTATAAGAGCAGTTATATTTATAATTCTTTCGGCTGATTTTTCCGAGAATTTTCCGCACAGAATAACATACATAAGCTGTCCGCCGTCAAGCGACATAACCGGCAGCATATTAAAAAGCCCTGTGCAGAGATTCGCCATGGCAATCGGCAATAAAAATTCACTATTATATAAGTATAACAGATAAAACAGAATAAAACAAATGAAATTGACTAAAGGTCCGAAAAAAATTATAAAAATGTTCTGACGGGTTGTGTTTAACTGCCTTGAAGAGTTGATAATCTTGATTTCAAACAGCGAAATTTTGATTTTACCAGGCGGAGATTTACAAATGAGCATTGCAAAAAGATGACCGCATTCATGAATAATCACAGCCATAATGCAACATAGAAATCCTAAAAATATGTTCAGTATCACACATATTGCCCCCAGACAAATGAGTGAATACGAAACCGTAAAATCAATGTTCAGCAGACGAAACTTCATCGCTTGTGGCAGTAAACAGGTTTGATAAATCTATTTTATAATCTCCCGTATCAAAAACAACGGATTTTTCAAGGTTTGAATAGTACCATTCCCGTGTTGCGGCATAGACCTCACCACCGAATAAATTAAGCAAAAAAGCCGCAAGAGCTATAAGAATACAACATACAAGTTGAATCGTTATCACAAGCTGTTTCGGAGAATTTTTCTTTTCATCACTATTTTCAGCCGATAAAGAGTTCACATCTTCCTCATCTGAATCAAGCTCCTCCGATACCTTCGGGTATTCCGAATACGAAACAGATTTCCAGTCATCGTCATATGTAATGGTATTTCTGTTATCATTATTTTCTGTCAAAAAAATCACCTCAATGCAATATATGCAATGAGGTGAACAAATTTAACTGCGTCATTCAATCTTTTGGTCAAGTCTTTTAAAATCGCCTTTTGTAAGGTTGACAAAAAATGCAATTGCAAGCATTAACGAGAAAAATTCCGCAATCGGGAATGCATACCATACAGCTGTATAATCAAATACCATAGAAAGCACCCACGCAATCGGAAGAATGAGTACAAGCTGACGACAGAATGACATAATAAGACTGCGCAGTCCCTTTCCGACTGCCTGAAAAAGTGTTGTAAAGATAATGCCGGCAGCGGCAGGAATAAAGCAAAGACTGATGATTCTGAATGCAGGAACACCGATATTCATAATATCCTGTGTGCCGCCAAACATAGCAATAAGCTGTTCGGGAATTGTCCACATAAGAATTGTGCCAACCGCCATAATAATTACGCCAATGATGATGCCGCGCTTTAAAGCGGAATACATTCTCTTTTTCTTTCTTGCACCGTAGTTATAACCGATAATCGGCATTACGCCCTGATTGAGTCCGAAACAAGGCATGAATACAAAGCTCTGTAATTTATAATATATACCGAGAACAGTAACGGCAGCCTCCGAAACAGCAAGAATTGCATTGAGTCCGATAATCATAACGGAACCTATTGACTGCATAATTACTGATGGAAAGCCTACAACATAGATAGATTTCAATGTGGAACCATTCAATTTGAAATGTTTGAACGAAACTTTAACTTCGTTATTCTTAAAGAAAAGAATGCAAAGGCAGAAAACCATACCGCAGAATTGACCGAATACAGTAGCAATTGCCGCACCGAGAACGCCCATTTCAGGGAAAATTCCTATACCGAAAATCAGGAGCGGGTCAAAAATAATATTTACAATTGCACCGAAAAGCTGGGATAACATCGGGAATATCATATTGCCTGTTGCCTGAAGCGTTTTTTCAACCATAATCTGTACAATTGAAAAGAACGAGAAGCAAAGTACAACCGTCAGATACTGGATTCCGTAATTTAGAATAGCCTCATTCTGCGTGTACATTGCCATAAACGGGCGAACCGCAAAAAGTCCGAGCAATAAAAAGATTACATAGTTAAAAACGCAGGTTACAAGACCGTGCGTTGCTCCGTCATTTGCCTGAACAAAATTTTTCTCACCTAATTTTCTTGAAACAAGTGAGTTTACACCGACTGCCGTACCGACTGCAAACGCAATCAAAAGCATTTGCAGAGGATACGCAAGCGAAGTTGCGGTCAGTCCGTCTGCGTCATAGTTGCCGATAAAAATACTGTCAACAACATTATACATTGCCTGAATTGTCATTGAAAAAATTGCAGGCAGACTCATTGTCAGAATGAGCCTTGTCATTGGCATAGTTCCCATTTTATTTTCATGGGGCTTTACTGAACTTTCCATATTTCCCATACTGATTCCTTTCTTATTCGCATACATATAGTTAGTTGATCTTTCGTATCTTCCTGTAAATCCAAAATGCAACAAGCATTACAGCCGTACCAAGCAACACACCGAAAAAGTCAATCCACATATCGCTCACCTGTCCCGATCTTCCCTCAACCCCAAGTTGGATTGTTTCATCAATAAAACAGGTAAACAGTCCGATAGAAACGGTGTAGGGTACAAATTTTATCGGCTTGATTCGGTCAAATGAATAGGCACATGAACAGAGCAATGCTCCCAGAACGGTATATTCCGTAAAATGAGCAAGCTTTCTGATTATGTGGTCCGAAATATTCGGCTCAATTCCGAATAATTTTAAAATTACTATGACAAAATCAAGGACGCTTTCACTCTCTTGTGCCGACTCAACTGACGGCATTGAAGAATGAATAAACGCAAATGCAATCACTGATGCGGTCAAAACAAACATAATTATTCTGAATCGCATTGAACAGGAATTCGTTTTCATCAAATCACTCCAAAATATATTTTACTGATTATCCCGTCAATGTCAACTTTAGAATAATTATTTATCATAATGTATAAATAAATCAAATTTTAAGGCTTTATTATGGAAGATTTTATCTTGCTCAAATATTGAAAAAAACTTTTAAATCTGTTATACTTATTTGGTATTGGCAAAATATAATTTCTAAGGAGCAAATATGTGGTATTTAATAGTATTTTTTATTTCAATGATTCCGATAGTGGAAATCAGAGGTGCTGTGCCTGTTGCGGTTGCAAATGACTTAAATCTTTTTTGGACATATGTAGTCTGCATTTTAGGCAATATGCTCCCGGTTCCGATTATCTACCTCTTTGCAAGAAAGGTTCTTGTTTGGGGTTCTGATAAGAAGTTTATCGGCAGATTCTTTTCTTTCTGTCTTGAAAAAGGTGAAAAAGGCGGAAAAAAACTGTTAGATAAGGCTGGTAATGGTATGTTTATTGCGCTTATGCTTTTCGTAGGTATCCCTCTTCCCGGCACAGGTGCTTGGACAGGAACGCTTGCGGCAAGTATTCTTGACCTCGGATTTAAGAAAAGCGTTATAGCCGTTATGTGCGGTGTTGTTATTGCAGGGGTAATTATGGGAACAGGATCAATACTTGTAGCAAATATTGTCGGTTTATTTACCTGAGTGCAGTTTTGCTCCGTAAATAATTTTGGGCAGCACATCAGCTGCCCTTATTTTTGGTGAATTTATAAAATGGAAAAGAAACATATATATGACGCAATTATAATCGGCGGCGGTGCATCGGGACTTATGTGTGCAATCACAGCAAAGAAACATAACCATTCGAAAAAAATTGCAATAATCGAAAAAAATGACAGATTAGGCAAAAAGCTGATGTCAACAGGCAACGGCAGATGCAACCTGACAAATCACTGTATATCCCCCGATAAATATGTCGGTTCTTTCAAAAAGCAAAGCGAGAAAATTTTTGAAAAATTCAGCGGTGATAAAATGGCGAATATTTTTAAAGATTTAGGTCTTTTAAGCTTTCACGATAACGAGGGCAGATATTACCCGATAAGCAAACATGCCGCATCTGTTCTGGATGTTCTGCGCTTACAGGTTGAAACACTCGGAATAGATGTTTTCACGGAACAAAATGTCAATTTTATAAAAAAAGTTTCAAACGGTTTTAGAATTTCATCTGATGACAGCGAGAAAAAGTACGATTTCATATGTAACAAGCTTGTGATTGCAAACGGTTCAAAAGCCGCTCCTAAGCTTGGCGGAAATGCAAGTGCAATTGATTATCTTAAAAATTTCGGTCACAAGGTTGTTTCGTTCTCCCCTGCTTTATGCCCTGTTAAGGTTAAAAGCGATGTTTTGAAAACATTAAAAGGTCTGAGGGTTACAGGCGAGGCACAGTTATACGGTGAACATGGTCGATTAATCAAGGAAGAAACAGGCGAAATTCAATTTACCGAGAATTCGCTGTCGGGAATTTGCGTGTTCAATCTTTCATTGTTTGCTAAACCGAACGACAAAATAGTGCTTGATTTATTGCCCGATTATTCGGAAAATGAGCTGATTAAAATAATCAGACAACATATATCATTGTTTTCTGATTTGCCGTGCGAACAGCTTTTGACAGGGATTTTTCAGAAGAGAATCGGACAGGCTATTCTTAAAATCAGCCGTGTTGATTTGTCAAAGATTTGTTCCAAGCTTTCAAAAGACGAAGTATCAGGAATTTGCAAAACAATAAAATCAATGTCATTTACAGTAAGCGGAAAAGAAGATTTTTCACACGCACAATGTGCTTTGGGCGGTGTTTTGGGCAAAGAGATTGACGAAAACACTATGATGAGTAAAATTGTAAAAAATCTTTTTGTATGCGGTGAGGCGATTGACCTTTGCGGTGAATGCGGAGGATTTAATCTTCATTTTGCATTTGCCGGAGGAATTATTGCAGGAGAAAATTTATGATCAGAGTGAACAATATACATTTAAGCCTTGACTACGATAATAAATCGGTTTGCAAGGCAGTTGCAAAACAACTCAGAATTGAAGAAAAATCCATAAAAAGCTGTAAGATTTTTCGCAGGTCGGTTGACGCAAGAAAAAAGGATAATATCTACTTTCTTACAACCGTTGACGCTGAACTTAATATCAACGAGGATAAAGTCTGCAAAAAGTGCGGTAACGCTCAAATTGCAAGAAAGTATGAATATAATCAGATGAAATTTGGCAATGCGCCATCCCCCGTTGTTGTCGGAGCAGGTCCGGCTGGATTGTTTGCGGCACTTATTCTGGCAAGAAGCGGTGCAAATCCTATTCTTATTGAAAGAGGTCGGGATGTTGACAGACGAACAGCCGATGTGAACAGGTTCTGGACAAGCGGTCTGCTTGACACAACTTCAAATGTTCAGTTCGGCGAAGGCGGTGCGGGAACATTTTCTGACGGCAAACTAAATTCAGGTACAAAAGATATAAGACAACGCAAGGTGCTTGAAGAATTTGTGAGCCACGGCGCACCTGATGAAATTCTCTATAACGCAAAGCCGCATATCGGAACGGATATGCTAAAAGGAACAATAAAAAATATCCGCAACGAGATTATTGAACTCGGCGGAAGGGTTATGTTTGAAACAAAGCTTATTTCAATGGCTTTTAGTGATAACAAGCTGAAATCTATAACTGTTGAAAACAAAAACGGCGATGAAATTATAGAAACAGACAATGTTATTCTTGCAATCGGTCACAGTGCAAGGGATACTTTTGAGATGCTTTATGATTTAAAGTTGCCGATTGAGGCAAAACCTTTCTCGATTGGAGCAAGAATTGAGCATCTTCGTGAGAAAATAGACAAGGCACAATACGGCAGATTTGCGGGCAACGAAAAACTCGGTTCGGCGAATTATAAGCTGAGTACTCACCTTGATAACGGACGGGGTGTGTATACATTTTGTATGTGTCCCGGCGGCAAGGTCGTCAATGCATCAAGCGAAGAAAACAGACTTTGCACCAACGGTATGAGTGAATTTGCTCGAGATGCCGATAATTCAAATTCAGCGTTGCTTGTAGGAATAAACCCGGATGATTATGAATCCGACCATCCGCTTGCCGGAATGTATTTGCAGAGAAAGCTTGAATCAAAAGCATTCGTTGCCGGCGGTGAAAATTATAATGCACCCATACAAAGAGTTGACGATTTTCTTAATAACAGAAAATCCACACATCTCGGTGATGTAAAGCCAAGTATTGGTCCGAATTATGAGTTTTCAAATCTGAACGAGATTTTGCCTGAATATGTCAGCACTTCAATGGCTCAGGGCATTATAAAAATGGGCAGGATGTTGCACGGCTTTGATGACGGTGACGCTGTTTTGACGGGCGTTGAGAGCAGAAGCTCTTCTCCCGTCAGAATAATGAGAAAAACAGACACACTCGAAAGTGTACTTGTTGAGGGACTGTATCCGTGCGGCGAGGGGGCAGGCTATGCAGGCGGAATTATCTCCGCAGCAGTTGACGGCATTAAATGTGCCGAAAAAATTATAGAAAAATCGAATAAAAATTGAATAGATAATTAATGCTGTTTATCACCATACGGTGATGCAAATATTATTCAAGGAGTTTTTGATATGAAAATTCTAATCACAGGCGGAACAACATTTGTAAGCAGATATGCAGCCGAGCATTTTGTGAGTAAAGGCGAGGAAGTTTTTGTTCTAAACAGAAACAGCAGACCTCAATCACAAGGTGTGCATCTGATTAATTGCGACAGATTGAATCTTGGCAACAAGTTTGCTAACGAACACTTTGATTTAATTCTTGATATCACAGCGTACACTGATGAGCATATAAAGGCTCTTTTAAAGTCAGGTATTTCGTTTGATGATTACATTTTCATCAGTTCAAGTGCGGTTTATCCCGAAACTAATCCCCAGCCGTTTGCCGAAAATCAAACTTGCGGTAAAAATTCTGTCTGGGGCGATTACGGAATTAACAAACTCAATGCAGAAAAATACTTACTTGATACTGTCCAAAATGCGTATATTCTTCGTCCGCCGTATTTTTACGGTATGTATGAAAATTTGTACAGAGAAGGATTTCCCTTTGATTGTGCTATTCTAGACAGAAAATTTTGCATTCCTGAAAACGGAGATATGAAATTGCAATTTTTCAATGTGTCAGACCTTTGTAAATTTATTGAGATAATAATAGAAAAGCACCCAAGTAATCATATTTTTAATGTTGGAAACAAAGAAACCGTTACAATAAAAGAATGGGTTGAGCTTTGCTACAAAGTGGCAGGCAGAGAAGTTGAATTTGTAAGCGTGTCGAAAGATATTCCGCAAAGAGATTATTTTTGCTTCTACGATTACGAATATGTGCTTGATGTAAGAAAACAAAATGAATTAATGCCAAATACAGTATCTTTGTATGATGGATTGAAAGAAGAATTTGAATGGTATAAAAATCACCAAGACAGCATTTATAATCGCAAACCGTACATAGAATATATAGATACAAAATTAAAGTAATAAGTAAAAAATTAACAAAAGCAATGTTTCCGAACAAATGGAAACATTGCTTTTTTACCCTCATTACGAAAAAATGTGGGATAGTCAAAAGTAAGTATTGAAAAAGAGCACAGGAAGCTCCAGAATTGTAGTTAGTAAGACAAACAATGGAGGAAGGAAAGCTATGCTCTATTTAGATGATATCAAATCAGCACCGGCAAGTTCGAAGGTTTCAACAACAAGATCGGCTACGGTTACCGTGATGATGACTTCTTCTTTACCTTGATCCGCTATCTATTTCTTCTGTCCGTTCACCATTCCACAAAAAATCGTGATGAACCGTTTATTTTGTATTGTGATTTCACCAAGAAATAATGCCGCCCCAATATAATGAAAAATCAAAAAGGCAAAAAGCACTTAATCAATGGGGCGGCTCTTATATAATCTTATTAAATTTTACTCAGAGTATTTACTCCACTGTCCGTTTGAGTAAATCATATTCACATCGGGGATTTTTAAATCACCTGTCTGTGTTGAACCGTTATTGAATATAGCGTAATCTACGCCGTCAGGAAGTTCAAATCTGTATGTATTGTTGCCAATACTTTCCATAGCCTCACCCGGCCAGCTCATATAATTAGAATCTGTTGAACTCCATACATAAATATTCACTGTTGACCAGTTATCTGTATTATTGAAATAAACATAATTCTTTGTCTGAATTGAAGTCGGTTCGGTCGTTGGCTCTGTCACGGTTGTTGCAGGCTGAGTAGGTTCAATATTGCCTGTGTAAGTACCGCAGTATGAGTCTTCAACAGTAAGTTTAACAACATAAGCCTGAATTGAAGTTGCATCTTTAACCGAAACAACAGAATCTTTGTTTACATCAGCCGCAATGAGAGCATCATCACTTAAAGTCGATATGTGAGAAATATATCTTTGTGCTTCTGTTGAATCGCTGATTGTAATTGTTCCGTTTAAATCAACATCACCGATAAGAATCCTGTTTGAAGGTTCAGTTACCGGCTGAGTCGTGGCAGGCTGTGTTGTAACAGGCTGAGTCGTAACAGGCTGAGTTGTAGCAGGCTGTGTTGCGGTTGTTGGCTGAACAGTTGTGGTTGGAGCTGTTGTCGGCTGAGTAGGTTTTACAGTCGAATAGTTCTGCCAAGAACCGTTGCTGTAAATTTTATTACCGTCCGCAATCCTGAGGTCATCAGTCTGACTGTTGCCATCGTTGAAAATTACATATTCTGCACCATCAGGCACTTCAATATCAAAAATATCATTACCCTTGTCGGTCATTTTCTTGCCCGGCCATGATGTCATTTCTTTATTGTCATCACTCCAGAAATATGCATTGACCTTTGACCACTTTGTTGATGAGTTATCATAAGCAACAACCTTTACGGCATTCGGGTCTATTTTTGTATATGTATATGTTTCCGGATCGGATGTTGTCTTGCCGTCACTTGCCTTTACTGTTACTGTGGTTACTGTATCGTATGGAAGGTTTGTGCCGATTGTAATCTGCTGACCGTTTGTATAGTTTACAAATTCACCGTTATCTATTGAATACTGAGCATTTTTTGCGTCCTTGAAATTGAGTGTAAGTGTGAGCTCATCTGTATTATAGTTTGTTGAACCCGGAGTTACCGACGCTGAAGGTTCTTCGGGTTCTGCTTCATAGACAACAGCTATACCTGATGAACCTATTGTACCTGAAATTGTGCTTGATGTAATTGTAAATGTGTTGCCTGAAACAGCGTCTGTGTATGTGCCCGGTTTTGCGTAACCGCCGCCGTTTTCTACCGATACTTCGCCGCTTCCGCTGCCTTTTACAATAACAGCACCGCCGTCTTTACGGGTAATTACAGAACAACCGTCTGATACAGTGTAGTAATCGGCTTTGCCGTCCATTGCATTATGGAACTTATTGATTTGAGCAACCTCACTGCTGGTGAAATGAGTTGAGCCTTTTTCTCCCATTTTGATACTTTCTTTGTTTGTTGAAGAAGGACGGGAAAAATAAAGAGCAGTAACCTTATTACGGCTTGCAGCAACCGCATAGGCACGGTCAATAACATTCTGACTCATTTCATTTGAAAAGCCCCAGTCTTTGTTGTTTGACCATGTATCATGGCTTTCACCCCAATAAAGAAGCTTATCGTTTGAAATGCCTTTTTCACTCCAGTTTCCACTTGAATTAGGAGCTTTGCCCGAATTAAACGAATCACGGAGTTCTTTGCCGTAATTACTGTCTGTGACAGAAATATAATCGGTATACTCTTTCATAATGTCTTCATTGCCTGTCGAACGGTCATCGGGACCACCGAGAATTTCACCGTAGTTATAAAGACCGTACTGTGTTACCGATTTCCAGAAATCGTCGCCCTCGCTCGGAACGCCAATGTGTTTTGCAGCGTCCCAACGAAGTCCGTCAACACCTACCGACTTGAGTTCCTGAACATAGTTGCAGACTTTTTGCTGAACATATGGATTTTCGGTTGCAATGTCCGGCATACCAATCGAGCCGTGTGTTACCTGCCAACGGTTTTTCCAGTCAATACCTCCGCCGAAGGTATGCCAATACTCGGATGGCTTTAAATCGTCATCTATGTTGTTGTGATCGCCTCTCAAATGGTTAGCGACAACATCGACAATAATCTTGATTCCGTACTTTTCTGCCTCATCACAAAGCGACTGAAGTTCAGCTTTTGTGCCGACACCATTTGTTCCGATACTGAATGAAATTGGCTGATATAACCAATACCAAGTACCTGTTCCGTTTGGCTGTGCCGGAGAAGTCTGTATACTTGTAAATCCAGCTTTTGCAATTTTAGGCAATTCAGCCTTAATATCGTTATAAGTCCAGTCAAAACAATGTAAAATTACACCGTCCTGAATATTATCTTTGAGTCTGTACTTATTAGCCGATACGGTTGGCGAGCTTTCTGCCGCCTGAACACCGAGTGAACCGGATACAAAGGCAGATAGACTTGCCGACAGGATGCTCACGCTCAATATTGCGCTGAGTATTTTTGATTTTGTTTTCAAATTTTTACACACCTTTCAAATTAATTTCAAAACTCTACTATGTGTCGAATCAATCGGCTGAAACCAATAAATTAAATCAATTTCAATAGGTTTCAGGCATAAAGTACGGTAAAGAGCAACACAAATGCAGCGCTTTAAAACAGCAGGTTGCAAAAGCACATAATTTTTATACAAATTACCAAGATTCGACAATAATATTAAAGCACCCATAAAAGGTGCCTTAATATGCGACTGTGTCTGTAAGCCGGGTTTTGTCGTGAACAGCCATCTATCTTGGCAGACCGTTACCGAATCTGCTCGATGCCACCTCCTAAGGACACGCCGAGCAAGCGTACAATGTCCTACCACGGTGTTGCTTCAAATAGGGTTTACACGGCAGGGCAGTCTCCTGCCCTCCGGTGAGCTCTTACCTCACCTTTCCATCCTTACCATATAATGGCGGTATTTTTCTGTTGCACTATCCCTGGAGTCGCCTCCGGCGGCCGTTAGCCGTTATTATTGCTCTGTGAAGCCCGGACTTTCCTCGCACAGTACCTTTCGGCAGCTGCTCGCAGCTGTTCAACACACTCGCACATTTATTTTATACCTTTTTTGTGCAAAAGTCAAATGAAATTTGTGATTTTTACTTGATATAACGGCTTTTAAGGGGTATAATGAAAGGGAATTTATTATAAGGAGTTACCGATATGGATATCAGAAAAGAATCACTCAAAAAACACTATGAGTGGAACGGTAAGATTGAAGTTGTTTCAAGAGTTCCGATTAACTCGGCTGAAGACCTCTCTCTTGCCTATACTCCGGGTGTTGCAGAACCGTGTCTTGAAATTCAGAAGGACTATGACAAGTCTTTTGAACTCACAAGAAGAAACAACCTTGTTGCCGTTGTGACAGACGGTACAGCTGTTCTCGGTCTTGGTGACATAGGTCCTGAGGCAGGTATGCCTGTTATGGAGGGCAAATGTGCGCTTTTTAAGGAGTTTGGCGATGTTGACGCATTCCCTATTTGCGTAAGAAGTAAGGATGTTGACGAAATTGTAAACGCAATTTACCTTATCAGCGGTTCATTCGGCGGAATCAATCTTGAGGATATTGCCGCTCCGAGATGCTTTGAAATTGAAAAGAAGCTCAAAGAGAAGTGTGATATTCCGATTTTCCACGATGACCAGCACGGTACTGCCGTTATTGTTGCCGCAGGTCTTATCAACTCACTCAAGCTTGTTCACAAGAAACTTGACGAAATCAAGGTTGTTATGAACGGTGCAGGTGCGGCAGGTATTGCAATTGCAAAGCACCTTCTTAATATGGGTGTAAAGGACATTACACTTTGCGACAGTAAGGGTATTATCTGCAAGGGTGATCCGAGACTTAACGCTGTTAAACAGGAAATGGCTGAAATTACTAACCTTTCTCACCTTGAGGGCTCGCTTGCAGATGCAATGAAAGGTGCTGATGTATTCCTCGGAATTTCTGCCGCAGGCTGTGTAAGCGAAGAAATGGTTAAGTCAATGGCTAAGGATCCTATTCTTTTTGCTATGGCTAATCCGACTCCTGAGATTATGCCTGACATTGCCAAGAAGTCAGGTGCGGCTGTTGTAGGTACAGGCAGAAGCGACTTCCCTAACCAGATTAACAATGTACTTGCTTTTCCGGGTATTTTCAGAGGTGCTCTCGACTGCCGTGCAAGCGATATTAACGAAGAAATGAAGGTTGCCGCATCTTTTGCAATTGCTTCACTCGTAAGCGATGAAGAGCTTAATGCAGATTATATTCTTCCAGAGGCATTTGACAAGAGAATCGGCAAAACTGTTGCTGAGGCTGTTAAGAAGGCTGCAATTGAATCAGGCGTTGCAAGAATCTGATAAAGATTTGCAAATAAATATTTTAAGAGAAAGAAAAAGAGGAAAACAATGAAAAAGACAGTTACTTTATTGGTACTGATTTCAATGCTGTTCTCTACTGTTTTTCTGTTCACGGGATGCGGTGATTCATCGGTTAAGGAAATTAAGACCGCCGATGATATCAAGGGAGCATCCGTAGGTGTTCAGACAGGTACAACCGGCGATACTTTTGTATCTGACTATGAGGCTGACGGCACCAAGGTTATGCGTTACAGCAAGGGTGCCGACGCTATCGTAGCTCTTACACAGAATAAAATCGACTGTGTTGTAATTGACAGTGAACCGGCAAAGGAATTTGTAAAAGCAAATGCAGGACTAAAAATTCTTGATGAACCTTTTGCGGAAGAGCAGTATGCAATCTGCATTTCAAAAGAAAATCATGAACTCACCGAAAAAATCGACAAAGCTCTTGCAGAGCTTAAAGACGAGGGTGTTCTGGACAAAATCAAAAGCTATTACATAGAGGGCAACACCGACACCGTACCCTATGAATCACCTAAGGATATCAAGTATGACGGTGAACTTCATATGGCTACGAACGCTGCTTTTCCACCGTATGAATATGTTGAGGGCGGTGAAATTGTCGGTCTTGACCCGATGATGGCTACGGCAATCTGTGACAAGCTCGGTAAAAAACTTGTTATTGATGATATGGAATTTGATTCTGTTATCACTGCTGTTCAGACCGGCAAAGACGATTTCGGTATGGCGGGTATGACCGACACACCGGAAAGAAGAAAAAATATCGACTTTTCAACTTCATATGCAAACACAACTCAGGTTATTATCGTAAACGACAGTGCGTCGGGCAGTTTGTTCGGCAATCTCGGCGAAAGCTTTAAAAACACATTCATCACAGATAACAGATGGCAGCAGCTTTTAAGCGGTTTGCTTGTAACCCTTGAAATCACATTGTTTGCAGGTATTATCGGTGTTATTATCGGTTTTGTCATTGCTCTTGTAAGAGCTACTCACGATATTCAGCTTGGAAAGAGAAAATGCAGGAGCTTCGGTGATTGCGTCCTGAAATTCTTTAATGTGATTTGCAATATCTACATTACTGTTATCAGAGGCACACCTGTTGTAGTTCAGTTGATGATTATGTATTACATTATTCTTGCATCTGTAAGAAACGGTATCTTTGCCGCAATCATTGCATTTGGTATGAACTCTGCCGCTTATGTTGCAGAAATTGTTCGTTCGGGTATTATGGCTGTTGACATCGGTCAGACTGAGGCAAGCCGTTCACTCGGTTTTAACAACAGACAGACAATGACAATGGTCGTTCTTCCGCAGGCAATTAAAAATGTTCTTCCTGCACTCGGAAATGAAATTATTACGCTTCTCAAAGAAACTTCGGTTGCAGGTTATGTTGCGCTTGCAGATATCACATATATTGGTAATATGATTCGTTCAAGAACTTACGAGGCATTCTTCCCGCTTATTACGGTTGCATTGATTTACCTTGTAATTGTACTTGTGCTTTCGTACATCCTCAGAAGATTTGAAAGGAGATTGAAAAAGAGTGAAAGATAACGCATTAATCTCCGTAAGAGGACTTGAAAAATCATTCGGTAAGGATATTCAGGTTCTTAAAGGTATTGATATTGACATTTTTAAAGGTGATGTAGTTGTTGTTCTCGGTCCGTCAGGCTCGGGTAAATCAACTTTTCTCCGTTGCCTTAACAGACTTGAAGAACCGACAGGCGGTCACATTTTCTTTGAGGGTACCGATATCACGGATCCAAAGGTTAATATAAATGTTCACCGTCAAAAAATGGGAATGGTGTTTCAGCAGTTTAACCTTTTCCCCCACAAGACTGTTATTGACAACCTTACAATGGCTCCCGTCAAGCTTCTTGGCAAGAGCAAAGATGAGGCTAAAAAAGACGCTATGGATCTTTTGGAGCGTGTAGGACTTGCCGAAAAGGCAAACGCATATCCGAATCAGCTTTCAGGCGGTCAGAAACAGCGTATTGCAATTGTAAGAGCACTTGCTATGAATCCCGATGTTCTCCTCTTTGACGAGCCGACATCTGCGCTTGACCCCGAAATGGTCGGCGAAGTTCTTGATGTTATGAAAGAGCTTGCCAAGGCAGGTATGACAATGGTTGTTGTTACTCACGAAATCGGCTTTGCAAAAGAAGTTGCAACCGATGTTGTATTTATTGACGACGGTGTTATCAAAGAAAAGAACAATCCGCAGGAGTTCTTCAATAATCCGCAGGACGACCGTTTAAAGGAATTTTTATCAAAGGTTCTTTAATTTTAAACAAAAATCAGAGGATTTCAGTTTTCGCTGAAATCCTCTTTTTTTAATTACTTATTTATTTGATTACCGTAAATATATTCTTTGGCTTTTGATATGAGAATTGATTTTTTGTTTGGAACATTTGCATCTACCACAAGCATTAGCAAATAATCGAGAATATTTCCAACATCTCTTCCCTCTTTTACGCCAAGGTTTAAAACATCTTTGCCGTTGATATCAAGCTGACTCAGCTTAAAACATTCGTTATCTTTGATTATTTCATTAAGATGTGTTTTAGCCGTTTCAAGATATCCGAGTTTTTCTTCTCGCTGATATTCAGACTGGGCAGATATATCGGCGTATTCGACCTCTAACAACTGCTTTGTAAGTTCTGTACCGAGTACATTCATAACCTTTTTCATAAGCTTTTTACTGCCGTTAAAGCGGACATCATGATATTCAATTAGCAGAAGAGTTTTGTTAATAAAATCAGACGGTAATCTTAGTCTGTGCAGAATTTTGTCTGCAATTTTTTTACTTTCAAGCTGATGTCCCTGAAAATGCGATTGACCGCTGTTGTCGGTGGTTTTAACAGGAGGCTTGCCGATGTCATGCAGGAGCATTGTCATACGAAATATGGGATTCGGTTCAATTGTACCGAGTGCAGTCAGGGTATGTTGCCACAAATCATACGAATGATGAATGTTGTTCTGATTGAAATTGAACATAACGGTAATTTCAGGGATAATAACAGCAATAGTTTCTCGGTAAGCGTCAAGAATTTTTACGGCATCCTTACCGCAGATGAGCTTTAGAAATTCCGAAGTCACACGCTCTGTTGCAATGTTTTTCAGCAAGTCTGCATTTTTAAATATAGACTTTGATGTGTTCTCTTCAATTGAAAATCCGTAAACAGAGGCAAAGCGTAATGCCCGCAAGATTCGCAGAGCATCCTCGTTAAAGCGTGTATCGGGATTTCCGACACAACGGATAACTTTATCTTTAAGGTCATTTTTACCGCCGTATGGATCGACAAGACCGTATTCAGCGTTATATGCCATTGCATTTACCGTAAAGTCACGGCGTTGCAAATCTTCGTTTATGTTTCGTGTAAAGCTTACGCTGTCCGGATGACGGTTATCGGAATAATCACCGTCAATACGGTAGGTTGTGATTTCATAGACTTCACCGCCGCATACAACGGAAATTGTGCCGTGTTTGATACCTGTATCAAACGTACGATAAGCCTCAAAGCATTTTTTTGTCTGCTCGGGCAAAGCGTTTGTACAAATATCTGTATCATGCGGAGTCAATCCGAGAAGATAATCACGAACACAACCGCCTACTATAAAAGCCTCATAGCCTTGATTATTCAGTTGTCTGATTAATTTTTCAGCGTTTTTGTTTATTTGCATTTCTTTTTGCAGTCAGTTTAAGATGACTTTCCTTTTTGAATTTTTCTATATAGTGCTGTGCTATATTGTAGAATATATTAAATACAACAAATGTGCCTACAGCAAAGATTACAAGCAATATGATGTTTTCAAATGTAAGCGGTGCAAGTGAGAACAATCCGCCGAAGAAAATTGAACCGATTATTATTCCTGCGGAACATCCGATGACCATAACGGCTCTGAGCGGATTGAACGGGATTGATAATCTGATTACAAGCAACATACATGAAAATGCAGTAAGATATACGCAGAGAGTTGAAAACTGTGCCTGCGGCATATCTGTCATATACTTTAAAATTGCGAGTAATATTGTATCTGCCGAAATACAAAAAGCTGTTGGGAGTGATCTTGCTATTATATTTACGGTGAAATTACCTTTTACTATATCTTTATTCGGCTGAAGTGCGAGAACAAATGATGGCAATCCAACCGTTAATGCACCTACAAGCGTAAGCTGTATCGGTTCAAAGGGATATCCTGTGCGGAAGAATATGAAGAAAATTGAGAGTATAACCGAATAAATCGTCTTTACAAGATAGAGTGCAGAGCTTCGTTCAAGGTTATTGATTGTTCGTCTGCCCTCTGCCACAACGCTCGGCATTGCGCCAAAGTCATTATTGACAAGTACAAGCTGTGACACATTTCGTGCGGCATCACTGCCTGACGCCATAGCTACGGAGCAATCCGCCTCTTTGAGTGCGAGAACATCATTTACTCCGTCACCTGTCATAGCAACCGAATGTCCGTGCTTTTTAAGGGCAACCACAAGCTTTTTCTTTTGAGCCGGAGTTACTCTGCCAAACACATTACAACGCTCTGCCGCATCTTCAAGCTCTTTATCTGTTGTCACGGTTGACATATCGATTGCATTTTCTGCACCCTCGATCCCTGTATCAATTGCAATATTTTTAACAGTTTTAACGCTGTCGCCTGAAATTACCTTTAAGGTGACACCCTGTTCCTTAAAATATTTTACCGTTTCATTTACATTATCACGAAGTTTATCCTTGATAAGAATGAGTGCAAGCGGTTTTAAATCATCAGGCAATGAGTCTTTGTCCGGTTCACTATCGCTTTCGGCAAGAACAAGGATTCTGACGGTTTGATTTATCTTTTCAATCTCAGAGTACACTTCGGAATACTTTTCTCTGCTTTTTAAAATACATTCAGTCGCACCGACTATGTAGGTCTTGCCGTTTTCAAATGTACCGCCCGACCATTTTGTTTCGGAGGAAAAGTCGCAGAATTTACTGCACTCATACGGTGAAACGGAATCCGAATAGTCACGCAGTGCATACAAAGTTGCATTCAGTTCATCGGACGCTTTTACAATTGAAGAAAGTGCTTTCTTGATTTTATTGTCATCAGCCCCAAATGGAATAACGCCTGTTACTGTCATTTCGTCTGTTGTAAGCGTTCCCGTTTTATCAAGACATAGCACATCAACTCTTGCAAGTGTTTCAATGCAATACATCTCTTGTACAAGCACCTTTTTGGATGAAAGCCTGATAATTGATACTGCAAGAACAGAACTTGTAAGAAGAATCATTCCCTTTGGAATCATACCGACAAGCGACGCAACAGTGCTGATTACAGCAGACTGCAATGTTGCATCGGGCAGGGTGAATTGTCGAATAAAAAATGCAATGCCAATCGGGAAAAGTACAAATGTACAGATTTTGATAATGAAATTGAATGACTCCATAATCTGAGAATTTACTTTTTTAATATATTTGGCTTCGTTATTTATCTTTGCGGCATAGCAATCGGCTCCGACCTTTACAGCCTGAGCATAGCATTTTCCTGCCGCAATAAAACTGCCTGAAAGAAGTTCATCTCCGACATTTTTTTCAATGAGATTTGATTCGCCTGTAAGCAAACTTTCGTTGACTCTGCAGCTACCGTCGCATACAATGCAGTCGGCAGGAATCTGGCTTCCTCTTGAAAGCACAAGAATATCATCAAGAACAATCTCATCTTTACTTATTTCTGCAATTTTACCGTTTCTGAGAACATTGATTTTTTTCTCAGACAAAATAGTCAGCTTGTCAACGCTTATTTTGGAACGAATCTCCTGAACTATACCTATAATTATATTTGCTATAACAACACCGATAAAAAGCATATTCTTGTGTGAACCCACAAAAATCAATGCCGCAAGCAAAATTACATTTATAAGATTGAAAAGCGTAAAAATGTTATCACAAAATATTCTTTTGATTGATTTGGTTTTAATATTAGTTGAAATATTTACCTTTCCTTCATCTATACGCTTTTGAACTTCGGAATTGGTAAGACCGACAAGGTTAGAATTTGTGTTTTCCATATATACCTCATAATAAGAAAATGATATAATTTCAGAAAATAATTTACAATGCACGGCTGTTTATCGCCTTTTCGTAAAATCCTCTGCCAGTAACATTTTTAATATTTTCATCAACGCACTAATCTATATTATAAATGCAAATCATAATAAAGGCAACGGAAAGAAGGTGAATTTTTTGCGAAAATTTAAAGAAATTATATCAGTTGCCCTGATTTTCACATTATTATTTACTGTTTCGACTTTTTCGCCTTATGCCGCTGATGATAAAAATGAGGTTTACATTGGCGGTGAGGCTTTCGGAGTTAAATTTTATGCTAACGGAGCAATGATAATCAAGCTTGAAAGCTACTATGACGGTGAAAAATATGTTTGCCCCGCAAAAGAGGGCGGACTTAAAGTAAACGACATTATAAAGAAAGTAAATAATACAAAAATCAGCACAAATGAAGAATTAAAGTCTGAAATTGAAAAATCAAACGGCAATGAAATTACTGTTGAAATTGATAGAAACGGCAAAATCGAAAATAAAACCGTTTTACCGATTAAAAATACCGTGGGAGTATATCTCCTCGGTGCGTGGGTTCGTGACAGCTGTGCAGGCATTGGAACTATGACCTATTATGATGACAGCAATAATTATTTTGCCGCACTCGGTCACGGAATATGCGACTGTGACACGGCTGCTTTGTTACCGTTAAAATCAGGTGAAACAGTTCAGGCTCAAATCAGCGGAATTGATAAAAGCGTCTGCGGTAAAGCCGGCAGCTTCTGCGGATATTTTACAGATGTTCGGCTTGGTAATTTGAGCGTAAACTCTCCTTTAGGAATTTTCGGAGATTTAACGAGTGAAAATTATAAAAGAAACAAGAAATATCTGATTGCGAATGACGATGAAGTTAAAACAGGAAAGGCTGTTATGGTAACAACGCCTGTCGGAGATACGCCGCAGGAATATGAAATTGAAATCAAAAGAATTTGCAACCGTGATATGACATCAAATGAAAATTTTGTCATAAAAATAACCGACAGCAGATTGCTCGAAAATTGCGGCGGTATTGTACAGGGTATGAGCGGCAGTCCGATAGTCCAAAACGGCAAAATTGTGGGTGCCGTTACTCATGTTTTTCTCAACAATCCGAGAGAAGGCTACGGCGTTTTCGCACAATATATGGCAGAATGTTACAATAATCAGCACTAAATGTATGATTACTTGTTCGTTTCATATTGTATAGAGCAACATTAAAAAAGAATTTCCCAATTTTTTAAAAAAGTTTTGTGGAAGGTATTGCCAACTTTACCATTTTGTGGTAATATTAGTACAACAAAAATTACTGGGGGAAATCACAATGAACAACAAAATAAAACTAATCGTAACTGATGACGCTTCCGAATTTACGCAGGAAAATCTTAATATCTTACAGAGTAAGAATATTTCCGTTATTTTCTGCGCAAAAGACGGAGAAGAATTGTGCGATAAAATTAAAAGAGAAAACCCTGATGTTGTGCTGATGGATTCATTTATGACAAGGCTTGACGCAATCGGAGTAATGAGGAGCGTCACAAGGCAGAACACAAAAGTACCTGTTTTTATGGTATATTCCTCTTTTCACAGTCCTGTTCTGGAGCGTGAAATTATGAATTCTGGTGCATCATATTTTGTGTTGAAGCCGTATAACATTTCCGAATTAAGCAGCATTATCAGCGATTTGTCGGATTTGAGCAAGAAAAATAATTTTGGCAGAGGAAGAATTATTGACGCTTTCGGAATTGAAATGAAAGTGACCGATATTCTCCATGAAATAGGAGTTCCGGCTCACATCAAAGGCTATCACTATCTGCGTGATTCAATCATTATGTCTGTTGAGCATCCTGAAATTATCAATGCCGTGACAAAACAGCTCTATCCGTCGGTTGCCAAAAAGTACGAAACAACTTCTTCACGGGTTGAAAGAGCTATAAGACACGCAATTGAGGTTGCATGGGATCGAGGCGACATTGATGTTCTGAACTCATATTTCGGATATACAATCCACAACGACAGAGGAAAGCCCACAAACAGCGAATTTATTGCCATGATTTCAGACAAATTAAGACTGCAGATTAAAAATGCAGGCTAAAAAAAGAGCCGCTCGTTAAGAGTGGCTCTTAATATATTATTTAGTTTTTCCGATATCGTGTCTGTAATGAGCGCCTTCAAAGGAAATTTTTTCTACTGCGGCATATGCCTTTTCGAGTGCCTCATCAAGTGTATCCGCTGTTGCAGTAACACCGAGAACTCGACCGCCGTTTGTATAGAACTTTCCGTTTTCGTACTTTGTGCCGGCATGATAAACGATTGCACCATCGACACCGCCGTTATCATTAAGACCGAACATCTCTATACCCTTTTTATATGAAACAGGATATCCGCCGCTTGCCATAACAACACAAGCTGCAGCACCGTTGTCCCATTCAATATCGAGGTTGGAAAGCTTTTCGTCAATAACAGCCTCACAGATATCTACAAGGTCAGTTTTAAGTCTTGGAAGAACAACCTGAGCCTCAGGATCGCCGAAACGGGCATTGTATTCAATAACCTTTGGACCGTTTGGTGTAATCATAAGTCCAAAGTACAGACAGCCCTTAAAAGGTCTGCCCTCTTTATTCATCGCCTCAATTGTAGGGATAAAGATTGTATCCATACATTCCTTGGCAATCTCGTCTGTATAATACGGGTTCGGGCTGATTGTGCCCATACCGCCTGTGTTAAGACCTTCGTCATTATCAAAAGCACGCTTGTGGTCTTTTGAGCTGACCATAGGTTTTACGCACTTACCATCTGTAAATGCAAGAACAGAAACCTCGGGACCTGTAAGAAACTCTTCGATAACGATATTGTTACCTGAGTCGCCAAACTTCTTGTCCTCCATAATTTCTTTGACTGCTTCAATTGCCTCATCAACAGATTGAGCAATAATTACACCCTTGCCGAGTGCAAGACCGTCAGCCTTTACAACAACGGGAGCGGTATTTTCATTCTTTATATAGTCAATTGCTTTCTGAGCGTCATTAAATACTTCATACTTTGCAGTAGGTATGCCGTATTTCTTCATGAGATTTTTTGAGAAAACCTTTGACGCCTCAATAATAGCGGCATTTGCATTAGGACCGAATGCTCTGATTCCAGCCTCCTGCATAGCGTCAACCATACCGTCAGCAAGCGGATCATCAGGGGCTACAAAAACAAGGTCAATTGCATTGTCCTTTGCAAACTTAACCATATTTTCTTTATCCATAACTCCGATATTAACAAGCTCGGCATCTCTTGAAATACCACCGTTGCCGGGAGCGCAATAAAGCTTTGTGCATTTAGGGCTTTCAAGAAGCTTTTTAATTAAAGCGTGCTCTCTGCCGCCCGAACCAATCATTAAAATTTTCATAACAGCACCTCTATCAGTGATGGAAAAGACGAATACCTGTAAATGACATTGTCATATTGTACTTATTGCAGGTTTCAATAACATTATCATCACGAATTGAGCCACCCGGCTGTGCAACAAACTTAACGCCTGAACGCTTTGCTCTTTCAATGTTGTCACCGAATGGGAAGAATGCGTCAGAACCGAGTGAAACACCGTCAAATGTTGCAAGCCAAGCCTTTTTCTCTTCCTTTGTAAGAGGTTCGGGCTTAGTTTTGAAGAACTGCTGCCATATACCGTCGGCAAGCACATCCTCATAATCATCAGAGATGTAAACATCAATAGTGTTATCTCTGTCGGGACGACGGATGTTGTCAACAAACGGAAGGTTCATAACCTTCGGATGCTGTCTGAGATACCAGATATCAGCCTTATTGCCTGCAAGTCTTGTGCAGTGAATTCTCGACTGCTGACCTGCGCCTACACCGATTGCCTGACCGCCCTTTGCGTAGCAAACAGAATTAGACTGAGTATATTTAAGAGTAATAAGAGCAACAAGAAGATCACGCTTAGCTTCCTCTGTAAAATTCTTATTATCTGTTACAATGTTCTGAAGGAGCATTTCTTCGTCAATTTTGAGTTCATTTCTGCCCTGTTCAAATGTAATGCCGAAAACATCCTTATGCTCAATAGGAGCAGGAACATAGTTCGGGTCGATTTTTACGATATTATAGTTGCCTTTCTTTTTTGACTTGAGGACTTCAAGAGCCTCGGGAGTATAGTCAGGAGCAATAATACCGTCAGAAACCTCTCTCTTTAGGAGGATTGCAGTCTGAACATCGCAAGTATCGGAAAGAGCCACCCAGTCACCGTATGACGACATTCTGTCTGCACCTCTTGCCATTGCATATGCGCTTGCAATCGGAGAAAGCTCAAGGTCATCTACAAAGTAGATTTTCTTGAGTGTGTCAGAAAGCTCTGTTGCAACTGCCGCACCGGCAGGACTTACATGCTTGAATGACGCAGCTGCAGGAAGGCCTGTTGCCGCTTTGAGTTCCTTTACGAGCTGCCATGAGTTAAATGCATCAAGAAAGTTGATGTAACCGGGTTTGCCGTTGAGAACCTCAACAGGAAGATCTTTGTCGTCCTGCATGAAAATTCTCGAAGGCTTCTGATTCGGGTTACAGCCGTATTTTAAAGCAAGTTCGTTCATTGGATTCATCCTTTCCGAAAAATAAATTAGTTGTTTTTATTGATAATTCTTGACTCTGCCTTATTTGAAGCAATGTCAATATAGCGTACAAAAAGTGAAACCTTGTTATCCTCATTGAGAGAATTCCAGATTTTTTCGGCAAATGTGTCAATATCATCGTTACCGATTTCTACGAGTGTAGGTTCACCCTCAAAGCTCGGAAGCGGATTGCCATCACTCATATATGTGTGAATGAATCTGCCAAGACCGTTTATCGGCTTGTCATATGTAAATGTGTATCTTTCGCAGCAATCGGGATTGCCGTCTGCACTTTTGAGAATTGACATTGCATAGTTCATCTTGCCGTTTTCACACTCAACGATACCAGAAATTCGTGGAGTGTAGTTAGGACCGTCAGGCTCAAATTCCCTTGTTGTGAGTGACTGTTCAAATGTCTGACCTTCATTCATAAGATCATAAACAGTATCTGTCTGGTCACCGTTAGTAACGATGGTTTTGTTGCCGAGAACTCTTACGGGAGAATAGATGATAAGTGACGGATCAACAAGCTTTGACGGATCAAAAGCCTGAGTTTTGATGCCGTCCTCGGTTTCTGCAAACACTCTGTTTCTGCTGTTTTCGCTTCTGCCCATAATGAAGTATGCAATAACAGCCTTTGAGCCGTCTGCACTTTTGCCGATTACAATGCCTCTGCCCGGATATGAAGTTGAAGCAATGTCATTGTAAAGTGATACAGGTTTCATATTTTTCCTCCGTTAGTCAAGAATTTCGGTTTTATTGTCTTTTACTATAATTTTATCTTCGCAGAAAAGCGAAACCGCCCTTGGAAGAATCTTCCATTCAGCCTGTTCCATAACTCTTTTCTGAAGAATTTCGGGTGTGTCACCGTTCTGAATTTCAACGGCTTTCTGAATAATGATGGGACCGCCGTCGCACACTTCGTTTACAAAATGTGCGGTAGCACCCGTTACCTTGACACCTCTGTTAAGAGCCTCCTCATGAACTCTGAGTCCGTAATAGCCCTCGCCGCAGAATGACGGGATAAGCGACGGATGGATATTGATTATTCTGTTTTCAAAAGCAGAAATAAACTGCTTTCCGAGAATAGTCATAAATCCTGCAAGAACAACAAGGTCAACATCCTTGGATTTCAAAAGCTCGGTCACAGCAGAATCATACTCATCAAATTCGTCATAGTCTTTTCTTCTGATAACCTCAGTTGCAATCGAATTGTTTTTTGCTCTTTCAAGTGCATAAGCGTTTGGATTTGAGGACACAACAAGAGAGATTTTTCCTTTTTTAATCTCTCCCCTGTTCTGAGCGTCAATAAGTGCCTGAAGATTTGTGCCGCCGCCCGACACAAGAACTGCAATATTTTTCATTATTCAAACACTACTCCGTCATTACCGCTGATTACTTCACCGAGTACAACAGCGTTTTCACCGTTAGCCGCAAGAACCTCAAGAGCCTTGTCTTCATCTTCCTTAGCAACGGCGATTATCATACCTACACCCATATTGAATGTGTTGAACATATCGTGCTCGGGGATATTACCTACTCTCTGCATAAGCTTGAAAATAGGAAGAACAGGAATATTGTCCTTTTTGATTTTGGCTGAAAGACCGTCTGTAAGCATACGGGGAATGTTTTCATAGAAACCGCCGCCCGTAATGTGTGAAACAGCCTTTACATCAACCTTATCCATAAGAGCGAGAAGAGGTTTTACATAAATTTTTGTTGGAGTGAGCAATGTTTCACCGAGAGTTTTGTCAAGCTCAGGATACTCGGCGTTGATTGTTTCTTCGTTGATATCAAAGATTTTTCTGACAAGTGAAAAACCGTTTGAGTGAACACCCGAAGAACGGAGTCCTAAAAGTACATCACCCTCACAAAGCTTTGAACCGTCAATCATCTTCGGCTTGTCTGCAATACCAACGCTGAAACCTGCAACATCATATTCATCAACAGGCATAAGACCCGGATGCTCTGCAGTTTCACCGCCGATAAGAGCACAACCGGACTGAACACAGCCTTCTGCAATGCCTGATACAATTTCAGCTACCTTTTCGGGATAGTTCTTGCCGATTGCGATATAATCGAGGAAGAAAAGAGGTTTTGCTCCACAGCAAATTACATCGTTTACGCACATTGCAACTGCGTCAATACCGATTGTGTCATGCTTGTCAAGAAGAAAAGCAAGCTTGATTTTTGTGCCTACACCGTCAGTACCGCTGACAAGTACAGGCTCTTCCATATCTTTGAAATCAGGGGCAAAAAGTCCGCCGAAACCGCCGATGCCTGAAATAACACCGTCAATTTTTGTGCGTGCCACATGCTTTTTCATAAGCTCTACAGACTTATAGCCTGCTGTTACATCAACACCTGCCGCTTTGTAGCTTTCGGAAAAGCTGTTGTTCATTGTAATCACTCCGTCACTTTCTGTTAATTTTTTTAGCGTATTTATCTACAAAGATTGTTCTCGGAATTTCAGCGTCATAGCTGCCCGTGAAACAACCGTCACAGAATTCTATATTTGCACCCTCAGCAATTTTTCTGAGACTGTTTATACTGAGATAACCAAGTGAATCTGCACCGATATATTCGCAGATTTCACTTGTTGTCAACTTGTTTGCAATAAGGCTTTCTTTATCGTGAATATCCACACCAAAGTAGCACGGACATACAAACGGCGGTGAGCTGATGAGCATATGCACCTCGGCAGCTCCTGCCTCACGCATAAGACGAACAATATGCTTTGAGGTTTCGCCTCTGACGATTGAGTCATCAATAATAACGACTCTCTTGCCTTTAACATTAGCCTTCAAAGCGGTAAGTCTTGTTCTGAGAAGTCTTTTCTTTTTATCTTTACCAGAACCTACTGTTCTGCCGATATATTTATTTTTGACAAAACCTGTGCTGAACGGGATACCCGAAGCCTTTGCATAACCCTGTGCGGCAATAAGTCCCGAATCGGGAACACCGCACACCATATCTGCCTCAATCGGGAACTCGTCATAAAGAAGTTCACCGGCTCTGAATCTTGCATTATGTACGCAGACACCGTTGATTACGCTGTCCGGTCTTGCAATATAAACATATTCAAAAAGGCAGAAAGATGTTTTATCAGGCAAAAGCTTTAATTTGTAGCTGTGAAAGCCTTCTTCGTCAACTACTACCATTTCGCCCGGCTCAACATCACGGACAAATTCACCGCCGAGACTGTCGATAACACAGCTTTCTGAAGTGAAAATCCAGCTGTTTTTGAGTTTGCCGATACAGAGCGGACGGAATCCGTGCATATCACGAAAGCCGATAAGACGGCTCGGTGCGCAAATTACAGTTGAGTAAGCGCCCTTGAGCTTTCTCATTGAAGAAAGAACAGCATCTTCAAGCGTGTCTGTTACACATCTTTCGGTTGCGATAACATAAGCCATAATTTCAGCATTAGAATTGGACTGAAAAACAGCGCCGCCTGTTTCAAGTTCCTGTCTTATTTCATTGAAGTTTGTAATTGAGCCGTTGCTTGCAATACCGATTGAACCCTGAATATATCGCATAACAAGCGGCTGGTTAGATGCACGGTCGAGTGATTCCGATGAAGTATAACGGACATGACCGACTGCAATCTTACCGTTTGGAAGTTTTTCAAGTGCTTTGGGCGTAAAAATCTCGGACACCATGCCGAGTTCCTTGACAGTTGTAAATTCACCGTCTTTATTCACGGTGATACCTGCGCTCTGCTGTCCCCTGTGCTGAAGGCTGAAGAGTGCGTCATTTGCGGCGGCAACAACATCTATATCGTCATCATTACGGTAAATACCGAACACACCGCACTCGTCATTTACTTTGTCAAGTTTTGTGTCAATATCTACATAGTTCTTAATCAAAGCTCTGCCACCTTAGCCTGCATTGCCTTGTCTTTTTCGGCAACGCCTTTTTCCATATCAGCTTTCATATTTTCAAGCTTCTCTGCAAGAGAATCGTCGGAAAGTGCGAGCATTTCAACGGCAAGAATTGCAGCGTTAGCCGCACCGTCAACTGCTACTGTTGCAACCGGAATTCCTGTAGGCATCATAACTGTTGCGAGAAGAGCATCCATACCGTCAAGCTGAGCCGACTTGCATGGGATTCCTATTACAGGGAGGGTTGTTTTTGCCGCAAGAACACCTGCGAGATGTGCCGCCATACCTGCTGCGGCAATGATTACGCCAAAACCGTTCTTTTTAGCCTCTGCCGAAAACTTAATTGCCGCATCGGGAGTACGGTGTGCGCTCATTACATGAACCTCATACTCTACACCAAATTCTTTGAGTTTACTGACAGCCTTTGATACTACGGGAAAATCACTGTCGGAGCCCATAATAATTGCAACCTTTTTCATAACTACTCATAGCCTTTCCGCCCACTTGATAAATTGCCGCAAAAACCGTGCCGTGGGCAGACAAAGTCAGGACAAATATGCCAATTTATGCTTTGAATCGACATAAATAAAGCATTACTAATTAATTATATAAAAAAATCGGTTAAAATTCAATAGTCAGGCGAAATTATTTTTAAAATACCGCCAAAAAGCAAAAAGTGACTGTGCAAAGCATAGCCACTTCAAGATATCAATCAATCTTGGAAACATCTTTTCCTTGTTCGATTTTTGTGCCTTTATCGGGATCTGTAGCATTAAGATACGGTCTTTCATTGGAAATTACGCCCTCGGTTGTAACTCCCGCCTCTGCAGCCTTTTTCATACCTGGAAAAAGGAATTCCATCTTTTCGTTATCGAATTTTTCATCGAGATATTCTTCAAAGCTGTTTGACGCAGGCACTCCCTCTGTTCTCTGAGTCCATCTTGCCGTAGCTGTTACGGACATAAAGCCGTTGAATGCCATAAATACAATCAGAAATGTTGTAATAATTGCACCTGCTCTTTTAGGGATTTTTTCAATAAGCTTTGCTGTCCACGGATACAGATAACGCACCCAGACAAGACCGAGAAATCCCCAAATAAGGGCATACATAAGATTGGTTCTGCCGTCAAGGTTAAACGGAGTGTCACTGTAGTCCCATGAAACCGTGCCGAACATCTGCTCCTGCAACCATGAACAGAAATACTCAAAACCTGCTCCGACAAAAGCACTTATCACAAAAACAAGCGTATCATTAAGCTTGTAAAGCTTATACAAAGCGGCTGTCAGAAAACACGCACCGCCGCCGTAAACAGGAATAAACGGACCGTAAACCATGCCGACACGCATTTCAAAATGTCCGTCAACGCAGAACGCCCATATTGTTTCGAGAATCGTGCCGATGAAAGAACCGATCACAAACAGATAAAAAAGCTTCGTAAAACAGAATCCGTAAGCAAACGGCTTGTCCTCTTTGCTTTCAAAGGTTTGTGTATATTCTTTCATATTATCCTGCTTAATCTCCTCAATTTTAGCATTGATTTGCTTTACATAAGCCATATGAGTGAGATCGGGATAAGCGTGTGCAAGTCTTTTCCTTAAAATATTCTCTGTAAAAAGTCGGTTATAGTTTTCTTCAAGTTCCTGAATTTCAACCTCTGTTGCGCCTTTATCCATAAGCTCGGAAGAATTTTTAAGCTTTGCAATTCTTCTGAGCAGACGGATTGTTGTTATCATTGAAAAAACGTAATCAATTACAATAATTCCGCAGAAGCAAAGAACAAGAATAAGACTTACCCAGAAAGGAATTGCTTCAACGGCTGTGCGAAGCACCGGAATTATCAATCCGACAAGCAGCATACCGAGCAATCCGAGGAAAAGTGCATAAGGAAAAGTTATATAATTGCCTATGCTGAATTTCGACGAAGAAAAATCCCATGGCTTGAATTTGAGAGTTTTTTCTACAAGCACACCGACCACAACCATAAGTGCAGATAATATCAGAGTTGAACCGATGAATAAAATCAGCTTGCTGTTTTCAAACGGTTTTAGTGCCGTATAACAAATAACCGCTGAAAATCCGTACATAGGGCAAAACGGCGATGTCAAAAAACCGTTGTTACTGAATTTTTTCTCAAGAAGAAGCGAACGAAAACTACTCGCCACCCAGCCAAAAAACGAGAAAATTACGAAGTACCACAACAGGTCGAGTAAAAATTGCATTTCCTATCCCCCACAATTTTATGCAACAAATCGGACACAGAATTCTGTGCCCGAAAAATTGCCGTAAATTTCACATTCTTTATGCCTTTGGCACATCATCTTTCCAGAGTTCTTTAATTGCGGTAACATTGCCCGCAAGTCCCTGAATATCTGACGGAATGATAATCTTTGTAGCCTTGCCGTCAGCGGCTTTACCGAATGCCTCAAGTGATTTAAGCTGAATAATTCTATCGGTAGGAGAAGCCTCATTGAGCATTTTAAGTGCATCGGCATTAGCTCTCTGGACTGTGAGAATAGCCTCAGCTTCACCCTGTGCCTCACGGATTTTCTGCTCCTTAACAGCGTCGGCTTTAAGAATTGCAGATTCCTTCATACCCTCTGCAACGAGAATCTGACTGCGTTTTTCACCCTCTGCATCAAGAATTCTTGCACGGCGCTCACGCTCTGCCTTCATCTGCTTTTCCATCGCATCCTGAATTTCACGGGGCGGAAGAATGTTTTTAAGCTCGACACGGATTACCTTAATGCCCCATGCGTCGGTTGCCTCGTCAAGAATCACTCTGATTTTACCGTTGATTGTATCACGGGATGTGAGCGTGTTATCAAGCTCAAGATCACCGATGATATTACGCAATGTTGTTGCAGTAAGATTTTCAATAGCGCTGAGCGGTCTTTCTACACCGTAAGTATAAAGCTTTGGATCGGTAATTTCAAAATACACAACCGTGTCAATCTGCATGGTGACATTATCTCTTGTGATTACAGGCTGTGGAGGAAAGTCGATTACTTGCTCTTTTAGTGAAACTTTCTTTGAGATTTTGTCGATGAACGGAATTTTTACATGCAAGCCTGTTGACCAAGTTACATGATATGTTCCGAGTCTTTCAATTACATATGCGTGTGCCTGCGGTACTACCTTGACATTGCTTACGATTACTATAAGCAGGATTAAAAGGATGATACCTAAAATAATAAGTCCTAACATTATTTACCTCTCATTCTGTTACGGGTTCTACTATGAGCTTTACGCCCTCTATTGCAAGAACCTTAACTTTTGTTCCTTTTAAAAGCGGTGCTTTGTCGGACTTTACCGTCCAAGTTTCCGCACCGACCTTTGCCTGTGCTGTTTCGTCAATATCGGTTAAATCAGTCAGCATAAACCCGACTTGACCAATGTGGCGGTCTGCGTTTGTTCCCGTTGTTTTGTTACGCTTTTTAAAGCGTTTTACAAGCGGTCGTGTCACAATCAGCGAAACAAGTGACACAACAAGGAACACCGCCGACTGGATTGTTATGTCGCTTGTGAATATAGTTGTTATTGCGGCACAAACCGAGCCGAGAACGAACCATATTGATACAAGCTGTGTTGTAAAGCCTTCGCAAAGCAACATAAATATTGCAAAGCCTATCCACACTATCGGCATATACTGCTCCATAGGGCTGTCACCCCCCTTTTCGCATAATTTTAACACAATATTATACATTAGTCAAACTATTTTATGTATTATCTGTTAGATAAATTCATTTGGCTAATCGCCAAAAATGTACAACAAAAATCACCATCTATGATAGTAAGAAAATTACCATAGGTGGTTGTCATAAGTGTACTTGTTTAGAAGCTTACCGTCTGCATACTCGTGATCGGTAATTAAATACCAAGTGCACCGAGACACCACTATTGATGTCCTGCGTTAACGGGAACTTGTCCTTCATTTTTGACGTTAATGGAAACATATAATTTACTGTCCCTTCTTGTAAAGCTACTCAGCTTAAATTAGCCTTAATATAGTTTTTGAGAAGTGTGATTCGATCTTCAGTATCAATTCCATCCTCATTCTGCGGAATGACTATGGTGTCTACAATCTCATCTCCAACGTTCTTTCTTCTCAAATATGAATTGTTTGTACAAATAATATGCTCATCTCCAAAGATCAACCTCTGTCCCATACCGTCCTTAGACAAGTGCGCTTCTGAAGCAACCTTCAAATAAGGATAATATGAATTCTGTGACAACTGAGTCCTTGTCTGCATAACCAAGAACATATATGGATTTGCTGCAGCTGAATTGTTATACATCTTTCCATATGCGCCTGGGCGGTATTCACGATACTTGATGTAATAGCATCTGAATGGATACAGGTTGTTACTCTCGCACTCCTGTAAGTAATCATCTGCTATCTTCTTAAGTACCTCATTTGTGAATTCTTCATTGGTATCCAACAACGAAATCAGAATACTCTTTATGTTATCAAATCCAGAATTCGCACTCTTATGGAATAAACCGTCCCATGCAAATTGATATGTCGATCCATACTGGTAACGCCACTTATTTCTCTCAACCTGTCCATAATCTCCTAATGCCATCATTGCACAGTCAATTCTATCAAGGCTGCACTTAAACAGAGATTCAAATCGCTTCGTGTATGCAAGGTTCTCAAGACCGACGATACTGATCTGTCCGTTAAGCAAGAAATGATCTTCCAGTTCAAACATGGTTTCTTGCATAGCTGGATTGGCATCGATAAATGTAATCTTCTCTTTTTCTTCTGAGAGCTGACTTACATTAAAGTTATTCTCGATTGAATCATCAATAGCACCATTGATGATGATAGCATCTGCTTCCGCCAAAATAGCTGGCATTCTATTTCTATCTGTTCTGTCTGAAACCTCATCCTCAGAATTCCGGATCAGGTTATTTACAATACGAATTCTTCTTCTGAAATCCGCCTCTGTAACCTTATCAACGTTCTGCAGATATGTAGTAATTGCATATAATAGCACAATTCTATTTAACGGGAACTGTCTGATACGGCCGGTTTTATCGGAATATGCATGTAAGCAATCCTCAAATATATTCAAGTTAAATCGGTTCTCAACAAGAATTTTACCACTCTCATGTTTGTTAGCCATGAAGGACTTCAAGAAGTCTGTCGGAGAATCATATCCAGGAATATTGCACCAGCAATTGAAGAAGCTCTCCATTGTTTCAATGTTCTTAATTGCATCAGGACACTTAGCTGAGAAGTATTGTTGCAAAAGATCAAACGCATCATTGCTTCTACCCAGTGGTGACTCATTCTGGCGATAGCAAATTACATCACAAATAAACTTGAAGTAACGCAGAAATTCATCATCGATAATATTATCGTCAGAAGAACCACTGCCGCTATTACGATATTCCCATAATAGGTCTGTCCAATCACGGTCAATCTTACCCATGATACGATTTGCTCTTTGTTCATCTATACTGCGAATTTCACGCTCAAGCTCTGCTTTGAAATGCTCAAATAAAGTAAGTGGCTTACCACGTGAATTCATTTTTATGTAGAGTTCATCAGTCAGTCCCATATCCTTAATAGGAAGGAAGTAGAATGTAACGCAGTTTTCTTTGAGCTTATCCCAGAGATCAGTAACATTCTTGAATTTGTCATCAATTGCATCAAGCATTACAAGCATTGAGCTAATTGTAGGATCATTCTCCCAATCGAGCGGGAACCATGCCTGGTTTACAATTTCCTTTGAGATTGCTGTTTTGAATTCAGGTTTATAATCTACCAGATCAATACAGAAATATCTCGCACTGTATCTGGTCTCATAGCTAAACTTCTTCAAAAACTCGTAATTCTCTTCCGATATGTTACCTTTTTTTGCTGCATACCAGTGAAGCAAAAATAATGTAGTCAGGCGCTGCTGGCCATCCAGCGGTGTCATATTTCCTTCATCATCTATATCGCCATAAACGAAATCGAGCGTAATTGGTTTCTCTGTTACTGCCTTATATAAAGACTCAAGAAATCTACCTCTTACGCGAGTTACATCAGATCCTTTTCTGCCCTGTGCATAATCTCTTTGGATAATTGGAATGATGATCTTTTTAAGCTGCACAGCCTCCGGGCCTTCTCCAAATGTTGTATCAAAAATGTCTATAAAGGAGTGAAGTGTAGTCGCCATATTATTCTTCCTCCTTTTCTAGAACGATTGGCTCTTCGAGATAATTTACCAGCACTGTATTCATTGCATCAACGTAAGCAACCCTATCTGCGTGTCCCCAGAAATGGAGCTGATTATCTGCGGACGGCGTGTAATATTTCAGGAACACCATTCTTGTACAGAATGGAATATACTGACCAGCCTTGTCCATTTTAATAATTTCATTTCTTTTTACGTCAAACGTCGAGTTATTCAACGCAGCATTGTCCGTCGAACTCAGCAGTGCCATATTAGCAATTGAATGCAAATACTCTGTATTACCCTTAACCGAAAGTAAGTCTACAACTCTCTGCTGAATTGCATCAAACTCCTGACGTTCCAGTTTATCCTTAGCAATAGCGCTATTCATGAGTTCAATCAATTCTTCAAAATCATCACTTACAGACTTTACAGACGGAATATGAAGTGTGAGCCACTCTTTCCACATTTCCTGTGTTCGTAAACCTTCTGACTGTTGCGCATGAATATGCTCCAGGCTCCAGGTCACTTTGCCACCTCTGCCAAATTTGTATTTATCAAATGGGAACCACTGAGAATGCTCACCATTTCTTCGGACTGATTCAACATTAAATAATAGAAGCAATGTGGCAATCTTTTTCTGATCTAATGGTTTCTCGTAACTTAAATCTGAGTAGTTACCCTTAATTTTTATGCTGTCTCGAATATAGCCATCAAGGGAGTCCCTAAAATCATCCTTAGTCTTATCCTTCGAGAGGTCGAAAATCTTCTGAAGTGTCAGTATTCCGGACGCAATAAGATAACCAATCTTATGATATAGTTCATGGTTTCCATGCCAATCCTTCAACACTAAGAACGTCTGCTGGATGCTCCGCCAGATGCTGTCTAATGACTTGGTCTGACGCATTTCATCAAATTTAAAGAATGTATAATACTTCTCCCTATTATCAGCTGGCTTTCCTGATATAAGATCCAACACGAGATCTATTCTTGTCTGATAGTCAGCATTTGCTTTATTCGTCAAGAAGTACCACAGAGAATTGTTGTGGAGTTCCTTCTCCATGTTATCCCACTGAAGAGATATCTCTTCTTGTTTTTCCTTATCGACATCTTCGTCAGTATCTTTGCTAAGAAACATAGCTTTTACCAGTTCTGCATTTGTAAGTGGTATCTTACCAATATTCAAACGTGTAAAGAGACCAATCGCGTCCTCAGCTTCTCCAACCTCATACCAGATAATTTTTACGATTTCATCAAAGTACTTATTTACATTTGTCAGAGTAGATTTTCTGTCCCTTGCAGAAAACCATTTCTTGATACTTTCATAAGCAGCACAAAGGAACCAGAAATCAATGTTTTCTTCCTTGCGGGATTCGTCGATTGATTTTAAGAACTCCTCAGACTTCTCTCTGGTTTCGTATGAAAGGGTAAATCTCGGCTCATCTATAAAGCCAAAACTCTCTTCATTCATAAAACGGTATATAAGATAGATAGTTGTTAGACGCTGCTGCCCATCAATCAATTCATATCTATCACCATTTTTTCTTACTACAACCGGCTGTAAACAGTAGTTGCGTTTGCCCTCAGTAGAATAAATATCATCGAGCAGACGAACTACTTCTGTTTCTCCCCAACGATAACCACGCTGGTAAGAAGGAACATAAAAGTCTCCTGTTATATCCCCGACAAGCTTTGTGTCGAGTTTAATCTCATTATTCATATAGCTACAATTCCTTTACTTGGTCTTTTTCACGTAAGTAAGCTCAATGTCATAGCCGAGCTGTTCCATCATCTGGACAAATGTCTTATTCACAATCTTTTCTGGACTCTTGATAAGACGGTTCACATATGACGGAGATGTGCCTACCTTCTCAGCGAGTTCTGCTTGAGTGGTCTGTTCTTCTACGCACTTAACTTTTACATCTATTTCAATATTATTTCTAAGCATCTAACTCACCGTAGCACTTTCTGTACAACTAGATTTCACTATCAGTTCAATTTATTATACCACACGAATGTGAACATTTCATCATGGTACAACAAAAAAAAGACAGCCAGATCATTTCGACTGACACGCCCCCTGTCAAGTAGACAGCGCAAAAAAAAACATTCCATGTATTGACCAAAAGCAGTCTGTGCAATTTGTGCTTGCCACAGCGACCGCCATCCGGTCAAGCAGCATACGTTTCATGGTATTCCATCGGGTCATACAATTCAGCTTGAGCTGGTAACGCCTTGTATTGTAGTACCTGATGTATTCTTCTATCGCCAAAATCAGTTCATCCTTATCTGTAAACTTGCGGAGATAGTACATCTCGGATTTAAGGATTCCCCACCAGCCTTCCATTGGACCATTATCAATGCATCTTCCGACACGTGACATACTCTGTATCATTCCAGCATCAACAATTTTTTGATGAAAAACCTTGTTGGTGTATTGAAATCCTCGGTCACTGTGGAAGATTGGATGTGCGTCAGGATTCAGATGAACTGCTTCATCAAAAGTGGAAAACACAAGATCGTTGTTATTACTGTTGCCAATTTTGTAAGCTACGATACGCCTGTCATAAAGGTCGAGAATTGCGCCAAGATACAGCTTTTTCACGGTCATGCCAATATAGGTAAATAGCCGTCATTAACTGTCACACCTACTGTCATCAGTCCTCTTCAATAAAGTCAGATTTCAGTTTTAACCCCTTGATATACCTGCCTTTACGGTCACGGAAACGTTCAAATCCTATTGATTCCAAAGCAGTGTAGAAATCTGTTGTGCTGCGAGTAAACTCCCCCACTTGTGCACAGAAAATTCGATACTCGTTATATACCTCGCTCGACTTTGCCACATAAGCATGGTCAAGTTCGCAGCGTTCACTTAAGAAGTAGGAAAGCCAGTCGTTGCTTTCCTTATAATGTTCAATGGCATCACGCACCTTCTTGGGCGGATCAATCTTGTAATTGTCTGCAATAACCTTTCGTGCACCCTCAATTACCCACTAAAGTATCGCCCCTCCTGCATTTTCATACAGGTAGTCAGCATAATTCTTAATGTCAGCACTCCCCTCGATCTTTGCATCAAACGGAATAACGATAAGCCTTCTCCACGTATCCTTATCAATAGCACCTACTTTTGGCAGGTGATTGGTATAAAAAACAAGTGTGTGTCGGAATATATGAAAACGGATCTTTGTACTTTTTCTCAGCATAGATCTCATCTGTAGAACAGAGCTGCTTTACATTGGCTGTATTTAATCTCATGCCTTCTTCAAGTTCTGCGGCGATAAGCATTCTCTTCCCTTTTGCCTCCGCTAGTTCAGGTTTCACATTTCTTCTGCAGCCAACGGTCAGCATATCTGCTGAGATGTTTCCTGAATATGTACCAAGAACTCTTGCGATAACGTTCCAGAAGGTAGACTTACCATTACGGCCTTCTCCATATGCGATAATAAGAGCCTCCACATACACCTTGCCGATTGCAGAAAGACCAACCATTCTCTGAACATAATCGATAAGGTCGGGATCATTTAAGAAGAAGGGAGCAAGTGCAGCTGCCCAAATATCTGCTCCATCACTTGATGGGTCAACGGTCGTCTGCTTAGTGATAAGATGCTCTGGCCTGTGTTCCATTGGAAATTTCAACCCTTGTCTTAAATCGTAGGTTAGAGATGGTGTGTTCAGCATAAACTCATCAGCATCAAGATTTCGCTGTTCCACTTCAAGCATCGGACGGGCTTCTTTTAATGTGGCGGAGATATTTTTGGTATCTCTTCTTTTAATGGCATACTTCTTGTAAGCTGCCTTTCTGTCAAGTCTTTGGAAACGCCCTGCGACTTTGGCTTGGACTCTTCCCAAAAACTTCCGTTGTAAACCATGTAATCGGTAGATGGGGAATATCGAAGAATGTTCTTATATTCCTGGCAAGAACCATAGCCTGTCCAACATCAGAAAAATCATCGGGCTTTAATCTGCAGTCCGAATTGTATTGTTCCGGTGGGATATACCCTTCTTGCTTTGACACCTTACTGCCAAACTTCCCTGCACTATGCCATATTGTATTCAATTCACTTTCGAGAAGTGGCGGGTTACAGAGTTCAGCTTTCTTAAGAAAAATCTGATAAGCCTCTTCTGTATTTCCGTACCTCTTGATGATTTTCCCCGCGATATGACTCATGGTACTGTTGCGTTGTCCCTCCGGTACTTGCTCAAGACTCGCATCAAAATCCGCAAATTTGTCTTCTCCTAAGAAATCCACAATGATTTTATCACCCTCATAGAACTCCACTTCATCAGAGTCATTGCCATAAAGGAATCTTGCAGAGTCTAAAGCACTGGTATCGTAATAAGGAAATGCAGATGCAATTCTCTTTTTTAGTTCTGCATACTTCTGCTCATCCGATACAATTTCAATAGGGAAAAAGATATGAAATCTTGGTCGTGCATACTTATCTCCCTTTGGAAGATTGTTGTGTCTGCTATATGATACAGCAAAAGCAACACCCGGTATTTCAAGTGCTATATCAAGAGGAGTTACCCATTCATACGGGTTATCTGAATGGTCATTATCACAGTCAAGTGGAATACAGTCGGAGAACTCGAAATTATCCTTACTTCGATAATTTCCTTTATACTTTGCAGTTACATGGTCCATCTTCGTTGCTTTGATAAAGGAGTCCTTGTTGGTAACAATCATCTTATTGGGATACATACAGTTCCCGCTGTTGCCGACACAATCTGCTGTGTATATAGTGAAATTAAGCATATTCGTTTACCTTCTTCATCGCATGGTCAAACCATTTGATTTTCATTCTTCTTTTCTTGGCAACACCGATTTCACGAGTCATACCGCGGCTAACCACTCCGTCGAATACCCAAAGTTCCGTGCATTTGCCAAGAAGCACATAGTTAAAGTGCATAGCCATTGCTCTTTCTCTTTCATTGCCGTCATCCATGAACTGTAGATAGAGAAGATGAGGTGTTATCGGGATAGCATTCTTATCAACGAGAAATCTGCTGTATACTTTTGCGTTCTTGACATTATTCTTGATGTCGCCTGCATACGGACTGCAAACATATACCATATACCAAAGGAAGATAGGCAGCCATTTTATTAGCTGCCTTTTCTTCACGCTGGATATTGGTAATAGCCTCATATGTAGTATGGTCACAATAGCCTTCGGCGTTGTACTTATCAATACCAATATCTTTAGCCCTCCTGTTCCATTATCGGGAAAATTTCATCTTTCTTCAGCAGGTCATAGATAAATAAGCGACCTTTCTGCGTCCAGTAAGTATATGGTTTAGAGTGCGGCAAACCATCTGATCCGTTGTATGTATGGGTCTTAGTAGATGTAAGTCCCATCTCGGCGTATTCCTTCATATAGCAGCCATATTTTATTCCCCTACTTAAACTGGATACCCTTTTCATGGAGATACTGGTTCATGCGATTAGCCGTCCAGCCATATTCTTTTGCAATGACGGAAATCGCAACTAAGTCCTTACAGTTCAGCACAACATCACAATAACTTGCTTTCGGTTTCATCTCAGTGATCTGCTGGTTCTGAACTGCGACCGTTTCAAGTAATTTTCTATTCTGTTTTTGAACAAGTACCAACTGCTCGTTTGCAAACTGCAGTGCCCTTGCCATAACAGACTCAGGAGAATTCCAAGCTTCTTCGATCTTGATAAAATACTGACGGAACTTTCTGCCTTTCTCCGAACGCTGGATCATACAAAGTTCCTTAGCCATTGCTATTGTGAGTTGATGATCCACTGCAGGTCTTCCACCTGTACTTTCGCTCATAAATGAGCTAAAGTCCGCCCCCTCTGCGAACCCATAATCGCACATCCTTGGAAACCAATCTTTATACGCAGTCTTAATTTCCAATGCAGCGTGAAGATCTCGACCACTCACAGTAGGTCGGTCACTGTCAAAATTAACTTTGATTAAATCAGTCATCTAAAATGCCTCCTTATGAATATTATTGGAGAAATCACCCTCCTACCTATTAGCCTTTGTAGGAGAGTGAAAAGGACGTTATTTTTTAAAAACTTTTTTTAATTTGCTGATTGATCTTCTATAGCGGTGACTTACATTGTTTGGTTCGTCACCGATCGATGCTGCATATTCACCGACTGTTAAGCCATCAAGTGCAACGGCAATGACCATATCTGCCGCTGATGGTTTTAAAGTTTCACGAATTTTTGACAGAGAGCCTCATACTCCCACTGATTGCTGCGATCGATTTCCTGCTCGTAATACACGGACGGATCCCGCACTTCTTCGATGAGTGGTTCAAATTCGTCAACCGCATTGATTTTTTCATCAAGCTTTTTCCTAGTAAACCCTCTGTGGCGATTGAATTTGTGCCAGTTGTTGTAGTCGGGTCTGTTGTACTGCTTGTCCCACGCATTTTGAATCGCCTGCTCCTTTTCTTCCTGGGTCATGTTGTCATCACAATCAAGTGATAAGCTTACCCACATTTCATCAGTTGCCTTTGCATCCAGCTCAATAGTCTGGAATTCGTTCTCATAACGAATCTTTAATTTCATAGTTTCCTGCCTTTCTGCCTGGTTCTCGCAGAAGGGCATAGGAAACAAATAGGGTCGGTGCTTATAGAAGTACCGACCCATCAAGCCTGAAAAAGGGCATAAGGAAATAAGGGTACTTCTATCGCACCTTTCACAGGTTGTCCTGTGATCGATGCCGATATCTGTATCCCAATGCCCTTATAGCTAATCAGGCCTTGTGATGTTATTTTTTTGAGTGCCTCTAGCACTTAGTTGAATTCACGTAATGAACTCAACTAAGCATCAGAGAAAATTACAATTTCCGTAAAAATGTAGTAGGCTTATGGGGCGAACTCGTCTTCAGTAGCTTTGATGCCTAAAAAGCGGTATAGCAAACAAAGAATACACATTATCGTTTTTGCTGATAAAACAGTTTTAGCGAACATATGTATCCAGTATTGTCTATACATACTCAGGCTCGTTGTGAAACTTTGACCTATGGGAGAAATACCCTCACTATATTACGGACATTTTTCTCCCTATTTTATAACGAAATAATCAATCTCACTGAATTTTTGTAAAAAAATAGACAGCCGAGAAAGAGTACTCCAATAAAAGTACTCTTACATCTCGGCCGTCTAGCAGCTCTGTGTTATTTCTTATATATCCTGTAATCTAAAATTAGCTCTTTATGCTTTTACATATCTCAGATATGAATTGTAATGATTGCTTACAGTTGCAAACGAATTTTCAGTTGTTCTTGTAAGTATCGTGATGGTGTCTTTACGCTGTATTTTGATGCTCGTATTTACAGGCATATGTACAGTTGTCATGCTGTCTTTATATTTTACGTAAACATTACCCGTTCTTTCGTCCGCTTTGCAAACAATATGTCCTTGATAATCATAATAATTTTTCACGTTTTCTCTCTCCTACTATAATAAATTTAGACGTTAAATCCACAGCGAACCAGCTATGGTTTACACGTACTTGTTACATAAGCTATAATGGAAGCAGTGACTGGATCAACGACTTTCTCCTTGGGACACCATGCCCGTAATAAAGACTGTTGACCATGCTTTCATTACAGCATTCGTTTTTGCAGGTAGAGCCAACCTTTGTGCGCTCGCATCACTCAGTAGACAGAATAGGTAATGAGTAAAGCGTGGAGCTATCGTCACTAATTCTATCATTAGGAGAGATATTATGAACGCAGTAGGTATCGACGTTTCCAAAGGCAAAAGCACTGTTGCTGTCATACAGCCATTTGGAGTTGTCATAGCTGAACCATTTGATGTGTCTCACACAGAAAGTGATCTCAATAAGCTTGTGCAGCTCATCAAATCACTTTCAGGTGAAACAAAGGTTGTTATGGAATACACAGGTGCATATTATGAACCGATCGCCAATGCACTCCACAACCAGGGTATATTTGTATCCGTAGTCAATCCTTTGTTGATCGATGACTATGGCACAAATCGTGTTAGAAAGGTCAAGACCGATAAGAAAGATTCTCTAAAAATAGCCTCGTTTGCTATCGATAATGGCTTGACCTTCGTGAGTACATACCTGCCAATGATATTCGCAAAACGCTTAAGATCCTTAACAGGCAGTATGTTCAATACAATAAAATTCTTGTTATGCAGAAAAACAATCTTATCAGCCTGCTTGATTCCTGCTTTCCAAATGTCAACACATTATTCACTTCACCTCGCAGAGAGTCTGACGGTCACGAAAAATGGGTCGATTTCGTGCTGAAGTTTCCTCATATTCATTCTATTTCAAAGCTTTCCTTATCAGCTTTTAAGGTAAAGTATCAAAGCTGGTGCAGAAAGAACAATTACAACTATAGTGATAAAAAAGCTGCTGATATCCACTCATATTGCAAAACACAGATAAGCGTATTACCTATGACGGATTCCGTCATTAAGATTATTACAGAAGCGGCTGTGATGCTTAATTCCACTCTTGAAACGCTGTGCATGTTCCGTGATGAAATGGACAGGCTTTCATCAACGCTCCCTGAATACAATGCTGTTATGGGCATTTATGGTGTTGGAAAAGTGCTCTGTTCGCAATTGATTGCTGAGATTGGGGACGTAAGAAAACTGAATAATTCCAAATCTCTTGTAGCAATGGCTGGTATTGACCCACCGCCTAACCAATCAGGAAAAGTTGACACAAAATCAAGAAGCATTTCCAAGCGTGGTTCTCCCGTTCTTCGCAAGACACTTTTTCAGATAATGACGATCATTATCTGAAAAAGCCTGTTGATGACCCTGTTTATCAATTTCTTAACAAGAAACGTTCCGAAGGCAAGCCTTACAGAGTTTACATGATCGCTGCTGCACACAAGTTCCTGCGCATTTACTATGCTCGGGTCATGCAGGCTCTGAACTGATCTCTAAACAAATATTTTTTAATCAGACTGCTTCAAAAAAAAGATTTTGATGCGGTCTTTTAGTTATGCACTTTTTATCTTTGTGAATTGTTTGTAAATTCACTTAATTGGGGCTTGACTTTTATTTGCAGGTCTTTATAATTTATGTCACGTTAGCATACTAGCTAACACTATGGCTAAAATAAAACAGCGGGCGGTAAGACCCGCTGTAATTAAGCTTGTGTGTGCATTTATGCAGAAGGTTTCTGCTGCAGTAAGTACTCCAAATATCCTAGTGTTTTCAGCCTATGTTTTGCTGCTTCCTCGGATACATTAAAAGTTTCTGAAATACAATAAATCAAATTAAACAGCTTGAGTACATTGGTAGGTATTCCACCCTGTCTTTCAACACATATTTCAACTGAACTCTTTGGCATTAGAGTTGCAGCTGAAAAGCTGTTTGCGTGCCACTCCATCCAATCATCATCAAGCCATTCGTGAGTATTTGTTCTTCCAGTGCTTCTTTTTTCTAAACGGCAAGGTATTCCGCCGCTATTAGCATAAACAGCTGAATGAAATACTGCGTGCCCGCACTCGTGTCCCATGGTGTATCTGTATCGGTGTTCCTGATTAGCCTCTAACAGACGAGAATCGATCATAATCGTATTTGCACATTCCTCGATATATTCCGCACGATTTGTTTCAGGGTCGAAAATCGGTATTTTGTTAGTGTCTTTGAATACCATCATTCCTAGATACACACCATTGTGCGATAAATACTTATAGTCTACATTAAGTCCGAGAAACATTTCTGCGAAAGCATCAATGTCTAGGGGTGCTGGATCTACAAGTATATCGGACTGAAATGCTCTGACATATGTCTCGCCGATATCATCTATTTGTTATCTGCTTAGAATAGGTACACCGTTTGCTTTTGTTATATAGCTGGGACTTTCCATTCCTTACCCTTTCCTCTGTTTAAGCTCCTCTACAAATTTCAGCCAATCATCCTCATCAGCGTCAAGGTCACGAGCAGTGCGCAGTGCGGCTGCAACATAATCTCTCTTCATGATATAGTCCGGCAAGTCAGGAGCAACAGAATTTCTTTGCTTGCCGGCGAGGTCAAACATGACGGCCTTTTCTTCCTCTGTAAGTGACAGGATCTCAGCGATCTTATCAAGCTTTTGAATCTCCGGGGGATTTCGCCTATCTTTTTCAATGTCAGTAAGATACGGTGCAGTAATCCCGATAAGCTTTGCCATCTTCCGCAGTGTTATCTCGTTCTCAAGCCGTTTCTTTTGAAGGAATTCCCCAAAACTCTCATATTGTGCTTTCATTCTTTTCACCTTTTTTTAATTATTCAAACCCTATTCAAACGCTTTATCCACTTTTTAATTCAATTCACTTTAAATATTACAGCGTTAATGGGCAAATTTTATTTTGTCTAGGTGGATAGTTAACGCACGTCTACGTGTTAGCATTTAAGCTAACAATGATATTATATCACGCTTTTTCTGTCTTGTCAAGGGGGTTAGTTAGATTTTTTGAATTTTTCAGTAGTTTCATTGATCCTATACACATTAACAAAATGGACGGATACGTAGTAATACATTTGATGTTCACTCCGTTTTGATTGCACCAATCTGAAACGCTTAGTCCACTTTCATTTCTGTCCACTGTTTTAGCTTGACTTTTTTTCACCTTTGCTATCTCGTTCATTATGATCAACTACAATTAGACTTTTTTGCTTACTTCTAGTTTAGTCTATTGGGTGTTCGTTGGAAAGGTGGGAGGTTATTAGGCGTGTACAATTTAATAACCACATTAGAGTATCGACCTAATCCAGTGTGGTCATTTTGTTATCTCGAGTACCGAAATGATATGTGTGGTTATTTTATAGAATGTTCCCAATATGCGTGCCCCACTAGAGTATCGATTCACTCACATGTGATTTTTTTATTTTGCTTGTTTGTTTTTCGAATGGTTTTTTATAAATTCTTTTACTTCAAATTTCAATTTGTCGCAGTCTGATGCATAAAGAGCAAATTCATCTTGAAGATGTTTTGGTGGAAGTGGAACTTTAATTTTTTTCATTGGTGTATTCATCAGCTTATCATTTCCAACATGATTTACGTGTTTGTACGCAATTTTTCCAAGTATGTATGCAAGGTATTTCATATTCACTATAGAATGATCTTTTGCTTTTAGAGTTCCGCATACATTTGTGCAGCTAAATTTCCCATTTCTATAAAACACAGTTCCTGCATTTACACCGTCAGTGGTCCAAGTAATATACTCTCCTTCAAAATCATAGGTGTTAATATATCCAAAAATTCCTTCGTTTGTTGTTTGGGATGAATACACAGGAAACTCCCCGTGATTTGCTACAATATAGTCATTACTAATAACTCTACCTCGTCCATCCTCGCAAATTGATTCAATTGCCATAAGTTTATACTTAGAAGTAGTTTCATCTAAAATAAAATTTTCTAAATCAAACATTTCGGCAAATTTGGATTTGAATCAGCCTATATACTTATGATGAGATGCTTTGACATTATTTTGATTAACCATGGCGTACCTAAGTGTAGTATCAATTTGAGAATGTCCTAACAATACTTGTACCTGCTCTATAGGCATCCCTTTATCGATAGCTTTCGTAGCTAGTGTTCGTCTGAATTTATGTGGATGTACTTTGGTTGATTTTAAGTTAGAACCAATCTTATGCAGTATAATCTCTATGCCACGTATAGATAACCTATCGTGAGGTTTATTCAATGACACAAACAGAGCCTCACATTCATCATGTCTATCGGTAATATAATCATGTAAATGTATTTTAGTCCTCGCATCGAAATATACTTTTCGTTGTTTGTTGCCCTTACCCAATACTATACATTCTCGTTTTTCCAAATCAATATCAGATATATTTAGATTAACTAATTCTCCTACACGAATCCCTGTAGATGAAAGGATATCAATAATAGCAAGGTCACGTGAATTATTACAACTGTCTCTCATTCGCTCCAATTCTTCATCAGAATATACGTCTTTAACAGTTTTGCCAACTCTTATTTTATGAATCCTCCTTGCAGGACTTTTTATAATATAATTTTCATCCTCAAGCCATGCAAAAAAGCTCGAAATAATTCTTCTGATGTTATCAAGTGTTATTTTTCCGGCATTGCTTTCATTTTCATAATTTGAAATGTATGTTCTGATATCATTAGTTTCGACTTGTCGTACAGATTTATTTATTTTCTCATTCATCTTAGAAAGAGTGGTTTTGTAATATTTTAATGATCTTTCAGAACAACCTTCTACCTGCTTTGCAGATAGAAATAGTTTTAAGAGTTCATCGTTAGAATGTTGTGTTTCTTCATAGTTTTCGGCAAACATAGTAAAGCTGCATTCCAATACTTCATGCAATTTTGCAAGCTGTTCATTATTTAAAATGCCTAACATTCTCTGTTCAATAGTATTTATCAATTCCTTTTTCATAGTAAAATCTCCTTGTAGTTAATTTATTTTGAAGAGGAATACAGGTAATGTCAGGCATTCATTTTTATCTAAAGTATTTATCTATAAGTTCTTCACGTGCAGTATTTAATTCTCCTAATTTTTTTTGTGCTTCAAATTTCAATTTGTCGCAAGAATTAACATACAAAACAAAGTCTTTTTGTAAATCTATGTTAGCATTTGGAATCAAGTAATTTTGAATTAAATTCTTATCTCCACGAGGCATTTTTAAGCCTTTCTTTCCTTCCATCATAAAATCAAAAAAAGTATCTTGATATAATGTGTAATACACATACACTGGTAAAAACTTGCTTGTATCTTTTATTCTGAATACTAAGATATCTGTGGAACATCCACCATCTCGATCTGATAACCATATTTTTTTTAGATATGGCCGAATGTTTGAAACTAGAATATCATTACAATGGTATTCTACTGCCCCAGCAATGTTTTCAAGAGTCCCCATATAAGGTATAATACCTCTTTTATTTTGTAACATATTGTCTGTTGTGATGTAGGAATCGATAGATAACATATCTATATCAGCTCTACCTGTATAAAGTGGAGCAACGAGTGCTAATTTTGTTCTATCTTCGATATTACCAAACATTTCGGCAAATTTGGATTTAACCTTCTCAGATTGCTCGCTGATTATTGCTTGCTCATCGGCAATTTTCTTATCAATAGCTTCAATTGCATCTACTACTTTCTGTTGATCTGCCACAGAAGGAATTTGAATAACTAAATTAGAAATTCTCTGTGTAGATGCTCTGTTGCTACGTGAAAATCTTTCAAATTCACCCTCTGCCTGAAGTGCTAAAGCCATATACTTAGGTATAATATCATCTGTTTTTATACGTAAAACGCCGCAATGGTCAGTCGGATAAAATGGTTTGTTAGCAGGTATAATATTTACCATCCAATCGCCATCAATTCCCCACAGAATAGAAGGTACAGAAAAATCAGTGATATTCTGCTTATCAATTCTTCCAAACTCCTCAAATACATTTGCGCTATATATAGGAATACTGCCATTCTCAACTACTTCATCTGAAAGAACACGATTTCCTATACTTAATTCAAAGATGTTTTTATCGGATAATCTGTAATTTGTAAGCCCCGGAATATCTTTTAGTACTCTCGTCGGAGTGGTTTTGATAGACTTATTAAACGCAGTTCCGGAAAAATCAAGCATATCCTGTAACCTCAAACGATAATAGTAGGAATCCAACTCTTTGACATCAAACTCATCCTCATCAGAAAAAGCATTCCTAATTAGTCCTGCAATGGAATTGTTGTCTCTACGATTGGATACATTATATAAACATCCTCCAGCCTTTATTATCTGAATTCCTTCTTGTCCTTTTCTATTACTCCATTTATATCCAAGAAACTTCTCCTGTTCTTTATTTTCATCCGGAGCAGAAATTATCAATGTATCTTGGTTGTAAACTAGTGAATAGTAGAATAATTTTTCTTGCTCGACCGAAAAAGCATATTCGTAAAATCTCTGAGTGAACCATTTTTTCTTTTCTGAATCAGATAGTTTTTGGAAAGTTTTCTGCTTACTTTTCTTGTTGTATTCTGTTGAGTTTACAAATTCATTATAGTGCTGACCGAAATAATTATCATTTATCCAAAAGTCAAAGTCTTCACTTTTCGATAAAAATTTGTTGTAAATGTCCTTTTTAACACCTATTTTCTTTAGATATCCTCTCAAAATGGATTCGTCTTCCCAACCATCTATATCCGCTTTAGAAAGTATAGCATCAACACTATCAATAACCATATCAGTGCGTTTTGGCGGTTCATTGAATTTTTGCAAGAAAAGAATGACCGTATTTGTCCCCGTGGCACCGAAGGTTTTGCTTCCCAAGGTTGCAATGGCTATAATATTAAAATTTTTCAGAAGAGATTCTCGTGCAGTAACAAAGCTTTCGTTTTCTTTGTTTAAAATGCTGCTTGGTAGAATTACTGCAGCAACACCATTCGGTTTTAACAATTGTGATATTCTTTCCACGAACAGCGTTTCAATTTCTGAACCGTCATTTGAGATCTTATCTAAAATATTTAACTGATTGTTCGTTAACTTCAAATGAGGTTTGAAGGCCTTTACCGAATATGGAGGATTGGCTACAAGAATATCAAATGATCTAGGTATTATTTCTTTATCCGGATAGTTTTCAAGTCCATCACCGAAAATTATATTTCCATTTCCTGCACCGTGCATGAATAGCGAAATTTTAGAAACTCTTGCTAATCTATAATCTTTTTCGATGCCGAATATTTTTTTCTCTACCCATTGGTTAGATGGTTCCGTATTACTGTCTATTGCATTAGCACAAATTTCTACAGCCTCAAATCCTTCCGTTAAGAAATGCCCTGCTCCACAGGCATAATCTATAATCTTGGGATATTCAATACCATCTGTCTTTGTCATTATTTGTTTTAAAGGAAGGCTATCCCATATAAAGCGCGTAATAGGAGTGGGAGTGAAAAATTGACCTTCATTCTGCTTAAATCCTTTATTCAGTAATTGTTCAAACAAATCACCAAGCATCTGTACATCTGCTGAACCAATTATTCTATAGTCCTGAAAGAGCTGTACCATCTCAACTAATATTTTACCATTTTGATAGAATAACTCTTCATTATGAACATCTTTAAAAGCAAAGTCATTATTTGTATAGAATTTGAGTATACGAAGTGTATTTCTCAATTCTTCAATCATTTTTACTCTTTTTTGCTTTGTGTACTGTTTTACAAGGTTTTCTGCATAGTCATCAGACACATAGAAAATCTCTTCACGCATGAATTTTTCCATGCCTTCCTTATGAAGCCTTTGCAGCCTGTCTTGAAGAGATTCGTATGTATCAGTGCCAACTTTATATTGAAATTCAACAATATCATTATCTGATTTTTGTATTTCATCTACTAATTTACAGATAAATAATGCTATCAATCGATTGAATGCATTCTCCTTATCTGAAACATTATTATGCCGCAAAATCTCTTCAAAACGATTTACTATCTTGTCATTTTCAGAGAAGTCTTTTAAATCTTTTTTTCTAAGTGGTTTTACGCCGATATCATAAGCGACCGAATCATCTCTGAAAATAACGTCACCACTAAATCTTTGTTCATATGTTTCTTTCCACGCCTCATAAAGTTCTGAAACCGTGTGAGCATTTTCATAAAGGAGAATAGTGGTATCTTTTCTGGCAAGATTTAGAATATTCTCATCATCTGAGCAGTCGATACTGTCGGTTGTGTATTCAATTTCATTATTGTCATTAATATTTGATGCATATAAGACTAGCCATCTACAGCCACGCTCTTGCTGCCAGTAGGAAATTAATTGTCCACCATCAGAACGTATATTTTTCATTTCTTTTGTATATTCAGAACCATATGTCTTACATTCAACTATAAATAGCATTTTCCCATTTTGATCAGATACGCAAATATCGGCTCGACCACTTTTTTGTTCATGGCCAAGTGTCCAAGTACGTTCAAGTTCAATATTCTCTGGTCTATACCCTTTATCAAGAAGCCTATTAATACATTCTAATACGACAAAATTTTCCAGTTCAGAAAAATTAGTTGTAGTCGCTATATTAACTTTAAACCCTTTATCTTCAGGATAAATTATCTTTTCATTTCTAAAATCCACAACAATAGAGCAATCGGAAAGTGGATAGTTTTTTTCATATTTATCGTTATAAGTATCGCTAAAACCCGCTGAGCTTAACATATTCTTTAAATTAGACTTTGTTATCATTACTTATTTCCTCCAATTTTATAGTTTAGCCATGCTTCTTCCACGTCTTCATAAGGAAGAGTATTCTTTTCACAGTATGTTTTAATATTCCTCATGACTTTAACTTGGGGTCTAGCTTTTCCCGATTTCCTTCGATTAACGTTCGAAAATGCTACACTAACAATTTCAGCGAACTCACTTTGTGTTAACAACGCACTTTCTCTGAGCTTTTTTATTCCTTCAGGAAAACTCATAGGCATCCCCTTAATCTACTATTTCAACGGTTTAATTCTAGTTAAACTTAATCTTATCGTTTTATTATATTACGTCAAAATTTTGCTTTTCCAAGATAATCTATCGTTTTACAATTTTGTGGATATATATATTCTGTAAGCCAATATGAGAGTAAATACCTATTGAATCCCCTGGAGTTTAAATCCTTGCTATACATTTCCTAGGCCAACCCGAACGAGTAGACCTGTTTCCGCACGGCTATTTTCAAGCGCCCCAAAAATAGCCTTCAAAATGACTTCATGCCTCCATTTAACAATAATCATTGAGAAGTCCTTTATTTAATATGCTTTATTTACCTGTTATGGTTCTCCTTTGACATCAAAACAACAGTCTCCACATGAAATTATTTGGCTATTTCATACATAATCGGTTATAGCCATATTTTTCAATAGTTATAGAGTCTTTCATTTTCCAGTTGTTATGCCCGGATACAAACTTGGTCAGTCCAAAAATCTGTGCTTTAAGGCTCTCAAGCTGATCCATAGTATTTGAACTAACACGAGCATAGATGACAACGTGTTTCATCGGCTCATTTGTATTAGCCGGAATCAATCTCACTTTACCAGGCATAAACACCTTCACTTTCTAAAATAGCCTAATTATTATTCGGCATATTTTCAAATGATTATTAGCCTATTTTCACCCTCGTTTTCCACAAATCACGAATAAACACTTCTGTATAATCGACCCGACCTCAATAGTTCTGTCTGCCCAACTATAAAAAAATCAAGTTTTTATGTGATTTTTTAGCCGTTTTAGGTGGTTTGATTTCCAATACATAAAACGCTCTAAACTCCTCATTTTACGGCATTTACTAGTACCTTGTATTAAATCTTAGTCAACATTACTACGCACTCAACATGCCCCGTCCTCCCAAACAGATCCACGCCTTTGACCTTGACCGTCTTATACCCCAATTCTTCCAGCACAGCACAGTCCCTAGCAGCAGTAGCGTGATTGCAGGATATCATAACTATCCTGTCAGGGGACATTTTTGCCATGTACTCCAGTGCGTCCCTAGTGCAGCCCTTTCTTGCAGGGTCAGCTATTATCACATCTGGTCGCTCGCCACGGCTGTAAAGTATCTCTGCTATCTTTCCTGCGTCACCACATATAAATTCCGCATTTGTAACATTGTTTGCTGCGGCATTTCGTTTTGCATTGTCTATTGCAGATTGTATTATCTCAACACCTATGAGCTTTTTCACCTTTTTGCTCATTGACAAACCGATCGTTCCTGCACCGCAGTATAGATCAAGAAGAGTTTCCTTTCCTGTCAGCTGAGCATAATCTGCGGCAATTTCATAAAGCCGCTCCGCCTGAATTGTATTTACCTGATAAAATGACAGCGGTGATATCTCTATATCATTTCCACACATGGTATCGTGTATCGTGTCGCTTCCATACGCAGTAACAAGCTTCTGTCCGAGTATACAGTTGGTCTTTAGGCTATTCTCATTGAAAACTATACTCTTTATATCAGCATATTTTTTGCAAAGCTCACCCACAAGCGCATCAAATACGCCACACTTTTTAAGGTCGGTAATAACAAGACAGACCATTATCTCGCCTGAGTGTTCGCCACGCCTGAGATAAATATGCCTGAGCAGACCGCTTCCCGTTTCCTCGTTGTATGCCTTTATCTTACGCTCGTTTACATATGCCATTATTTCATCGGCTATTGCCTTGAATACAGCAGGCTGTAACGCACAATCAGTGTGATCGCATACACGATGAGAACGCCTTGAATAGAATCCACAAACTGCCTTGCCGTCCTGCTCTGCTACAGGGTACTGCGCCTTGTTGCGATAGCCGACAAGCTGTTTACAACCCTCAAAGCTGTCATATTCAGGATAAAGCTTACCAATACGCTCAAATGAATCCTTTATGAACTGCTCTTTTACACGGCATTCTTCCTCATAGCTCATGTGACGAAAACAACAACCGCCACACCTTGAATAAACAGGGCAATCGTTCTTCGTTCTTTCAACCGAACCACTTACAATATTTTCGATAATACCATAGCAATACGTTTTGCAGACCTTGACTATCCTGCATTCGATAACGTCGCCAATAACAGTAAAAGGCACGAAAACAGCAATGCCCTCGTGCTTTCCTACTCCGTTGCCCTCATTTGTCATACCGCTTATTTCAAGCCTGATAATCTCATTTTTCTTTAGCATAAAATTCCTCTATCTCATTTTTTCGCTTAAGCATAAGCTCAAAATGCTTATTGTATTCCAGCGGAAATTTGTAATTGAACACACGCTCCAAACGTCCGCCCTCTTTGTCAACAAGCTTTGTCGAGCCACCTGCACCCATTGCAAGTATGGTTTGAACCTCTTCCATTATATAGATATTATACAAACTCTCGTGACCCCGCTTTGTCCAGCCTATATTTTCAAGATTTTCAAGCATATTCTTCTGTCTGTAGAGATAATAAGGCAGATAGCCGCTTTCAAGAAGTCTTTTTGTGGCATACTCTACCATTTTATCAGCTGGATTTTTCAGCACTTCCCTGTCACCGCTGTGATTTAGCCTAGCCGCACGCTTTATGGAAAGTGTGTGTACAGTGATATTCTTAGGAGCAAGCTCGATAAGCTTATCAATAGTATTCTCAAAGCTCTCCACTGTGTCTGTTGGCAGACCTGCGATTATATCAGTATTTATAGAGTCAAAACCAACTTTTCTTGCAAGGTCAAAGCTGTCAAAAAACTGTGCAGTTGTGTGCTTTCTGCCAATAGCCTCAAGAACGCTGTCATTCAAAGTCTGTGGATTTATAGATACTCTGCCACAGCCGTTTGCTTTAAGCACCTTCAGCTTTTCTTCAGTTATGGTGTCAGGTCTTCCCGCTTCAACAGTGTATTCACGGACAGTTGACATATCAAAGCTGTTTGCAATGACTTTCATAACTCTGTCAAGCTGAGCAGCAGTGAGCGTGGTAGGAGTGCCGCCGCCAAAATATACGGTGTCAAGCTTCAAACCAAGCTTTTCCGTTATCTTCGCAGTATAAACTATCTCCTCACACAGCTTGTTCACATACTCAGGGATAAGCTTCATACAGCCCTCAATAGATTGCGAAACGAAAGAACAGTAGGAGCATCTTGTGGGACAAAACGGCACTGACACATAAAGACTAAAGCTGTCCTTTTCAAGCTCATCGAGGACAGGCTTCTGGGTTATAGCAGTTTTGTATGCAATATCGCACTTTTCTTCGCTGCAAAGATATCTGCTCTCCATGGCTTTAAATATCTCCGCCTTGTTCATGCCCTCACTGAGCATATCATTCACACGCTTCACAGGTCTTATTCCCGTTATAACGCCCCATTTCGGCACAATGCCTGTTATTTCGCTCATTACCTTAAAAAGAAGTCTTGACAGTGAAAGTTCCATGTCGCTTTCAAAATGCACAAACTCCTCTTTTTCGCAGGTCTTGCCGTCATATCTCACCTTAACGCTCAAACAAACATTGTCAGCGTTATCCTTTTTCTGAGCGAACACATAATCGTCCTCTGTATCTATGCTGTCAGAAAAAACGTGGGTAAAGAGCGTTGCAGGGATAAAAAGCTTCATTACTCCCTCAAGCTCATATTTATAATCGTTGCCGCTGAATATCAGAGTCATTTCAAAGCCTCCGCAGCCTGCCTGAGATATGGGTTATACTTTCTCTCAGCGTCAAGTGTCGTGACATTCATGTGACCTGGGTAAACAGTGAGATTTCCACCAAGGTCAGCTATTTTCATAAGCGACTTCATAAGGGCTGTGCTGCTTCCATCAGGCATATCAGTTCTGCCAACACTTCTTGAAAATAGGGTATCTCCCGAAAACATATTCATACCGCATATAAAACAAACAGAACCGCTTGTATGTCCCGGCGTTTCCAACACGTCAAATTCAAGCTCGTCAAGCTTTAGTATATCGTCCTCTGTAAACACATTGACCTTGCCTGTGTAATTTCTGTGTCCTCTTATTCTGAAAAGATTAGCAAGCATTCCTGCGTCATCTGTAAGCTTAGGCTTATCCATAATGTGGATATGCACCTCGCAGCCTGTCCTGTCTACAAGGTCAGCCACAGCACCGATATGGTCAAAATGGCCGTGGGTAAGAAAGATCTTTTTAAGCGTAAGACCGTGACTCTCTATCTCACCGAGAATATAATCAGGGTCGGCAGGTGCATCGATAAGGACGCAGTTATTTTCTTCGCTTGCAACAATATAGCTGTTCGTTTCACAAACACTCAATGGTTTGAGCCTATATATTTTCATTATCTGTCCTTTCTTATTTACCGCTTCTTTCAACAGAAATAACGTTCTTTATTTTCTGAAGCTTGTTTATAACATTGTTGAGCTGTTCCATTCCTGCAATGCTGACAGTTACGGAAAGCATTGCATTGCCGTTTTTCAGTTCCCTTGAGGTTGACTCATAGATAAAAATATTGATCATTGCAAGCGCTGACGAAACGTCTGCCAGCAGACCTATTCTGTCAACCGCAACGATATCCAAAGTACACTTGAAATAGCCCGTATGCTTTTCAGAACTTTCCCACTTAACATTTATCCAACGAGCGGCATTTTCAGGATCATCTTTCTGCGAAAGATAGTTCACGCAATCCTTTTTATGCACGGATATGCCGTGACCTCTCGTGATAAAACCGACTATTTCGTCACCTGGAAGCGGATTACAGCACTGTGCAAACTTGATAGCGCAGTTGTCGATGCCGTCAACGATAACACCAGTGGAATTTTTGGAAGTCTTTATCTTATTTTCAAGGTCAGAAGTATCAGGCTGAGCCTTTTCACCATATTTCTTATTATACTCAGATTTCAGCCTTTGCATCACCTTTGAAAGCTGAACACCACCGTAACCTATGGCTGCAAAGAAATCATCAAGAGTATCACAACTGTGTCTGTGCATATCCATTTTGAGAAAGTCCTCAAGTTCTTCCTCAGGCACTCTTATATTATTTCTGCGGAACTCTCTTTCAAGAGCATTTCTTCCCTCAAAGATATTTTCCTCTCGTCTTTCCTTTTTGAACCATGAACGTATCTTGGATTTGGCTTCATTGGTCTTGCAGATATTAAGCCATGAACGGCTTGGACCATGACCTTCAACGTTGGTAGTAAGTATCTCGATTATCTCACCAGTTTTTATCTGATAATCATAAGACACCATTTTCTTGTCTACCTTTGCTCCGCACATCTTATGACCCACCTGTGTGTGGATAGCGTAAGCAAAGTCGATAACAGTTGAGCCAACAGGCAGTGTTATCATATCTCCCTTTGGAGTGAAAGCAAAAACGTCCTCAGGGGCAAGGTCATTTTTGATAGCCCTTACTATTTCCTCAACGTCGTTTGACTCCTGCTGTGACTCGATTATCTGTCTTATCCAAGCAAGGCGCTGATCGTCCTTTGAGCTACCCCTTACGCCCTCTTTATATTTCCAGTGGGCGGCGATACCATATTCAGCCGTTCTGTGCATTTCCCATGTTCTTATCTGAACCTCGAAAGGTATTCCCTCTCTGCCGATAACAGTTGTGTGAAGAGATTGATACATATTAGCCTTAGGCGTGGAAATATAATCCTTAAATCTATTTGGGATAGGTCTGAACATATCGTGGATTATGCCAAGTACGTTATAGCACTCGGTAACTGTATTGACGATAATTCTTACGGCATAACGATCATATATCTGGTCTATCTCCTTGCCGTCACGATACACTTTTTTATAAATACCATAATTGCTTTTAACTCGACCCTCGATAAGGGGAACAGGGTCAAAATCCTTTTCAAGCCTGTCATGTATCTTGTGCTTGATGTTTTCAACAAGCTGTTCACGGCTGCCCTTTCTGAGCTGCATTTGCTCGTCTATCTCGGCATAAGCATAAGGATCAAGATAGTAAAAAGCAAGATCTTCAAATTCATCTTTAATTGAGCGTATTCCAAGGCGGTGAGCTATCGGTGCATAGATGTTCATTGTTTCATGGGCGATAGTTCTGCGTTTTGAATCTTTGCAATAATTAAGAGTACGCATATTGTGAAGTCTATCTGCAAGCTTTATGATAATAACACGAATATCCTCGCTCATTGCAAGAAGAATTTTTCTGATATTCTCGGCTTTCTGCTCGTCTTTGGTGAAAGTTTCTACCTTTTTCAGCTTTGTAACGCCATTTACAAGCATTGCAACGTCTGAGCCAAAATTCTTCTGTAATTCTTCAAGAGTGCATGGAGTGTCCTCCACAACGTCATGAAGAAGTGCTGCACAAATAGTATCAGTATCCATGCCAAGCTCCAAAAGAATATATGCAACAGACAGCGGGTGGGTTATATACGGCTCGCCAGACTCTCTTTTCTGATTGTGATGATACTTTTCAGCAAGTTCATAGGCGGAAACGATTTTTGACAGATCGTACTGCCTCTCGCCATCAAGTATTTTCTGAATAAGTGCATCAATGGAACACACCGACCTCTCACCTATATGCTCAGGCTTTGAAGCTTCAGGCACAGCGTCGGTATAGTCAGGAGAAGCCGTAGGAGCAGGCTTTTCTTCAAACTGCTCTTTAACCTCGGATTCGGCAGGAAGATCTTCTTCACTGACAGTTTTTATCTCAGGTATATTTTCTATCTTATCCATTTCAGCAGGATCAAGCAAAATATTCTCTTTATCTGACATTTTAGTTACCTGCCTTTCCAAGCATTTCATTCAGCTTAACAAGAGTTTCAGAGTCCTCAAGATTTACCTTTTGTTTCGGCACAACGTAGCTTATTTTCATAGTTGCGGGTCTGAACTCGATAAGACCCTTATCACGGAAAATATCAACGCAAATATGCAGTTTGCAATAATTCATGCTGTCGCCTGATATTTTCATGAAAAGATTATCCAACGTAATATTCTTAACTGCACTTATGTATTTATATACACCGATAAGCTCCTGCCTTGTCGGGATTATTTTTCGTATAAAACTTGCAGGAAGCTGTTCCCCGCGCATGAGCTTTTCATAACAATCCTTTGCCGCAAAATATCTTTCCTGCTTTACTCCACTCAATCTATGGTCGATAACTCTTATGGATATGGACTCACGGTTATTGAACACATTTATTCCAAGCTCCACGAGCATATCAAGTTTATCGCCAACTGCGAAACAAGCTTTTTCAGGTGCAAGGGAGAAAATAAGAGCCTGTCCTCTATAGCTTCCGTATGAAAACTCGATCTTTGTATGCTTGCCCTGTGACAGCGGTATTATCTTATCTACTCTTACTCCAAGCATTGCAAAAACTGGAACAGGGTTCTCTGCACCAAAAGGCTCCATTGCGGCAAGACCCTTTACATTATCAAGGTTGATATCCTGCGGCATAAGAAGCTTATCCGCTATAAGCTCAACGCTAGGGAATTTCTCCATAGGATCGCTGTATTCATACACCATTTGAGTGAACTTTTCAATGTTCTCAGCCTTCAGCGACAGACCTCCTGCACACTCATGTCCACCAAATTTATCAAGCAGCTCTCCGCAATGCTGAAAACACTTGAATATATTGAAGCCCTTTACGCTTCTCGCAGAGCCTCGTGCGTTTCCATCATCATCAATGGAGATTATAACATTCGGCTTTCCGTAAAATTCCAAAATGCGTGAAGAAACAATGCCAATAACTCCGTGATGCCAGCCCTTGCCTGAAAGCACAAGCACTCTATGGTCAAGAGTTTCAGGGTGAGCGTTTATATGGTTTACTATTTCTGTCATTATCTCTGTTTCCGTCTGCTTGCGCTGGGCGTTAAGATTTAAAAGAGTGTCAACATAATTCTCAGCGTCCTCTGGGTCTTCGCTGAGAAGTGTTTTTACCGCTGTAAGAGGTGAGCCAAATCTGCCCGAAGCATTTATAACAGGGGCAATCCTAAAAGCAATGCCTGTTGAGTCAAGAGCATTTCTATCAAGCTTTGCTTTATCTATAAGATAGTTTAGTCCCAATATTTCAGTGTTTGCAAGATATTCAAGACCACGCTTGACAATAGTTCTGTTTTCCCCTGTGAGTGGCACAACGTCCGCAACTGTACCGATAGCACAAATGTCGGCATACTGTTCCATAACAGTGTCGTAACTGCCACCGTCAAGTGCAGCACAAAGCTTGAAAGCTACACCAACTCCTGCAAGGTCTTTGTACGACGAAGGACAATCTGCACGATGCGGATTAACGATAGCCCTTGCCCTCGGAAGCTTCTCAGGCGGTTGGTGGTGATCTGTGATAACAAGTTCCATATCAAGTTCAGCAATACGCTCTGCTTCCTCAACCGCAGAAATGCCGTTATCCACAGTGACGATAAGCTTAACACCCTTTTCTGCAAGCATTTCAATAGCTTCCATGTTCATGCCATATCCAGCATCACGCTCAGGAATATAGTACATAATGTTTGCGCCCATGCTTTCAAGATAGTTGTAAAGTATAGTGGTTGACGTAACTCCATCGCAGTCATAGTCACCGTAAATACAAATAAGGTCATACTGATCAACCGCCTTGTTTATCACCTCGGCGGCTATAGCCATATCCTTTATAAGAAAAGGATCACTAAGTTCTTCGCCTTTAAAAAAACCAGCAAGGCTGTCAAAGTCAGTGAACCCCCTTGAAGTCATAACATCTAGGGTAAGGCTTTTCAAGTCACACTTGTTCATAAACTCTGCAGTTTTCACAGGGTCAGGTCTGTTTATTCTCCATTTTTTCATATAGAAATAGTCCTTTACGCAAATTTACATTCATTATTCATTATACCACATAAACTGCCTTTTTTCAAGTAGCATCAAGAAAAAGTGTGAAATTTTAGGCATAAAAACAGCACCGCAGAAAACCCCGCGGTGCTGTGAAATATGGATCTTTTATTATTTTGCCGCAGAAACTGCAACAGCGTTTCTGCCATATTTTTCATTACCTGTTGGTTTATCACCTACAGGACTGAATGTTGGAACGATCTTTTCGACCATTTCAACGATATTTTCGTCATTGTTATAGCTTGCACGAGCAAGCTCTCCAAGCTGACCAAGGAACGTTTCTGTGTCAAACGGTATAGGCTTTCCGATATGGATAAGCTCATTGTCCGTTTTCATCATGCCCTCCTCTGCCATAAGCTTCTCCTCAAAAAGCTTCTCGCCAGGACGCAGACCTGAGTAAACTATCTTGATATCTACATCAGGCTTATAGCCTGAAAGTCTGATAAGATTTCTCGCAAGTGTGTCTATCTTCACAGGCGCACCCATATCAAGGACAAATATCTCGCCGCCCCATGCGTATGTGCCTGCCTGAAGAACAAGGCTCACAGCCTCAGGTATAGTCATGAAATATCTTATGATATCAGGGTGAGTAACAGTAACAGGACCGCCTGCTTCTATCTGCTTTTTGAACAGTGGGATCACAGAGCCGTTGCTTCCAAGAACGTTTCCAAAACGAACTGCAACAAACTGTGTGCCATTTCTATCCTTATTGCCAACGCTTTCGATTTTAACCGCTTCACTGCTCTCTATATTATCAACAGCTATCTCGTCTATCGGATCGTTCTCAAGCATACCGTCTGTCATTTCATCAACGTGTGCATGGAGCATAGGTAGAAGATCAGTTCTGCCTGCCTTGCTGATAGCGTCCATGCTCTGGATGACCATTTCGCAGAGTCTTTTACTTGCACCCATAATATTAGTAGGGTTTACAGCCTTATCAGTGCTTATAAGCACAAACCTCTTTGTGCCATGCTTCAAAGCGGCATAGGCTGTCTTGTATGTACCAACAACATTGTTTTTGATAGCTTCATTAGGGCTTGTTTCCATAAGCGGAACGTGCTTATGTGCTGCAGCGTGATAAACGATATCAGGCTTGTATTTTTCAAAAACGTCATTGATACGTCTGCTGTCACGAACAGAGCCGATAAGCGTCACAAGATTGAGTTTACTGCCATATTTACGTTTAAGCTCCTGCTCTATTTCATAAGCGTTGTTTTCATAAATGTCAAATATGATAAGCTGTTTAGGCTCATGACCTGCTATCTGTCGGCAAAGCTCGCTTCCGATAGATCCACCGCCACCTGTTACCAAAATGGTCTTACCCTTAAGGTGCTGGAATATCTCGTCCATGTTTACTCTGATAGGCTCTCTTCCAAGCAGATCCTCGACCGCAACAGGCTTCATCTTGCTGAGAAGCACCTCACCATTTGTTATCTGATAAACGCCCGGAAGCTGTTTCATCTCACAGCCTGTTTCCTTACAAATATTAAGGATATCCCTTTTGTTCTCGGGTGATGCAGTTGGGATTGCAAAAAGGATCTGATCAATATTATACTTTTTGACGCTTTCCATAATGCAATCACGGCCACCGACGATAGGAACTCCTCCGATATTTCTTCCCCACTTATTTGGGTTATCATCGATTATGCAGAGTGGTCTTGCATTTGCACGTTCTGACATCGTAAGCTCTTTAAGGATCATCTGACCCGAAGCACCTGCACCAATGACCATTGCATTATGCACTGCCACCTGATTTGTTACATGTTTTGCTCTTAAAAGGGTAACATATCTATAGGCAAAACGCACTGCTGTTATAAGCACGAACTGAGTTCCCGCTCCTACTATATAGTAAGCCACAGGCATTCTCATGAAGAGTAATGTTATACCAACAGTCTGGAATATGGTAGTAACTATCGAGGCCAAAAATATCCTTGACAGTTCGCCAATGCTAGCAAATCTCCACAAACTATTATAAAGCTTGAACACAAAAAACACCACAACACAGAAAGCTGTATATATTGGAGCAAACTTTACATAGGCAAGCATATACTCCTTTGGTATTGCAGAAAAAGTAAGGTCAAATCTGATGAAAAGTCCGAAAATGTAGGATAGATTTACGGCAACAATATCATAGAAACACAGAAAGAATGCAATAAGCATCCAATGTTTTATCTTTTTGTTTTTCCACACCTGAACTGTGTTTTCACTTGTTTTCTCCATAAATAAAACATACCTCCGCTCAATTAAAGCAATGAATAAGATCACACCATGGCCACCCCTCAATGGCACAGTGCAGGCTATTTATAATATCATCAATATTTTTTCTATACTTAAAAAGCAAACATTCTTTCTTCGTCAGCCATAGCAGACATGAGTACTTTATCAGAACGTCTTATATTTTCACTTCCAGATCTTTTAGCTATAAGATCAAAATTAGGTTTTCTATCATCAAGATTATGAGCATCGCTTCCAAAGACAAAATCTCTGCCACTTGAAATAAGCTTATTAACAAAACGTCTAGTGGAAAAATGCTCAAAAGCTTCTGCATTTATCTGAAAAACTGCATCCACAGACATCAGACTTTTCAGATCTGACTTTGAATAAACGCCCATATATCTATGTACATGGGCGATTATCGGAATAAGCCTTCGAGAATTTGCTATCTCGTCTATCTCCTCGACGATCCAACTGTTATACTGAGTGAATGGTGGTTCAAGAAGAATAAGTCTTGTTCCGCTGATACACAGTTTTTCAAGTTCTCCTAATACGCTGATGCCTTTTTCTATAGCCACCTCAGCACCAATATGTATATCCTTCACGGCAGGGTCAGATGCCATGAGCTTCTCATAAGCATTTTGCCGTTTGACAAGATAACTGTCTAAAGAAGCTTCCCTGTGCATATAAAAATGCGGTGTTGCCACAATTATACCTATGCCCTGCTGTTTCATCATTTTTATCATTTTAAGTGATGTTTTGATGCTGTCAGAGCCGTCATCAATATTCGGCAGTATGTGGCTGTGATAATCGGTAGTCAATCTAACATCTCCATGTCATTTAACTTTCGGCAGAAGTATCCTTCCCACCGTATTTATAGCTGTAGTCATATTTATACTTGTAGCTATACTTGTATCCGTAATGAGAACCGTTCTTTGCGGAAATATCATTAAGAACGAACCCAAGCAGATTGCAATCGCCTATCTCAAGCTTCTTCATAGACTCCTCTATCTCCTGATATGTAGTTCTGCCATATCTTGCCACAAGAAGAACGCCTGCGACCTCGTCTGCAAGGCTCATTACGTCAGTTACAGGAAGCAGCGGGGTTCCGTCGACAATAACATAATCATACTTATGCTGAACATATTCAAGCAATTCACGCATTTTCTCAGAAGCAAGAAGCTCTGACGGGTTTGGAGGCAAAACGCCTGATGTAAGAACAGCAAAATTGCCATTCTTGGTTTCATGCACACACTTATCAAATGTGCTTTCACCACTCAGTATTGTTGAAAGTCCAACATTATTTTTTAACTTGAAGTTTCTGTGCTGAACAGGTCTTCTCATATCAGCGTCAATAAGAAGAACCTTATTTTCTGTTTCAGCCATTGAAGCTGCAAGGTTTGCAACTGTTACAGACTTACCCTCACTTGGATTAGGGCTAGAAACGACAACTATCTTATTTCGTGTTGTAGAAAGTGTAAACATAAGGTTTGTACGCATTGTTTTGTAGTTCTCTACAATATTAAACGGTATATCCTTATTATTGAACAGAAGCTGTTTTTTTCTGTCAGCAGAAGAACCTTCATCCTTTTTAGAAGTCTTTCCGCCAATATTCATTATCTCACCAACGATAGGCTTCTGATAAATGTCGCCAAGCTCATCAGAATTCTTTACAGTGTTGTCAAAGAAGTCAATAACAAGTATCACTAGAACAGCCACCATCAAGCCACCAACAAAGCCAAGGGCAACATTTTTAGTGGTGTTAGGAGAAACAGGTGTATTGTAAACTTCAGCATCACCTATCTTTTCAACTGAGCCTGCACCGATAACTCTTATAAGAAAGCTCGGAGCGACGTCAGCCATGATGTTACAAAGGTCAGAAGAAAGCTTTGCATTGGTTGTTGTGGCAGTTATCTGAAGTACCTCTGTCTGATTTACAGCGGTCATGCTATAAGCATTTCTCAGGCCGTCATTTGAAACCCTGCCGCTTGTTACAGTAAAATAAGGAGCAAGCTGTTCAGGAGTATACATTTCAAGAAGCTTATCGCTTACCTCGTTCATTACCGGGTCATCAGTAAGTATAACAATATAGGTCTGTACCAATGACTTTGAAGCGTTAATATCCTGTAAGTCAACATTAGTCTTATCTTGACCCGTTGACTGATTATCAGCACTTTTAACATACATTGAAACGTGTGACTGATACTGCTTACTCATAACAAATTTTGATACGAAAAGGGCCAGTATCGCACACACTATTGAAGCGGCAACGATATACCAAACCTTTCCGAGAAGTAGTACCAGAAGATCCTTGATAGTGTAATTTTTTTTCATTTGTATTATTCACCCTATTGTTGATATTTTCGTTATTTTTCCAAAAAATAAACCGTACAATAATAATTTTATCACATTCTATTCAAAAAGTCAACTTTAAACGATACGTTTTTTTGTATTTCAACAAAAAAATGGTTTTTTGTTATAACATACAATAAGATAAACAAAATCAGCCAAGTATTTGTTGGAAAATCATATAAGCTGACAGCTTAATTTAACAATTATGAATGGCTACTGTAAAAGCCGCCATTACAGTCGTTCCAAAACTATTTACCAGTCCCTGTATCATAAGTATGCCGAAATTCATGACAGATTGCTGAACTGAGGCAGCGGTCGACATTCGCACCACTTCACCAAAACTGCAATCCTTCCAAGATTTTTTCTTGAAGTATAGTCGCAAAAGAGGTTCTTTGGCAAGAGTGTAAAATCAAAGTCCCACACCTGACAGGATAATTATAACATAATCAGATGTCAACAACATTATTTTCATTGGAGTATGCAAAAGTTTCAAAATCTCATTGGAAAAGCACAATGTGATAGGCTCTGTCACCAAAGTAACAGAGCCTATGATCAGAAATGATATGTTCAGACAGCCTTTCAGGCGGCGTTCATTTCTTTCACCGAAACAATAAGAAACAAGCGAGCCACAGCCCATGCACAGACCTATTATGATCGAATAAAGAAAAGTAATGAGGTGTATGTGCCGCCCACAGCCGCAAGGGCGTTTTAGCCAAGAAATCTGCCAACAATAAATGTGTCGGCAATGTTATACACCTGTTGGAGCAGATTTCACAGTATCATCGGGCTTAAAAAAGCAAGAAGCAAGCTTGTGATACTGCCGTTTGTAAGATCTCTTTTCACTATCGTTCTATCTCGATACTCATACAGTTTGTACCACTAAGCTGACAACTAAGTTCATCAGGCTGATGCGTACCAACATAGAGGGTGAATTCTTTTGCAAACTGTTTTCTCTCGCCGATATCTGACACTGTTGTGAAAGCTTTGTCAGGTACTTCGATTTCAACATCAAGCTTTTCACCTTTTTTGGCAAAAATTCTCTTGAAGCCGCACAGCACAGGATAAGCCGGAGCATTATCACAATGTGATTTAATGTAAAGTTCGATAACATCACATGTATCGGCACCGTTATTTTCTACCTCTACATTGACTTTGCCATCGTCATAACTAAGCGATGTAACAACAACATCTCCATAAGTAAGACCATAGCCGAATGGATAAAGAATGTTATCTCTCGTATACCTATATGTTCTATCAGACATAGCATAATCAGTAAAGCAAGGTAGCTTGTCGGCGCTATTATAGAATGTAACAGGCAGTTTTCCTGATGGCGACACTTTACCAAAAATAATATCCGCAATAGCCTTGCCGCCCTCTGAGCCCGGATACCATGCGTGAATAAGAGCGTCACAATCATGCTCGATATTTATTGAGCTTCCTGCCGCACATACCACTATCATAGGCTTGCCGATCTTTGCGACACGCTTTATAAGCTCACGCTGACTTTCAGGAAGTCTTAGATCGTTCTTGTCACCTGATGAAAACTCATTACCTGTGTCGCCCTCCTCGCCCTCGATAGTGGCGTCAAGACCAACGCAAAGTATCACAACATCAGAATTTGCCGCTGCCGCCTCAGCTTCGGCGTATCTATCTCCTGCCTGTGCAAGACCCGATACTCTGTCCTTATACAAGTGACAGCCTTCAGCATAAAGCACCCTGCCATCAAATGCGTCCTCGATACCCTCAAGGAAAGTAACATACCTGTCGGCTGTGCCGTTATAATTGCCCTCGAGAGCCGCTCTGCTGTCCGCATTTGGACCTATTACAGCGATAGTTGATATTGATTTTTTGTCAAGCGGAAGAATACCCTTGTTTTTGAGCAACACCATGGACTTCACTGCACACTGGTAGGATACAGCTTTATGCTCAGGACAAGAAACAACGCTGTATGGTATGTTGTCATATTCCGTTGACTTGTCAAACATGCCAAGTCTTATGCGAGTTCTCATAAGAGCAACACAGGAAGCCCGGATTTCATCTTCTGTCACAAGCCCCTTGTCAAGAGCAGAAAGCAGGTGTACATACGTACAACCGCAGTTCACATTACAACCTGCTTTAAGTGCCATTGCGGCCGACTCTACAGGAGAAGACGTCACCAAATGGTGTTCGTGGAAATCCCTTATTGCCCAGCAATCAGAAACAAAATAGCCATCAAAACCCCATTTGTCGAGCTTGCCCATTAGAAACTCACTAGCACATGACGGCTCGCCATTCACACGATTATAAGCACCCATTACACCCTCGACCTTTGCTTTTTTCACAAGCTCCTCAAAGGCGTAAAGATAGGTCTCTTCAAGGTCTTTCCAATTAACCTCTGCATTAAATTCATGGCGAACAGCCTCAGGTCCGCTATGTACTGCAAAATGCTTTGCACAAGCGGCAGTTTTCAGTACCTTGCCACTGCCCTGCAAGCCTTTTACATATGCCTTGCCGCACTCTGCGGTAAGATAAGGGTCTTCACCGTAAGTCTCATGACCTCTGCCCCAGCGTGGATCTCTGAATATATTTATATTAGGTGCCCAAAGGGTAAGACCTTTGTATATATCCCTGTCATCACGCTTTGAATACTCATTATACTTGGCACGAGCTTCTGTAGAGGTTATATCTGCCACTTTGAACACAAGGTCGGTGTCAAACATAGCCGCAAGACCTATTGCCTGTGGAAACATGGTGGCAACACCGCTTCGTGCAAGCCCATGGATACCCTCATTCCACCAGTTATAGGCAGGAATGCCGAGCCGCTCAACAGCAGGAGCGTCATATCTAAGCTGTGAAGCCGCCTCCTCTACGGTCATTTCATTTACAAGTGCTTCAGCTCTTTCCTGAGCCGAAAGGCTTTCATTGAGATAATTTTTCATATATCCTCCTTGCACATTATATCAATTATATCATACACAAGAATTATACACCATGGCATGATATCGTGTCAAGGCGTATAATTATAATAAATAATGTAGAAATTATATCTAAATGCTTTGAGATCAGCTTTGACAAAAATCATAAAAGCACCAATACAGTAATGTTATAAGTCTTTTATTTGAGAATGCTGAAAATCTTTTGTATTTTCCAGTAATATACAATTATATGAAACAGCGCATATACGCACTTATACATAACTATTTCAAATTATCGTAAAAACATTTGCTTTTTTCTGAAAAAAATACCAATAAAAATATTGACAATCGAATTTTAATAGTGTATAATATTGTTATACGAAATTATTACGAAAGGTGATAGGTGTTATGAAAAAGATATTTAAGTCAATTTCGGCTTCTGTTACTGCGTTCATCATTGCTTCAACAATGGTTGTAAGCGCATCAGCAGCTTCTTCTGCCGATGTTGTTTCTGCAGCTAAATCAGCAGGTGTTCCTTCTAACCATGTATCAGAGCTTAAGAACTACCTTGATTCCCACGCTTCAAAGTTCAGCTCTGCTGACTATGATTACATGGTAAAGGCTCTCTCAGATTGTGGTGCTAAATATGTTCAGCCTGTTGCTGACAAGCTTTTTGGTGCAGGAACAGATCTTGCTTCACTAACAAACGATCAGCTTAGACAGGTGTTTAAGGAAATGGGCGAGGATAGCAGAAAGGCTATTGCTGATGCTTGCGTAGCTACAGGTAAACACTTTGGTGTTACTATCAAGGTAGACGAGCTTACAAGCAAGGATTGGAACGTTCAGGTTGTTGATTCAGATGGCAATACAAACATTGGAACAAACACAGGTAACGGTTCACTTAATACTGGTGCAAACAGCATGACAGCTGTTCAGGTTGCTGCGGTTCTTACACTTGCTCTTAGTGCATTTGGTATTACAGTAGCTGTTAAGAAGAACAAAGAGTGCTAAGATATGGTCAGGAAAGAAGATAAAGCTTCCTCGTCTGACGCAGACAAACTGAAAAAAAATAAGAGGACGTCAGTGGCTGTAATGGTCTTGACGCCTCTTTTAGTTTTGGCTCTTTGTTTGTCTATCATGACGCTGGTAAGTTATAAAAAATTCATAGAGCTGCAAGGATATGCAGCAATAGCGTTCAATGAGAACGCTCATTTGAAAAACCCATCAGAGGATAATAAATACAGAAATGCAGACGTACTGCCTATGAAGGGATTAACAAAAGTCACAGTGCCAGATTCTGAAAATAAGACGGAACAGCATGAGATAATCTATCCGTATTACGGCGACAAATATGCCGAGCTGACCGTAAAGAATGATAAGGCAGGCATTGACAAAGAGCCTGTTTACTGGGGAGACTCTGATGATCTCCTAGCAAAAGGGGTTGTGCAATCTAACTATTCTGCATATATAGGTGCTACAGGCAGAGTTGTCCTTGCGGCACATAACCACACTTATTTCAGATATTTACCTAATATTCTAGTGGGTGATCAAGTGATACTAAAAACAGATTATGGCAAATTTACTTATGAGGTCACAGAAACTAAGGTACTTCCAGATACAGATACTTCCCTTTTGTATTATGACGTGACCGCAGATCCACCTGTAGATGATCTGATACTCTACACTTGCTGGAACAATGGATATATGGGTCTTTCAGATCAGAGGCTATATGTTATCTGCAAAGTCGTAAGCAAAGAATATAAGAATTAGGAGGGAAAGATCTGTGAAAAACAAAAAACTATACAACTACCTGCCTAATCTGATAATCTCGCTGTTTTTGGCATTTATATTCCTTGCGCTGTCACTTCTGTTTGCGGCAGATAATATTTTCTTTGAACCGACAACCTATACGAACAGTATGCACAAGATAAAAATTGAGGACACGGCTTTCCAGGAGATACAGACATATTCTGAACAACAATATGCCTACACTGGTGTTGAAGCTGATACCCTGAAGAAGTCGATTAACAAAACTGATGTATCAAACGCTATTTATAGCTATGTTGAAGATACTTTCAGTTATATTCTTGGCGAAAAGAGCGAACTTCCTGAGTTTAAGGCAGACTTTACGCTTCTTGAAAAGAATATCTCAGACGATTATACAAAATGGGCTAAAAAAGAAGGCGTTGAATATACTCAGGAACTTGAAGACATAAAGCAGAAGACAATAAAAAATGTGGAACAGGCAATTGAATCCGACCTTGACGTTATGCTTTTGAGCCATATAAATAAACCTAATGGCATTTCCACAAAGCTTAAAGATCTGCTTGTGCTTGCGAGAAAAATAAGGATAGCTCTTATTGCAACGGCTGTTATATTTATAGGCGTTATGGCAGCAGTAAACAGAAAGCATATAGGCGGTTTGCTTTATTGGGTAGGCACTTCACTTTTCTGTTCCTCAATGCTCATTCTTGTTCCGTGTGCTATCCTAAAGGGTACAAAATATTATGACGGACTTGCGATACATAATGACACTGTGTATAATGCACTCACAAGATCCATGTATGGCTTAACTGACAGCCTTATTAAATTATCGACAGTTACTCTCATAGTGGCAGTTCTTTTTATGGCACTTTTTGCATTGATAATCAATCTGACAAAGTTCAAAAAGAAAGAAAAATGCTAAATTTATGGGGCTGTAAAAAAAAGTTCCCAAGAAAAAAGGCTGCGATCTTGCCAAAAAGCAAGACAGCAGT